>Ga0315278_10000125_pt1 | contig 67266 bp, 52 predicted proteins | sample YL17G06_0_MG_FD_203880 | JGI IMG/M metagenome (GOLD analysis project Ga0315278, IMG submission 203880) | Sediment microbial communities from Yellowstone Lake, YNP, Wyoming, USA - YL17G06_0 | ecosystem: Environmental > Aquatic > Freshwater > Lake > Sediment | place: USA: Wyoming | collected... | reverse complement strand
GCTCGCTGCCGGACTTTGGTTGTGCCTACCAACGAAGAATTGGTCATCGCGCGCGACACCGAGAGAATCGTGAATGCAACCAAAGGGTAGGGCGGGTCCGTCCTCGAACCCGCCATCTTTTTTTTTGTACCCCACCCATCGGGTGGGCTGACTTTCTACAAACTTGTGAGCGGCAGACCTCCCGGTCTGCCCGGCTTCAGAAGCCACATCAACAGAATGGGGCAGACGAGGACGTCTGCCGCCCACTAAACAGACGGTAGGGCAGGAGCCCCGTGTTCCTGCCATCGTGTTCTACAAGCAATTCTTCAGCGGCGCATTCGCCGGGCCAGCAATGAACAGGTGATTCACCAGCGTCTGGATATCGCTGATCGTGATATCATTGCAGGTCGGATTCGCTCCGCCGGATTGGTTCGCATCACCTTCCGCCAGACATGGCACGATACCGATACACGTTCCCTGAATGAACTTCGCTGTCACCAGCAACTGAATATCACTGATCGTCACCTCCTGCGGGTACGTGCCTACACCATTGGCATCGCCGACGCGGCCGAGGCAGCAGAATGACACGGAAAAGGATTGAGAGGAACTGGCTGTCCCGGCTCCCCAATCGTCGTGCGCGAAGACTTTCCAATAGGTCCGGTGGCCCACCCTCCGGGTGGGATTCTCGCATGATTTGGCCAGAAGGCATAGAAACCCACCTGAAAGGTGGGCCACCGTCGGAATCACTTTCGCGCAATCCCGCTTGACACCGGGCGTGAATCAATCGTATCTATCGTGTGACATCGTTTCGGTGCCGCCTGCGGTGGGCGGATAATAGGGAAGACGGTGTGAGACCGTCGCAGCCCCGCTACTGTAAGGGTTACTCTCGCGGCCAGACGCCACTCGTGTTCGCACGGGGAAGGCGCCGCCGAGGGGTTTGAAACCCAAGCCAGGAAACCTGCCGAGACTTCATTCTTCTGCGTCGCCGGCAGCGCGGGCTGTCTGGTCAGGTGTCTCGCGCCCGGCAAAGCAAGGAGTCAGCCATGAGGCGCTTTTTTGTGCTTAGTTTAGTTGTGGCTTCGGGAGCGATGGGAACCCGGGCCAAAGCTGAACTCGGAAGCGAGTTCAATCCTCATCACCTTAGTGATACTATTGTAGTCACGGCCAATCGTCTGGCCACTCCGACCAGCCGGGTTGGAAGTTCCGTGACCGTAATCACGGCGGATCAGATCGCTCGGTCCCAGGCAACGATGGTGGCCGAAGTTCTCCGCACTGTTCCCGGAATCAGCGTGGTGCAGTCAGGCGGGTCCGGCCAACAGACGTCGATTTTCATGCGCGGCGCCAATTCCGAACACGTGCTGGTCTTGATCGACGGGGTCGAAATCAATGATCCGAGTTCGCCCAACAACGCGGTCAACCTGGCCCATCTGCCCGTGGACAATATCGAGCGAATCGAAATACTACGCGGTCCACAGAGCGTGTTGTACGGTTCCGATGCGGTCGGCGGCGTGATTCAAATCCTTACCAGGCGGCCAGTGGGGAAACCGGCGGTCACTTTCGCTTCCGAGGCGGGTTCGTTTCACACCTACCATGAGCGGGTCGCGGTCAGTTCGGGAAAGGATGACGTCGACTACTCGGTGACACTGTCGCGACAAGATAGCGACGGTATCTCGGCAACATCGGAAAGCGACAAGTCGGAAGCCGACGGCTATACCAATACCACTCTTTCGGCTACGTTCGGGCTGCGTCCGTCACGCAAGGTCTCGATGCGGTTCTCAGGACGAGTCACTAAGGCGAAAGCGGAGCTCGATCAGCAGTGGGGCATTCTTGATGATCCCAACTACAGTTTGGATTCAAGGGAACGGTCGTTTTCAGCAAGACTGGGGTATGACGTAGTCGACAACCGCTTGTGGCAGCAGTTGGGCGCATATATCACTGATTACACCAGGTCAAGTTTCGATTCACTTGACACAGACCATCCTTTGGATGCCGGAAACAGTGACTACGAGGGGCGGCGGTTGAAATTCGACTGGCAGGTCGCGGGACGTCTATCTGAGCAGGTGCGTCTGAGCCTCGGTGTCGAGACAGAAGAAGAGCGCATGGGCCAGTCTATTTTTCTGGCGAGCGCTTATGGTGAATACCGGAACAACATAGACGACGTCCGGGCCAGAACCATCGGCGTATATGTCCATGGGGACTATTCGTATCGAGAGAGGTTGACAGCAACAATCGGTCTGCGAAGGGACGACCATAGAACGTACGGTAGCTATGCGACATACCGCGCGACGGTCTCCTATCGGTTCCTTGACGACGGACTAAAACTAAGGGCAAGCTATGGGACTGGCATGAAGCTACCTTCGTTATACCAACTCTTCGACCCGGAAACTAGTAATCCGGGTTTGCGAGCGGAAACAAGTCGCGGCTGGGAAGCCGGTTTTGACCTGGTTCCGATGGGTGATCCTGTTCAATTATCTATGACCTTCTTCAATAGTTCATTCAGCGACCTGATTCAGTTCGACGGGGTAACGTGGAGAATGGCTAATGTGGCCGAGGCCAGAACATCCGGAGTTGAGACGCTTGCCAGAGTACGAATAGGCAACCTTACTGCCGACATCAGTCATACTTTCACTGAAGCTATTGATTGCAGGCTTGGCCGGCCGTTACTGCGACGTCCAAAACACAAGGCCACGTTGCATGTAGGTTATCAAGTATCTGAGCCGTTGCTGTTAGGGTTAGCGGTCAATTACACTGGCAAGCGCGACGATATGGACTTTGACGCCTGGTCCGCTCGGCGCGTCATTCTCCATGATTATTCGGTTCTCGGTCTGTCCGCGAGCTATCGGTTCAACTCGCTGGTGAGCATCTCGGCGCATGTGGATAACCTGTTCGACGCCAAGTATGAGGAAGTGTTTCGCTTCAACCACGTTCCGCGCTCTGTATTGGTGGGGTTGACGCTGACTCCCTGAACTACAGATCGGAATGTCGGACTGTCTGCGACCAGCCTGCCGAACCCGATCGGCAGGCTGGCGCTCAAAAATCCTCGTTCACCGGCTGACTTTTTGTGTTGCGTTTGGTCTTGGATGTCGTATAATTAGACGGGTGCAGTAAGCGCAGAGTTGAAGCATCCCCAAACCAATCAGCGAGCAGCCGTTGGACGGAACGTGGGTTTTTCGTCTGCTCAGGGTTTCGTCCGGGTCGGGCGAAACGCCGGCTCTTGGAGAAGTCGGTCAGAGGATATCATGACAAGTTGGAGTCTGGAATACACGATTGACGTCGACGAAGAGAATGCTGTGGCGTATGTCAAAGTCTACGGCCAGTGGACAGCCGAGACCGCCCGCCGTTACCACGAAGAATTCAAACGCGACATACAGCCTCTGTTGGGCAAGCCCTGGGCGAAGCTGGTCGACCTGACCAGTTGGAAGACCTCGCGCAACGAAGTCACCAGCGTAATCGGCCGACATATGGCCTGGCTTCGAGCCAACAACGTGGCGCTGTCAATCTACGTGATCAACAACGTCAGCACTTTCCGGCAACTTAACGAGATGTTCGTCAAGGGCGGTACCAAGGAAATATCGCACACCTTCCGCACTTGGGAGGAGGGCGAGCGGTTTCTTCAGGCCAACTGGTTCGGCAATAAGAGCAGCGTGCCCAGCGAGTAGCCAATAGAGCGTCTGTCCGGTTACCGGACTACCTGCCGACGGATCACGCTATCTTTTCAGGTAACGGTCAAACCACTTTCGAATCCATTCCAGACGCGCAATTCGCCGATCCGGTCGGCCGTGACGAGACAGCCCATGGGGCTCATCGGGGAAGCGCACGAACTCCACTTTCTTCCCCATGACCTTCAGAGTAGCAAACATCTGTTCGGCTTGTTCGATATTGCAGCGCAGGTCGCGCTCGTTATGGAGTATCAATACCGGAGTCTTGATGTTTCTGAAATAAGTGATCGGGGAGCACTTCTCGTAGTTCTCCGGATTGGTCCAGGGAAAACCATTGAAATTCTTTCTCAAGAAGAATCCCATGTCAGATGAGCCGAAAAATGATTTCAGGTCAACCACCGATCTCTGGGTCACGGCCGCCCGAAAACGATGCGTATGACCAATGATCCAGTTGGTCATGTATCCGCCGTAAGAGCCTCCGGTGATTCCCATTCGCCTGGGGTCGACAAACTTCTGGTTTTCGAGCCAGTCGGCGGCTGCCATGCAATCCCGGTAATCGAGGTCTCCCCAGCCACCGGAGATGGCCTCACCCCAGGTTTCACCGCGCGATGATCCACCCCGAGGATTAGTGTAAAACACTACATAGCCACAGGCAGCCAGGTAACGCATCTCATGGAAAAACGTAAACGCGTACTGGGTGCGGGGACCGCCGTGAATCTCGAGAATTGATGGATACCGCCGCTTAGGATTGAACCCGGGCGGGGTTACCAGCCAACCCTGAACGTCGGTACCGTCGAACGACTTGAACCAGACTTCTTTTGTCTGGCTCGGAGCGATTTCTGCTTTCAGGAACGGATTCAGCTTAGTCATCTGCTTGGCCCGTTTTTCCGCGCCATATGAGACAGGGCAGATTATGATGTCACCCGGATTGTCCAAATCCGCGTACATAAGCGCCGCCGTGCGATTCGTCCCGTTGACCGAGAAACCCCTGATATGGCATTTGCCTTTGAACAGTCGGGTTGGTTTTCCGCTTCTGGCCGGAACCGAGTAGAAATTGACTGCTCCGGTATCTGAACTCAAAAATAGAATCTGCTTATTGTCGGCTGACCATTCAAGCTGAGCTTCGGCGTGGGCATCGGACGTGTCACTGATTGCCTGCCCGACCGCCATCCGATCAAACCCCGGCATGAGGTCTTTAGCGGCGGGGCGGCCATTGAGGCCCACACTCCAGACATGAAGGTTCGTAACTCCAGTATCATCGGGGTTGGCGTGGCCGATATAGGCGATCATCCTGCCGTCGTAGGAGAATTTTGGATTGGTCACCGGACCAGCCGGGGTAGCTATCCGGCGCTCGCGTCCCCCTTTGAACGGTACTACGAACAGATCGTCGCGCAGCGAATCGAGGTCCGGGTCTTTTGCGCGATTCGAGGTATATGCAACCCATCTGCCGTCGGGTGATACGTGCGGCGAGATGTTGTCACGTTTGCCTTTGGTGATCTGTCGCAACTCGGCCGAAGTCACGTCGAGCGCATATACTTGGAACGTGTCTTTCGGCAGGAATCCTTCGCCGTCGAGTCGGTAGAACAGTCTCGTAATGTGTCGAAAAACCGGCGGCTCTTCCTTTTTCTTCTCGTCCTTAATGAAATGAGAATCACTGTAGCGCAGGGCAAACACCAAATGTCGACCGTTCGGGGTCCACTGTAACGACGCCAGCGTCCCCTCGATTTCGAGGAGTTTCCTCTCGGCGCCGCCGGCTGATGGCATCAGGTAGATTCCGGTTTTCTTTTCGCGGGTCGAGATGAACGCCATCTGACAACCATCGGGGGACCAGACCGGCTGGCCATCGTTGTGGTCGCCGTGCGTGAATTGCCGGGATTCTCCGGAAGTGATATCAAGCACGCTGATGTTCTGGAAGTACTTGTTGGCGGTCGGGTCAATCCGCTCGACACCATAAGCGACACGTTTTTCGTCGGGCGACATCGCCAGCCCTGTTATTATTCGCAGCTTGAACAAGTCATGCGGGGTGATTTTTCTACGTTTGACTGTCTTGGCCATGAGCGTGCTTTCCTTTCCTGTATCTGAAGGACAATTTTGGAGAACTTAGCGAAAGAGAGACTTGTCGGCAAGCGATGATAGTATCGCGACTACTCCGATCCTGTCTTCTTGCTCCGAATTCTGGAGAGCAATGCCGCTCGATCTTCAGGTGCCAGCACAAACCAGCCGGCTGCGATTGTGGTCAATGAGACCACCGCAGCGTTTGCCGCGAAGGCCGGCCAGCCTAACGGGGGGAGAGCCACGCGTACCAGGATGGCCATCGGCACACAGGCAAACATGGCCGGAAAACCTGACTGCACAGTTGACATCAGAACCGCCGCCAACGGCATCTTCAGGACGCGGGCCATCATCGCCGGATAGAGTGCCACGTACAAGATGACCTGGGGTATCGCCGCCGCGTAGGCCATCCCGAGCAAGCCGTAGATTGGTATGAGCCAGAACGAAAGACCAATCTTGAGGAGGCACTCAATCAGTAGCGCGCGCAGCAGCAGGCGATGCCGGTCTACTCCGAAAAGAAGCGCCTCGCCTATGATCTGCGGTACCAGAAAGGCAGAGCCGACCGCCAGGACACGCATCACTTCGGCCGCCTCGGCAAACTCCGGTTCCAACCACAGCGCCACGAACGGGCGGGCAAAGATGATCACCGCCGACGACATGAAGAATGAAAGAAACGAAGTGTACTTGAGAGCTTTCAGATACAGGCGGCCGACGCCTTCCATGTCACCCGCAGCTTCTCGCGTCGAAAACGCCGCTGCCAGTGGCGAGGCGACCACGTTCACAATATTGCGCAGGTAGAGCATTACCTGTGCGCCGGTAGCGTATACCCCCGCCGCCGCCGAAGACACCAGCAGTCCGAGCAGGATCGAGTCGGTGTTGAAAAGCACCAGCCAGGAGAGAGTGATACCCATAGTTATCCTGGAGTAGTCCAACAGCTCACGCGCAGTTGCTCGGTTGGACATCCCCGGTGCAAACCTGACCTGTGGATAAAGTCTCTTGAGCCAGATAATAGCGACAATCTGCTTGAGCGTGGACATCCCGAGAATGACCAACGCCAGGGCGACCAATCCCTGGCCCGTGACGAGAAGCGCGACCATCACGATCGTCCTAACCAGGTCTTCGAGCATATGGAGCCAGTTCGAAATGTCGAAACGCTGGAAGCCGCCGAGTGACCCGGCAAACGGAAGCAGATAAAAGCGCAGGCCCATGTAGAATCCGATGATTACCAGGGCTGCTTTTCCTTCCGAGAGCAGCAACGGATCGCTAATCTGGAAGTAATCAAACAAAAAAGTTGCAACCAACCAGGTACCGGCTATGATTAGCGAGCCGACCACGAGGTAGAGGTTGAAAGCTGTGTTGAGAATGCGATTGATTGGCTCGAACTGACCGGAGCCGAGGTGTTTGGAGATGAAGCGTAGGAGCGCCTTTTCAAGACCGAAGTCCAGCAACACGAAGTAATTGATGGTCTGGAAGACCAGAACCCAAACGCCGTAGCGGGCATCGCCGAGAGTAGAAGTGATGTACGGAACGAACAGAAATCCCAGCGCCACCCTGAGGCCGTACCCGACCCAGGAGGTCCAAATGTTTCTTGAAAGCTGTCGATGTTCCGGCATCCGAGGAATACCTTTGGTTCAGTTAGTTGCAAGGATAAGCAGATGGTGGTAGTGCGGCAACTAGTTAGTCGCTGATTTGGCCGAGTATGAGACGAATTGTCATTGGCTTTGCAATTGTTTTGTTGACCGACTTGCTGGTCTCGTGCGGCGGACCGCGCCCCGGACTCGACAGCCGTTCCCGTCCGCTTCGTCCGCGTCCCACACATTTCGGGCTGGTCCTGCCATATCCGATAAAGGTCCCGCCCTTCGCGGGGGATAGTCTTCCACCGGTTATTGGGGCGGAGTTTCCCGTGCCGCTACATCTGTTTGTAGATGCCAAGGGTCGGGTGAAGATGGTAACGGCCGAGTCTTCAGGCGACTCAGCATTTGCGATAGGCAGCGGGCGCTTCTTTCGCTCGATCAAGTTTGTCCCCGGTCTGCGGAACAGCAAGCGGGACAGCATGACGGTTCGTGTGTTGTTGCAGGTTGGCGGTGGAGGATCAGAGCCGCTTATCCGTTTCCCGGTCGGCCCCGACTGTCAGGTAGATGACAATGAACTGTACTGGGCGGCATTGGCCAAGCTGGGCTACCAGTCGGCATGTCTGCGCAATTTTCCATCCTACTACTATCTCCTCGACCCGGACAAATCATGGCGAGGGTACGAGTACAAGGTCTTTCGAGTAGACCTGGACAGCACCGGAGATGTGGTCGGTGTAGAACTGAGTACGGCCACGACCCCCCATTTCAACGATCAGATCAAATCCGCAATTAATTGGGGAGAATACGAGCCGATGACTATCGACGGTCGACCGATTGCCTCATCCAACTTCCTCGTCGTTCTTCTTCTGCCGACTGTAGATTATCCGACCCCTCCCCTGGATTTCCGCAACATGGATACCAGCAGTGTCTGGGACCGTCTGCGGGTGTGTCTTCTACCCGATACCCTGGGAGTAATGGCTCCGCCGATACCTAAACAGGATTGGTCGACTAAGATTTCAGAGAAGTTCTTCAGTGGTATGATTCCTGATCTGCTCAGTGGGCGCATTCGGGTAGATACTACCGGTACCAGTCGGATTGATAACCTCAGCAACGATTACTGGAAGGCTCGAAGTATCTTGGTTACGAGTAGCCTTAATAAGCTCCTTTTCCCCGCCCTGGATTTTTCGGGAAACCCGCGCATTTGGAGCGGCCTGATATACTTGAAATATCTCGACGATAGCAACGTACAAGTCTGGTTCGACTGGGACCATTTCAGAGGTTCGGGCGTTCCTTGTGGGTTAACCGACACGAAATGACTCCCCACTTGTCCGGTCCTGCCATACTTCAAACTACGCAAACCCTGCGTTGGAGTCAGCGAAACGTACGAGTTTCCCTCTGAAATCCGTAGTCATCGTCTTATCTGACAGTCTCTTACAACCTTCCGTTTGTCCGGCACTGATATTGTCAGGCTCATTCCCAGAGAGTCGAGATAACGTTCGGTCCGAGTAGTTCGGAAGAAATGCTAAGTAATTACGGTAGTATAAGAGAAAGGAGGCGGCCATGGTGGTCGCAACTCGTGTGATGAACCTGATGTCCGGAATTCTTGTTCTGGTTAGCTGTATCTGCATCGAACTTCGATTCGGCAGTCAGCTTTCTGAGGCTCAGGGACTGTTGCTGAGTTCTGTGGGTTTTGTATATTTTGGGTATCAGTTCGGCCGGTTCGTCCGAATGGAGTGCACACCCAGGGAAAGCTCTGCGTCTTACGAACAGTACAGGAAATTAGGACTTGACATTACAGAGCAATGACATAATTTAACAAACTTGTGTTAGATGGGATGAGAGAGAAGACATTGAAACAGAACACGTTAGCAGCAGTCTTGTGGTTTCTCGCCGCGTTCTTGGTATTCGGCGCTACGGCTGTGGCAGAAACTCTCGACCAGGGGGCTCAGGCAGCTCTTGACAATCGAGATACTGCGCTGGCTATAACGTGTCTCGAGAGGGCGATTGGAGCCGACCCCACCTATCACTACAACTATCACGTTCTCGGGTTGATCGCCTACAACCGCGAAGACTACCGTAAAGCACGCGACTATTTCCAGACCGCCTTAGACAAGAAGAAGAAATACTACGAATCGCTTTATTCCCTTGGCCAGTGCCAGTTGAAGCTCGGTGATCTCGACTCGGCAGAGGTGTCTTTTAACGAAGGTCTCATGAGGGCCCGCGAAATAAAGGACCGCTTTGAATATGGCATGGGCCTTCTGTATACGGCTCGCAAAGAATACCAGGAGGCCGATCGGGCGTTGCGCCGCGCGATTTCTGCGGATTCGATGAAAGCCGAGTACCATATTGCTCTCGGCGATGTCAATCTCTTCAACGGGGTTCCGGCTTTAGCGGTCCTGGAGTATGAAACAGCCCGCGGTTTGGATACGGCCGGGACCGAGGTGTACTTCCACTGGGCCGAGGCCTGTCTCCAACTGAAGGATTACACCTGCGCCATTGAAAAACTCCGGATAGTCCTGACGAGAGATAGCACTTATGCTCCCGCCTGGAATCGCGCTGGGGGTATTTACTTCAAAGCCGGTTTGTCGACTCGGGAGCGCGATGATCGCAAGCAGCGCTTTCTGGAGGCTATCGGTTCGTACGAACGATATCTCCAGTTGACCAACAAGTCGCCGGACTCTTCGTCGGTGAGGACCTACTACGAAATCGCCCTGGCCTATGAAAATATTGGCGGCTTTGAGGAAGCGATCGCCAATTATGAGAAGGTTCTGGCAATTCCTTATGAGCCGCGCGATATCTATTTCCACTACGGGAAGTCACTCTGGCGCCTTAAGAAGTATGAGCAGGCCGCAGAGACTCTGCTCAAGCAGGAACAGTGGATGACTTCGCTGAACGAGACTAATGGCTCCAAGGTAGATCGTGGTGAATTTGACATGATCCTCGGCGATTGTTACTTCCGCTCTCAGCCCAGGCAGAATTCAAGGGCCGTGCAGTATTATCAACGCTCGCTTGAAGCTAATCCCGACCAGCCTGTCGTCCTGCAAAACATGGCGGTGGCGCTCTATTCGTTGGAACGGTACGGCGAGGCAATGCACTTCTATGAGTTGAGAATCGCCGCAGGAGTTGATTCGGCCTCGGCAAACATCTATAAACACGCTTCGTCGTGCGCTTTGCGGATTGCCGGCGACGAAACCGCAAACGGCGTGGAAGAAGAACTGCCCGATGAAGAACAGGCGGCTGATACGCCGACGGTTGACACATTTATAAATCCGGGTCTGAACTATTATCAGGTGGCGGTCGACTACATAAATGAGTATCTTGAATTCGTGCCCACTGATACCGCTACGGTCGAACGTCTGGCCAATACTTACCTGTACCAGCTTCAGGACTGCGTCAACGGCGTGGCTGCCTGCGAGCGTGTGCTGGCTTTGAATCCGAACAACTGCCAGGCGAAAAAATCACTTGGTTTTGCGTACTTTATGGGTAGTATCTGTAGCAAGGATCTCAACAAGACCTTGCGCTACATGCTTCAGGCTTATGACTGCCTTTCTGCCAAGGGGCCATGCACGGATATAGCATTGGTGAAGTGGATTGCCCAGGCTTACCACCTTCGCGCCGTGGCCGGTACTAATGACGCCAACAGCGATTACAAGAACGCCTTCGAGTGGTACGGCAAGGTTTTGAAGTGCGACCCGAACGATGCCGAGGCCAAGAAAGGCAAAGACGACACTCAATTTGAATTCAACTGATTGTAACCAGATAGAATTAGGTGTATGAATGGCTGAAGGGGACAAAAGAAGTCCTGTAGGGTCGAGGATCAACGAGAAAGATCGATATCGTTATATCGGCTTCGAGGTTTTTCCCGGCGCCCCCAAAGACCTCTTCACGAACGACGCAGAGAAAGAAAAATACGTCGAGGCGCTCAAGGCCCGGCGCCAGTCGGAGGACACCCTCCGCGACGACTGCAAGCTCCTTGAGGAACGGGTCGGCCGTGGCGAGAGACTCGTTCTCGCGGTGGCCTCGGTAGTAATTCTGCTGGCCTTGTTCATGCCGTGGTATTCCGCCTACAAGGTAGTGCGCGACGAGACTCCGACTCAGACCGGGCAGAGCTCCGCTACCGGGACGACCTATCAGGGGGCACGCGCCAACGAGGAGATCATCACTGGTCAGGTGGCTCGCGCCCGGACCCAAAAAGTGTATTCTCAGATCTCCGGCCTGGGTGCATTTGTGGCCATTGGCGATATCGGTGGCAAGATGTTTTCGTCCGGGTTTGGTGTGATTCTCTCGGGGCTGTTGATGCTGGCGTATGGCTTGCTATGTCTGGGGCTTCCGGTGCTCAACTTGTACACCATATATGGGACCAAGGGCAAACCGGACGAACAAGCGCTGCAACTCAAGAAGATTATGCGCTTGAACTGGCTGCCCTTGCTTCTGCTGGTCGCAGTGCTCATGATCTCGTTTTTCGGCGGCGACTTCGGGTTTGATGCCCCGGCGACATTTGCCAGCCTGGGCGAGAGCTACAGTGTGGCGACGGTTTTCAACACTCTGTCGTGGGGTATATTCGTCGCCATGGCGGCTTCACTGCTGGTAGCTGTGAAGGGAATAGAAATCTAATTGCAACACTCGTTGGAGGATATTGAGACGTGGTTAAACAAACGCTGTTCGTGACTCTGAACGCTATTGTGGCGTTCGCTCTCGGTTTCGGTCTCTGGTACGGTGTATTCAGAACCGCAAAGTCACCGATTGTCCACTCCATCTACCAGGGTGGTCCCCTGGTAGTCTTGCTGATTATGATCTTTATCATGTTGCTGGTCTTCGTGATTGAGCGTTATTTCTCGCTCTATGCGGTGGCCAAGGGCAAGAGTTCAGTTCAGGTGTTTTTCAAGAAGCTCATCACGCTGCTTCAGAACAACGACTTCGACGGCGCCCTGGCGGCTTGCGATAAGCAGCGCGGCACGACCGCCAACGTACTCCGGGCCGGTATCGAACGTTACCGCGAGATCAAAGATGAAAAGTCCATCGATCACGAGAAACGCATCACTCTGACCCAGACGGCGATTGAAGAAGCCAACGCCCTCGAGGGACCGCTTCTTGAGAGGAACCTGATCGCTCTGTCGACGATTGCCTCGATTGCCACGATGGTTGGTCTGCTCGGCACCACGATCGGGATGATTCGCGCCTTTGCGGCTACTGGAAACGTCGAAGGCGGTGTAATCGACGCCACCCAGTTGGCCGTAGGAATCTCCGAGGCGCTGGTGAACACGGCCGGCGGTCTGCTCTCCGGTATTCTGGGCATCTTCTTCTACAACTTCTTTGTCAACAAAGTAGACGCGTTCAATTATACGACCGACGAGGCGACTTTCGAGGTCATCCAGATGCTCAAGTCGAAAGGATCCAAGGCCTGATAAGGGCGTAGGTACCTATGTCTGGAAAGAAAAAACGCCGGATTTCCATCCGGATTGACATGACCCCGATGGTGGATATCGCCTTCCTGTTGCTCATATTTTATATGGCGACGACCACTTTCAAACCACCGGAAGCGCGCGCCGTTGACCTGCCCGAATCGCACTCACAGATTGAACTGCCCGACAAGGACATTATCAATCTGACGGTCACCAAAGAGGACTCGATCTATGTCGATTTTGTCAAGAAGGTGACGATCGAAATCGAAGGGCAGATGGTCGAGACCAAGGGCCGAATCGTGCGCACGGCCGACAAGTTCAATGTCGCTTCGGAACTGCTCCGCGCCCGCGGTGAGCAGATCCGTGCGCTGGTGGTGGTGAAAGCCGATCAAAAGGCGAATTTCGGACTGATTCAGGATATCATGAAGCAGATGCAGGAAAACCAACTGAACCGCTTCCTGATTATTACTGACAACGAGACAGAAAATGAAACGCCGGCGGGCGGCGTATAAGGCGACAGGCTGCTATAGAATACGGTGGGCCTGATGCCGTGACGGTTGGCCGGACCGCCGAGAGGAGTGTGATGTAGATGGCTGGTGATGTTGTTGAAAGAGCAGCAAAGGGTCATAAGAAAGGTCTGCGTCGACCTAAGCGGAGACTCGCTATCCGCATCGACATGACGCCGATGGTTGACATCGCTTTCCTGCTGCTCATATTCTATATGGTCACCACGGTGTTTGCGATGCCCCAGGCGATGGAAATCAACCTCCCCAAGCCGGAAGAAATCGATGACACTTTGGAAGTTGCAGAGTCAAATCTGCTGACGGTCCGGGTTGATTCGCTCAGCCGGTATTGGTGGCATACCAAGCGCGCTTCCGAGGAAAATCTCCCTAAATTAATACCCTCCGATCCGAGGAAACCAGATTCGGTGGCTTACAAGTTTAACTCCGATTCGCTGCGGGCGTTGTTATTCAACCTCAATCAGGAGAACCCCAAGCTGAACACGCTGATCCTGATTAACCGCGGAGCCAAATACGAGGATTTGGTTAACATTCTGGATGAAATCGACTACCTGGAGCGTGGCTGGAACGCCGGTCTGGCGCAGCGATTGAACAAGAAAGTTACCGAATTAACCGAGGCGGAAGGGAAGTTTTCGTACCGGTACGCGGTAGGAGAATGGGAAGACCGCGACGACCGCATTATGACTTTTGCCTTTCAGGCGGCGCAAGCAAGCGGCCAGTTGCGGTAAGGAACCTGCGGCCAGTTGCCGCTGTTGAAAAATATAGAGGTGATTGAAATTGAATACGTCACACATGGAATCGGCACTCTATTCGACTTACGGAGCGTATGAACTCAAGTCGAAATACCAGCGCAATCTTGCGTTCGGCACGCTGATTACCACGAGCTTCGTTCTGCTTATTCTCATCGTGTCCTGGCTGGTCGAGCAGATGCAGAGCGAACAGGCTATCAGTGATCAGGTAGTCGTGATCAGAACCATTGCCGACCTCGGCCCGCCTCCGACTCTGGCCAAGAAGCCACCGCAGGTTCAAGTGAACCAGCCGCAAGTGGCCGCCCCTAAGGTCGGTATTCCTACGCCCGTGGCCGACGAAGAAGTGGTCGATGACGATGTGGTGCTGGCAACGCGCGAGGAGATGGCCGATATCGTTGCGCCGGATGTTACGATTGGCGCCTCTGATGATATTAAAGTCGATATCGCCGAGGATGATTACCTGCCGTCGATTGACGAATTCGTGCCGGTGGAAATCATCGCCGAGATGATTTACTACGAGAAGCCGCCGTATCCGCGTCTGGCTGAGCAGGCTGGTCTGACCGGTCTGGTCTGGGTCAAGGCGCTGGTAGGCAGCGACGGTAACGTGAAGGATGCTGTGGTCTACAAGTCTTCCGGAACGCCGGCGCTTGATGAGGCAGCTGTAGCGGCGGCGCCTAAGTGCAAGTTCAAGCCGGCTATTCAGAATGGCCGCCCGGTGGCGATGTGGGTCACCTACAAGGTGGATTTCATTTTGAACCGGTAATTGCGAGAGAGCTTTCAAGATTTTGCGGGAAGCGCCTGACCCTTGCGGTCGGGCGCTTTGTTTTTGTGGTCGATAGTACCCATTCATTTTCAGACGAAGATGAACAAACCATGGGGACGGAACGTCATTGTCGGCGGGGACACCAAAATCGAGAACCTGCCCGGCGCCTCAAGCGCCGTTGTGTGGAATGACGTCAAGGCAATCTCGGAGTACGAGTGACAAGGCGACGTTCTGGATGCCGTCGTGTTTGTGAGTTCCGAGAACACGCTGCTTGATGCGGCGGCTCTGGCGGTGGCTTGGAAATACAAATACCGACCGGCTATCCAGAACGGTCGCCCGTTGGCTATCTGAGTTACCTATAAGGTAGAGTTCAAGTTAGCGCGTTAGCGGTTCTTGCTTATCGTCGAGGCCATTTTGGCCGGGCAGGCGGTTTTTTAACCGCCTGTTTTTTTTTGCTCCCAATTCAGCTGGGGTTCAATTTTTCTCTTGACAACTGCACAAATGTGCAGTATTATAGATTAGAGTCGATAAATATCGGGTGAGCAAGGAGGCTCGTTACGTATGAGCATAATTATCAATGAGTTACGAATTGGAACCGGAGCTGTTTCGGCTCCTGCCATGCAGGTGTCGATGGCTACTGAAGCTGATTTTGGCAATTTCCCGTGGTCCTCGGTGGTAGACCTGTTCGACCCGACCGACAGCGACCGGTACGCCTACCTCAACGTTGAAACCTGCCCGGATTGTTCCGCAGGGATGATTCGCCAGGGGCGCTGCTGCGCCTGTCCGTCGTGTGGATTCGAAAGCTGTGTGGTGTGAGGATATAGAACTAACCTTTTCCGGGGGTGAAACGATGCAGTTGGGAGATTTGAGCAGATACGGAATTTCGGAACAGATGATCGAAGTTTGGAGAAAACGGCAGGGGGAGAGTCTGCTGCCGATTCAACGCCGAGCAATTCGTCAGGGACTGCTGGAACCATTGTCCGATGACAAGCGACGCAACTTGATTATCTCTGCGCCCACGTCGGCGGGGAAATCGTTCTGCGCCGAGATGGCCGCGGCGCGTGTTCTGGCCCGGCAGGGTCGGGTAGTGATGTTGTTTCCTCTGCGGTCGCTGGCCGAGGAGAAGTTCCGTTTGTTTGACCGGACCTACGGGCCGCTGGGGGTGAAGTGTCTGCTGGTAACTGGCGACTATCCGGAAAATGATCATGCTTTTACCGCCGGTGATTACCATATAGCGCTGGCTATCCATGAGAAATTCGATCTCGCGCTGGTGAGCCGGCTGGATATCCTTTGCAACATCGGGCTGGTGGTAGTCGATGAAATCCAGATGATTTCCGAACCGGGGCGGGGCGCCGTGCTGGAGCGTCTGCTGACCAGGATTCTCGCCTCGACATATGCGCCGGAGATAATCGGTCTGTCGGCGGTGCTGGCCGAACGGCGGATCGAGCCGTTGGCGGAGTGGTTGAAGGCTGTCATCGTTGAGGAGACCATCAGGCCGCGCGATCTCATTCGCGGGGTAGCCGCTCAGGGTCGGCTTACTTACCGCTCGTATAACGAAGGGCGCGACGGTTCCGAAGCGTTTGAAGATGTCATTACTCTTTTTGACAGTGAGCAGTCGGTGGTGGCGTTTGCCGAGCGGCTGAAAGCCGACGGCGGACGGACTCTCATCTTTCTCAAGTCACGAGCCGATTCGGTGAGCCTGACGCTCAAACTGGCTGCGGCGCTGAGTCTCCCAGCGGCTGCCGGAGCGCTGGAACGGCTGGGCGACGAAGAACCGTCGTTTCTGCTTCGTTCGCTTACTCAGGCGCTGAGCCACGGCACAGCGTTTCACAACTCCGATCTCACGGGTCATCAACGGGCGGTGGTCGAGCAGGCCTTCGCCGAGGGAGAGGTTTCGGTGCTCTGCTCCACGACCACGCTGGCGCTGGGGGTCAATCTGCCGGCCGACGTGGTCTATCTCGAAACGGTCAAATATGCCTCCGGTGCGTACGACTCCCGGCCGGAGCTGGTGCCGATCAGTCGGGCCGAGTTTGACAACATGACCGGCCGTGCCGGTCGGCTCGGTCACGGTGGTGATAAACCGGGCCGGGCGGTCGTGATGGCGGAATCGTCGTTTGACTCCGAAGTTCTCTGGGATGCTTATATCGCGCCGGTGCGATCCGAACCGATCCGATCGGCCTGGACCAGTCTTCCGGAAACGGACTGGGTGCTGCACATGATCGTCTGCGGCCTGGCTTGTGGTGAGAACGATCTCGCGAGAATCTTCGATCACACGCTGTATCACCGGTTGTGTCAGGAAGCTGACACCGACTCAAACGGCGCAAAGCGATTTGAGTCTGTGCTCGCCTTCCTCCATAAATACGGACTGATTGAACGCCAGGACAACGGCGGGGTGGTGCCTGCCACAGCCGGTACTGCGGCCGCAAGCGCGGGACTCTCGGTAGCCGAGGCGCTGCATTACCTGCGGATGCTGCGAGAGCAGGAACTGCCGGAGACCATGTTCGGCTGGACCTGTGTTGCGCTCAGTTCCTCCGAGTGGACCCTCCCGCCGGCTATCCTCTCCTGGTATGAGCAGGCCAACAACACGCCGGTGCGCATGTTGTACGAGCGGTTCGATCACTCGCTGGAAGAAGCGGTGCGACAGTTGCCCGTCAATCACAGGCGGCAACCGCTCACTTACCGAACGGCCGCGATGCTTAAAGCCGCTCTGCTTCTGGATCAGTGGTGCCGTCTGGCGCCGGTGCAGAAACTTGAAGAGCGCTTCCATTTACATCTGGGGCAGATTCAACAGTTGGGTCGCACGGCGGCGCACCTGACGGCGGCGCTGGGACGTCTTATTGCGGCTGTCGACCGCGAGTCGGAAAAACCGGGTATGCTGACTCAGCATGCGTTCTCGCTGCGGACCGGGTTGCCGGCGAGTTACCAGCCACTTCATGCGCGTCTGGGTGACGTGCTCGGCAGATCGGATTTTCTCCGTCTCCATAACAGCGGGGTCGAGAGTCTGGAGGAGCTTGCAACTTACAGCTTGGAACAGTTGCAGGAAATACTTGAAATTAACGATAAGGCATTGCAAGTACATAAGATACTATCAAATCTTGAAGAGGAGGTTGATATGCAGTCGGCAGCTCTGCACAGTCGAGTAGAGGTTGCTCAGCAACCACGAACAGTCGAAATCGACGGTACCTATGAGGCGGACCGCTTCCTGGTACGCATCGACGGGTTCCCGGTACGGCTTACCGGGAAATCATTCAAGTATCTGACCAAGCTGGCCTGGTCGCGGGTCAATGACGCCACCGGCTGGGTCTACAAAGAGGATATTGAGGTCGGATTCAATCAGGCGCGTTATCTGTACCGGATGAAGAACGAGATTTCCGCCAGCTTCAGATCGGCCTGGCCGGTGATCGAGAACAACCGTCTGGGTTACTACCGGCTCCAGATCGATCCGGGGAAAATCAGATTGAATGTCGACAACCTGAAAGTTCACCCGGACCACGAATTGCGCAGTTTGTTTGAGAGCGGTTCGCGCCCCAGCGTGGTCAATTAAGCCGGGTGGGGATTAAACACCGGTTGCAGCTGACTGACCCGCTAGACGGCCAGTAGAGAAAGCCGCCTGCAGGTTGTACCCGCCGGTGGGACCGTCGATATCGAGCACCTCGCCAGCGAAATACAACCCTTTGACCAGTCGTGACTGCATGGTCCGAGGGTCGACTTCATCCAGTGACACGCCGCCTGCCGTGACAATCGCCTCGTCCCATGAACGATGGCCGGTCACTGTGAGACGGAAGTCTTTGAGGGCATGGCGCAGGCGACGTCGCTCGGCAATAGTGACCTGGCTGCCGGTTGTTTGCCCAGAGAGGTCAAGTACGTCCAGCAGGGCGGTCACCAGGCGAACCGGAAGTAATTCTTCAAGAATATTGTGTAACTCTCGCTTGCCCATTTCGTTAAATGACGATAATAATCGTACCTCCAACGTCTTTTCGTCCATGGCAGCGAGCAGATCAAGCGTGATCTCAATCCGGCTGCCCGTCCGCAGAGCGTCGACAATCTGACGACTCAGATAGAGAATGACAGGCCCGGACAGGCCGAAATGGGTAAACAACAAGTCACCGACCAGACTGGCTTCAAGGCGGTCGTTGATCATCAGACGTATCCCAACGTCACGCAAGCTCAATCCCTGAAGTTGTGGTGCGATATCCCCTTTGGTCTCGACCGGCACAAGTGCCGGTCGGGGTGGGACTATGTTGTGCCCAACCGCTTGGGCGAGAGAATAACCGTCGCCGGTGGAACCGGTTTCCGGGTAGGACAGGCCGCCAGTGGCCAGAACGACAGACTTTGCCGGTATCACTTTTCCAGTGCTGACTTGGACACCGGCCATTTGCCCATCTTCAACCAGCAGTTTGGTTGCAGGCGAGTCGGGGCGAATGTTAACGCCCGTCTCTATTGCCCACTTTGTCAGTGCATGGGTAATATCGGCTGCCCGATTTCCCGACGGGAAAAAGCGGCCGCTTCGTTCCAGTTCAATAGGTACGCCGAGACTCTCCACGAAGGCAACCAGATCGGTATTGGAGAACTGCATCAAAGCCTGACGCAGGAACTTCCCGTTTGGCCCATATGCGTCGAGAAACTGTTCCAGCGATGCGTGGTTAGTCAGGTTGCAACGCCCCTTGCCGGTGATAGAGAGTTTGCGACCCGAGCGGTCCATTTTCTCCACAAGTGACGTTTCGGTGGCGAGCGATGCCGCCGTACCGGCCGCCATCAGGCCGGCCGGTCCGCCTCCAACCACGACTACTTGCCTCTGGGACGTCCTGATACTGGAATCATTCTGTCTCATGGTAACTCGAATATAGGGGTTATCGATCTGGACCATAGATTTTTCTTGGCAGGTCGGGTATCGAAATGCTTATTATGCTCCAGACGGGCATGAAACAGAGTGTTACGTTTCGGGAATTTCCTTTCGGGGACACCGAATCGTGCCCAGGGCCTGAACAGTTTTGCAGGAGTAACATCATGGCAGAGCGCGAAACCGGTGCCGTCAAGTGGTTCAGCGCGGAGAAAGGGTTCGGTTTCATCGTGCGTGACCGGGGTGGCGATATCTTTGTTCATCATTCTCAGATTGTCCAAACCGGTTACCGTCGGCTTCAGGAGGGCCAAAAAGTCGAATACTCGGTTGTCGAGTCAGACAAGGGTCCTCAAGCCCAGGAAGTCAGAGCGATCGAGCAGGATTCGACGAAATCCTGATTGCGTCTGCAAGGGGGAACTATGATCGCAAAGAGACGCGTGGGCCGGTCTCTTCCCGAGAGCTTTTGCTGCAGGTTGCTTTGTCTGTTTTCCCAATCTATTGCAGTATAGGAAGGGATGGTGTATTGTTCGGTCGGTACTGCAAAAAACGGGTATTCATCCGATAATCAGGGTGATAGGCTACATATGGTGATAAAAAGCAAACACCGACTTCCGCTCGTGGTCAGCGACAGCGAGGAAACCTATCCCATCCTCCCTTTGATGACCGAGGTCCTCTTTCCCGGCATGCTGGTCACGATTCACGTAGGTCGCCCGGAAAACCTGACCCTGCTTGAAACAGTTTATGACAAGCGATGTCAGTTTGTCGCCGCCTACTCCCAGTCGGGGTTCGATGCGCCGGGCGCTCGTCCGATCTACCAGGTTGGGGTTCTGGCGGAGGTGCGGGATATTCGAGAGGGTACCGGCGACACCAAAGTAGTCACTCTTGAAGGAATCCGTCGCGTGGCCATCAGCCGCATCACTGCTGAAGCTCCCTATCTTCAGGGAAAAGTCAACACTGTTGAACAGCCAACTTCTGTAGCTAGGGCAATCAGGGAACGAGTGGGCGAGGTTATCGCCGTCGTCAACGAGATTACCCATCTCGACCCGATCTATTCCCCTGAGTTGTCCAACGTTCTGAAGATCAACGCCGAAGATCCGGCGCTAATGGCCGATCATGTGGCCGCCACGTTTCACTTCTCCCTGGCCGCCAAACAGGAACTGCTTGAATGTGTTCTGCTTGATGAGCGTTTCGACAAGCTTCTCAACGAGCTTAACAGCGAACTGAACCGTGCTGCAACCGTTCTCAGTATCCAGGAGAAAGTCAAGAAGCAGATTGAAGCCGACCAGCAGAAGTACTTCCTCAGGCAACAGCTTCACGAGATTCGTCGCCAGTTGGGCGAGGATTTCAGCGAGGAGCGAGAAGTAGCTCGTTGGAAAAGACTGGTCAAAAGTCTGCCCAATCTTCCTCACGAGGTGGCCGACCGATCCCGGATTGAGACCGAGCGACTGGGGCAGATCTCACCGGCCTCGGCTGAATACGGCGCGACCAAGAACTATCTCGACTGGCTGCTGAATCTCCCGTGGGGGAAATCAACTCCCGAAGACTATCACATCGCCGAAGTCCAGAAAGTCATCGATAACGAGTACTTTGGTCCGGATAGTCTCAAGGAGCGCATTCTGCAGCGCTTGTCAGTACGCAAGCTGATGGCCGGCAAGGACGCAGGCCCCACGCTTTGTCTGGTCGGCGCTCCGGGTACTGGGAAGGCGTCACTTGCCAGATCTATTGCCAGGGCGATCGGTAAAGAGTTTATCCGGATTTCGGTGGGAGGGATAACCACGGTTGGTGACATCAAGGGTACACCGCGTACCTATCTCGGCGCTCAGCCGGGGCAAATCGTCCGCACGCTCCGACAGGCCGGCAGCTGCGATCCGGTGATTCTGCTCGAAGACATCGATTACTTCAACATCGACAACAACTCGTCAGTCAACATGGCGCTCCTGGAGGTGATCGACGCCCGATACAATTCGCACTTCCTCGACCAGTATATTGGTGTTCCCTTCGATTTGAGCAGGATCTTCTTCGTCTGCTCGGTAAGATCATATGAGGAGATACCGGAACAATTCGTTCCTCGTCTGGAAATTGTAGAACTGCCGGGGTATGTCGAACGCGAGAAGATTACCATTGCCAACCGCTACATCATACCCAGCATCCTTGAGAAGCATGGACTGAAGAAGTCCGAGGTTCGGATATCCGATCACACTCTTTCGAAGATCATCGGCAACTATACTATGGAGGCCGGCCTGCTGGGCTTCTCGCAGCAGTTGGAGAGAATTTGCCGCAAAATCGCCCTACAGAAGGCCGAGAATAACGACAAGCACAGCTGGACAATCACGGAAAAGACTCTCGAATCGTATCTCGGCACGACGCAGTTTATCCCGGAGAAGGCGGAAACGGTGCCTGAAATCGGCAACGCGGCCGGACTGGCCTGGACCGGCGCTGGCGGAGAGTTGATGTTCATTGAGGGTCTCAAGATGAAGGGCGAGGGCCAGATCATCACGACCGGTTCACTGGGCGAAGTGATGCGGGAGTCAATTCAGGCCGCTCATTCCTACGTACGTTCCAAGGCCGATGTGCTGGGGATTGATTTTGGCGATTTCAACGAATTTGATATCCATATCCATTTTCCTTCCGGGGCCATTCCTAAAGACGGACCGTCGGCGGGAATTACTGTCTGCCTGGTCATTGCTTCGGTAATGTCCGAGCGACCTATCCGCAATGACATCGCGATGACCGGTGAGGTCACGCTGCGCGGCAAGGTGCTGGCGGTTGGAGGCACTAAAGAGAAGATCTCAGCAGCTTATCGTGCCGGGATCTACAATGTGGCCTTGCCCAAAGGGAACGAGAAAGACCTTAAGGAAATTCCGCGGGAGATACTGCGGAAGACGAAGTTCCACTTCATTGAAAGCGTCGACCAGTTGTTCGAATTATGCCTGTTGGATTTCAAGCCCTCGACATACACCCTGGAGAAGCTCTTCGCCGATGAGATTGCGCGGGCGAAAAAGAAGACAACGCGCCGAAAAAAGCCTGCCGCCAGGCGTTCCCGTTAGATTCCTCCTGGGCTGCCGCCAACCCTCATCGCACAGTTGCCTACTTCAATAACTCTTGACAGTATCCAACCAGGCGGGATATATTCAAGTGTGACAGGTCGATCGGGTGTTTTTTTTCGCGAATACCTGTCCTGAGCATAAGGTACTTGGCCCAAACGGTTTCATGTGGACCAGGTAGAGCGCACTCCAATCTGTCGGTGGTTCTCGTCTGATGTTCTTCGCTTTAGGATAGTGCTCTACGGTTCAAACTGTTCATGTCGAAGAAAAAGGTTCTTGCTTACTGCTCTTTGCATGGAGGCAACGTATGATTACCAGGTTTCATGCAGCTCTGAGTGTTATTGCGCTCATCGTGGTTTCGTCCACTCAGGCTCAATTTGTCCAGGACCCTCTGGACCAGGGTCAGGCCGACACTATCAAGATGGTCTTTACCGTTCTGCCTGACGCCGGGACCAATCAACTCAATGTCTCAATGGACCTCTACCTGTTCAATGACGTGCAGAGTCTCGGTAGTCTCGCTGTCGGATTCCGCTGGGGGAACGACAATCTACTGATGACAGGAGCAGCCTGTACTCCATACGGCACAGCCGCCTTTGACATGATTCGTCTCCTGTATCGCAGCAACAGTTTAGCAAGCACGAACCTCAACCACGAATTCCAACTCACTGGCGCCCGACAGTATTCTGACGGCATCGTGGCGAGCAGCCAGGCCAGTCACGTGGCGACTTATCAGTTTGTGTTGTCGCAGTGGAATGTGATGGATTCACTCTGGTTAGATAGCGCAACTGTGTTAGGGGCTAACGGCGTCTTTGTTGACTATGACGGCAACGAGTACCGCCCATACTGGGGCGGGACAATGGTGATTTTCGATGCCAACCGGCCGATCCTTTCCAACCTGGTTCTGTCCGAAGACACCCTCCACTTCCAGGGAATCTCCGGTCAGGCGAATCCACCGGCACAACTGGTCAGAATAACCTCTGATCGGGAACCGCTTACTTTTTCTCTGGTCGAGAACGCCTCGTGGCTTCTGAAGTCTCCGGCAAATGGTACTACGCCGCAGGACGTGGCAGTGTCGGTCACTACAGTGGGTCTAGCCGTGGGATCGTATTTCGATTCAATCCGTGTGGAGTCACCGGATGCCGTAAACTCGCCTCAGTATCTCTACATTGGTCTGAACGTAAGCCCGCCTCCACCGGTAATCAAAGTTTCGCCGGTTTCGTTTGTATTCAACGTTTTGGCGGGAGGAAATGACCCCGCGCCTCAGGTTCTCAGGATCACCAACATTGGTAGTCCTGGCCTCAACTGGCATGTAACCAAGAAGTCTTCATGGCTGGGTCTCAGTCCATCCGGCGGGACCGACGGGGACTCTACCGTGGTCTCGGTAAGCGTGTCTGGGTTGGGGTATGGGGATTATTATGACACAATATCCGTCTCCGATCCACTGGCCTCCAACAACCCGGTTCGAGTTCCGGTTCGCTTCTCGGTAGCGTCCGATCTACCAATGATCGAAGTACGTGACACACTGATCCAGGTTGTCCGTTATCCAAATGGCCCCCCTGTTGACCCAATAACTTTTGAAGTTCTCAATTCCGGTGGTGGCGCGCTTGACTTCACGGTAGGGACATTCTGCTCTATAGAAAAATTGGTGCCGCCCCACTATATCGATTCGATTGTCCCCCGGTCGGGAACAGCGCCGGCGGTTATCAGCGTCTATTTTGCCTTTCCACAGTCGGGTTGGGGAGATTTCTTCAGCGATACTCTCTGCGTTTCATCCGCTAGTGCCGTCAATTCACCCGTGCGAGTCGTTATTCAGCAACGCACAATCCTTGATCCCGCTATTCTCTCGGTTCCTTCAGAGCCGGTCGTGCTCACCGTCTATGAGTGCGACCAGGGGCATGGTAACGGGATGCCTACTGCTTCCTTCAACGTGGCGAATACAGGTGGTGATGATCCAATGAACGTCTATCTGGAGTTTGAATCGGAACTCTTTGAAGTTCCTGCTCCCGGCTCTTCTGGAGAGGCGCCCGTTACCTTTGTGCTACGCGCCCTCCCTGTCGAGCGGCCTCTTGGTATCTATTATGATACTGTCGTAGTCACTTCACCCTGGGCCATTAACAAACCTCAGAGGGTGTTGGTCGTGTACGATTTCCGTGCCGGTGATGAAACTCCGGAAATCGTGGTCCAGCCCACGCAGGTTGTGATTCCTTACCGATCTGACAGCGGACCGATGAACTATAATGACTTTCGTATCTTCAATGTCCACGGTGGTTGTATGCCCTGGACGATTATGGACACCCCGGAGTGGCTCACCGCGGTGGTTTCAGAGGGGGACGTTCCCGGCTCTGCCCCCATGCTGGTTGATGTTTCCGGTTACGAGATTGGTGACCATCACGGCACTATCACGGTTTCCGCTTCCTCGGCCAGTAACAACCCGTTGAATGTTGACTGTGTGCTGAAGGTCTGGAAACTGCGGGGCGACGTTGACTGGAACGGGCGAATCAGCATCCAGGATATCGCCTGCATGATCGATTATATTTTCGCTCAGGAACACCCGCCCCTGCCCGAGATTAGTGTAGGAGATGTCAATTGTGATTCTGTGGTTAGCGTGGCCGATATTAATCTTGTGATCAAGTATCTCTTTGAGACCCTTGAACCATTGTGTGGGAATCCATATTGAGTGATTTTCCCGGCCTTGCTTTATGGCGTCAAGAAGCCCTCTCCTCTGAGTGTCGACACCGGGCTTTTCTGTCGACAAGAAACATTGACAGGCAGTTTCGTGTTGATACAATGGTAATTTGGTGTCTCACAATAACATATTGTCCCGCAATTGGTTATCGGATTTGTTGATGCGCTTGAAGCCGTTTCGTGTACCATCTGTGGAGGTAAAGTTTGGCTATGTCTGACAATTATCGTACATCTGTGATTCTTCTGGTCAGCCTGGTCGTGTTGGCCTCGTCGGTATTCGCTGTTGATCCAGAGCCAGTCGTTATGGACGGCATGACTCCTTCGGATATGCACCGGATCATGGGAGAGATGAAAGCATCTGCTTTGGACCGCTCTCGCCGCGCGCAGTTGGCCGCTGCGAGCGAACTGCGGGCCGACCAGACCGACTATGACGTCAAATGGTATGATATTACCATACGTGTAAATGATACTACCGAGTTCCTGTACGGCAAGGTAACGTTTGTCGTGGAAGCCACTATCAACGGGGTCACTCAAATCGCTGTCGATTTTCATTCCGGTATGCTGGTTGACGGGATCCAGGCGCCGTCAGGCCCGTTGGCATATTCTCGCTCAGGCAATGTCGTCACGGTTACTCTGGATCACGCTTATAATGCGGGTGAACAGTTCAGGTTTGATATAAACTACCATGGGCATCCTGTGGAGGGAGGCTTTCAGGCATTTGCTTTTAGCTGGTACAACGGGAAGCGGTCGATCAGTTCCTTATCTGAACCGTACTTTTCCCCGACCTGGTGGCCCTGCAAGGACCGGATGGATGATAAGCCCGACTCAATTGGCATCCACATTGAGGTTGATACTGCTCTGTACTGCGCCTCAAATGGCACGCTTGACTCGATCACGACTATTTTGGGAAGCAATAGTCGCACTTTTCATTACTCTTGTCAGTATCCGATAGCCACGTATCTGTTCTCGGTTGCTATTGCTCCATTCATTGTCTGGCAACAGAATTATGTCTATAACAACGATCTGGATACAATGCCAATTGTCCATCACGTATATTCAGACCGCTACGACCAATCGCTGACCACCTGGGGGCAGACGCCGCAAATGATAGATTATCTTGCGGGTGTGTACGGTCCCTACCCATTTCTGAACGAGAAATACGGCCACGCCAATTTTAACTGGGGTGGGGCGATGGAGCACCAGACGGTGACCTCGATGAATGGCACCTCCGATTTCGGTTTTTCCTCGTGGGTTATCGTCCACGAACTCAGCCATCAGTGGTGGGGCGATCTGGTAACCTGCAAATCATGGCACGATGTCTGGCTGAACGAGGGCTGGGCGTCATACTCCGAGGCGGTCTACGAACTGGAGAGGGCTGGCTGGCCCAACTATCATGCCTATATGAACACCATGGCCTACAAAGGGTCTGGATCAGTTTGGTGCGATGATACGACCAATGTCTGGCGCATTTTCAGCGGAAGTCTGAGCTACGACAAGGGCGCCTGGGTAGTGCACATGCTGCGTGGAGTTCTGGGAGAGAAGTTGTTTGCCGCGGGGATTGGGGCGTATCGGGAAGCGTTTGCTTTCGGCGCAGCAACGACTCTAGAATTCGGAGCCGTTTGGGAGAATGCTACGGGAGTGGATCTTGATTCATTTCTTATGCAATGGGTGTACGGTCAATACTACCCGGTATACGCGTGTTTCTATATGGATGAGCCTTCCAGCTCGGGCGGCTATGATATCTATCTTGTTGTGAAACAGACTCAGAATACTCAGCCTAACGTATTCCAGATGCCCGTCGATTTCTTTTTCAATAATGCAAGCATACCCGACGATACCGTAACTCTGGTGGTCGACGAGAGAAGTGAGCTGTTCAAGTTCCACCAGCCGAGTGAGGTAGATACGATCAAGCTGGACCCCGCCGGGTGGATTCTTAAGGATGTCAGCTATCCCGCCTGGCGGATGTTCATAGTCACACTTGACAGTGAGATTTCCAACGGAGTGGTGGGCACACCGTACACTGATACGGTCCAAACGAGGGGTGGTACCGGTCAAAACACTGTTTCTGTTACCAACGGAATACTGCCACCAGGACTGACAGTGACCGGCGCGGGCATTATTTCCGGAACCCCAACCCAGAGCGGCCTTTATGCGTTCGCTCTCACCTTCACCAATCCTTCGACCAGCTATTCGGATAGGCGGTCGTTCGATATTTCCATTACTGGAGCGCCCTGCTGTGTCGGGAGGGTGGGTAATGCCAATGGTGTTGGTGTCTATCCACGTGAAGTGACCATAAGTGATGTCCAAACGCTGGTCATGGCGAAGTTCATAATGGGTACGTGCGATGGGGTAGTACAATGCCTGGCCGAAGGAGATGTGAACCAGTCAGGAGGCCAGAATCCGAACTGTGATGACATAACAATCACAGACGTGTCTCTTCTGGTTGATCACCTGTTCATCAGCGGCACCGCATTGCCTGACTGTTTCTAACAGCCCCCGAACCGAATTGCCCGGCCCTCTCCTTACGGTGAATATGGGGAGGGCCTTCTTTTGCGTGTCAGCGGCAGTCTATCCGTGGTTCACGGAGACAAAACTGGTTGATTTTGCCTGCTGAGTCGGTATCATAGTAGAGCGGAAGCAAGAAGCCGCAACCCAGTACTTGCCGAGGCCGATTGTGATGACCGAGCGGAGAATTCAGACGTTTCACGTGACCACTTTTGGGTGTCAGATGAACCTGGCAGATTCGTCGACTCTGATTTCGGCACTGGCCACTCGCGGTTTTCGTCGAGTCGAGAGCACGGCCGATGCCGACCTGATCATTCTCAACACCTGTTCGGTCAGAGAGAAAGCCGAGCAGCGCGTTATCGGGCGTCTGGGCGAATTGTCACATCTCAAGAAACAGAAGCCCTGGGTCAGGATCGCGGTGGTCGGTTGCATGGCGCAGCGACTGGGAAGCGATCTGATGGAGCAAGTGCCACACGTCGACTACGTGCTCGGCACCCACCGGGTATTCGAGTTGCCCGACGTCATCGAAGGTCGCGAGGGCACTTCGCCGGTTATGACCGCTTTCGGTCACGAGAACATCGATCTCATCCAACCAGTGCAGGAGACACCGTACTCCGGGTTTGTTACGATTGCACGCGGCTGTGACAACTTCTGCACCTACTGTATCGTTCCCCACGTGAGGGGACGCGAGCAGTCGCACTCGGTCGATCACGTCCTTGACGGTGTCCGCAAAATGGTGTCTGAAGGGGTAGTTGAAGTGATGCTTTTGGGACAGAATGTCAACAGTTACCATTACAACGGCACTGACTTTCCAGACCTGATTCGCCGTGCGGCCCGAGAGACTGATGTAAAGCGGATCAGATTCATGACCTCGCATCCCAGGGATCTGTCAGACAAGCTGATCCGGGTTCTGGCGGACGAGCCGAAAGTATTGCCGCACGTGCACCTGCCGCTTCAGGCCGGGTCTGATCGCGTGCTCGAACGGATGGGGCGAAAATATACCTTCGCTCACTACCTAAAGATTGTTGACTCGCTGCGCAGCATGCTTGATTATCTGTCGTTGACTACTGACCTGATTGTCGGGTTTCCCGGCGAAACCAGGGACGATTACCAGATGACTCTTGATGCGGTGCGCAACATACAGTTTGATGCTGCTTTCATGTTTCGCTACTCAGTGCGACCGGGAACGAAAGCGGCCGGGCTGGTCGACGACGTCCCCGAACCGGAGAAAATCGCCCGTCTGAACCAACTGATCGATCTGCAGCAGTCGATTTCTTATGAGCGAAACCAGCGCGAAGTCGGCCAGGTACGCTATGCGCTGGTTGAAGGTTATTCGCGTCGTTCCGACCAGTTCGCACGGGCACGCACCGAAGGGAACAAGACGGTTCTATTTCGCGCGGAAACCCCTGCAGTCGGCAGGATCATGCCGCTACGGATAACAGCAGCCGATGCTTTTACGTTGCACGGTGAAACGGTGGAGGAATTGACCCATGCTTGATGTCATAACCAGTGTGGCGACGCCGCTGCTAATTGTGCTCGTCGTTGGGTTTCTCATCTATAGATTCGGATTTTTCCTGGGGCGAGACATTGGCGGGCGAATTCCGTTTGTCACCGGTGGCGTGATTCTGTTGGTAGTGGCGCTGTGGAAAGTCGTGGAACTGGTGCCGGACTATTCTGACTGGTTCGTAGTCGGTGCTTATGCCTTGATCGACCTGGGTGAATATCTCGCGGCCGCCGTGGGACTAGTGCTCCTGGTCGCCGGGCTGGCGCTGTATGCGGATTACTGGCAGGAACGGCGTGAAGAAGTTGACGAGCGCCTCGCCCGGCTTTCGATTCTCGATCATCTCCAGCATGACAGCCGTCAGCCGTATCATTTTCTGGAGTTGCTAAACATCTCGCTACGCGAGATTATCGTGCACTATCCCATGGTATCGGGAGCGGTCTTTCTGGTTAATCGGGCGCGGCGGCAGTTTGTGCTCACGTCATCATCCGGCCTCCGTAAGGAGGAGGTTTCGTATCTTGAGTACTATCCTCTGGAACGGAACATCATCAGTCAGGCCGTTGAGCTGGGTGACCCGATGCTGGCGTCACAATTCGATTTCATAGACCGAGCTGGTGGCAGGGTGTCGTCGCGTTTCCAGAGTGTGCTTATTCTCCCGCTCGTATCCGGCGTGGAGCGAATCGGCGGTCTGCTGTTGTTCTCTGAGGAACCGAAGTCGTTCACCGCGCAGGATATCCGCTACCTGTCGCCGGTCGCCCAGTGGTTGGCGGAGAAGATCAAAGCTACCCGTCTGGCTCGACAGTTGATTCAGGCTGAAACATCTCGTCAGGAGCAGGCGGATCAAGGTGCCGATCTGACTTCCCGCATTGCTTCGGCTGCGCGAGCCACTGTGTCATCCGATGCGGTCTCGGCCTTTTGTCGCGCGCTGGTGGGGTTGGCCGAAGCGGAGTCGGTACACCTGTGCGGTCTGCGTCAGGGAGAGTTGGTCTTTCATGGAGGGAGCGAGCCGCTTTTCGACCTCTCCGAGAATTTTCGGGCCGCTTTGATCGAGGGTATGGACCGCGCCCGGCCGTTGATCATCAACCAGGAATCCTCCGGCTCTGAACCTGGCCCCAAGGTGACCCAGTCGAACCTGATCTTTCCGATAGCTTCTTCACCCTCGGATGCACTCCTGCTGATTCGCACCGGGCGGCCATTTTCGGTGGACGAAGGCAACCTGAAGCTGCTGGACGCTTTTGCGCAGATGGCCGGTTTGGTAGTGAGAATGGAAGACCAAAGCCGCGAACGTCTGACCCGGCGGAGAGGCTTTGAGGCTATACTCGAACTGCTGCAGTCAGACGAAGTCATGACCGGCTCCGATACCAGTCTCGCGTATTTCATCGATCGTATCTGCAGGGTACTCGGGCGCAAAACGATCGGGCTGACACTTGCTGCTCGAGTTGGCTCCGCTTTGCGCGTGTCCGGAGTGGTGGGACTTTCTGCCGGCGAGCATACCGAGTCGCTCGCTGTTGAACCTGGTGAGGGAGGAGCAGGCGCAGCCGCGGTGTCGGCCAAACCACTCTTTCTGTACGGTCGGTCAGCCATAGCGAGGCATTTCGAGACCTACCACGACACCAATCGCTCAGCGTTTCAGCGCCTTTTCGGCGAGCGCGGATATCCCGAGTTCGTAGCCTATTGTCCTTTGGTTGACGCCGACCGGACGGCCGTGGCAGTGATTGCGTCCGGAGCTGTCGAAGAGTCGGAACGGGGTGAACTGGAACGTCTGCTGACTCTGGCCGCCGGGCTGTTCTCGCTACGTCTTGCCATGTCTCAAGTCCGCAAGCAGTTCCGTGATACGGACCTATCGATTACCCACGCGGATTCGACTACCTTTGGGATCAACAACCTGAACAATCATCTTTCCGCACTTATCGGGACCGCCGAGCTTGCTTCGCGCGACAGCCGGACCCCCGATGAAGTCCGCCGACAGCTTCGCAGTATCGTATCGTCGGCCGAGAAAGCTGCCGGTATTGTCAAAGAAGTACTCCGGCCACAGTCGCACGTTCAGCAGCCACGCCATGATGTTATGAGCGAGAGTATCTGTGGTGAACTGGAGAAGATCCACGTCTCCGGTGATCTCTACATGGCCGGGCAGCGACCGCGAGAAATTACTCTTAACCTCGGTTCGCTTTCTCTGGCAGGATTTGCTCGTGATCGGTTTGCTGAATTTTTCCGTTCTCTGGTTGACCGATTTGCCGTGCTGGCCGAAGAGGACGACAGTATCACCATTTCAACTTATGAGAAAGACAACTATATCTATCTTGATATTTCCCGTCACCGGCGCAATTTCCCCTCGGTTGGTCAGGTCGCCGCCTTCGGTCGATACCTGCGAGTCGAGGAGGCATTCAGAGATCGTCCGGCTGATATTTTTCTCAGACACATACTGGATTCCGGAACAACATACGCGATCGATACCGAGGGACGAAGCCCGGCTTTCCTGTCCTTCCGGTTTCCGCCGGCGGGTCCGGCATCCCGCCAGATGTCTCCAACTCCTGCGGCGAGGCTGCTTGCTATTGATGACCAACAGGTAATACTGGACCTGATTTCCGCTATGGGGCAGTCGCTGGGTTACGAGGTCCGCACCGCGGCATCAGGTGAGGAAGGTCTAAGGTTGGCCGAGCAGGAAACCTTTGATGCCGTTCTGACTGACCTGGCTTTGCCGCGGCTGTCCGGATTGGAAGTTGCTCGACAGATCAGTCGCCTCCGACCGGGGGTTCCGATTATTCTGGTTACCGGTTGGGCAACTGAGCTCAAGCCGGAAGAGTTGGCGGCCGCCGGCATCACTGAGGTCCTAAATAAGCCATTCCGGATTGATCAATTGACCTCAGTGGTTCGGTCGGTAGTGGCTGGCCGACTTTTGTCGTAGTCGGCTCATATTCCTGTCTCAAAAGACTCTCAAATCTGCCGATAATACTCAAAAGGACAGCTTGGAGTACATTTGGCATGGATAAACTCGCAATACTATCTCAGGTTCGCGATGGGCACGACCTGCTTTCGCTCCCTCAGGCCTTGGCCCAGATTCTCAGAGAGGTTGACAATCCCGATTTCGGCTCGGAGCAACTGGCCCGAATAATCCTGAAAGACCCGCCGCTAACGGCGAAGATCCTAAAGCTGGCTAATTCGTCGATGTATCGACGATACTCGCGTGTCTCCAATGTCCATCAAGCCGTCCAGACGCTTGGCGCGGTGACTGTCAAGTGCATGGCCCTATCGTCGTCAGTGCTTCACCCCGAGCAGATACGGGCCGATTCGGGAGTCGATCCGCGCAGCTATTTTGAAAACGTTCTTACCGTAGCGGCGGCCAGCGAGAAGATCGCCGCGGCGATCGGTCACAGATCGATTGAGGAGGCGTTCATCGCTGGTCTTCTCCACGACATGGGCACACTTTTTCTCTTGCATCACTATCCGAAAGAGTACCGTCGGGTCGTCGAGGCGCGTTCTCGGGGCGCCGTAAGTATCCTCGACGCCGAAAGGCGACTGTTCGGGACGGATCATTGCGAGATAGGCTACTTGCTGGCCAGTCGGTGGCGCCTGCCGGAGTACATCGTCGTAGCTATCCGGGACCACCACAACGACGAACCGGGAGACTCTCGCAATCCCATTCCTCGGATTGTCAAGCTTGCTACATTGATGGTCGACCAAACCTCAACTGGTCACGGTATGGATCTTGAAACAAGGATTCCTGCAATTTTTAGGGCCGCCGACGCTCTCGGGCTTCCAAAGGAGCGGGTGGACGAGATCTCCGTTTCACTACTGCCGGCCACCGTAGCGGTAGCCAAATACCTCGAAGTAGACATCGGTAGTGTGGAAGATATCCTGGCGCGATCCAACAAGGAAATCTGGCGTACCTACTTCATGGTCGAGAATCTTTTCAAGGAACGCCAGGAACTAACACGAAAACTACTCCACCAGGAACATGCGCGCGGAGCCTCGGAGTTGAAAGCCATCGCCATTGCCACGCTCTCGCACTACATAAACAACGCGATTATGGCCATCTACGGTCGCTCGCAGATGATCCGGATAAAATTCGACAATGAGGATCCGGAGGCTCTGTTGGCCCAGTTGCCCGCAGGCCTTGATGTGATCGACGCTGCCGTCAAGAAAATCGTTGCCGTGCTGTCCGAGATGAGGGATGTCTCGCCGATGGACGAGGTCGAGTTCCTATCGGCTTCCCAGGCCATGAATATGGACGAACGTATTCAAAAACGTATGGAAGACCAGGAAAAGGATTCCGGTCTCGTCCTGCCCGAGGAAGCCCGGATATCGTAGTGAACCCCGGTACTGTCGGTTGACCTGCCGACCACGAAAGTGTATCCTACTTCCGTGCTGAATTACCTCACCAGCGGGGAGTCGCATGGTCCGCGTTTGACTGCGATCGTCGACGGTCTGCCGGCCGGTCTGCCGGTCGATCCGGACCAGATCAACTATCATCTCCAGCGTCGTCAGAAAGGGTACGGTCGCGGCGGCCGCCAGCGAATCGAACAGGATCGGGCGCAAATCATCTCCGGGGTGAGACATGGCGTCACGATGGGCGGACCGGTAACTCTGACTATAGAAAACCGTGATTGGGCGGACTGGGCGCCCATCATGGATCCGATTAAACCCCCGCCGCAGAAACTCACCCCTCGCCAGACCCGCTTCTTGCGCGAGACCGGCAGGCCTCGCCCCGGCCATGCTGATCTTGCCGGTGGAATCAAGTGGCATCACCACGATCTTCGTAACGTGCTGGAGCGGGCTTCAGCCCGCGAGACAGCGGCGCGAGTCGCGGCCGGCTCCCTGGTGCGGCAGTTGTTGGAGCATTTCGGAGTCAGGATTGCTTCGCACGTGGTGCGCGTGGGGGAGGTGGCGTTGGACAAGGCTCTCGACCATGCTGATCTCGGGCGCTTGTCGGCAGCGGCTGAAAAATCCGAAGTGCGTTGCGTTGACCCCAAGACCGGAAGCCTCATGAAAGCTGCCGTTCGGCAGGCCATGAAGAAGCGGGACTCGCTGGGCGGTATCGCGGAAGTGATTGTCAGAGGATTGCCCGCTGGTCTGGGCGGTTGTTCACAATGGTCGGATCGACTCGATAGCCGACTGGCCGGGGCGCTGATGTCGATTCAATCGGTAAAGGGCGTTGAAATCGGACTTGGTTTCGAGGCGGCTTCGCTGGCAGGGTCGCAGGTCCATGATGAGATATTTTACGATTCTCTGGGAGACCCCTTGAAGAAGCGCTTCTTTCGCAAAACCAATCGTGCGGGCGGTCTTGAGGGGGGTATTACCAACGGAGAAGACATCGTTGCCCGAGTCGCCATCAAGCCGATTGCGACGCTCAGGCAACCTCTTGAGACTGTCGACGTGCGCACCAAGCAGCCGGCGAAGGCGATAGTCGAGCGGGCTGATATATGCGTAGTGCCTGCTGTGGCGGTGATTAGCGAAGCCGTAGCGGCACTTGTGCTGACTGACGCCTTCATGCACAAGTTCGGTTCCGACAACCTGATTGAAATCGAGCGCAACTTCCGGGCGTTTCTTGAGGCCGAGTACTGACGGGCTGTTCTGGACCTGTTTGTTCCCTGACAATTAAGTTGCCCCGGCGGGTTGCAGATCGTAGACTAACTCACAAATAAGGAGATCCTGAATGCAATACCAGTACAGTTGCGACAAGTTGTCCGAACTAAAAGACGATGTTATTATCTGTTTTGCCCCTCAGATCAAAGAGATCACCGGTCCTTATCTGAAAAGCCTCGATGCCGCCTCGCATGGTTTGCTGGCGGCCGCCGTTGACTCGGAAGAGTTCACGGGCAAGAGCGGCGAGGCTGTTTCGTTCACGCGCCCCAGTGAGCGGAAGACCGGTCGACTAATCGTTGCCGGACTGGGCGAAAGCACAAAACTTACGGCCGACGCTTTCCGTCGGGCAATGGGGGAACTGTCCCGGAAGAAGAGTTTGTGCCAGGCTGCCTCGGCCACGGTTTTCTTTGGCAATTATTCCGATGCGTCGTTCTTCCAGGCAGCCATCGAAGGCTACCTGCTCGGTTCATTCAAGCAGCGAGAGTATAAAACCGGCGAGGCAGCCCAGGACAAGAGCCGGTTGTCGAGCCTTCGATTTTCCGTGGGGCGTCCGGCCTGGCTCAAGCGAGCGCGGAATGCCGTCGAGCGGGGAGTGGTCATTGCTGAAGGTCAACTCCTGGTGCGCCAACTCGCGCAAATCCCCGCCGGCGATCTCACTCCACGCCTTTACACCGAGAAAGTCAAGCAACTGGTACGCAAACACAGAATTTCATTCAAGGTTCTGGACGAAAAGGCGATTGCTCAGGAGAAAATGGGTGCATTTCTGGGGGTGGCCAAAGGTTCCGACGAACCACCGCGATTCTTGACTCTCGAATACAAGGGCGGACGTGGCGGACAGAAACCTGTTGTGTTGGTCGGCAAGGGAGTCACTTTTGACTCGGGTGGTATCTCCCTCAAGCCGGGCCAGGACATGCACGAGATGAAACAAGACATGGCCGGCTCGGCAGTCGTGGTAGCGACGATGATAACCGCGGCGCGCCTGAAGTTGCGGCTGAATCTGGTCGGTTTAATACCGGCCACGGAAAACATGCCCTCGGGGCATGCTACCCGTCCCGGAGATATCCTGACTTCGCGGAAAGGCAAAACTATCGAGGTTATTAATACCGACGCCGAAGGGCGTCTGATTCTGGCCGACGCGCTCGACTACGCCAACAAGTTCAAGCCGCAGGCGGTCATCGATGTTGCCACTCTCACCGGCGCAGCCCTGTACATCCTCGGCTATGCCGGCGCTCCCATTCTCGGAAATAACGACACCCTCTTGGAGCGAATAAGCGCGGCCTCCCAGGTGACGTCCGAGAAGGTCTGGCGTCTGCCGATCTGGGATGAGCACCGTGATCAGATGAAGTCATCAATCGCCGACCTGGTGAACTCAGGAGGACGTCCGGCAGGCACGGTTGCGGCTGCCGCGTTTCTGGAGAATTTTATCGGCGATTGGCCCTGGGCGCATATTGATATCGCCTATGTCGACATGGAGCCCTCGGGGAAACCGTACACTCCCAAAGGAGCTACCGGCTTTGGGGTGAGGCTGCTGACCGAGGTTCTCTCTAACTGGAAAAAGCTCTAAGCGCGTCAGCTACATCGTCACGACAACGAAGATGGCCGGTGTCGATGACACCGGCCATCTTGCTATTGAGATATAACCAGGCAAGTCTATTGCGTGGCCTTTGACCAGGCCGGGGCGGAATCCATCCCAGGGCCCGTAAGACGCTTTGCGCCATTGCCCATAATATCGCAGATCCAAACCGAACCGTCACGGGTAGAAAAAGTCAGCCATTTTGAGTCAGGTGAAAACGACGGAGGAATTGTATACAGTGACGTCGCCGGCGGCGGATTGAATACGATGTACTTCTCTGACATATCAGCCGAAACGAGAAGTACTCCCGGCTCCGCCATGCTGTTGCCCACGCAAGCGATCCACTTGCCATCGGGTGACCAGGCCGGCGCGACAAGGTCGGCCATTCGGGTCGACTGTCGTCCAACTTCGGATAGCGGCGCCATGAAATTATCTTTCGACAACTTTGCTATTCCCTGCTGGCGGAAGCTTCCCTGTCCCCCTTTCACCATGTGGACAAACACAATGTCTCCGGCCGCGTTCAGCGTCGGTGCAATGAAGAACTCAGTCATGTTCTGCCAGTCCCGACGCAGGATTTCTTCAGCACCATTCTCAGGCGAATTCATCGTGCAAATCTGGTAATTCGGCAGGAAGGCGTTCACGAAATTAGCGTTCATGTCCTTGTAGTAGACTATCGTCTTGCCGTCGGCGCTCCACTCGGGATCCCGTGATCCGACGCCATCGGTGATGCGGTACCAAAAGGTCGTGTTGTTGTTCATGGCCGAATCGACAAAGGCGACGAAAACGTCGTACACTTTGTGGTTGCCGCCAAGGTTGTCCGGCCCCTGCAGATTCACTCTGCCCGAGCGCGTAAACGCGATGCGTTTGCCGTCCGGCGCCCAGCTTAGACGGCCATCGGCGTTGCCCGCCTCGCATATTTTCATCTGGTGGCCGCCAGTGGCGTCCATTGTCCAGATGTTCTTGTCACGTACAAAGGCGATCTTGCCGGTGGGGTTCCCGATCGTGCCGGCCTTGGCTGGCGGCAGCTTGTCGACAGCCAAGGCAGCCGAAACCAGTAGTACCAGAGCGATTGAACACGCTGCTACAATGAGGCCAATCTGTTTCTTTCTCACTTGAACTCTCCAAACTGCTTAACACTTCGGCCCAAAATATACCAAGAGCAGCGTGTGTCAACCGGTCAGCGCTTTCTCGGAGGGCCGTCTTCTACCAGTTGAAATATCTCTTCAACTCGATTTTGCCGCGGACACCGGACAAAGCCAGATTGACCCGACCTTCCTCGGTGCCGTCTATACTCGCGACAATTTCGTCACCTACGCCATTATACCAGGCGACATTGCCAAAGTTCAGGTAGAGATAACCGGCATCCATCGCTAGGCCCATGTCCCACAAGCCCAGCGGATAATCCAGGCCAAGCCCGAGGCTGAAACCCGGCGCCGTTCCCTTATAGGTGGCATTCATGTCAACCGGTGCGCCCGTGGAGAGATTGAGGTTTTCGTACTCCGGCCAGACGTCCCAGCTGCACGAGTAATAGCCCACGCTGCCTCCAAGTCGAGCGGACCACTTGGTCAGCTTTTCGGCGACCGTCGGCGGGTTTACCAGGTAGTACTGCAGGCTGGTAGTAACCCCAAATACGGTCAGTTCGCTCTTCGGGTCGGCTGCTACGGTTGTGTTGGTTGAAAGTTGGAGATAGGAGTCTCCTCCGGGAAGGGTCTCGCCCTGCTTCAACCAGTATTCACCTCCCACCGACCAGGCGAAACGCTTCTTGAAAACCATACCGAAATCGGCTCCCAACGAGAACCCTTGATCGAGCCAGCCAAACGTTCCGTTGGTCAGCTTGGCGGATTCAGAGATGGTAAAATCATTGTAGTCGTTATGGCGGTTTATGCGATCGACGCTGAAATTGATCGACGCCCACCCCAGCTTGCTGGTGTGTTTTGCCACGGTCTTCTGGAGATACCGGTTGACAATCTCCTGCTCGGTTTCGGCCGTAGCCAGTTCAAGTCCAAAAACCAGGACCAGAACCATCGAGACGAGAGCAACTTTGAGGCGCATTTTTTCCTCCTAAGCGGTTTGAGTCTGCCTTTTCTGGATATTATCGGATAAGAGGCTGCTCTTCTTGACTTTTCGGTGGATTTCTGGCGGGGAATATGAAAAAGCAAAGGCGGGCGTCTTGGCGCCCGCCTTCGATGCTCCAACAAGCTGCTGGCCTTAGCCTTGCGGCGGGCCGTATTTCATTGCTGCCAACTGGGTGTAGAAATTCCAGCGGCGGTCGCAGTCTTGCTGACCGAGTCCGATCAACCTCTCGGCGCGCGCCTTGTCTTTGGACAACAGGCTACGGAAACGATTCTCTGCGTAGGCGTACTCCTTAAACGGAATAGACGGCGCCTTGCAGTCGAGTTTGAGCGGGTTTTCGCCTTTCTCCAGTAGTTCCGGATTCCAGCGATAGAGCAGCCAGTGTCCGGACTTGACCGCCATGTCTTCGTTGGTCAGGCCCTTGCCCATGTCAATGCCGTGGGCAATGCAGTGCGAATAGGCGATGACGATCGACGGGCCGTCGTACCGCTCCGCCTCTACCATCGCCTTCACGGTCTGGTTGTGACTGGCCCCCATAGCTACTTGGGCAACATAGACGTTGCCGTAGGACATCATCATCAGACCGAGGTCTTTTTTCGGCATCGGTTTGCCGGCGGCCGCAAACTGGGCCGTCGCTCCGCGAGGCGTGGCTTTGGACATCTGGCCGCCAGTGTTCGAATAAACCTCGGTGTCGAGCACCAGCACATTCACGTTCTTGCCCGAAGCCATTACGTGGTCTAGACCACCGTAGCCGATATCATACGCCCAGCCGTCGCCGCCAATTACCCAGACCGACTTCTTGGTCAGGAAATCGACGATGCTCTTGAGCGCTCTGACTTTGTCGTTGCCGTTCAGGCGCTCCAGCTTCTGTTTCAGTTCGGTGACCCGATTCCGCTGTTCGTTAATGCCCGCTTGCGTCCTCTGGTCGGCTTTGAGCAGCGCTTCGTACAACTCCGGGGCCAGTTCCCGCGTTAGTTCCAGGGCGTATTCCTGAAGCTTATCGGCGGTTAGCCTCATACCGAAACCGAATTCGGCGTTGTCCTCAAAAAGAGAGTTGGACCAGGCCGGGCCGCGACCATCAGCATTCTGGCAATACGGGGTAGTGGGTAGATTGCCGCCGTAGATCGAGCTGCATCCGGTGGCATTGCCACAAAGCGCGCGGTCGCCGAACAACTGAGTCATCAGCTTAATGTAGGGTGTCTCGCCACATCCCGAGCAGGCGCCGGAGAATTCAAACAGCGGCCTGACGAACTGTGATCCTTTGACGGTTTCGATATTAATAAGCGATTGATCGGTTTCCGGCAGTTCGTTCATGAAGTAGTCCCAATTACGGGACTCGGGAACACGCAACGGGGCCTGCATAGCCATGTTGATCGCCTTGCGCTCAGTCTTGTTGCCCTCAGCGTCCTTAGCGTAGGCCGGACAGGCGTTTACGCAGATCTCGCAGCCGGTGCAATCCTCGGGCGCTACCTGCAGGAGATAGTACTTGCCTTTGAGTGGCTTAAGCGCCTCAGTGTACTTGAACGTGGGCGGTGCGCCCTCCAGATCGGCCTTCTCGACTATCTTGGGCCGAATGGCCGCGTGCGGGCAGACAATCGCACAAACGTTGCACTGGATGCAGACCTCCGGCTCCCAAACCGGGATTTCGACCGCAATATTCCGTTTCTCATACTGCGTCGTGGCGGTAGGATAGGTACCGTCATCGGGGAACGCCGACACCGGCAGATCGTCGCCGCGACCGGCGATAATCTCCGCCGTGACCTTCTTGACAAATTCCGGCGCGAAATCCGGCACAATCGGCGGACGCGTTTTGGTGGCGGTTACCTTGCCCGGGATCCTGACTTCGCGGATAGCACCAGCGGCGCCGTCGACCGCTGCGAAATTCATGTTCACGACTTTGTCGCCCTTGTCGCCGTAAGTCTTGACGATCGCGCCTTTGATCGCCTTGATCGCCTCATCTCTGGGCAGGATACCCGAGATGAGAAAGAAGGCGGTCTGCATGATCATATTGATTCTCGCGCCCAAGCCAAGCTCCTTGCCAAGTTTGATGGCGTCAAGCACATAGAATTTCGCCTTTCGGGCGATCAGTTGCTCCTGCACTTCCCTTGGCAGGGTGTCCCAGACCTTGTCCGGACCGGCCATCGAGTTCAGAAGGAACGTTCCGCCTTGACAGAGCTTCTCGACCATCTCGTACTTTTCGAGAAACGACTCGTTATGGCAGGCCACGAACTGGGCGGACTTGATCAGGTACGGCTTGCGGATGATATCCTTGCCGAAACGCACGTGTGAGACCGTAACCGCCCCGGCTTTCTTGGAATCGTAAACGAAATATCCCTGAGCATAAAAATCAGTGTTCTCGCCAATAATCTTAATTGAGTTCTTGTTGGCGCCCACGGTGCCATCGGCCCCAAGACCGAAGAACAGTCCCCGGAAATTGTCGCCCTCCAGATCAACAGAGGGATCAGACTTGAGCGAGGTGTGGGTAACGTCATCCACGATACCGACAGTGAAGTGATTCTTGGGCTGCTTCTCTTTCAGGTTGTCGAAAATGCCCTTGACCATAGGCGGGTTGAATTCGCTCGAGCCGAGGCCGTAGCGTCCGCCGACGATGAGTGGGCGATTGGTGAACCTGGCCCAGCCGTTGTCCAGCGCTTCGTTGATGGCTGCCTGGACGTCGGTGTACATCGGTTCCCCGACCGCACCAGCCTCTTTAGTCCGATCTATAACGGCGATCCGCTTTACGGTAGCCGGCAGCGCCCTGGCGAAATCCTTCGTCGAGAACGGACGGTACAAGCGAACTTTGATCATGCCTACTTTTTCGCCCTGCGAGACCAGCCAGTCGACGACTTCATGAGATGTCTCAGCGCCACTGCCCATAATAATCACAACGTGCTCAGCCTCAGGATGTCCGAAATAGTCAAACAGGCGATACTGTCGCCCAACTACCTTGGCAAACCGATCCATCTCCTCCTGAACGATTTTTGGAGCTGCGAGGTAGTAGCTGTTGATCGTCTCGCGATGCTGAAAGAAGACGTCCGGGTTCTGCGAGGTGCCTTTGATCTTGGGGCGATCCGGCGAAAGCGCCCGCGCCCGGTGGGTATCTATCAATTCCTGCGGCAGCATGGCCCGCATGTCGTCGAAGGTTATCTCTTCGATTTTGGCGACTTCGTGCGATGTCCGGAAACCGTCGAAGAAGTGCACGAAGGGGACCCGACTGCGAAGCGAAGCGGCCTGAGTAATAAGGGCGAGATCCATGACGTTCTGGACAGACCCTGAAGCCATCAAACCAAAGCCGGTGGAACGGGTTGACATGACGTCGGAATGATCGCCGAAAATGGACAAGGCGTGAGTAGCCAGCGCCCGAGCCGACACGTGGAAAACAGTGGGTGTCAGTTCGCCGGCAATCTTGAACATGTTCGGGATCATAAGAAGAAGACCCTGCGAAGCCGTAAAGGTGGTCGTAAGGCAGCCGGTTGTCAGGGCGCCATGCACTGCGCCGGAAGCCCCGCCTTCAGATTGCATCTCAACTACGGTGGGAACTGTTCCCCAGATGTTCTTCTCACCGGCCGCCGATTTGGCGTCCGATTTTTCACCCATATCTGACGACGGGGTGATTGGATAGATGGCAATAACCTCGTTGGTCGCGTGCGCCACGTGGGCTGCCGCGGTGTTGCCGTCTATAGTGACCATCCGACGCTTGCCGGTGGATTTGCTCGCTTTGTCGTTCACTTTTTCAAGCGTCTGCTCTGTCATGACTATTCTCCGATTCGTGAATCTTCACAGTTGATATGTTTATCGACGATCCTTGTCGTTGGTTGACAAGGTTATTTCTTTCTGTGCCTGATATTTACCCTTCTTGTCTTTGTACGACACTTCGCAGATTTCGGATGCCTCCAGAAACAAAAGCTGGGCAATCCCTTCGTTCGCATAGACCCGCACCGGGCGGGGACCGGTGTTTGACAGTGAAAGAGTCGCAAAACCCTCCCACTCTGGTTCAAACGGTGTAACGTTGACGACAATCCCGCAACGTGCGTACGTAGACTTACCGGTACAGATTGTGACCACCTCGCGCGGAATCCGGAAATACTCAAAGCTGCGAGCCAATACGAAAGAATTGGCGGGAACAAGCAGCGAGTCAGCCCGGCAATCGAGAAAGTGCTCGGGTCTGGCGTTTTTGGGGTCGAAGTCGTCGATGCGGGAGAGGTCGGGGATTTTGAACTCGTCAGCCAGGCGAAAATCGTACCCGTAGGCCGACACGCCATAACTGATACCGTGACGGACCTGGTCTTCTTCGAACGGTTCTATCATCTGATGGCGCACAGCCATCTCTTTGATCCAACGGTCTGACTTGACACCCATGAACAGAACTCAGCAAGCGTAATCCAAATTGCAGGCAGGACTATAACGCAAAGTGTCTGAAAAGTAAACCGCCGCTATGAGGGTGTCACACTTCAGCCAACCTGCGTGGCAACTCGTGAGCCTGCTGCCATTTCACCAGATCGGCCAGCGTGATCTGTTCAAACAAGGACAGAAGCCGCTTTTCTGCCAGAACCAGAACTTCGCGCATGGCACAGAACTCAGAGGGATTTCTGATACAGGCTTTCTTATCCCCAGTACAAAGCGTCAGATGGTATGGGCCTTGAATCGTTTCGAGTACTTCTCTCAAGGTGATCTCGCTGGGGTCTCTGGACAGGGAAAATCCTCCGCGCACGCCTCGATGGGACCTGATTATGCCATGCCTGGACAAAGATTGAAATATCTTGGCCAGGAATTTCTCCGGGATGTCTTTGGCATGAGAGATTTCGGACAGCGGCACTACGCGGAAACGCTCAGCTTCGGCCAAGTACAGCACCCCGAAAACACCATACTCTTCGGCCTTCGTGAACTGCATATTAGCCTTTCCTTTGCAAACGCTGCTGGTTACCTAACAAAGTTGTGGCTGGCAGCCGAACAGCGTCGTCTTGACTCTTGATTCAAGATAGGACAATAAAGACTTAAGTCAACTGGTTTGTTTGTTATTTTTTTCTCAAGACACTCCGGTTTTCCTGTTATAGGTTATTACCTTACAAGATCAGGTCGCGCCAAGAACCCCCTTTTCTTCTGTCTCAGTATTGACATTCTTTACTTCTGACAAGGCGGGAAAAAACGACTCAGAGGAATGCCAGTAAGAGGTAGGACAACAAAGACTTATGTCAATTGGTTGGCTTGTGATTTTTTTCTCAAGCTACTACGACCCTTTTGTTATAGGTTATTACCTTACAAGATCAGGTCGCGCCAAGAACCCCCTTTTCTTACGTCTCAATATTGACTATTCTATACCTCTGACAAGGCAGGAAAAATGACTCAAGATGACGCAAGTAAAGGTTTACTAATCGTTTATACCGGCAACGGAAAGGGGAAGACCACGGCCGCCCTCGGTATGTGCGTGCGTGCTGTCGGCTACGGTTGGAAAACCTGCGTGGTCCAGTTCGTCAAAGGGAGCTGGAAATACGGCGAATTGGAGGGGATCAAACGGTTGGCTCCGGAAGTTGAACTTCATGTGGTTGGTCAGGGATTTGTGGGTATAATCGACGACGACAAAGACATCGAAGTGCACCGTAAAGCCGCGCGTGAAGGTCTGGCTATGGCTCGTGAAATCCTCGTCTCCCGGAAGTTCCCTTTGGTGATTCTCGATGAACTGAATGTCGCTCTCGGTCTCGGCCTGGTCGATCCCGAGTCGGTCAGAGCGGTTCTGGCGGAACGCGGCGAGCAGCAGCATCTTGTAGTGACCGGTCGTGGAGCGCCTGACTGGTTGATTGAGATGGCTGACATGGTGACGGAGATGAAAGAAGTCAAGCACCCATTTCAGAAGGGCATTCTGGCCCAGAAGGGGATTGACTGGTGATGAAGGGTACGGGCGTTCACGAGAGAACTTCTCGCTGCAGTGTTTGTTGTCGAGTGTGACTTGCAAGGTAAAGAATATTCGAAGTGTAAGGTACTCCTGAATGGCTGAAGAAAAGCACTACGACATAGTGATAGTGGGCGCAGGACCGGGAGGCCTTTGTGCCGGCTTGTATGCGTCACGGGCGCAGCGCAAAGCGGTCTGCCTGGAGATGGGGCTCCCCGGCGGCCAGATCGCCAACACTGAAGAGGTTGAGGATTATCTCGGCTTCGAACACATTTCCGGCGCCGAGTTGTCCATGAAGTTTGCCGAACACGCCAAGAGTTTTGGGTTGGAGATTCACTCCGAGCAGGTTGAGGAAGTCTATGTCGACGGGGACGACCGGGTGGCTCGCTGCGCTTCGGGCGCTGTCTATCGCGCCAAAGCTATCATTCTCTCCACCGGGGGATCGCCGATCAAGCTGGGGGTGCCGGGTGAACTGGAATACGCCGGAAAAGGTGTTTCCTACTGTGCCATCTGCGACGGAGCCTTTTTCAGGGACAAAGTAATTGCCGTTGTGGGAGGTGGCGATGTGGCAGTGGAGGAGGGTTCTTTCCTGACCAAGTTCGGCTCAAAAGTGTATGTGATCCATCGCCGCAACCAGCTTCGGGCGGCCAAGATCGTTCAGCAGCGGGCGTTTGACAATCCGAAGATGGAATTCATCTGGGACACCGTGGTCGAATCAATCAACGGCAATGGAAAAGTCGTGACTGACCTGTTGCTTCAAAACGTTAAGACAGGCAAAAAGTCAAAACTGGAGGTCAGCGCCGTATTTCCGTTCATCGGTTTCCGGCCCAATTCCAATTTGGTTCGAGGGGATCTTAGAAAAGATGCCGGCGGTTACATCATTACGGATTACAAAATGGAGACGTCAGTTCCCGGCGTTTTTGCTTGCGGTGATGTCCGGGCCCAGTTGGTCAGGCAGATCACCAACGCCGTTGGCGATGGCACTACGGCGGCGGTCGCGGCGGAAAAACATATCGAGGAACTGGAGGACAAGGCTGCTCATCGCGCATGAGTCTGCCTCCGAGGAGAACTGGCCGTCTCCGCCGGTCGGAGTTGTGTCTTTCGGCTCACATAATGTAACTCGATCTCGTTCACACTCGTACTTAGATAGAGTCAGACTGAAATAGAGTGTGAAGAAAATAGCCAGTTTTTCGTTGAATAGCCGACCCGATAAAGTGTATGATTAACGAACCTTAACGCAACCTGGGCCGCCGCCAGACGTCTATTGGTGGAACGGGTGGACGTTCCGGCTGGATCGCAATCCCGAACTAGAGTTGATCGTTGGATTTGAAGGTGAAGTTAAACAACCGGGTCTTTCCCGTGAGTTCTGAAAAGAAAACAACTGCTATGCAACTTGCGCTGCCGGTTGATTGTCATATTCATTAGACCAGTGATCGGCGCAACCGCGGACCGTTGAACGAAGGAGTTTTTTGATGAAGCAGGCGGCAACACTTCTGGCAATCATACTTACTTTGGGTCTCCTTTCGAGCCTTGTTGAGGCCAAGGAACTGACGCTGGATGACTGTATTAGTCTGGCGCTTCAAAATCGCGCAACTATTATCCGCGCGCGCGGCGCCGAGAGCCAGGCTGGAGCGGCCCAGCGTTCGGCATTAGGCGCTTTTCTCCCTAACGTGCGTGCGGGGTATTCTTATAGCAAGGGCAAGACCATAAATATGGATCCCGCCCGGCTGCTGTCCGCGGACTATAGAGTCGTAGCTCTTGATACAACGTGGGTGATCGATCCTCTGGGTGCTGACTCCCAGTATGCTGTTACGCCTGTAAGAGTCCCTTTCAATCAGTTGTATTATGACGAACAGGACGAAGGTCCCAGTAAGTCCCTGTCTGTGACGGCTGGCTTGGCAGTTATAGACGTCGGGAACTGGTTTGACTACGCCGCGGCCAGCGCCGCCAAAGCGAGCGCCAAGCTCGATGTCCTGGCTTCGGAACAGGACCTGATTACGGCTGTCAAGGTCTCCTACTATGCCTATCTGGCCGCCGTTGAGAACGTTGCTGTGCAGCAGGATGCGGTGAAGCGGGCCGATGAGCAGCTCAAGCTAATTGAATCTCGTTTCGAACTGGGCTCAGCCTCCAAGTCAGATGTTCTTCGCCAGAAGGTACAGTTTGGGAATGATCAATTGGCCTTCTTGAGAGCGAACAATGCCGTGACACAGAGCAAGGCGGACCTGGCTTATACGGTTGGAATCGATCCCCGTGAGGAGAATCAGTTCTCATCGGACTACCGTGTCCGCGAGTACGTTGGCACGCTCGACGAAGCGATCGGCTTCAGTATGGAACACAACCCGCGCTTTCTGTCAAGTGAGAAGACCGTCGACCAGGCTAAACACTCGTTGAGGTCAGCCAAATCTGGCTACCTGCCGACTCTTTCCGCTTCGGCGGACTGGCGGAAGTTCAACGGCACTCAGGGTTACCCTTTTGATCCTCTGGACTATTCGAGTACGTCCTATTCTGTTGGCTTTTCGATAAGCTACAATATCTTCGACGGCTTCATTCGGGAGCAGCGGGTCAATAGCGCAGGGGTCTTCAGGAATAATGCCCTTGCCGACCTTGCCGATGCCCGCAACTCAACCATCGCCGTGGTCAAGTCATCGTATCTGGAGATCGATCTGTTGAAAAAGCAGGTGGAAGTTTCGACTGAAAACGTTGCGGCGGCGGAAGAGGATTTTCGAATCACTCAGGAGAAATACAATCTGGGAGCAGCTACCATACTGGACCTTCTCACTTCGCAGGTTTCGTTGAAAGAGGCTCAGGTGGCTCTCATCAGAGTTCAATTTGATCTTAATCTGGCCATAGCGCGACTGGAAAACGCCATGGGCAAGATGTAATTGCAAGCAAAGGGTGCGGTTGGTATGAAGAAGAAGAAAGTCTGGATCATCATTGGCGTGGTGGTGGTGGTTGGTGTATTTGCATACATCACTCTGACCTCCAATAAAAGCAAGGCGACCAATGTCAATACTGCAACGGTGCAGAAACAGGACCTGACTGAGAAAGTCTCGGCGTCGGGCCGAATTCAGCCGAAGACCAAGGTCGATATCACGTCCGAGTTTAGCGGTGAGATTATCGCCCTGCTCGTAGTGGAAGGTCAGAATGTGCGTATGGGTGATCTGTTGGTAGTGATGGACACTGTCCAGATCAAGAGCGATGTCAGCCAGGCGCGCTACTCGCTTGACGGCGCAAAGGCGTACCGCGACGGCGCTGAGGCAACGTACCAGCAGGCGGAAGAGGAATTCAAGCGCAAGCAGCGACTCTACGATCAGAAGTTGTCTATGGAGACAGAATACACTACTGCTCATTATGCTTATCTGAATGCCAAAGCCGGACTTGAAAGCGCTCGCGCCACCGCCAACGGGGCGGAAGCGGCTTATGACAAACAGCTTGACCGACTCAGCAAGGCCAGAATCACAACCCCGATGAATGGTGTAGTCACCTTACTCGACTGTGAAGTGGGCGAGATTGCCGCTGGGCAGACTGCTTTCACACAGGGTAAGACCCTGATGACTATCGCCGACCTGAGTGTCTTCGAGGTCGAGGTTGAAGTCGACGAGACCGAGGTCAACAAGATTGAACTGGGGCAGCAGTCCGAGATAGAAGTCGATGCCATCCCCGACACTTCGTTCGCCGGCAGTGTGGTTGAAATCGGGAACACGGCGATCATGGTCGGCTTGGGCACCCAGGACCAGTCGACCAACTTCAAGGTCAAGGTGACGTTCGCTGAGGTCAACACAAAGCTGCGCCCGGGTATGTCGGCCACAGTGGACATCACTACAGCTGAACGCAAGGATATACTCGCAGTGCCGTTCGCGTCGGTGGTCGTGCGCAATTACGATCTCGATTCGCTTGAAGTCGTCCGCCAGGGGAAGACTGCCGAGAACTCCGCAAGCGAAGTCCTTGCGGCGGAAAACGACTCTGCGAAATCCGATAGCACTGGCAAGAAGAAGAATGAAGAACGAGAGGACATCAGAGGAGTATTTGTTGTCCGCGAGGGGGTAGCCCGGTTTGTCAAGATCTCGACTGGAATCTCCGGCCGGAAGGACATCGAAATCATCGAGGGTTTACAGCAGAATGATTCGGTCGTGTCAGGTCCCTACAGCGTGCTTCGGACACTCAAAGACGGCGATGAGGTGAAGGCCATCAAGAACGAGGGCAACGGCAAGGATTCGACCGAAAGCAACAGGGAATCATAGCCATGTCGATGATTGAAACCGACAATCTCTGGAAAACCTACGTCATGGGTTCCGAGCGGGTACACGCCCTGCGTTCCGTCTCGATGACTATTGAAAAGGGCGAATATGTTGCCATCATGGGGCCTTCCGGTTCGGGCAAATCGACCCTGATGAACCTGATTGGCTGTCTGGATACTCCCACGCAGGGTGAATACTGGCTCAATGATAAGCGCGTACGCGACATGAACGATAACGAATTGGCCAATATCCGCAACCGTGAGATCGGCTTCGTCTTTCAGACTTTCAACCTGTTGCCGCGCGCTACCGCCCTTCATAATGTGGAACTGCCGCTGATTTACAACGGTACTCCCCGGGCTGAGCGGGAACAAATGGCCAAACTGGCTTTGGAAAAGGTCGAACTGGGCGACCGCATGAGCCACAAGCCGAGCGAGCTGTCGGGCGGTCAGCGTCAACGGGTGGCGCTGGCCCGCGCCCTGGTCAACAACCCGTCGATCATTCTGGCGGACGAACCTACCGGTAACCTCGATAGCAGAACCTCTGAAGAAATCATGAAGCTGTTCGACTCTCTTCACCGGCAGGGGAACACGATTATCACGGTAACGCACGAGGCCTCGGTCGCTCGGCACGCCAGGCGCATCTTGTCGATTCTCGACGGGAACATCGCCAGCGACGAAACCATTCCGGAAAGTCAACGCAACGGTGTGCATTAGGATGTAGCCCAATATGTCAGTTCTGACCTCCGTTGTTCGCATCGCCGGCGCCTCGCTCTGGGCCAACAAGCTCAGATCGGGACTCACCTTCATCGGCATCATTTTCGGTGTCACTTCCGTGATGACGATCATGTCGTTCCTCGAGGGAGCGGTCGGATCGATTGAAGCAGCGCTCGAGTCGCTCGGCCCTTCTACGTTCATGGTATCCAAGATGATGTCCGCCTTTTCTGAGGAAGAGTTCCTTGAGAAAATCAAGCGTCGTCCCATTGACCTCGCAACGGCCGAGATCATAGAACAGAACTGCCAACTGTGCGAGAAAGTGTCGGCCAGGTTGTTTCAAGAAGCACGCATCACTTATAGCGACCAGAGCTTGCGTCACATCACCGTGATGGGCGGAACCGCGAACTTCATCGACATTGTCGATATGGAAGTCGCTCAGGGAAGATTCCACTCTCCTGAAGACGATCTGTATCGCCGTAATGTGGTGTTTATCGGCGACCTGGTAAGAGAGACCTTTTTCGAGGGCGTTGATCCTCTAGGGAAAACAATCAAGGTCGGTGGACAGAAATACACGGTAATCGGGGTTGCCAAGAAGCGCGGCGCCCTGTTCGGCGAAAGCCAGGATGATTTTGTCGTTGTTCCCCTGTCGACATTTATCAGACAATTCGGCGAGCCACATCGACGGGGGACGTTTCTGACGATCAAGGCGGTGTCGGTCGAACGACTTCCGGAAGCGATGGACGAAGTCCGTCTGCTCCTGCGCACCTACCGCAAAGTTGCGCCTGATGCGCCCGATGATTTTGATATGGAGACAGCCGAAAGCATCCTCGAACGGTTCAACACATTCACGCTCATGTTCCGACTTGTGTTTGTCGGTATCTCCGGCATATCGCTCGTAATCGGAGGTATCGTCGTGATGAACATCATGATGGTGTCGGTAACCGAACGCACGCGCGAAATCGGAATCCGCAAGGCCATTGGAGCAAAGCAACGGCACATACTCACCCAGTTCCTGTTCGAGTCGGTCATGCTGACTATGTCAGGAGGCCTTGTCGGAGTAGCTCTTGGATTCATAATCGCCAAGTCCCTGGCGAGCCAGATAGACATGGATATCGACCCGTCGGCCCTGGCCATTTTCGCGGGTCTGGGAGTTTCTACCGGAATCGGGTTGATTTTCGGTATCTACCCGGCCATGAAAGCGGCTCGTCTCGATCCCATTAAAGCCCTTAGCTACGAGTAGGGGGCGGGAATGCTCCTTACACCAGTCGAAATCAGAGACGCCGTACTGATGGCGTTCTCATCGGTACGGACAAACAAGTTCCGCTCTTTTCTTACTATTTTGGGGGTTCTGGTTGGAGTAGCGGCGGTGATTTCGATGGCGTCCGTGATTGACGGCCTCAACCTCGCGGTGGAAGAGGAAATCGACTCCATGGGGTCAAACATCATCATGGTGTCCAAGTTTCAGCCGGGGGTCGACCACGATGAGTTGGCTGAGGACGAGCGCAACCGTCCGTCGATTACTATCGGAGAAGCTGAAGCCATCGCGGCTAATTGTCCCAGTGTCGACGGTGTTGCCCCGCACAACTACTACCGTCGTCCCGGTGGCAATGACGCCAAGTACAAGAATCGTAAGTTTGACAATCCGAACTTCAACGGTACCTGGCCGGACTACGTTAAGGTCCGGGACATGAAACTCTCTTCGGGTAGGTTCTTTGGCGAGACCGAAATGCAGTTCCGTCGTATGGTGTGTGTAATCGGAGGCGAAGTGGCCAATGTGCTGTTTCCTGATGAAGAAGCGGTCGGCAAGTTCATCCGGGTCAATGGGGACGAGTTCGAAGTTGTCGGAGTATTCGAGAGTATCAAATCGAACTTTGGCAATGACTTCCAGGACAAGCTCGTCAGCATCCCGATGACTACTTTTTCCAAGCTCATTCCGTGGGAAAAGGAACTGGCGCTGGAGGCTCGGGCACGGACCTACCAGGTTCTTGACCAGGCTCAGGAAGAGATCATCGCCGCTCTGCGAGTTTACCGCAAAGTTCCGTTTGACCAGCCGAACAATTTTGCGCTGGCAACGCAGGATCAGTTCAAGGAGCAAGCGGCACAGATCACGGACGTGATCTATGTAATAATGATTGTCATTACGTCTGTCGGTCTGATGGTAGGCGGTATTGGCGTAATGAATATCATGCTGGTATCGGTGACCGAGAGGACGCGCGAGATCGGCGTCAGAAAAGCAATCGGTGCCAAGAAGATGAATATCATCGTCCAATTTCTTACGGAGGCGATGTCGCTATCAGGTTTCGGCGGCGTCATAGGAGTCGTGATCGGAGTGGTATTGGGGATGATTCTGAACAGCTCGTTCGGTTTTCCGGTGACGCTTCCCATTTTCTGGATCATTATCGGATTTGTGGTATCGGTGTCTGTGGGTCTGGTTTCGGGCGTCTATCCGGCAATGAAGGCGGCCCGCCTTGACCCGATTGAGGCTCTCCGCTATGAATAGCGGCTATGAGGACGTCTCCCGGGCAATAGAGAAAGGTTGCGTACAATGCTGTTATCCCCGGCTGAAGTAAGAGACGCCATAGGGATGGCCTTTGACTCTGTCAAGGCCAATAAGTTTCGTTCTTTTCTGACGATTCTTGGCGTCATGGTCGGGGTCGGAGCAGTGATCGCTATGGCGTCAGTGATTGACGGCCTGAACCTGGCCGCCGAAGCCGAGATTGACATGATGGGTTCGAACGTCATCATCGTTGAACGGTTTGGGCCGGGAGTCGACTACGACGATCTAACAGAAGAGGAACGCAATCGGCCCCACCCGACCGAGGAAGAAGCCAAGGTTATTCTCGCTAACTGTCCTTCGGTTGACGGCGTCGCACCGCAAAACCATTGGACTTTCGATGACGGGAACGATCTCAAATACAAGAACCGCAAGTTTTCCAACGCCACATTTAATGGGACGTGGCCCGATCTGATCAAAGTCAGAGATATCGACATGAAGTCTGGGCGGTTTATAAGCGAGATCGACATCCTGTATAAGACCGATGTCTGCGTGATCGGCACGGAGATCGAGAAGACGCTCTTTCCTGAAGAGAACCCGATCGGCAAGACACTTCGCTTTCAGGGTCGGGAACTTGAGGTAATCGGTGTCTACGAAGAGGCCAAATCCAATTTCGGCGAAGACTATTGGAACCGCCTGATGAGCATTCCGCTGAGCACCTATGACAAGTGGCTCCCCTTTGACAAAGCTCTGACATTGGAAGTCCGGGCCGAGTCTCGCCAGAAAATCAATCAGGCGATGGAAGAGATCATCGCGGCCCTGAGGATCCATCGACGCGTTCCGTTCGGAGCCCCCAACAACTTTCACCTGTCCACTCAGGAGCAGTTCAAAGAACAAGCGCAGAAGATCACTGATGTGATTTACATCATAATGATTGCGATAACATCAATCGGCCTCATGGTTGGGGGCGTAGGCGTGATGAACATCATGCTGGTTTCCGTGACCGAGCGTACCCGCGAGATCGGTGTTCGCAAGGCGCTTGGCGCCAAGAAGACCAACATCCTGCTTCAGTTCCTTACGGAGGCGATGTCTCTCTCCGCTTTCGGGGGCGTAGTCGGGGTCATTCTTGGTGTTTCAGTGGGACTGATATTGAACAGCTCATTCAACTTCCCCGTCTCTTTGCCAATATTCTGGGTGGTGGTAGGTTTTGTGGTGTCGGTGTCGGTAGGTCTGGTTTCGGGCGTTTATCCGGCCTTCAAAGCGGCCCGCCTCGATCCGATTGATGCGCTCAGGTACGAATAACAGACCTCTGAAACTGTCCCTTTTGAATCTTGCTGCCAGCCTGAATCATGCTTAGATTGGAACGTCGGTTTCTTGCCGGCGTTAAATAGTATGAGAATCATGATGAAGCGCACGCGTACATCAGCGACGGTTGTTCTGGCAGCGTTTTTTGTGCTGTCCATTCCGGTCGTCGGTCAGATAGAATACTCCGAAGGCAGGCGCGAAGTATTCAACGATTACTTAATGACTGACTATGCCTATTTTCGCACTGATGATTCCAATCTTGTCCGCCTCGAACTCTACTATCAGGTGCACAACCGGGGGTTGTCGTTCAGTTTGAGCGAAGGCCGCTACGTTGCGAACTACGAGTTGAGCATTACACTTGAAGATAACGAGGGCCGGAACGTCAAGTCCTTTACCCGTGACCGGCAGATCGTCGCAGGCGATGAATCAGGGACGAGGGTCGATTTTCGCACTAGCCAGATCAATGTCGACCTCCCCCCAGGCAAATACGTGGTGCATTTCAAACTCAAGGATCGGGCCAGCAGCAAAATAAACCAGAAAGAAATGGAAATCAAGCTGGCGCCTCTCCATGGAAAAACACCGGTAATGTCCGGGGTAGAATTTACCCAGGCATTCCAGAAATCAACGGAACAAGAGAGCGTGTTTTCCAAGGGGGATATTCTGGTTGTGCCGTCGGTCAGCCGTCTCTTCGGCAGTCTTGACAGTGACCGGATAGTCTACTATTACGAGATTTATCCCGGTTCTGACTCTGCGGAGAAAGTGGTCGTCGAAACCAGGATCAGACACTACCGGCGAGGCATGATTTACCGTGATACGCTTCACCTGACGTTGGGCACGTTGCCCGAACGTCAGCTAAGGGAGGTTTCCCTTACAGACTTTCTTCCGGGCGAATACGAGTTAGATATCACCCTGCTCGGCCGTCGCAATAAGAAACTCGACGGTGTCACGCAATTGTTCAGAGTGGCCTGGACTCAGGAAGGCATGGTCCGCAACGACTGGAAAGCGACTGTTCAGCAATTGAGGTTGTTTTCCGAGGACGTCGATGTGGGCGACATGGAGGACCTTAAGACTTTTGAAGAACGAGTCAAGGCCTTCGATCTGTTCTGGGCGGAGCGTGATCCCACCGAGGGGACTGCCGAGAACGAAGCCAAGACGGCGTTTTATTACCGCGTCCGCGTTGCCAATGAACGCTTCGGCGTCATGCGTATGGATGGGTGGAGGGCGGACAGGGGACGCATCTACATTCAGTACGGCGAGCCGGACTTCCTGGTCGAGGAGCCGTTCAGTCTGAGCCACCATCCGTACCAGGTCTGGCAGTATACCAGGATTTCTCCCAACCGTCGATTCGTGTTCGTTGACGAGAATGAGGATGGCGACTACCGCCTGCAGTATCCATACGATGGTCTCAGTAATATCGGCGGTTTCTGACCCGGGGTTGTGAGCATGAAGAGAATTCGTTTGTACGTGGGAGTTTGGGCGATGCTGTCGGCCTTTGCTATTGTCCCGGCTGACAGTCAGCCACTGACCGTCCGGGCCGGTAAGGTCATCTTCGATCGCCCGGAGTTTGATTCGCTGGTTCTGGTTGAGTTCCCCTTTGCGTTGAATCGCCATGAGTACGAGTTTTTCCGGCCGGATACCAGTTTGACAGATTACTATGCACGGATCTTCGCCCAAATCAACATCTACGACACTCTCGGTGCGCCGGTAGATTCAGCCAATACCTACTTTTCGACTGTGATTGCGGATACTGTGGAAGCCCGGCGCGAGAACTTCAGTCTCTTCAACAGTCTGGTTCTTGCAGTCAGGCCGGGGGTCTACTCCGGCCGACTGACCGTCATCGACGCTGTCAGCAAACGCGAGGGTGAGTATTCCTTTAATAGCATTGCAGTCAGCCTGGCAGAACCTGATCGTCTGGCGATCGGCGGCCTCTGCCTGGCCTATCAGGCTCAGTATGTCAAAGACATTTCACCAACGGAACCAGGTGTCCCAAGGAACGGCTATCGCGTGCTGTGTAACCCCGACGCCATGTTCTCGACTAAGGATACGGCGATCTTTGTGTACGCTGAACTGTACAACCTGGATTTTCAGGAGAGCATTCTTGGCCGACTAACGCTGAGCCTGGCCACGCTGGATGACTCAGGAAACATCCTCCGTGTACTGGGGACCCGGACAAGGACCAAGACGGGACGATCTGCGGTTGTTGTTGAGTCATTCGACATAGGCGGCTGGCCGGCAGGTTCTTATGTTCTCGAAATGAAAATTACTGATTCGTCCGCCGCTCAGGAGGTTGCTCGGGAGATTCCGTTTGTGATTATTGCGCCGCCGATCATTCCTGTGACGGATTCGGCCGACAGGGCCGCCCAACAGGCCGGTTTGGATCTCACCACCCAGCTGAATTTGGTGCACTATTCCCTCACGCCCGATGAACGAGCAAGCCTGGAGCGACTCAATGACATCGGCAAGCTCTCGTTTCTGAGACAGTACTGGAAAGAGAGGGACCCCGATCCCGCGACTCCCATCAGTGAGAACTTTCAGAAGACGTACGAGAGATATCTCTACGCCAACAATTTCTTCTCCACTGATGAAGGGAAAGCGGATGGGTGGAAAACCGATCGCGGTCGTGTGCTTATGGTTTACGGTCCCTGGGACAAACTCGAGGATCACATTCACCCGACTGCCGATTATCCATATCAGGTGTGGTGGTACTATAATATTAAAGATGGTGTCGTTTTCGTCTTCACGGATGACCGCGGTTTCGGCAATTTCCGTCTGGTGCATTCCACCATGGAGGGAGAAATTTACGACAAGTACTGGGATGAGGCCATCAGGTCCGGATTCCTCGAAATCGAATAGCACTAGAAACCGCACAAAATCAAAGACAACAGAAAGCCGCCTCGTCTGGTTTGACGAGGCGGCTTCTTATTATCAGTCTGACAGAAATCGAAGTTAGTTGCTCAATGAGAAGTTCCCCCGGTGCTCTGCGCTGTTGAGTCGGCGCCGGAAGCTTTGATTGATCGCTTGACAGGAACCGTGAACCGCGACGTTGTGTCGCTGGTAACTTCGATCGTGAACGACTTCTCAAAAGACTTGTCGAGAACTGTCGGCAGCAACTTGATCTCGCCGCTGGCGCTCTGTCGAGCCCCTATCTTTTGCGGAATATCGATAGTGACGTAGCCGGGAAGCGTCGCCACCAGTTTGAGGGTAACTTCCTTATCCGAGGAATTGACAATCGTGAACTTCATCTTATCGCGAACCTTTTCGCCGAACTGTGAGACGTCCAATTTATATGGCCGTATGATGATCGGATAGGTGGAATCCGGCCGCTGAATCACATCGGCGGTGATAGACACGCCCTTATCCGGAGGACCTTCATTGGTCGTAATCCGGGGGTGTTTGGTTACCCGTTGGTTGTAGCTCTTAGTGGAGAAGATGATTTCAAGTGCAGTGCTGTCACCGACAGCAAGGTCCGACTTTTCAATCGGAGCCTTGGTGCAGCCTCACCCAGGCACTATTTTTTCGATCTTAAGGGAATCATCTCCCCGGTTGTAGATCCAAAACACGTGCGAGATCTCTGAGTTCTGTGGCACATAGCCGAAATCGAACTCAATCTCGGGTATCACCATGAGCGGCGCAGCGAATCCGGGCGAAACCGCCAGTATCACTGCTCCCGTTACCAGAGTTGCGAAAAACAACTTTCTCATCGCTTTTCCTATCAAATTATGTGAACGCTGTTATTTGATCTTCAGTCCTTTACCTTTTGGTTGTCGTAAACACCGGCCTGAAACTTAAGTCTCCATTCACCACAGGTATTGATACCCTCTGTTTGGTTGCAGGGTTCCCGGCAGCTTCGACCGTGAACGAAGTTTCAAGCAAGGAATTGCCGTCGGCATCGGTTCTCCTGACCTGCAACTCGATCGACTCGCCAGCCCCGATGCTCTCCGGCATCTTAACCTCGATTCCCAGTCCAATTTCGGCCAGTGTCAGGGTCAATTTCTCAGAGGATCTGTTCGTCATTGTCACCGCTTCGTTCAGCTTGCTGCCGGACCTGTCTCGAAAATCAATACGCCACGGCTTCAGGACTAAAGACGCTTCAGGGTCTGGTTGCGTTACGATCTTTCCGGACAGAACTACCTCCAGAGGGTAGGGTTCTGGTTCTACGAAAAAATACGCCGAAACAGCTCGATGACCCTCGAAAGCCCTTGTTTGCCAATACAATACGAGCAACAAGCTGTCATCAGGAGCGATCCGCGTCTCTTCCCAGGATGCAGTCAGACATCCGCAGCCGGTTTTGATATCGAAGAGACGCAACGTGTCATCAGGACCGGCATGAAGCCAGACCTGATGCGCCAGAGTTGCGTTTTGGGGTACTGCGCCGAAGTCGAATTCTGAACCGACCAGTCGTGCATGTTCAGAGGCGACCAGAGTCTGAGATGCTGTCAACAGAAACCACATAACGCATTTAACTGGCGAAGTCATAGTTACATAAGTTATTGCAGATAGCGGGCTTGGTCAAGGTGTTTTGCTGGTTTTTGCTTGTCTTGAGGTTGTAACGGCAGTAGGATATTGAACTGAGTATTGTCAAAGAACGATGCGAATAGTCGAAATTCAAAATTTGACCAAGATTTTCACCACAGGCCTTAAGAAAGGCAATGTGGTGGCTCTCGATTCGGTTTCATTTGGAGTGGATCAGGGGGAAGTATTCGGATTACTGGGTCCCAATGGAGCAGGAAAGACCACTCTCGTCAAGACTCTCCTGGGCATCACTTCGGCAACGACAGGTGACGTCCTCGTGAACGGACATTCGCCTCGTGACCCACGCTCGAGACAAAAGGTTGGATTCCTTCAGGAGAATCCGCGCTTCCCCGAGCATCTCGCCGGTCGGGGACTGTTAAAGCTGGCTGGCCGCATGTGCGGAATGGACTCCAGTGAGATAGAACGGCGCACCACGATGCTCCTGGAACTGGTCGGCATGGGCAGATGGGCCGACACCCGGGTCAGCAAATATTCCAAGGGCATGACTCAGCGGATTGGTCTGGCTCAGGCGCTTGTTGCCGACCCCGACCTGGTCTTTCTGGACGAACCAACCGAAGGTATCGACCCGGTCGGGAAAGTCGAGATTCGCGACGTGCTCAAGAGAATTCGCGAAGAGGGGAAAACCGTGTTTCTCAATTCGCATTTGCTGGGTGAGGTCGAAATGATCGCCGATCGGGTGGCGATTTTATCTCGAGGCCGGCTGGTCCGTGTCGGCAGCGTGAGCGAGCTTACGGTGTGCGAGAATCAGTACGAAATCGAGGCCGATATCGGCAACGAGCACATCGAGCTTCCTGAGCAGATGGGAAAGATCGTCATGGTCAGAACCGGCGGGCTGACCGTGACTCTGGAGAAACCGGAGTATGTCAATCACGTCATTGATCAACTCCGGATGCGCCGGATCAACATCAGGTCGATCACGCCGGCGAAGCAGTCGCTGGAGCGGTCATTTCTTGACGCTGTCACCGAAGATCCGAGGGAAACCACATGAAGGCTCTTCTTCTGGACACAATCAGTGAATTGACCAGCCGAAAGATCATAATCCTGTTTGCGGTTATCACAGTGGTTCTCCTGCTGGGTGTCTGGGCGACTTGGGAGATTCGCGAAGACTTTTCGTCGCAGTCGGATATGTCTGGAGGCGATGATGTTGGCAACTTGTTGGAGCCTTGGGTGGCATCGGCATTCTCCAAGATAATGTCAATCTTCATCTTCTTTGCCGTCCTCGCTTCAGCCGGTTTGCTGCCTCGTGCTCTGGAAAAGGGAAGGGCCGAATTTCTGCTCTCCAAGCCTCTTTCGAGAACCGAGTTGCTTCTGGGCAAGCTGTTCTCAGTCTGGCTGGCATACGGAGCCATGGTGTTTGGCAGCGCCCTGATAGTGTATGGTATGACTGCCGTAGTACATGGTGTTTTCGACATCCGGATCCTTCTCCTTTTCGCGGTCTATGCGGTCGATTTCCTGGTCTGGGTTAGCGTAGTCGGTTTGGCCGGAGTGCTTTCCGGATCGGCGTCGTGGGCAATCATGGCGGCGTTTGGGCTCTGGATTGCCCAATGGCTGCTGTCATTTCACGAAATCGTCAAACAAATGTCGAGCAGCAAGCTTGTCAGCTACAGCATGGAAGCGCTTTACTATCTGTTTCCCAAGACCGACCAGTTGGGGGATATGGCAGTCTCGCTCGCGGTCGGGCAGCCAATGGAAAGCTGGCTGCCGTTCTGGAGCGCCCTTCTGTTCGCGGTCGCTACAACGTATCTGGCGGTGTGGGTTTTTCGGCGTCGGGATTATTAGATTGTCAGAAGGCCGCCGCCTGCTTCCGCAGGCGTGAATCCAGTTTGTGTGTTGGGACAAGATTTAGTCGCTTTACTCTTTCTGATCGAATTTCTATATTCTCAGTTGATTTGCAGCCTCAACAAGGAGTATTAGCATGACCCCGTACGAATATCTGAAACAGACCGAGAAGACCCGTCTTAGTGATCTTTTCAGGTTCCTGCAGTTCCCGTCGGTATCGGCCAAGTCGGAACATCGGCAGGACATGATTGATTGCGCGGTCTGGCTGAAAGACCACCTCAACAGCATCGGCTTCAAGACCGAAGTCTGCGCTACCGGTGGCCATCCAGTAGTGTATGGCGAGTATTTCGTTGGTTCACACTTACCGACAGTTCTGTATTATGGCCACTATGACGTACAGCCACCGGAGCCGTACGATTTGTGGAAATCACCCCCGTTTCAGCCGGAAGTCCGCAGCGGGTATGTTTGGGCGCGTGGCTCGGCTGATAACAAAGGCCAGCTCTTCACTCACGTGAAGGGTCTCGAAGCTGTAATTAAGTCCACCGGCACTCTGCCAGTGAACGTAAAGTTGTTGTTCGAAGGTGAAGAGGAAGTTCACTCCGCACACTTGCCGGGATGGATTAAGAAGAATCGCAAGATGCTCAAAGCCGATATCGCGGTCGTATCAGACACCGGCATGTTCGGTCCGAATCTTCCCGCGGTCACTTTCGGATTGCGTGGCATCGCTGCCGTAGAAGTATTCGTTTACGGTCCGTCCCGCGACGTCCATTCCGGATCGTTCGGCGGAGCCATCGCCAACCCTGCCAATATCCTGTGTGAGTTGGTGGCTAAACTCCATGACAAGGACAACCGGGTGTCAATTCCGGGATTCTATGAGCAGGTTGTCCCGGTCTCAAAGTTCGAGCGGCAGCAGTTCAGGAAACTGCCTTTTGATGAGAAGAAATACGTCAAGAGTCTCGGTGTGCCGATCACGCACGGCGAGAAGGGATACACTGTGTTCGAACGGAGTTGGTCTCGCCCAACGTGCGACGTCAACGGCCTAACCAGTGGCTACCAGGGCGAGGGAGCCAAGACCATTATCCCATCGTTTGCTTCCTGCAAGATAACCATGCGTCTGGTGCCTAACCAGGACCCGATGGACATCTGCAACAAGATCGAGAAGTACTTGCTGAAGATCGCACCCAAATCGGTACGAGTCAAAGTGCACAAACACGGCGGTGCCAGGGCAGTTATGGTGCCGAATGAAGGACCGTGGCTCGACGCGGCGGCGCGGGCAATCAAGGTCGGATTCGGCAAGGAGCCGGTGTTTACGAAGGAAGGTGGTTCGATTCCGATTGTGGGCGATTTCAAGAGCATTCTCGGCCTTGAGACCCTGCTGATCGGCTACTGCCAGAATGACGACAACATTCATTCCCCGAACGAACGGTTCAAGCTGCGGGATTTCGAACGTGCTTGCAAGACAGGCGCGGCGCTTCTGTTCGAGCTGGCCAAAGTGAAGGACTGATGGATCTCGGACTTACGGGAAAGCGGGTGCTGGTGACCGGCGCGTCGGCCGGTCTTGGCGCCGCAGTTGCGATGGCATTTGCCGCCGAAGGAGCGGCAGTAGTTATCAACGGTCGAGACTTGAATCGTCTCGAAGCCACTGCGAATACGATCGAAAGCCGGACCGGGATGCGACCCGGACTGGCAGTAGGTGATGTCTCCAAATCACCCGATCGTGTAAGAGTGATCAACTCCGCACGCGACCAGTTGCGTGATGGTATGGTAGATATTCTCGTTTCAAATACCGGAGGACCTCCCCCGGGTGCGTTTCTCGATCAGACCGGTGATACCTGGCGCGAGGCGGGTCAACTGCTCGTCGACTCTGCGGTCGGCCTGACTCGCGCGTTTCTTCCGGGCATGATCGAGCAGAATTGGGGGAGACTGATCTACATTACGTCGGTGGCTGTGCTCCAGCCTGTCGATGACCTGATTCTCTCGAACAGCTATCGGGCGGCCGTGACCGGCTTCTGTAAGACGATCTCAAATAACTATGCCAAACATGGCATTACGGCCAACTGTGTCTGCCCCGGTTACACCGCCACCGAACGACTGTTGTCGCTGGCAGAGTCTCGCGCACAAACAAAGGGAACGACTGCGAAGGACGAACTGAGAGCATTTTCAGCTCAGGTTCCATCAGGGAGATTGGGGCGTCCTGAGGAACTTGCCGCGCTGATCGTGTTTCTGGCATCTGACCAGGCGGCCTATATTACCGGCAGTTCTATTGCTGTTGACGGCGGCGCTCACCGAGGGTTGTTGTAAGACGATTCGACGGCCTACAGATTATGACCAAGACCGATCACGGGAGCATCCCCGCTTCTCAAGGGCGTCCACCAGTGTGGCAAATGGTGCTTGCGATTGCAGTGCTTCAGACTATCGCCGGGGTGTGCTACCCGATTGCCAAGTACGGTCTTGGCATTATTGAGCCGTTCACTTTCGCTTTCTACAGGTATCTGTTGTCCTCGACGGTGCTGTTGGCGATTGTCTACAGTCGAGCCCGTGTACCCAAAGTCGAAAAAGCCGACTGGTGGAAGATTGCCGGGCTGGGGTTTGCCGTCATTCCAGTCAACCAAACGCTGTTCTTGGTTGGGCAATCGCTTACAGGAGCCGGTCATGGGGCACTGCTGTTTTCGACCGTGCCGGTGTGGATTCTTCTCATTGCAGCCATTCATCTGAAAGAGAGAGCCTCGTGGCGTCGTCTCGTCGGTATTCTGGCGGCGATCGGTGGAGTGACGACGATTATGTGGTCAGGGCTGGCCGATTTCGGCAAAGAGTACCTCCTCGGGGATCTGATTATCGTCATCTCGGTCGTAGCCTGGGGCTACTACGCCGTGATGGGCAAACCGTTGGCCGCCAAGTATGGCGCTCTTCGTACGACCGCCTACGCCCTTGCTTTCGGTTCTGCCATGTACCTGCCGTTCGGAGCCTGGTTTGCGTGGAAATACGATTACTCGCAAGCCACCCTGGGGGCCTGGGGATCGGTCGTTTATATGGCAATCGGCCTCTCCGTGATCGTCTACGTGCTCTGGTACTGGCTGTTGAAATACCATGATGCCTCACGGCTTGCCGTTTATCAAAATATCCAACCGATCCTGGCCGCAACAGTCGCCTACATCTTTCTTGGAGAGACTCTCAGCTCCACATTTCTTCTGGGCGGTGCGATCGTGATTCTTGGTGTGATCTTTACTGAGATTTGACCGGAAGTTCCGGGGCTACACAACTGCGTATCAGAACAGCCTTCTGTCGGGCGGGCCGCAGAGCAGGTCTGTGTGTCGGCGCGAATTCTGCGCCGAGGGGCCCGTTGAAAAACCCCAGATGTGGTGTCAGCCGACTCTGGCTGACACCTGTAACTGCAAGGCTGCCAGGCAGAGTCGCCTGTCAGCACGTTGTCCGAAGGACTTTTTCGACAGACCCCGGGGGCTATGGACACATCTCTCGGGTCGCATCCGGTCAACAAACCCAATACAGTGAACTGTTGAAACGTATTTGTCGTGTATGAATCTGTCCGTTCAGGCGTCTTTACTCTTGGAGCGGGCAAAGTATTCGCGTTGCCACGGGAACAAGCTGTCTCTATTGACGGTAGTGGTAATTGGAAAGGATTTTGCAGGGTAAGACCAGAGACAAAGAACCTGAACTGATAAAGCGAAAGGGTTTTGCCCCGCCGGACGGTCAGTTAAGTCATTGTGTTGTAATTTGTAACAAAAAGGCCTTGACAAACGGACGTGTATGGAGCTATATTCGACTGGGACGAATTTAGGTTTTCTGAGTTCTCTTCGATCCGTTTGCATTACATAGTTGGAAGGAAATTGACGCAATATAGGAAATCGATTGCGGCGAGTAGCGGTTGCCATGAAGCACAGGAGTGCTGAAAGGACAACCATAATAGCAACCTTTTCTACCCTAAGGGGGTGAAATGTTGTTGAAGCAGTACAAAATCATAACTGTCATCATCGCCGTCGCGATGGTTCCGGTCTGGGCGTTTGCGGCCAACAAATTTGCGCCCGCAGCGGCATCAGCCGGAGTTGACAATACCGTAGTCATTCCGCTGGTTATAGCGAATGAGGACGGTGTTGCAGCGATCGACATCCCACTGACGTTTTCGGAAGGCGTAACCCTCAAGGCCGTCACTTTCGAGAATACCCGGGTGGAGCACTTCGATCTGAAGATCTCCAAGATCGACAATGCGGAGCGCTATGTCGTTATCGGGTTAATCCATCAGATGAGCGAGACTCCGAAGGAGCCGTTGACAGCAGGTGAAGGGCCGGTGGCCAACCTGGTATTTGAAGTCAACGATCCGTCGGTGAAGGAAATCCGGTTGAGTGAAAACGAATCACTCCAGGGACATAGCCTGGTGTTCGTGTATAACACTCGATTGGAGCCTGGTCAGATAGCATTTGACGAGGTTCATCCGGACTTCCCGGCCGTCTCGGTGGCGTTGTCGGGTGTGGTCGGTTCTCTTCCGACCGAATATGCGTTGGATCAGAACTATCCCAACCCGTTCAACCCGACCACTGAGATCGGCTACGCTCTGCCGGTCAACTCGGATGTCGAGTTGAGTGTTTTCAACGTGCTGGGTCAGAAAGTGGTCACGCTGGTGCAGGGTGAACAACCCGCCGGCTTCCACACAGTTACGTGGAACGGCACCAACTCCGATGGTTCGTCAGTGGCGAGTGGCATCTACTTCTATCGCATCACCTCGGAGAAGTTCAATACTTCGAAGAAGATGATGTTGCTCAAGTGATCAGTTTGACGGCGATCTGACATATTGCGTGTTCAACAAAGCTTGGAAGACTCTTCCTGCTGGTCCCGGGAAGAGTCTTCCTTTTTTTTCAGGCCTCTATGCAGCGATACAGGGTATCTATCGAATCGCCAGGGGGATAAGTTGCTGGTCGTTAGCCGGCTGCACGGAGATCGTTTCCTCATGATCGTCCGACAGCCGTACCCACTTGATCGAAACTGAGGGGAGGCGCCGCCCCGATGAATAGCGGGCCGTGATAGCGCCAGCCAGTTTAAGATTGATCTCTGACGGATCGCCGACCAGCAAGGTGAGCGGGGAACCTACCTCCGGCGCTTCCAGAGCGAAGTGATGACTTTTCTTCATTGAAGCCAATTGATTGTTCTCAGTCTCATTGCGTCCCACAATAATCCTGGTCTGATTATCAAGTCGGAAATGACGGCCGACCTTGAGCAAGTTAAGATCGTCAAACGTGAGCCGGTCGCCATGCAGCATGAGATCGCGCAAACGGTTGGAATAACCGTGGTCGGTAAGCAGACAACCGCCGGCAGGGGAGGGGTAGTCCTCAAGGCCGAACTGAGCCGCCAGTTCCATCTGGCGCTTGCGAGAGCGACCATTGATCCCTTCCAGTTGGCTTCGGTCGACCAGTCCGCGCAGTTCCGGATCAGTCGGCGGCAGCAGCTTCGCAGAAAGAGGTCGGAGAAGTCTGCCTTGCAGCCCTGCTTCACGCTCTACAACGCGCAACTTGTCCCTCACCTGAGAGAACGGGCGCTGCCCGAGCACTTCTCCAGTGATTATGAAGTTCGCGTTGGTTATTTCCATGAGTGCTTTGGCTTCGCGGAGCATCAGGATACGACAGTCGATGCAGACATTCATTTCGCGGCCGCGACCGAATTGAGGATTGGCCACAATGTCGACGAACTTCTGTCCGAGGTGCATGAGCTTGACATTGAAGCCGAACTTCTCGGCGGTGGGGAAAGGGTCCGAGCCGCACGATGAGTGGTCGCCCAAATCGCAGCCGAAATGGGTCATGAACGTCAGGGCCGTGACCTCGATATTCTGGCGAAGGATCAATAGAATCGCCAGAGCAGAATCAAGCCCGCCGGAGAAAAGGGCGATGGCATGGCCGCGTTCTTTTCCGTTCTGATTGTACATCATTCCGCTCAGTTGCCGCTTTCAGACTCTGCACCCGCATAACGTATCCGCAGTGCAACTTGTTGGCATGATTATAACCTAATTCACGTCGGAATCAATGGCGCCTATTGTCTTGACTTGGTTGGCTGCCGAGAACTAAACTGGTTAGTGTAAGTGAAAGGATAGCATCATCTTTTACGGTGTAGATAACATGTTGAAACGCTGGGCTTACGAGTGCCAGAGCGTCTTCTTCTTTTCCATGAAAGTGCTTTCGACTCTGGTTCGCAAGCCCTTCTACATGGCTGAAACACTCGAGCAGATGTATCTGATCGGGGTGGGGTCGCTGCTCCTGGTAGGTCTCACTGGCGTTTTTTCAGGACAGGGTTTGGCCCTGGCTTTCTCGCAGGAGTTGAGTGATTTTGGTGCCAAGGATTATCTGGGTCGAATTGTCTGCATGGCTGTGGTTCGAGAACTTGGGCCGATCCTTACCGGCCTGATGATCGCCGCCCGCGTGGCGGCCGGTATCACTGCCGAAATCGGTGCCATGAAATCATCAAACCAACTCGACGCCATGGCTGCGTTCGGGATCGACCCGATCAAGAAGATTGCGCGGCCCAGATTGATTTCTTTGATCATCATGGTGCCGGCTCTGACCGTCATCTGCGACGCGATCGCGATACTCGGCGGCTGGGTGGTGGGCGTCTATATCGCTCACGTGACGTCCACCATGTATTGGGCGCAGGTGATGTTGAAACTTAACTATGGCAATCTGCTGATGGGCCTGTTCAAGCCGTTCTGCTTCTCGTTCGTGATTGCGTTCATCTCGTGCTATTGCGGATTCACGTCGGAAGGCGGCACCAAGGGTGTCGGACGCGCGACAACCAACTCAGTGATGTTCTCTTCGATTGTCATCCTGATCGTCAACTTCTTTATCACGAAGATTCTGGGCCATTTGATCAAAGGGTATCTATGATCGAGTTGCGCGGGGTCAATTTTTCGTACTGGGACAAGCAGGTGCTGAAGGACGTCTCCTTCAGGGTTGACGAAGCTGAAATGGTTGTCATCATGGGACCGTCCGGCTCAGGCAAGTCAACTATTCTCCGCTTGATTCTCGGTCTGGAGTGTCCGCAGACAGGACAGGTGTTGATCGACGGCGAGAATATCTGTGCCATGAGTGATCACGAGAAGCAGGATGTCCGCAAACGGATCGGTATGGTGTTCCAGGACGGCGCCTTGTTTGACTCACTTACGGTCGGCGAAAACGTAGGTTACTACCTGCTTGAACACACGGAAATGAAGTGGCCGGAAATTGCCGCTCGCGCCGAGGAGATGCTCGGTTTTGTCGGTCTGGATGGCGCCGAAATCGGCGACAAACTTCCTGAAGAATTGTCCGGCGGGATGCGTCGACGCGTGGCGATCGGACGCGCGCTTTTGTCGACGAATCCCAAAGCGATGCTGTACGACGAGCCGACTACCGGGCTGGATCCGCACTCCACCGAGAACGTTCTCGGCCTGATTACCCGGTTGCATGAAGAGAAATCAATAGCATCTGTAGTAGTAACGCACCAGATCGCCGATGCCCTGGAAATCGCCGATCGCTTCGTGGTCATTCACGAGGGCGAGGTGGCTTTTGACGGCTCGCTCGATAAGTTGCGTGAGTCGTCGGACCCGCGCGTGGCCGGTTTTCTACAACCTTTTCGGATGTCGTTCGGTCGGGTGTCTCGAAAAGGTTTTGTTGATAAAGTCTAGAATAATGCCGAGGTTGCTGATATGCGCAGATCAGTCAAGATAAAATGGGGTACGGTGCCGGTCGGTGTGCTGATTATGCTGGCCATCGCCATCCTGATATTTGCTTCGATGACCGGCAGCGGAACGTCGATTTTCGACCCCAAGATTTCCTTTGTGTGCT
>Ga0315278_10000124_pt1 | contig 67417 bp, 56 predicted proteins | sample YL17G06_0_MG_FD_203880 | JGI IMG/M metagenome (GOLD analysis project Ga0315278, IMG submission 203880) | Sediment microbial communities from Yellowstone Lake, YNP, Wyoming, USA - YL17G06_0 | ecosystem: Environmental > Aquatic > Freshwater > Lake > Sediment | place: USA: Wyoming | collected... | reverse complement strand
GGCTATCGACGAGTTCGGTCCGGACCTCGTCTGCTACGCGAGCGACTATCCGCACTTCGAGGGCATCGCCCAGGACTGGAGCTTCTACGACCGCCAGCTCGATCTTTGCAGTGAAGAGACGAAGCGGAAGTTCTCCGGCGAGAACGCGGCTCGGCTCTTGATGGCGTAGCAAGTCACGACGAGGGGGAATGCGATGGCATCACGAGGACCGGACGAAGGCGGGCCGGAGAGCTTCAACCCATTTGACCCGGAGCACTTCCGGGATCCGTACCTACGGCTCGAGCGGCTCCGAGCCTCGTGTCCGGTCGCGCCGGTGCCGCACGTCGGGCTGTTTGTCGCCAGCGATGAATGCGCGCGTTCGGCGCTGCGCGACTACGAGCGGCTGTCGAACGAAGGGAACTTCGTTCTCGAGGGAGGCGCAACCCAGGACGAGCCGTCCAACATCGTGCAACTCGATCCACCGCAGCACTCGAGGATGCGTCGGCTCCTCCTCGCGGCCTTCACGCCGGATGCTGTGACCCAACTCCAGCCGTACATCCAGTCGGTAGCGACCGGTCTCGTCGACGGGATGAAATCGGAGCCGCGAGCGGACATCGTCAACGCGCTGGCGGTGCCACTCCCGATGGCAGTCCTCATCCGGCTCGTCGGTGTTCCCGAGGAGGGCGCCGCCCTCTTCAAGGAATGGACGACCGAGATCACCGCGAACCTGCCGGACGACTTCCGCAAGCTTCCCAGTTGGCCGGCCTTCAAGAGCTACCTCCAGACCCAGATCGACAACCGGCGGGGAGCGACGAACCCGCCAGAGGACCTGCTCTCGAGGCTCCTCGACGCGACCATCGATGGTGAACGGTTGACCGACGCGGAGATCCGGATGACGGTCTTCCAGCTCATCGTCGCCGGCTTCGAGAGCACGACGCACCTCATTTCCAACTGTGTGTTCGAGCTCCTCTCGACCGGACAATGGGCGCGACTTCACGATGATCGTGACCTGGTCGCCGCCGCAGTAGAGGAATCACTCCGCCATGACGCGCCCATCGAGTGGGTGATGCGCACTGTGAACACCGAGCACGAGATGGCCGGGCACCCCGCCCACGCGGGGGAGCGCGTGTTGATCGGTCTCGCAGCCGCGAACCGCGATCCCGACCGATGGGAAGACCCCGACGAGTTCGACGTCGATCGTGAACGTAGCGAGGAGCACCTCGCCTTCGGCCATGGGATCCACCTTTGTCTCGGAGCATCGCTCGCGCGCGCCGAAGCGCAGATCGCGATCACTGAACTCGTTCAGGCGTTCCCGAACCTCGAGCTCGAGCCCGGCTTTACGTTCGAGCGGCTGCCGAGCGCGATGCTCCGCGGCCCTGCTCGCCTCGACGTTCGCTGGACGTAGTGGGCCTAGTGGACGACCGGCGGAAAAGAAACCGAAGAAACTAGGGATGGCATCGCGAGCGTCGCTTGCGCGTCACATTCGCGACGCTCTGACCAGCGCAAACGCGCCCCCGCCAGGATTCGAACCTGGGCGCACGGTTTAGGAACACCCCGAATCCGGTCCACTGGGTCCAGCACGTCCACTACGTCTTGAGTTTCGTCCACTACGTCCACTGGGTGCTTCTACGTCCACTGAATACTAGGGATGAAACTAGGGATGGCGAGGGTGCTCAGCTAACTCGCTCGGCGGGATCGCGTGGGGCCCTAGCATGGGGTCGTGACGTACGAACGGATCACAGTCGAGTTCGACAAGATGGGTGGTGCCCCGTGCATTCGCGGGCTGCGCATCCCCGTCGCGACCGTCGTCGCGATGGTCGCGGACGGGATGACGGTCGATGAGATCACCCGCGACTTGCCCGACCTCGAGCCTGAGGACGTCAGCGAGGCCCTTCGGTACGCGGCGGAAGCGGTTCGGGAGCGAGAGCTTCCGCTTCGACGCGGGGCGTGAACTTCGTTCTCGACGAGAACCTCGCTGAGGAGCTCGGTGAGTTGCTCACCGCAGCCGGGCATAGTTCCGTTCATGTACGTGGCGCCGGGTTGCAGTCCGCGAGTGACGCGGTGGTGCTCGACTACGCCGCGTCGCAGGGAGCAGTGTTGATCTCGGCCGACACCGACTTCGGCTAGTGCACCGGAGGGCAAGAGCGACAGCCGGTGGGTGCCAGATGCTCCGCGGCCCCGCTCGCCTCGACGTTCGCTGGACGTAACGGACGACCGGACGAAAAGAAACCGAAGCGAGGTATCACCGGCGACCCGTTCGAGCTCTTCGAGGTCGCCCTTACGGACACGCTGCTCCCTGGACAACGAAGGCGGTTCGCAGGCTAATATGCGTATAGACATCAGAGATGGGTTGGTCGGCTGATGCCGTCGAGTTCGTGCACGCCCGCCGCGCCGAGGAACGAGTGCCCGTGGAAGCCGTAGAGCAGGTGACCGACCGACAACGGCTCTCGAACCTGCTCGACCTCGAGCGCCGGACGTACGTCGAGCGCAACCCGAAGTCGCTCGCCGCCTATGAGTCGGCCGGCAACCTGTTCGGTCGCGTACCGATGACGTGGATGGCCAAGAACGCCGGTGGCTTCCCGCTGTATCTCGATCGCGCTCGCGGTGCGCGGGTTACCGACCTCGACGGCCATGAGATGACCGACTTCTGCCTGGGCGACACCGCGGCGATGGCTGGGCATTCGCCGCCGGCAACGGTGACCGCGGTGACTGACCGATTGGCGCGCGCCGGCGGGGCCACGACGATGATGCCTACCGAAGACGCTTCGGTGGTCGGTGCCGAGTTGAGCCGTCGCTTCGGCGTGCCGCAGTGGAGCTTCTCGCTGACCGCCACCGACGCCAACCGCTGGGCGCTCCGAATCGCCCGCGCCGCGACCGGTCGCCCACGCATCCTGGTAAACAGCTACTGCTATCACGGCACTGTCGATGAGTCGCTCATCGTGACCGGCGATGTCGGCGCTGAGCCGCGCCCGGGCAACGTGGGGGCTCCGTGCGATGTCACCCTCACCAGCCGGGTCGCCGAGTACAACGACCTCGACGGTCTCGAGCGTGAGCTTGCCAATGGTGATGTCGCGGCGGTGCTGATGGAGCCGGCGTTGACCAACATGGGCATCGTTCTGCCCGAGCCCGGGTATCTCGAAGGAGTTCGCCGGCTCACCCGTGATTCGGGCGTGCTGCTCATCAACGACGAGACGCACACCATCTCGGCGGGTCCTGGGGGTTGCACCCGCGCCTGGGATCTGGCACCCGACGTGGTCACGGTCGGCAAGGCGATCGGGGGAGGCATCCCCATCGGTGCCTACGGGCTGAGCGCCGAGCTCGTCGACCGGCTGGAAGCCCGCGCCGATCTCGACCTCGTCGACACGGGCGGGGTGGGAGGCACGCTGGCCGGCAACGCGCTGTCGTTGGCCGCCACTCGAGCGACGCTCTCCGAAGTGCTCACCGACACCGCGTTCGACGGCATGATCGCGCAAGCAACCCGCTACACGGCCGGTGTCCAGCACCTCATCGACACGTATCAGCTTCCTTGGTCCGTCACGCAGCTCGGGGCTCGGGCCGAGTACCGCTTCGCGCGGCCTGCTCCCCGCAGCGGCACCGACTCGCACCGCGCGACGGACGTCGAGCTGGAGGACTATCTCCACCTGTTCCTGGTCAACCGCGGGGTGTTGCTGACCCCGTTTCACAACATGGCGCTCATGTCCCCGGTCACCACTGCCGCAGATGTCGACACGCACCTCGAGCTACTCGGTGCAGCGGTACGGACCCTTGTGGAAGGACGATGATGGACGGCAATCCCTTCGATCTCTCAGGCATGGTGTCGGTAGTGACCGGCGCGAGCTCCGGGATCGGCGCAGAGATCGCGCGGGCGATGGGCTCCGCCGGGAGCCAGGTGGTCCTCGTCGGGCGGTCGAAGGACCGCTTGGACAGTTCGGCACGCGCGGTCGTCACGACCGGCGCCGAGGCGCTGTGCGTAGTCGCGGACACCTGTGCTGACGATGCCCCTCGGACCATCGTCGATGAGACGCTGGCCCGGTTCGGGCGGCTCGATGTGCTGGTCCACTCGGCCGGGGTCTTCCTCCCGAAACCATTCGCGGAGACCACGATCGAGGCGTTCGACTCCCAGTGGGACACGAACGTCCGTGCTCCCTTCCGGCTCACCCAGGCGGCGCTCGGACACCTCGCTCCCGGCAGCTCCGTGATCTTCGTGTCGTCGGTCGGCGGCCACGTGGGGTCGCCCGACTGCTCGGCGTACTGCGCGTCGAAAGGCGCGGTCGAGCTGCTCGTGAAGTCGTTGTCCTCGGAGCTGGCACCGATAGGAATTCGAGTCAACGCGGTGGCTCCCGGCGACGTGCACACGCCGATGAACGCGCACCTCATGACCCCCGAGTACGAGCAAGGGCTCATCGACTCCACGCCGGCCCGACGGGTGGGTGTGGTCGGCGACATCGCGCCCGCAGTCGTCTTTCTGGCCTCGCCGGCCGCGTCGTATGTGCACGGTGTGAGTCTCCTCATCGATGGTGGATTCGCCGCGCAATAGGTATCGCGAGCGTTGCGAGGCGGCCGACGCAAGTCTTGAATGAGAAGGAGCGAGATGGACCAGTTTCCGAGCGGGATCGAGCGCCACGACTTCTTGGATGAGCTCAGTCGTCTCGAACGCGTGTCGCGATTTCCGGAGATGGGGAAGAACTTCTTCGACGAGGGCCCTCATCTGATCTCGGCCCCTGATCTGCCATGGGGCGACGAGGTTCGCCACCTCTCGGTCGACGCGTACATGCGCTTCGTGCATGGCGAGACCTGGATCACCGGAGCCGGTGCTCGTGAGATGGAAGCCGAGATCGTGTCGTGGATGGGGAACATCCTCGGGGCGTCGGATCCCGCCGGCTTTGTCACCGCCGGAGGGTCCGAATCCAACATGTGCGCGGTCTTGGCTGCGAAGGAACGCGCGGGCCGGGGTGGCAGCGTCGTGTTCCCGGCCAATGGCCACTACTCCCTGCACAAGCTCTGTCGCATGTTCGGCCTGGAGGCGATCGCGGTGCCACCCGCCGATGGCTCGCTGTACGACTCGGCTCCAGAAGCGATCGAAGCCGCGATTCGGCCCGACACCATCGCCGTGATTGCCACGGCCGGGACGTGGGCCTTCGGCAGCATCGATCAGATCGAGGCCATCGGCGAGATCACCAAGCAGCGAGACCTCTATCTGCACATCGACGCCGCGTTCGGCGGTTACATCTTGCCGTTCCTCGAGCGCTCCGGGTACGACCCGGAGATGCCGCTCTGGGACTTTCGCGTCGACGGCGTGTGCTCGATCAGCGCTGACCTCCACAAGAACGGCATGGCCCCTCCGCCTGCCAGCACGCTGTTCTTCCGTGACGACAGCCTGCTCGAGTACGCCAAGGCGATCTGCCCACCCAACGGCACAATCTCCGGGACCCGCGGCACCGGTCCGATCGCGGGTGCGTGGGCGATGGTGAAGCTCCTGGGTGAGCCCGGGTACATGGCAGTGGCGCGGAAGTCGATGTCGCTCCGCGATGCTCTCGTCGAGGGAGCAGAGAAGATCGAGGGCCTGCACGTCTACCCCGGCTCGCGCATCAACATGGCGCTGATGTATTCCGACGAGCTTGATCTCCGACCCGTCCTCGATTCGATGCGCGAGTGTGGATGGATGTTCTCGGCGCGGCCCACGCCACCCGTTGGCATCATCGTCGTGCCGATGCCACACAACGACGGGCAGGTCGATGCATTCCTCGATGATCTCCAGCGTGCGATGGCCCTCGCGGTTCCGTTCACCGGCACGGCAGATGACCCGAGTGATGCACCGGTGTCGCGCTATGGCTTCTGAGTGCGGGAGCTGCAAGCAACGCGGGGACAGGGACGTGGGATGAGGATCTCGGTCGACATCGGGGGAACGTTCACCGACCTCGTCGTAGAGGGCGAGGTAGGCCCCCGTCTGTTCAAGGCGCCGACAGTGCCGAGCGACCCGGTGAACAGCGTGTTCGACGTGTTGGAGGTCGCCGCCTCGACGATCGGATGCACGCTCGAAGAGCTCCTTCGCGACACCGAGCTGTTCATTCATGCCACGACGCGCGCGCTGAACGCGGTGCTCACGCAAACGACGGCACGAACCGCGTTCTTGACAACCGAAGGCCATCCGGATGTCTTGTTGCTCCGAGAAGGTGGACGCGAGGATCCATTCGACTTCACCGTTCCATTCCCGGAACCGTTCGTCCCCCGAGCGCTGACCTACGAGGTTCCGGAGCGGATCTCCTCCAGTGGAGCAGTGATCAAAGCCGTCGACGATCGCGCGCTCGACGAGATCTGCGACGCACTCTCGGCCGAGAACATCGAGGCCGTCGCCGTCTGCTTGCTCTGGTCGACGGTGAACCCCACGCACGAGCTGAGGGTCGGCGATCGGTTGGCGCAGCGCTTGCCCGGTGTCCCGTACACGTTGTCGCACCAGCTGAATCCGACGCTTCGGGAGTACCGCCGCGCGTCGTCCACCTGTATCAACGCCTCGCTCCAACCCATCATGACGGACTACTTGACGGGCGCCTCCGCCAGGTTGCGTGCCGCGGGCTTCGCAGGCCGCTTGCTGATGGTGACCTCGATCGGCGGCGTGCTCGACATCGAGGATGTCGCCGAGGCGCCGATCCACTGCATCAACTCCGGGCCGTCGATGGCACCGATCGCGGGCCGCGCGTTCGCTCGCGAAGATGCCGATTCGGATGTCGTCATCGTCGCGGATGCCGGCGGCACGACGTACGACGTCACGCTGGTTCGCGATGGCCGGATCCCGTGGACTCGAGAGACCTGGATCGGCCCTCGGTACGTCGGGCACATGACCGGCTTTCCCTCGATCGACGTGAAGAGCGTTGGCGCGGGTGGCGGAAGCATCGCGTGGGTCGACTCCGGAGGACTCCTGCACGTCGGGCCGCAGAGCGCGGGTTCCGTGCCGGGGCCGGCCTGCTACGGGCGGGGGGGGACCGACCCGACGGTCACCGACGCTGCGCTGGTGCTCGGGTATCTCGATCCGGATCTGTTCTCGGGCGGTTCGATGCGCCTCGACGCTGCGGCTGCGGTCGCGGCCGTGCGGCGCGGGGTTGGTGCGCCCCTCGAGATGGGCGACGTCGTGGCAGCCGATGCCGTCATGCAACTGACCACGGAGCAGATGGTTCGCGCGATCGAGGAGATCACGTTGCAGCAGGGCATCGATGCCGCGGGCGCGGTCCTGGTTGGTGGTGGGGGAGCCGCGGGGCTGAATGCCGTGTGGGTGGCCCGACGCCTCGGCTGTCGGCGACTCATCATTCCGGAGGTCGGGGCGGCGCTCGCCGCCGCCGGGGCGCTCATCTCCGACCTCATGGCCGCGTACGCCGTCACGGTGTCGACGGCGTCCGACATGTTCGCGATGGAGAAGGTCAACACGGCGCTCGCGAAGCTGCATGCGATGTGCCAGGCGTTCATCGAGCGGGCCGGCGTCTTGGAGTCCGAGCCCTCGATCGAGATGTTCGCGGAGGCCCACTATCCGCAGCAGGTCTGGGACCTCGAAGTTCTGCTGCGCGTCACGCAGTTCGCGGACGACAGCGATGTTCGCGACTTCGTTGCCGACTTCCATTCGGTACACGAGCAAGTGCTGGGGATCTCGGACCGGGATGCGCCGGTCGAGATGATCACCTGGGGTGCGCGAGTGCAGTGCCCACTGCGCGGGTCGGGGAGTCCGCTGTCGTCTCTCGGCGAAGACGGCATCGCCGTGGAGTCGGTGCGGACGGCATACTTCCCGGAGATCGGGGTTGTGGCTACTCCGGTGCGCACGCCGGCTTCAATCGGCGACGGCGAGGTCTTGAAGGGTCCCGTGATCGTTGAGTCTGCGTTCACCACGATCGTGATCCCTGCGGGAAGTGCGTGCGAGCGCAGCAGGTCCGGGTCCTTGTTGATCACGCCAGGTTCGCCGGGCCAAGCCCATGAGGTCGAATACGCGAAGTCCGATGCGAAGGCCGACGCGGAGTGAGCGGCTCGATGCCCAGACGATACGACGGGGCGCAGCTAGCGCTGCTGAGTAATCGCTTCCAAGCGATCGTCCGCAAGATGCATAACACGCTCGAACGCTCCGGTCGGTCTGGCGTCCTCACCGCGCGCGACTTCTCCTGCTGCATCCTCTCGGGAAGTGGCGACATCCTCACGACCGCACAGAGCCCCCCGATTCATGTCCTGGGCGGACCCGACTTGCAGGTTCGAGCGATGGCCGAGTTCTTCCCGGAGATGGAGGCCGGCGACGCGTTCTTGCACAACTCGCCGTACCACGGAAACACGCACCCGGCTGATCACTCCATCCTGGTTCCCGTGGTCGATCGCGACGGCATCCATCGCTTCACGGTGCTGGCGAAAGCGCACCAAGCGGACTGTGGCAACTCGGTCCCGACGACGTACATGGTCAGCGCGAAGGACGTCTACGAAGAGGGCGCGCTGATCTTCCCGGTGGTGCGGGTGCAGCGTGCGTACGACGACTGCAGCGACATCATCAGGATGTGCGAGATGCGCATCCGAGTCCCCAACCAATGGTGGGGCGACTATCTGGCCTTGTTGGGAACCGTTCGTATCGGAGAGCAAGCAGTCCTCCAACTTGGCGAAGAGCTCGGCTGGGACGCGTTGGCCGACTTCAACGAGGAGTGGCTCGACTACAGCGAGGCGCGGATGATGGCGGCGATTCGAGCGCTGCCATCGGGCAAGGCGTCAGCCACGACGCAGCACGACCCGTTCCCAGGTGTGCCCGACGGAGTCCCGGTCAACGCAACCGTCGATGTGAACGCCGACGAAGCCGTGATCGATGTGGATCTGCGGGACAACGTCGACTGCGTGCCATGTGGGCTCAACCTGAGCGAAGCGACATCGCGCACTGCGGCGATGATCGGGGTCTTCAACAGCATCGACCACACCGTGCCCCACAATCAGGGAAGCTTCCGACGGATCCGCATCCATCTCCGCGAGAACTGTGTGGTCGGAATTCCGCGTCACCCGGCGAGCTGCTCCGCGGCCACCACGAACCTCTCGAACCGCCTCGGCAACGTCGTGCAGCGCGCGATGGCAGAGATCGGCGACGGGGTCGGCATGGCCGAGGTCGGGACGGGGATGTCGCCGGCGGAGGCGGTCATCTCGGGATCGGACCCGCGCAACGGGGGTGCCGCGTTCGTGAATCAGCTGTTTGCCGGGACGAACGGGGGCGGTGGCGGTCCTCACACCGACGGATGGCTGACGCTCGATGACCTCGGAAGCGGCGGCGCGTTGTTGCTCGACAGCGTCGAGATCGCCGAGCTCAAGCACCCGATCGCCATCTTCGTTCGGCGACTGGCGCCGGACAGTGAGGGAGCGGGTCGTCACCGTGGCGCTCCCGGTCTGACCGTGGAGTACGGCCCGCTCGAGTGCTCCATCGACGCCCTCTACGCCAACGACGGAGCAATCACTCCGATGAGTGGGGCGCGAGGAGGTTTGCCCGGCGCGACCTCAGGGCAGTTCAAACGGGAGCGCTCGGGCGAGCTGGTCGAGATCGACACGTGCGGTCCGGTGGAGGTCGGGATCGGGGAGCGCATCGTCGGTGTGACCAGCGGCGGGGGCGGGTACGGCAACGCCTTCGAGCGGCTACCGGAAGACGTTGAGCGGGACGTCTCGGAGGGATGGATCAGTCGCGAGCGCGCGGAGGCGATCTATGGTGTTGTGCTCGATGAGGCGGGACGGGTTGACCGAGCGCAGACGAAACGACGGCGCTCGGCGGGTTGAGGCAACGTCAGATCAGAGTCGTTCGTCGAGCCAGTCGAACATGAACTCTCCGGCCGTGGCGTTCGCTCCACCCTGGCAGTGGAGCTGAGCGGTCGTCTTCTCTTCGAAGACCATCATGTGCTTCGGGCAGTCCAACGCGTCGTACAAGCGCTGCGACTCGCCTTCGGTCCGGATCTCGTCTTCTCCCTCCATGATCAGCACCTCGCACTTGATCTGGTGAACGACCGGCGTCAGGTCGCACGCGAGCAACTCTTGGATCAGCTCGTACGGGGTGGAGACGCCGTGCTTGTAGGAGGCGTCCCTGATGAACCAGTCGTACAGCGGGACGAACGGGATGGCCGCGGCAATGATCTCGTTGAACGCGTCGGGTCCGGACTCGAACGCCTCGGTCATCTCGGGCGGGAACTGGGTCAGGAGAGACTGGCCCCACTGGAGGACGCCTGGGTTGGCGATGCAGATCTTGATCCGTGGCTCGAACGCGGCGGCGCGCGGCGCAAGGTAGCCGCCGAAGCTCAGGCCCATGAGGGCGATGCGCGATGGATCGACCCCGGGCTGCTCGATCGCGAAGTCCACCACCGGCGTCACCACCTTCTCCCAATCGGGCCTGAAGTGGAGATCGTTCAGTCGCAAGGCGAGACCCTGCCCGGGACCGTGGAAGGCGATGCAATGGATCCCTCGCTTCATCGCTCCGTCGTAGACCCACCGGACATCGTCGGGCCACGCGTCGCGGCCTTGGTTGAAGATCAGGATGGGAGCCTCGGGAGCGGCGTTCTCAGACCGGTAGAAGTACGCGGGGAGGAAGCTGTCTTCGTAGGGAATCTCGACATAGGTCCCGGGGTAGCCGGAAAGCTCGAGGTAGCGGTCGTAGCACTCGTAGCTCTTCTTTGCGTGGGCCACCTGTCGGGGATCGTCCTTGTAGCCGTAGTGCATCAGCGACGCTCGCCAGTATGTCGACGCGCGCAAGTATGCAGTGGATGCGGTGACGAGCTTCCCCTTCTTCTCTGCAGCTTCGGCCCGCTCGGTGAGGCGTTGTGCCATGTCGCTCCAAGCATCGATCCAGCTGTGCTCGTCGTCGGGGCGAAGCTGACGGGCGACCTCGAGGCACTCACCGAGATCGGACATGCCGTACAACGCGGCACCCAGGAAGAACTCGAACTGGTCGTTCATCACCTCGTCGTCGACGAAGCGAAAGGATGTCCAGGTCGGGCCCGGAAAGAGCACGTTCCCCTCGGTCTCCGCTACTGCTGTCACTTGCGCCTCCATGGGTCAGTTGAATCTCGGAACTGCTCTGCTCTGAGCATCGGACAGGTCGGATTTCCGAGCCGCGGCCGACGCGGGATCGCCCAAGCCCCGACCCTAATGCTTCGGACTATGCGGATCAAATACTCCGGCTCAGTCGCCCCCTGCATGAGCGGCGGCCAGGCGGGCACATGCCTGAGCCTGGCGCCCCCACCGTTCGACATGGTCGTCCCGGCTCCCTTGGGCGCCTCCGAGCGCCCGCGCGTACACGCCCTGCGTGATGCATGCCGCCCGAAAGTAGGAGAACGCGAGGTAGAAGCCGATCGCCGACAGGTCACGACCCGAGCGCTCGGCGTAGCGATCGAGCAGCACCGATCGCCCCGGGAACCCCTCCACGAGCGACGGCGTTTCCGGGAAGGCGACCGCCTCCTCCTCGGTCTCGGGCCACGTCGCCAGCACGTAGCCGACATCCGCAAGGGGGTCGCCGAGGGTGCTGATCTCCCAGTCGAGCACGGCCCGCACTTCGCCTTGCGGACTCAGGATGCAGTTCCCCATCCGGAAGTCACCGTGCACGACCGTGGTCCAGCGTTGCTCGGGGATCCGGGCCGCAAGGAGGTCGTGCGCGCGGTCGACGCTGTCGTTCTCACCAACGTGGCTCTGCCGGTATTGCGCATGCCAACGCTTCAGCTGGCGTGCGATGTAGCCCTCTCGCCGGGCGAGGTCGCTGAGCCCGATCTCGTCGATATCGGCGCGGTGGAGCTCCGCGAGTGCGTCGATGAACGAGAGCACAGCGTGGCGGCGTCGATCCTCGGGGATCCGACGCGCGGCTTCTTGGTCGTGGAGCACGAGGCCAGGGACATGCTCCATGACGAAGAACGGAGCGCCGATCACATCGTCATCCGGGCAGTAGGCGACGGCAGCCGGCACCGGGAGCGGTGTCGGGCCAAACGCAGAGATGAGCCGGTACTCGCGTCCCATGTCGTGCGCGGTCGCAAGCACGGTGTGCAAAGGAGGTCGACGCAGCACAAGGCCGCGTCCGTCCGCACTCGAGAGGTGCACGGTGATGTTCGAGTGACCTCCGGGGATCTGGATGGCTGACGCGGGCGCGAAGTCCGGCACATGCACGGCGAACCATGCGCGCAGCGGTTCGAGCTCGACGCCCGCCGTCGGACCGGGATCCTTCGGTGCCGTCATGGGCTGCCGACTGGCCTGCCAACGAGTCTTCTAATCATTCGCAGCATTGTACGTCAGTGGTACCGTCCACCCAGATGGCTGGCGAACCCGACCTGCAGTCCTTTGACCCGTTCGACCCGTCGACGCTTCAGTGCCCCTACCCGCACTACGCCAAGATGCGAGCGGAGGCGCCGGTACATCACGTCGAGTCACTGGGGATCTTCCTCGTCACCCGGCACGACCTGATCTGCGACGTGCTGCGTGACCCGGCGACCTTCTCCTCGTATTTCCCATCAAAGTACGACCGGGCATCACTCGCACTTCTCCCCGAGGAGGTCGCCGCGCTCACCGCGGTGGCAGCCGAGGGCTTCCCGCGAGTGCCGACCATGATCAGCGCAGACCCGCCGCAGCACACGCGCTATCGCCGGCTCGTCTCCAAGGCGTTCTCGGCGAAGGCTATTGGTGACCTCGAGCCCGTCGTACGAGCCATCACGAACAAGCTCATCGACTCATGGATTGACGACGGCCGCATCGAGTTCGTGAGCCAATTCGCGGTGCCGCTCCCGGTGGAGGTGATCGCCAAGGCTTTGAACGTTCCCGACGATCGACTCGCCGACTTCAAGCGATGGTCCGACAACACGGTGATCGGCACTGGTGCCAACCCTTCGTTGGAGCAGCGACTGGAAGCGGAGCGAGGTATCAACGAGTTCCAGCGCTACTTCGCCGAAGCGCTGGAGCGGCGGCGGACCCAACCCGAGGATGATCTGCTCACGAAGCTGCTCGAGGCGCGCATCGACGACGACGATCCGGAGGTCACCGACAAGCGCGCGTTGGACATGCCCGAGATGTTGAGCCTCATCCAACAGGTGTTGGCCGGGGGGAACGAGACCACGACGAAGATGCTCACCGAGATGCTCCGGCTGTTGTGCGAGTATCCCGCTGAGTGGAGTCGAGTGAAGAGCGACCCGCTATTGATCCCCGGCGTGGTGGAGGAGACACTCCGTCTCGCCTCGATCGCACAGGGCATGTGGCGGGTGGCGACACGCGATGTCGAGGTTGCCGGCGTTCGGATTCCCAACGGCAGTCGCGTCGTCGTTGTGTACGGCTCGGCCAATCGTGACGAGTGCATTTTCGAGGAGCCCGACGTGTTCGATCCGAATCGCTCGAATCTGACTGAACACGTCGCCTTCGGCAAGGGCACGCACTACTGCTTGGGCGCGTCCCTGGCTCGGTTGGAAGGTCGAGTCGCGCTCGAGGAGCTCACCCGGCGCGTCTCTTCGTTCGCCCTGTGTGACTCCAATGACTACGCCTATAACCCGAGCTTCCTGCTTCGTGGACTGACCAAGCTCGACCTCGACGTCGTCAGCGCCTGACCGCAGACGCCGAGGCGCTGGAAATACGCGACAAGGTCGTCGTTTCACTGGTGCCGCGAGTGGGATCGCCGCCGCCCGCCTGATCGGCGCGATGGCGTGGCAGTGAACCAGCCGCGGAACGCCTGAGGGTCGCGAGCTACTCGTTCCCGACGATGTGTTCGATCAGGTGCGCGTACTGTGCGCGTGCTGCTGCTTCTCGTGCGGGGAGATGTTGGCTCGGCCACACGCCCTCGGCGGGCGTGTAGTCGCGGAGGACTTGGCGGGCGATGGTGACCTTGTGCACCTCGGTTGGGCCGTCAGCGATGCCCATTACCTCGGCAGCCACCATCATGCCGTTGAACGGCATCTCGTTCGACACGCCGATCGCGCCGTGGAGATGCATCGCCCGCTGTACGACGTCGTGATACACCTTCGGCATAGCGACCTTGACCGCAGCGATGTTCTTCCGCACCTTCTTGTAGTCCTGGTGCCGGTCGATGAGCCAGGCGGCGTGGAGTACGAGCAAGCGGAACTGGAGAATCTCGATCCAGCTGTCCGCAATGCGTTCCTGCACCATCTGGAGCGACCCCAGCGGACCGTTGCGCGTCTCTCGTGAGATCGCGCGTTCGCACATCATGTCGAAGGCCTTGTTGATCTCCGCGATGGTGCGCATCGCATGGTGGATGCGGCCGCCGCCGAGGCGTGTCTGCGCGATGACGAACGCGCCCCCCTCATCGCCGAGCAAGTGATCCGAGGGGACTCGAACATCGTTGTATCGCAGGTAGGCGTGGTCCCCCTCTCGGGTCTCGGTGTGCATAGGGACCGCGATGTTCCGGACGATCTCGACGCCCGGAGCGTCGGCCGGGACGATGAACATCGACATCCCCTTGTACGGATCGACATCAGGATTGCTCACTGCCATCACGATCAGGAAGGTCGCGTACCGCGCGTTCGACGAGAACCACTTCTCCCCACTGATGACCCACTCATCGCCGTCGCGAACTGCTCGGGTTGTGAAGAGTGTGGGATCCGCGCCGGCATGCGGCTCGGTCATCGAGTAGCACGATGCGATCGTTCCGTCGAGGAGGGGCTGGAGGTACTGATTCTTCTGCGCCTCCGTGCCGTAGTGGGCAAGGATCTCGGCGTTCCCCGAGTCGGGAGGTTGGCAGCCGAAGATCGAGGGAGCCCATCGGGATCGACCGAGGATCTCGTTCATGAGCGCGAGCTTGACCTGACCGTATCCACGACCACCGAGTTCAGGGCCGAGGTGACATGCCCAGAGCCCGCGGTCTCTCACGGCATCCTGTAGGGGTCGGATCGCGTTCATCGCCTGCTCGTCACGCTTGTCGTACTGGCTCCCGACGAGCACGAGATCGAGCGGTTCGACCTGCTCGCGCACGAACGAGGCGATCCAGTCGAGCTCCCGTTGGAAATCGGGCTCCGTCTCGAAGTCCCACCCCATCATTTCACCTCGTTCTCGCTCGGCGAGCTCGGTCGTTCTCGAAATCGACCGTGCGCGAACTGGTCCGGTGGGAAGCACTCGACACCGTCGTCGATCTGGACCCGCAGGGTGTTACACGCCATCGCGACCAGGTTGTATTGCCCTACCGTGAACACAAGGTCGATGCATTGCTGCTCGGTGCACCGATCTCGGAGCGCGGACCACGTCGAGTCAGAGATGAAGTGGTCGGTCATGAGCTCGTCGGCCGCCCGCAGGAGCGTGCGGTCGTCGTCGGTCCACTCCGGTGCGTCGGGCCCGTCGATGATGCGCAGGATCTCGTCGTCCGTGCACCCTGCCGCGCGCGCGATAGCGACGTGCTGCGCCCACTCATAGCGCGAGGCGGCAAGGAAGCCGGTCCGAAGGATGATGAGCTCGCGCTCGCGGACGGGGAGTGTGGACGCGCCCATGACGTGGTTGCCGAACACCGTCCAGCGCTTCAGCAGCTTGGGGTGCCGTGCGACGGTTCTGAGGACGTTGAGGACGCGACCATCGCTGTAGGCAGCGAGGCCAGTCAGGATCCGACGAGTGTCGTCGTCCCAGTCGTCGTCGGTGGTCGGTGCAACTCGGGGTCTCTCGGTGGGCATGGTGACATCTCCTTGTCCGAGGGTTGGCTCAGCGGTTCGTAGCTCAGCGGTTCGAGCTGTTCCACGGGCCATCATCGGCCCGCGGTTCTCTCGGCAAGCCGAGGATCTGCTCGCCGATGATGTTGCGTTGCACCTCGCTCGTGCCCGCGTAGATGGTCCCGGCGCGGGCATTGAGAAACGTCATCGCCCAGGAGTTGGTCGAGTTCGGTGCTCCCGCGTCATCGGGACCGAACACGACCATCGGCACACGACCCGTGGGCGCGAGCCCGTCGGGCCCCATGATGGCCATCGCGAGCTCGGTGGACTCCTTGTGGTACTCCGACCAATGGAGCTTGCCGATCGACGCGTCGGGACCCGGTGGTCGACCGGCGAGGAACTGTGCGACGACGCGCTGACCGCTGAGCTCCATGATCCGGACCGCCGAGTAGCACCACGCGAGCCGTTGGCGGATGACCGGATCCGAGCCCTTCCCGTACTGCTTGGCCAGCTCGACAAGGCGCTCGAACTCGGCCCGAAACAGGATCGGCTCGGTGGCGGCGGCTTCGCCGCGCTCGTACCCGAGCATCGTCATGGCCACCGCCCAGCCGTTGTGCACCTCGCCGACGATGTTCTCCTTCGGTGCTCGTGCATCAGTGAAGAACACTTCGTTGAAGTGGCTGTCCCCGGTGATCTGCTTGATGGGACGAACCTCGATGCCGGGCTGGCGCATGTCCATCAAGAGGAACGAGATGCCCTTGTGCTTCTTGGCGTGCGGATCGGTGCGGCACAGCACGAAGATGTGGTCGGCGAGGTGACCGGCCGAAGTCCAGATCTTCTGGCCGTTGACGACCCATTCGTCGCCGTCGAGCACGGCGCGGGTGCCGACGTTGCCGAGGTCGGAGCCGGCGTTGGGTTCGGAGTACCCCTGGCACCAGATGTCCTCGCCCGACAGGATGCGCGGGAGGTAGTGGGCCTTCTGGGCTCCGGTTCCCCATCGCAGCAGGGTGTTCCCGAGCAACCGGATGCCGAAGCCGTCGTTCCGGTCGCCCGTCGGCACGCCCGCTCTCGCAAACTCTTCGGCCACGACGACGGCTTCGCGTTGGGAGAGCGCGGAACCACCGTATTCCTTCGGCCAGGTCAGGCCGAGGTAGCCGTGCTCGAACAGGGTCCGACGCCAGCTCGCGACGAACGCCCAACCATCGTCGCCTTCCAGGCCACCAAGCCCGACGAAACCATCGGGGAGGTTGTCCCGCAAGAACGCGCGCACGCGAACACGAAACGCGTCCGCGTCGACGCTCGGCGATGCGGGTGCATTAGTCCTGCCCGTCATCAAGCGGCGTCCCATCGATCCTCAGGAGGCGGCGATGTCGAGATCGAGCTTGATGAGCCCACGAAGCATGAAGCTCGGGTTGTACGCGTAGTCGTTGGAATCGCTCAATGAGAACGACGCGATTCGTCGCGCGAGCTCCTCGAGCGCAACCCGCACCTCGAGGCGGGTCAGGTTCGCTCCGAGGCAGTAGTGCGTGCCCTTCCCGAACGCGACGTGGTCGCCGATGTTGGCTCGCTTCGGGTCGAACTCATCGGGCTCGACGAAGAGCTGCTCGTCGCGATTCGCGGAGGCGAAGACGATGACCACACGGCCTCCCTCCGGGATGCGCACGCCACCGAGATCGACGTCTCGCGTCGCGGTGCGGAACATCGCTTGTCCCGGCGAGGAAAGGCGAAGCGTCTCTTCGACGATGCCCGGGATCGCGGCTGGGTCCTGTCGCACCGCGTCCCAGTGCTCGGGGTGCTCGCCCAGGAGTCGCATCATCTCCGCCAAGAGCTTCGTCGTCGTCTCGTTGCCTCCGACCAGCATCTGCAGGATCAGGCTCAGCATCTCGGGGATGTCCAATGGTCGCTTGTCGACGACATCGGGATCGTCATCATCGATGCGCGCTTCGACCAGCCGGGTCAGGAGATCGTCTTGGGGATGGTCCCGTCGTTGCTCCAACTCGGCGGCGAAATAGCGCTGAAAGTCGTTGACACCGTGAGCCGCCTCGATCATCACATCGAGGGGAGGGTTGGCACCGAAACCCACGACGGTGTCGTCCGACCAGCGTTTGAAGTCGGCGAGTCGATCATCGGGGACGCCAAGGGCCTTGGCGATCACCTCCATCGGCAGCGGCGCCGCGAACTGTCCGACGAACTCGATGTGGCCCATGTCGATCCAAGCATCGATCAGGGTGGTCGTGATCGCGCGCACGGCCGGCTCGAGATCGTTGATGGCCTTTACGGTGAACGCCTTGGAGACGAGTCGGCGGTAGCGCGTGTGGGCCGGCGGATCGGCGTTGAACATGGTGGGGACGCGCGGATAACCCTCTCGTTGCGCCGCGGCCAACCGGGCGAGATCGTCCGAAGGCAATGGCATCGACGATCCGCGAAACTGTGCGAACGTCGTCGCGTCGCGTGCCACCTCGCCGACCAAGTCATGGCGCGTCACGAGGAACATGTTCAGCGACTCGACGTGGAGCACCGGTGCGTCTGCTCGCATCTTGGCGTACTCCGGAAACGGGCATTGCATCGTCTCTGGATCGAAGGGATTGAACTTCGCGAGATCTGGTTCGGTCGCCATCAAGTCTCTCCTTCGTCGGCATCGAGACCCACCACGCCATCGGCAGCAAGCCGTTCGATCTCTGGGCGGGCGTATCCGAGGCTCTCCAAGATCGAACGACTGTGCTCACCCAGCCTCGGGGGAGGCAAGACGATGCTCCCAGGGGTCTCACTGAACGTGATTGGTGGTGCCGCCATGCGGATGGGTCCGAGGCGCGGCGCGTCGACCTCTACGATCATCCCCCCGGCGCGTACTTGCGGTTCATCCAGAATCTGGTCGATGCGGTTGATCCGCGTGCACGGAACCGCCGCGGCGTTCAGGACTTGCTCCCAATGCTTCGCTGGTTGCGTCTTGAACACTTCCGTCAGCATCGGGATCAGCAGGTCGCGGTGCTCGATCCGTTGCGCGACATCGCAAAAGCGAGCGTCGTCCGTCCACTCAACTCTCGAGATGCCTTTGCAGAAGGCGCTCCACATCGTCTCGTTGAACACCGCGACGATCAGCCAGTCGTCAGCGGTCGGGAACGCACCGTAGGGAACCCCGAACCCGGCTCCCGCGCCCTGGGGCCCGGGCACGACCCCGGAAGCGAAATACGACGTCAGGTGATACGACAGCATCGCGAGCTGTCCTTCGAGCAGCGAGGTGTTGACGTGCTGCCCGCGCCCGGTGTGATGCCGCGCCTCGATCGCACCCAACACGCCGATGGCGGCGAAGAGGCCCGCGCCGATGTCAGCGGCCGAGATGCCCATCTTCACCGGTCCTCCACCCTCCTCACCGGTGACACTCATGCTTCCTGAGAAGGCCTGCATGAAGAGGTCGTTTGCGCCCTCCTCGCGACGCGGCCCTTGGCGCCCGAAGCCGCTGATGGAGCAGTAGACGAGTCGCGGGTTGAGCTGGGACATCGCCTCGTAGCCGAGCCCGGCGCGCTCGAGCGCTCCGACCCGGTAGTTCTCGAGCAAGACGTCCGCGTCGCTGACGAGGCTGCGAAGGATCTCCGCACCCTGAGGTGACTTCAGATCGATCGCCAAGCTGCGCTTGTTTCGGTTCGCCGCGGCAAAGTAGTGCGACATCTGTCCATAGAAATATGGCGGCCAATCACGACTGTCGTCACCACGCTGAACGCGTTCGACCTTCACCACCTCCGCGCCATAGTCCGCGAGCACCATTCCGCAGAACGGTGCCGCCATGGCGACACTCACCTCGACGACCTTGATCCCACTCAGCGGTCCGCTCACGTCACGATCATCCCGCTTCGTTGAGGCGGCGGATTCCCTCGACCGTCGCTTGGAAGGCTTGGGGGACGAGGTCGAACACGTCGTCGAGCTCCCACGGTCCGGGGGACACGATCTGGCGCTCGATCTCCGGATTCGTCCACAGGGAGATCCGGTTCTCCTGGGCGCCGATGATGCGTCCGTTCAGCCAGCCTGATTCCACGCTCGCGAGGTAGGCGATCGCCGGCACCATGCTCTCGGGCGAGTTGATCTCGGCGTCGGCCGATGCCCCGCCTGGACCCGACTGGTACTGCTGCATCAGCTCGTCGGGAATCGTGTCGGCCATGCGGGTCATGGCGGCCGGCGAGATGCAGTTCGACGTGACGCCATATGGGGCCAGGGCGTTCGCACATGAGTAGGTGAACCCGATCACGCCCATCTTCGCCGCCGCATAGTTCGGCCCGGTCGGTCGTCCGTTGAGGCCGGCGATCGATGTGAAGTTGATGAGGCGGTAGTCGCCCTTCTTCCTCTCCCGCCAGTGCATCGACGCGAACTTCGTGGTGTTGAAGCAGCCCTTGAGGTGCACCCCGATCACCGCATCCCACTCGTCCTCGGACATGTTGAAGATCATCCGGTCGCGGAGGATCCCGGCCGCGTTCACGAGCACGTCGAGACCACCAAAGGTGTCGACGGCTTCGCGAACCAATCGCTCGGCATCTTGATGGTTCGACACATCAACCGGGGCCGCGATGGCAGTGCCGCCCGCCGCTTCGATCTCACGGACAACCTGCGCCGCGGGCGCTGGGTCATGTCCGGAGCCATCGATCGCGACACCAAGGTCGGCGACGACTACCGACGCGCCCTCCGCGGCCAGGAGCCGCGCTACGGCTGCGCCGATCCCGCGGCCACCCCCGGTGACGATCGCTGACCGCCCTTCTAGCCGACCCATTCGGCACCTTCCTGCTTGGAGATCCAAGCGGAGTCCGCCTCGGTGCGCATGCGCGCTTCACGCAACGCGGAGCGCCGGACCTTCCCGGAGGCATCGCGCAGTGGATGGTCGACGAGCTCGAAGCTCTTCGGAACCTTGTAATGAACGAGACGTTCGCCAACATGGGTGGCGAGCTCGGATTCGGTCACGCCGTCGGCCTCGACGATGGCATGGACCGATTGGCCGAGGTCGTCGTCGGGAAGGCCGATGACTGCGCTGGAACGCACGTCGGGATGTGCATCGAGCGCGGCTTCGATCTCGGCCGGGTAGATGTTGCGACCACGGCACACGATCATGTCGCTGCGACGATCGCCGAGATAGAGGTAGCCCTGGGCGTCGAGGTAGCCCATGTCGCCGACGCTCTCCCACCCGTCCGGAGTCACCCGTGCGTCGGCGCCGACGTATCGATACGCGGTGCGGGGTCCCGTCGCCGGCATCATGTAGATCTCTCCCATGACGCCGGTCGGACATTCGTCGCCGGTCTCGGGATCGAGGATCCGGATCCGCGAGCCGCCGGTCGCCTTGCCGACCGAACCGGGATGCTCGAGCCACTCGGAGCCGGAGATGAAGGTCCCCCCGATGCGTTCGGTCGAGCCGAACGACTCGTGCATCACCTCTGGGCCGAGCCACTCGATCCACAGCTGCATCAGCCACGGTGGGCACGGTGAGGCCGAAGTGAGAACGAACTCGAGCGATGAAGTGTCGCGCGACCGTCGTTCTGCCTCGGGGAGGCGGGCGATCCGCTGCATCATGGTTGGGACGAAGCTCACTCGGTCCACACGGTGCTGCTCGATCAGCTCGAGGCATCGCGAGGCATCGAAGCGACTCATCACGACGACGGACGCGCCGGCGAACAGGCTCCGCCACGCCGACGCGTAAGGGATTCCGTGATAGAGCGGGCCCGGGATCAGCGCGCTTCGCCGTGCGGTGAACATCGTGAAGATCGTGCTCGGGTCGTAGGTCGCCCCGCTCAGCGCACAGATGAGCTTGGGAACCCCCGTGCTGCCGCCCGATGTGAGCGCACGTTCCATCGGTGACGTCTGATCGGGAAGCGGCTCGTCCGAGAGCGAGGGATCTGGTTCGAAGCCCGCAGGTATCGCGGTTCGGCCCGCGACCACCTGGTCGCCGACTCCAACAACGAGTCGCGGCTGGGCGCGAGCGATGATCGCGTCGCGTTCCGCAGGCGGCAGCAGCGGAGAGATGGGGTTTGGTACGGCACCCAGCTTCCAGGTGGCCATACACGCAACGAACCACTCGATGCTGTTGGAGAGCGCGATCGTGACGAAGTCGCCATGGCCGACCCCGAGGCGCTCATAGGCGCGCGCCATGCGATTGCTGACGCGATCGAGCTCGCTGCGGGTGATCGAGCGGTCGTCGCAGACGACCGCCACCGCGTCCGGGTCGCGCTCGGTCACGGCCGCAAGCGCTCGGGGGAACGAGACCTCACCCGCGGGTCGTTCCAGCGTGCTCATGGACTGCTCTGAATTCGGAACGCCGGGAGGGAAACCTCACCCTGGTCCAGCCAGTGCACCTCGACCCGAGCGCCGATCTCGAGCGAAGGGTCTTCCGGATCGATGTCGACGATGTGCGTCAGCATGCGGAACTTCTCGTCGAGATCCACCCACGCGACAACGTACGGAACCAGGTCTACGAAAGCCGGGTCCTGGTTACGACGAACGATCGTGAAGGTGTAGATCGTCCCAACCCCACGCGAGGTCATCCAAGCGAGATCGAGGCTCGTGCACGTGGTGCAGTGACTCCGAGGGTAGAAGACAACCGAATCACAGGCCTTGCACACCTGATAGCGGAGCTCATGCTTCTGGGTCGCGTCCCAGAATGGCTGGGTGTCGGGTTCCGGGAACTGGGGCAACACGCTTCTCAGCACCACTAGTCGACCCCCAGCACAACGGTGCCGGACGCGTGCACTCGGTCGAGCGTGCCGCCGGTACCGTGCGCCACTGCGAGCCGGGCGTCGGGAACCTGCGACGTGGATGCGCCCCGAAGCTGTCGGGCCGCTTCGATGAGCAAGAAGATGCCGCGCTGCCCCGGATGGTTGGAGGACAGACCACCCCCGTCGGTGTTCACGGCAAGGCCAGGTGTGTCGAACCGCAGGCGACCGTCAGCGACGAACTCACCGCCGTCACCCTTGGCGCAGAAGCCGAGATCCTCGAGGGCACTCAAGACGGTGATCGTGAACGAGTCGTAGATCATCGCGATGTCGATATCCGCCGGTGTGACGCCGGCTTGTGCGAACGCGGCCGGTCCAGAACGCGCCGCCCCGGTGATGGTCATGTCATCGTCATTGCGGTGAAACCTCACGGTTTCGCCCGCGCCCTGCACCCACACAGGCTTGGCTGCACAGTCTCGGGCGACGGCCTCGGTTGCGAGCACGACGGCTCCGCCGCCATCGGAGATCATGCAGCACTCCATCGCGTGCAACGGGTCGGCGACCATGCGAGAGCTCATGACGTCGTCGACGGTGATCTCTCGAAGGCCCGGCTTCAGGTCGAGATCCTTGATCGCCTGCACGGCATCTGGATTGCGGAGCGCGTGAGAACGAGCGGTGACGGCGATCTCGGCGAGCTGCTCTCCGCGGAGACCGTGATCGTGCATGTATCGACGCGCGAACTGCGCGTAGCCCGACACCACGGTCGGCCCCCAGCACGCCTCCATGTTGGCGATGGGGTCGGGGACCGAAGCACCGAAGCTTGCCCCGGTACCGATGTTCCGCTCGCTGCTGCGAGCCACGGCGCCGTACGTCAGCAATGCCACGTTGGCTCGTCCCGAGCCCAGGTCGCGCATCGCGTGCGCGACGTGGAGCTCGAACGAACTGCCACCCACGGTGGTCGTGTCGATGACGCGGAGGTCGAGGTCGAAATACTGCGGCATCATGAATCCGGGCCACTGGATGCCGTCGCCGTCGTCGTACAGCGCGTCGATGTCGTGCCATGTCAGACCCGCGTCGTCAAGAGCGTTCGCCGCCGAGTGTGCCTTGATCTGCAGGGGCGTGACCGTGCCGTGGGTATGACGAGACGGGTACTCGTGGATCCCCACGATTGCCACCCGTTGCTCGCCCATCACCCCGCCTCGTTCAGCTGACGGCGTCCTTCGGTGATCGGTTGGAACGCCCGTGGCATCTCCGTGAAGACATCATCGAGCGTCCAGCGGCCGGTGGACATGATCTGACGTTGGATCGTCGGATTGCTCCAGAGTGAGATGCGGTACTTCTGCGCGCCGATGACACGTCCGGTCAGCCAACCCGATTCCTTGCTGGCCAAGTAGACGATTGCCGGCGTGATCTGCTCGGGGGCGCGTGCTTCGTCCTCCGACGGGTCACCGAACGAATCAGGGAACTGCGCCCGCTGCTCTGCCGGCAGCGTTTCGGTCATCCGCGTTGCTGCGCCGGGCGAGACACAGTTCGCGGTGACGCCGTATTTCCCGAGCGAGTTCGCGCACGACATCGTCAGACCGACGATCGCCATCTTGGCGGCTGCATAGTTCGGCTGGGATGGGTTGCCGTACAGCCCTGAGATCGACGTGAAGTTGATGAGGCGATAGTCGCCCTCACGTGCACCGCGCCAGTAGATGGACGCGAACTTCGCGGTGTTGAAGCAGCCCTTGAGGTGGACGGCGATCACGCTGTCCCATTCCTCTTCGGACATGTTGAACACCATGCGATCACGCAGGATGCCCGCGGCGTTGATGAGGACGTCGAGGCGACCGAACGTGTCGACCGCGAACTGGATGAGCTCCTCGGCCGAGCCGTGGTCGGCCACGTCGACCACGCACGGCGCGGCCACGCCCCCGGCTGCGGTGATCTCGGCGGCCACGTCGTTCGCCGGTCCGGGATCGTTGCCCGTGCCGTCCAGGTTGACGCCGAGATCCGCGACCACGATCTGCGCGCCCTCGGTCGCCATCCGCCGAGCCACCGCCGCCCCGATCCCGCGACCCGCGCCCGTCACGATGGCGATCCGCCCGTCCAGACGCCCCATGCCCCGGTTCCCTTAATCTAGAGTGATGATTCGTGAGAATAGGCGCCAAGGTCCAGCAACCGCAATGCAGCGGACCCCGGGGTGAGACTGCCTGATGCAGACGCGTGCACGCACAGAGCCGGGAAGGGTGTGATGGCTGCTTCAATCGCCGCGCTGTGCGCTGATCTGCTCTCCGAGACGTCCGTGCTCGATCATCTCGTCGGGCCCCTCGACGGTGATGCCTGGGCGGCTGCCAGCGCCGCTCCTGGCTGGACGCTCCGTGATCAGATCGTGCATCTCGCACGCACCGACGAGGCGGCTCGGCTGAGCGCCACCGATCCGGCGCGGTTCGTCGAGATGAAGACTGAGATGTCGCGGGATCGGAACGCGTGGATCGAGCGCATACGACGAGCCGATGAGGCGAAGTCGGGCACGGAAGCCCTCGGGTTGCTCCACGAAGAGCGGGCGATGTTGGTCGACGCGGTGCGAAATCTCGACGCCGGCATTCACGTTCCGTGGTTCGGGCCCGACATGACTCTCGCATCGTCGTTGACGGCTCGAATCATGGAAACCTGGGCGCATGGACAAGATTGCTTCGACGCGCTCGGGGTGGAGCACGTGCCGTCGCCCACACTGCACAACGTCGCGTTCATCGGGGCTCGTGCACTGCCCAACAGCTACCGCGCGCACGGCCGGCCGGTTCCCGACGCGGGCGTTCGCGTCGAGCTCGAAGCGCCCGACGGAAGCGAGTGGGTGTTCGGCCGTGACGACGCCACGAACATGGTGCAGGGGCCGGCCGTCGACTTCTGTCTCGTGGTGACGCAACGTCGTCACGTCGCCGACACCGCGCTCGTTGCGCGAGGCGACGTGGCCGCTGAATGGCTCACGATCGCGCAAGCGTTTGCGGGACCCCCAGGCCAGGGTCGTGCACCGGGGCAGTTCCTCCGTGTGGCGATCGCTCAGTCGATGGAAGCCAAGTCGCTGGAAACCAAATCACCGGAAAGGGGATGACAGTGCAGATCCGGTTCGACGACGTCTCCTCCTTACGGGCGATGATCAAGGACGAGTACGGCCCGTGGGGACCGGAGCTCGAGATCACCCAAGCGATGATCGACGAGTTCGCCGACCTCACGGGAGATCGACAGTGGATACACGTCGATGTCGACCGGGCGAACGATGGACCCTTCGGCTCCACGATCGCGCAAGGACTCCTGACGCTGGCGATGGGTCCTCGCATCCGCACCCCAGACGCGTTCGAGGTCATCGGTCATGGCAACCTCGTGAACTACGGCTCCGACGGCCTGCGCTTCCTGGAGCCGATCCGTCCCGGCGATGTCATTCATGCCCACTCACGGCTGACAGATGTTGTGTCGCACGCGATGGGCACGCGCATGCAACAAGAGATCGTGGTGCACATTGTCGACCACGACCGACCCTCGGTGGTCTTCAGCGCCATCACCCTGTATGCCCCGCCCGCCTGAGCCAGTGAAGTCCGCCGATCGTCCCGCCCGAGCAGTTGGAAGCAGAGAGGTCTGAGAGCGTGCGGAGTCTTCGATTCGATGACCTCGACCACCTGCGCGGGGAGATCACCGACGAGTTCGGGCCTTGGGGTCCAGAAGTCACGGTCACCCAGGAGATGATCAACCGGTTTGCCGATCTCACTGGCGATCACCAGTGGATTCACGTCGACGTGGAACGGGCCCGAAGCGGCCCCTTTGGTGGCGCGATCGCTCATGGGTTCTTCGTGCTCGCCCTGATCGCGCGGATGTACCCGCCACTGTCGTTCGACATCGTCGGCGAGAGCAGCCGGGTGAACTATGGCGCCGAGAGCTATCGGTTCCTCGCGCCCGTACCATCCGGCTCTACCCTGCACGCGCGATCACGCCTCATCGACGTGCGAGAGCACGCGCAGGGCACGATCCTCGTCCAGGAGCACGTCGCGCACATCCTTGGGAATGAGCGCCCCTCTCTCGTGTACAAGGGAATGTTGTTGCATCGCCCGTAACGGGCTTGATCGAGGAGTGCTTCCGTGACAGTCGCCGAACGGTACGCGGGCATTCGCAGCATCATGGAGACACCGATCCTCGACGATCGCAAATGGGCGAAGGTCCCGGAGATCCCCGCCGACGCCTTCATGGTCGACTTGGAGGACAGTGTGCCGCCTCCGCTCAAGGAGGCGGCCCGGGAACGTGTCGTCGCGTACTTGCAGCAGCCCGAGTACTTCGGTGGCCGCGTCATGGTCGCCCGTCCGAATCACCTGTCGACGCCGTGGGGTCGCGATGATGTCGAGGCGCTGGCCGAAGTAGGGGCCGCGTGTGTCGCGTACCCGAAGTGCGAGACGGCCGAAGAGCTGCTCGAGGTGCAAGAGATCTTTCGCGTGAGGGGCGCCGACCCGGACATCATCGCAAGCATCGAAACTGCCCGCGGTGTCGTGGAAGTGGCCAAGATCGCGGCCATCGACAAGGTCGTCATGGTCGGCATCGGGGTCGGCGACATGAGCGCCGACATGGGCGTGCCGCTGTACGGCCCCGACGGCGAGCTGAACGAGGTGTTCGCGGTGCCGAAAGCGCAGGTCGTGCTGGCCGGTCTTGCCTTCGGGCGGCTCACGGGCGACTTCGTCTACACGCCCGACCTTCGTGACGTCGAGGAGACGCGGCGACGTTGGGACGTTTCCCGACGGCTCGGCTTCACCACGGGGTTCACCTTCTATCCGCCGCACGTGCCGATCATCAACGAGGTGTTCGGCGCGTCGCAGGATGACGCAGATGCTGCGGACGAGGTGATCGGTCTCTACGAGGCGGCCGTCGCGGCCGGCGATGCCGCGGTCACCCTCGCGTCGGGTCGCACCATCCTGGTGCACGACTACCAGAAGGCACTGAAGGTCCGCGCTCGCTTCTCGGCCCCCCGAGCCTGATCCGGCTCCGGGCCCGCGTCGAATCTCTGCCTATAATAGGCGTGTATTCGACAGTCGTTATCGTTGCAGCCTTCGGCCCGGGCCGAGGAGGAGGACGGGGTGACCGCACACTCGAGCGCTCGATCCGTCTTCGACGGGTTGAAGGTCGTGGAGTTCGCGCACGTCATCGCCGGGCCGCTGGCCGGAACGCTGCTCGCCGACCTCGGTGCCGATGTGGTGCATGTCGAAGACCCCGGCGCCGGTGACCCGTCCCGCAAGATGGGGCCGACCAAGGACGGCGTGCACCTCTTGTGGAAGGTCACGGCACGGAACAAGCGGTCGGTCACCCTCGACCTGCGCGGTGCCGAAGGTCAAGCGCTGGCGCGGGATCTCGCGAGTTGGGCCGACGTCGTGATCACCAACTTCCGTGTCGGCACCCTCGAGAAGTGGGGACTCGACTGGGCATCGCTCCACGCCCTGAACCCCCAGCTCGTCATGCTCCAAGTGTCGGGCCACGGCACCAACACGTCGAACCGCAACGATCCCGGTTTCGGCAAGGTCGGCGAGGCGATGAGCGGCGTCGTGCACGTCACCGGGTTCGCCGACGGGCCGCCAGTGCACACCGGCTTCTCGCATGCCGACACCGTGACTGCACTCATGGGAGCGTTCGCAATCAGCGGGGTGCTCTACCGTCGGCACGATCCGGACTTCGCGGGGGAGTGGATCGACCTCGCGCTGTTCGAAAGTCTCTTCCGGCTCATCGAATGGCAGGCCATCGTGTTCGACCAGCTCGGCATGGTGCCCCATCGCGCGGGCAACCAGCTGGCCATCGCCCCCGCCGCCGTCGTCAACACGTACCTGACGGCCGACGGCGAATGGGTCACCGTGACATCAGCGACACCTCGTTCGGTACTCAACGTCGCCCTGCTACTGGGCTTCCCACCCGACGAGTACGCCACGGTCGAGCAGCAGCTCGCCCGCGGTCCAGAGCTCGACGACGGGCTGCGCGCATGGATCGCCGCGAGGACCGCGGATGACTGCCTCGCGGAGATGAAGGCGCAGGAGGTCGTCGCTTCCAGGATCTTCTCGATCGCCGACATCTTCGAAGACGCCACGTACCGCGAGCGCGGCGACATCATCACGATCGACGATCGCGAGCTCGGTCCGGTGCGCATGCAGGGTGTGGTCCCGAAGCTGAACAACTACCCGGGCGAGGTATGGCGCACCGGTCCCGCACTCGGTGAGGACAACGAGCTCGTGTACAAGAAGTACCTCGGGCTCTCCAACGAGCAGTACGACAAGCTCCGAACCGATGCGACGATCTAGCCCGGTCACGTCCACCCTCGACCCCGAGATCGCCGCAGTGATGGCCGACAACCCCCGGCCCGAGCCGCTCTCGATGGCAACCTTGGCGGCGCGTCGCGCGCTGTTCCCACCGCCGCTCGTCGCCCCCCTGTCGGATGGTGTGGAGCGGACCGACCACGAGACGCGCGCGCACGGACCGGTCGTCCGGGTCCACCGCCCGGTCGGTGCCGTCGGCCCGATGCCCTGTCTCTACTGGATGCACGCGGGTGGGTACGTGCTGGGCAACCGGTTCCTCGACGACCTTCGCTTTGACACCTGGTGCCAGCGTCATCAGATGATCGCGGTGTCGGTCGAGTACCGCCTCGCGCCGGAGACGCAGTACCCCGGACCGCTCGACGACTGTCGCGTCGGACTGCAGTGGACGGTTGAGCACGCAAGCGAGCTCGGGATCGAGCCGACGCGCATCGGCATCGGTGGGGCGAGTGCCGGCGGCGGCCTCGCGGCCGCGCTCGCGCTGTTGAACCGCGACCGCGGCTCAGTGCCACTCGCCTTCCAGCTGCTCGTGTATCCGATGCTCGACGATCGCCAGATCACGCCGTCGAGTCGAGCCGAGGTGCCGAGCTGGTCACCTGCGGAGAATGCCTTCGGGTGGAGCGCCTACCTCGCCGATCTCGGAGGCGCGGTCGACGAGTACGCCGCCCCCGCGCGCGCCGAGAACCTGCGCGGACTCCCGCGCGCCTACGTGACGGTCGGTGCCCTCGACCTCTTCCTCGACGAGGACATCGACTACGCGACGCGCCTCATGCGCGCCGGTGTCGCCACCGACCTCCGCGTGTATCCAGGCCTCCCGCATGGGTTCGACGGAATCGCGCCGAGCGCGGCCGCGTCCAAGCGGGCACAGCGTGACCTCAACGAGTGGCTGAGCCGTGCCCTCCAAGACTGACGCTGGAGACGTCGACGTCGCGATCGTCGGCGCAGGACCGGCTGGGATCTACATGCTCCATCGGGCGCGAACTGCGGGCCTGTCGGCGCGTGTCTTTGACAGCGCGGGTGGCGTCGGGGGCACGTGGTACTGGAACCGGTATCCGGGGGCTCGCTGCGACGTCCCGAGCTTGGAGTACTCCTTCGGATTCGACGAAGACCTGCAGCAGGAATGGTCCTGGCCCGAGAAGTACTCGGCGCAGCCCGATCTCCTCGCGTACCTCAACCACGTGTGCGACCGGTTCGGCCTGCGGGACGGCATCCAGCTCGAGACCCGGGTCGACTCCGTGACGTACGACGAACCTCAGGGGCGCTGGCAGGTGGGCACGGACCGCGGGGACAACGTGTCCGCCCAGTTCGTCGTCATGGCGACGGGGGCATTGTCAGCCGCCAACACGCCGGACATCCCCGGTCTCGACACCTTTGCCGGCGACGTCATCCACACCGCCCGCTGGCCACACGAGCCGGTCGACTTCTCGGGGAAGCGAGTCGCAGTCATCGGAACCGGGTCTACCGGCGTGCAGGTCATTCCGGAGATCGCGAAGCAGGCCTCCGAGCTCTTCGTGCTCCAGCGCACGGCGAGCTACTCGTTGCCATCCGGCAACCGCCCACTCGATCCGGCCGAGGAGGCCGTGATCAAGGCGAGATACGCGGACTTTCGCGCCGCGAACCGGCTGATGCCGGCCGCGATCGGATCGCTGTACCAGCTGCGCTCCACATCCGTGCTCGACGCGACACCGGAGGAGCGTCAACTCGCCTTCGAGGAGACCTGGGAGATGGGTGGGTTCGCGTTCGTTCGCACATTCCCCGACCTCACGCTCTCGCATGAAGCGAACAAGATCGCCGCCGACTTCGCCCGGGCCAAGATCCGTTCGATCGTGCACGATCCCGCCACCGCTGAGCTGCTGTCGCCGAAGATCGTGATCGGGTGCAAGCGGATGTGCATCGACAGCGGATACTTCGAGACGTACAACCTCGAACACGTGCACCTCGTCGATGTGAGCACCACTCCAATCCAGGAGGTCACGTCGGCGGGCCTGCGCGTCGGCGATCGAACCTACGAGGTCGACGCCATCGTGTTCGCGACCGGCTTCGACGCCATGACCGGCGCCTTGCTCCGCCTCGACATCCGCGGCCGGGGCGGCCAGCCGCTCGGCGACGCATGGGCCGCAGGACCCGGCACGTACCTGGGCCTCTCGATCCCCGGGTTCCCAAACCTCTTCACAATCGCCGGACCGGGAAGCCCATCGGTCCTCACCAACGTCATCGTGGCGATCGAGCAACACGTCGATTGGATCACCGACTGCATCGAGGACATGCGCGACCACGGGTACTCGACCATCGAGGCGATGCCTGAAGCACGGGACGCGTGGGTCGTTCACGTCAACGAGGTCGCGGCCGACTCGCTCCACAACGACCCCGGCTGCAACTCGTGGTACCTCGGCTCCAACATCGAAGGAAAGCCGAGGGTGTTCATGCCACTGTTGGGCTTCCCGGCGTACGTGGACAGGTGCGAAGAGGTGGTTGTTCGCGGCTACGAGGGCTTCGTGCTGAGCCCCGCGAGCAGTCCGTAAGTACAGAGCCGACAAGGAGAACGTGATGGGTCGTTTGGATGGCAAGGTGTGCTTGATCACGGGTGGCGCACGCGGACAAGGAGCTGCGGAGGCCGCGCTGTTCGTGGCCGAGGGGGCGGCGGCGGTGTACATCACTGATGTCCTCGTCGATGCAGGTGAGAAGACCGCGGCCGACACCGGGGCGACCTTCATGCCGCACGACGTTTCGGACGCTGACCAATGGGCGGCGGTCGTGGAGCGCGTCGTCGCGGACTGCAACCGGCTTGACGTGCTCGTCAACAACGCCGCAATCTTCGAGAAGGTCAGACTCCTCGACACGACGCTCGAGTTCTGGAACCGCTTCGTCGCTGTGAATCAGACCAGCGTGTTTCTCGGGATGCAATCGGTCGCGCCGACGATGATGGAGCAGGGTTCAGGCTCGATCATCAACCTGTCGTCCATCGCAGGACTCAGCGGCAGCGGCGCATTCGCATACGGCGCGACGAAATGGGCGGTGCGCGGCATGACGAAATGTGCCGCGCATGATCTTGGGCCGTACGGCATTCGAGTGAACTCCATCCACCCTGGGGTCATCGACACCGAGATGATCGCGGGCCTCCCGCTCGACAAGGCAGCTAAGACGGTTCCCCTGGGGCGGTGTGGAACGGCACACGACGTTGCTCAGCTGGCGCTGTGGCTCGCGTCCGACGAGAGCGCCTACGCGAGCGGCGCCGAGTTCGTACTCGATGGTGGTGGGAAGGCCGTATGACGGCGGCGGGTGAGCCGGACTGGAACGAGGCAGTGCGTGTATCACACGAGTCCGCGTGAATGGCTCGCGGATCAGTGCCAGCCGACAACTTCCTCGAGCGCGACGGGCGCTCGCCGTTTTGAGTACTCGATGTACTCGACCATGTGCTCGCGCATCAGCTGCTCGGCGCGGGCTGCGTTGCCTTTGATGATGGCCCGCGCGATCGTCGCGTGCTCCTGCTCGATCCGATCGTGGTCCTCCGGCGGGAACATCATGCCGCGGGCTCGCTCGAGGTAGATCTCCTGGAGCGAGCGGACGGAGAGGTACAGCACCGGATTTCCCGACATGCCGGCAAGCATGGTGTGGAAGCCAGTGGCTTCCACCAAGTAGTCGTCAGCATCGGTGGTGCCCAAGCGATCCAGAAATGCATTGAGCAGCGTGATGTGCTCGGGGTCTTGACGTTCGGCCACGATGCGGGCGATCACGGGCTCCATCACGAGTCGGGCGTCCACGACATCCTGATAGGTCGCGCCCAACATGTGGTAGTAGAGCGACGAGATGCTGCCGTAATGGGTGCTGTCGGCTTGCGCAACCATCGGGCCGCCGCCAGGCCCGGGCCGGATCACGATCAGACCCTGCACCTCGAGGAGACGCAACGCCTCGCGCAGCGATGCTCGCCCGACTTGGTACTTCTCGAGCATCACGGCTTCCGCCGGCAACATCGTTGCGGGGGGCAGGTCGCGTAGGTCCCGGACGATCTCTCGTGCCAAGACCTCGGAGATCTTTTCCGTGCGCCGACGCCCCACCGTGCTCATTGCCACGCAACCCTAGACGAGGATCAATCGAATCAAGCGCACCGATTCGCACACCACGAAAGGCTATGGGGTGATAGCCGGGATCGAGATGCCGTAGAGCTCGGCGGCATTGTCCTGGAGCACGCGGCGCCGTGTGCTCGGTTCGAGATCTGCCAGCACGCGGGCGAAATGCTGGCGGGGGTTCGGGTACAGGCACGTCGGGTGGGGGATGTCGGTCTCGACGAGCACATTGTTGACGCCGACATCCGCGATCAGCTTTTCGGGCGCGCTCTGCTCGAACCAGAACATGACGGAGATGTGGTCGCGGAAGTACTCCGTCGGCCGACGCTGCTGAAAGTTGACTTCGTCGGGCTCCGACACGACTTCGTCGAGCTGGTACTCCATCGCCTCCAGCACGAAGGGAATCCAGCCGATGCCACTCTCGGCGGAGACGACCCGCAGTTTGGGATAGCGGTCGAACAGGTCGCTCATGCACAGGTTCACGATGATGCGGACGTTGCTCATGTACATCTGGCTCGCCATGGCCGCGAAGCCTCGCTGACGACCGAAGCTCCGCCACGTCGCCGGTGCGACGGACGGGACCGGGCCGCCAGCCGTTTGGGGCGGAGCGGACTGCGGGCCCTTCGGTGCCCCGCTCGACGCACGGATGGCCTCGAAGTCCTCGCGGCGGTTGCCTGCGCCGATGTGGAACGCCGCGACCGCGCCGGTCTCGTTGAAGAGATCCCACATCGGGTCGAAGAATGGCTCAGGGAGCTCGGGCAGCCCGAGCATCTCGGGCTTGTCGGAGATCGTAAAGCCGGTGATGCCCCGATCGACGAGCCGCGTCATCTCCTTGACCGTGAGGTCCATGTCCCAGATCGGCAGCAATGCCTGCGGCAAGAGGCGACCCTCGGACTCGTTCTGGAAGTCGACGAGGAAGTCGTTGTAGGTCTGCAGGACGAGCTGGCGGTTCTTCTCGTCAGCAATCGCGAACACATGGTTCGAGGCGAAGCCGATGCCATTGGGGTACAAGATCTGGGCCCAGATACCTGACTGGTCGAGGAGCTCGAGTCGCTCCTTCGCGGACCAGGCAGCAGGGTCGATCTGGTCGAAGGGCTGGATCATGTGCGTGCCGAGGCGCTTCTGACCGCCGCCGGCGATGGTGTTCCCGCCGGTGCTCGCCCAGACCTCGTCGTCGATGTACCAAGCGCTGAGGCCGTCGACGGTCTTCTGCACGGGTACGCGGCTCAGCAGCGAGTCGGGGACCCGCGATGACCACAGGTCCTGGGGCTCGGTCAGGTGCGCGTCGCAGTCGATGATGTGAAGATCGTCGAGCGCATCCATCGACTCGTTGAGATCCCGGAGCACGGCCATGACTTCTCCTTCGGTCAAGCGGAAGCTCGGCTGGCCGCTTGCTCGTTTGACGACGGGCGCCCATTCGCTCCCGTCGGATAATCAATGGTATCATGCGCAGCATCTTGACGAGTGAGCCGGAGACCGTCGATCGGTGCGGGGGGTCATGAGATGCACGCAGGCCTGAGTCTGAGCTTCCAGAACCTGGACGACGCCATGAGCGACGCCGAGATGTTCCGACACGAGCTCGCGTTGGCCGCCCGCGCCGAGGCTGAAGGCTTCGACTCGGTCTGGACGCCCGAGCACCACTTCTCGGGCTACATGGTCACCCCCAACGTTCCCCAGTTCCTCTCGTGGGTCGCAGGCCAGACGACTCGGGTGAAGCTGGGGACCATGGTGACCGTGTTGCCGTGGCACGACCCGGTCCGAGTTGTCGAGAACTTCACCTTGCTCGATCACCTTTCCGGCGGCCGAGCCATCCTCGGTCTCGGTCGAGGCCTCGGTCGTATCGAGTTCGACGGGTTCCGCCTCGAGATGGGGGAGTCGCGCCGCCGCTTCACGGAGTACACGGAGGCGATCCTCACCGCACTCGAGACCGGCACCATGGAGTACGACGGTGAGCTCTACCAACAGCCTCCCGTCACGATTCGCCCCACGCCGTTCGCGTCGTTTCGCAACCGGACGTTCGCCTCGGCGATCTCGCCGGCGTCGATCGATCTCATGGCCCGGCTCGGCGTCGGTCTGATGGTGGTGGCCCAGAAGCCATGGGAGACCACCGAAGCCGAGCTCGCCGACTACCGAATCCGGTTCCGGGAGCTGAACGGGTCCGAAGCACCCAAGCCGATCCTCTGTGTGTACGTCGGCGTCAGTCGCGACGCCGGTGAGGCGCAAGCGATGCGCGACCGCTACATCCAGCGCTACGCCGCATCGACCGTCGACCACTACGAGTTCACCAACGTCGGCTTTGCCGAGATCGAGGGCTACGAGTACTACGCCGCATTGGCCAAGAACATCGCGAAGCACGGGCTCGACAAGTTCAACGGCTTCCTCGGAGACCTCCAGGTCTGGGGCACACCCGACCAAGTCACCGAGAAGTTGCTGGACTACGTGGAGCGCACCAATGCCGGAGCCGTGCTGGCGACGTTGTCCTACGGTGGAATGCCGCACGACCAAGCGAACGCCAACTTCGATCTGTATGCACGCGAGGTGCTGCCGGTGTTGCAAGCGCACGACGTCGGTGGCGACATCGGCGTCACCCACGCGCCGGTCGCGGTCAACGCGGGCAGCTGAATCGGAAGCGTCAGGAGTCTCGGGAGCGACATGAGCACAGCGTTGAGTGATCTCAGGGTGATCGACACGGACTCCCATGTGGTCGAACCGGCCGACTTGTGGACCTCGCGAGTTTCGAAGCGTTTCGGTGACGCGGTGCCGCAGGTCGCGACGACCCGCAGTGGGCGACCGCGGTGGCGGGTGGGCGACAACTGGCTCCACGCGCCGGGCCTGTTTGGTCAAGCGGGCTGGCCCGAGTATCCGCCGAGCATGCCGGAGACCTTCGAGGAGATCGATCCCGGGAGCTTCGACCCCGCGGCTCGGCTGCAGCGGATGGACGAGTACGGCATCTACGCGCAGATCCTCTACCCGAATCTCATCGGTTTCTCGACCACCGCGTTCATCGATCTCGGTCCTGAGCTCTCCTTGGAGTGCACCAGGGCGTACAACGACTTCCTCACGGACTTCGCGAGCGCAGATCCTGACCGTCTGCTCCCGATCTGCATGGTCCCGTTCTGGGATCTCGAGGCAGCAGTGAAGGAGATCGCGCGATGTCGAGAGATTGGACATCGCGGGGTCCTGTTCGCGAACCAGTACGAGAAGATCGGTCTCCCGCCGTTCTTCGATCCCTATTGGGATCCGATCTACCAAGTCGCGCAGGACACCGAGATGTCGATCAACTTCCACATCGGCTTCTCTGCTGACAGCGACGTGATGGTCGGCAAGAGGCCGAAGATGCATCACGAGAGTCAGGAAGAGTTCGACGCGCGCACGGTCGACGTCACGTGGACCGTCAAGCGCAATGCGACGCTGATGTTGATCAGCAACGGCGAGACGATCGCGAACATCCTCACGACTGGGATTCTCGATAGATTTCCGTCCCTGAAGTTCGTCTCCGTCGAGAGCGGGATGGGGTATCTGCCGTACTTGTTGGAGTCGCTCGATTGGCACTGGAAGGGCCACGGGGCGTTTCGACATTCACCCCTGCTTCCGAGCGAGTACTTCAAGCGTCAGTGCTACGGGACGTTCTGGTTCGAGACCTCGACCTTGTCCCACCTGATCGATTTTCCGGACAGCTTCATGTTCGAGACCGACTATCCGCACTCCACAGGGCTCTCGCCCGGCCCGACCTCACCCTCAGATCTCCCGTCGGTCCACATCGAGAAGCATTTCGGTTCCCTGCCGTTCGAGGTGGCGGAGAAGGCGTTGTGGGGGAATGCTGCCGCGCTCTACCGAGTGAGCTGAGTGTCGTTCGGCCCAGAGCCGTTGGAAGTCCGCGTCATGGATGCTTCGGAAAGGATCCGGGTGGAGAGTAAGAGCCAGGCCCTCGCGGTATTGACTGACACCGATGACCACGGTTGGCAAGCACGTCTGGACGAGGGTGTGCTCCACTTGTGCCTCTCGCGCCCACCCGTGAATGCAATCAATACGCCAACCTGGCGAAGGCTCCACGACTGCATTGGCCGGATCTACGACGACCCCGCGGTACGCGCGCTCGTGATCACGAGCGCCAACCCGAAGGTCTTCAGCGCGGGTCAGGACTTCAAGGACGTTCGCGAAGACGACGGCGGAGCGTTTGGCGGACCGAACGACCGGCGCCGGTACGTCCGCGACGCGCTCGCCGCGATCTACGATGCACCCGTTCCGACGGTCGTCGGAGTGCGCGGCGGCGCCTTCGGATCGGGGGCCGTGCTCGCGGCGCTCGCCGACCTCGTGGTGGGCGGACCGGGCACGCGCCTGACCTTGCCGGAGATCGACCGCGGGATCATCGGAGGAAGCCGTTTCCTGGCTCGCCTCGTGCCCGAGCCGCTGATGCGCAAGATGATCCTGCTGGGCGGACCGGTCACAGGAGAAGACTTGCACCGAGTGGGGTCCCTGGCGGAGTTCGTGCCCGACGACCAGATCACCGACGTCGCGTTGAAGCTCGGCGCCAAACTGGCGGCCAAGCATCCCGTGGTCATGCGCCTGATGAAGCAGGCGAACATCGAGGTCGAGAACTTGGGGGTCATGGAGGGGTACAGCATCGAGCAGACGTACTCCGTCACGGTTCCGAACTCGGTCCGCGATGAGCTCGTTCCCGACTCCTCCAAGTAGATCGAACGCACGATGAAGCTGGCGCGGGTCCTCCTGGCTGACGGAAGCGTCGTCGTGGCGATCGCGGGCGACGACGGGTACCGGGCCGTGGCCGATGACGATCCTGGTGCCCTGCTGCGCGTGCTGCTCGACCGGCCTGCACCGTCGGCCGGAGAGCTCCTGTCGGAGGCATCTCTGCGGGTGCTCTCCCCTGTGGTCGACCCGCCGTCAATCCGCGACTTCATGATCTTCGAGGAGCACGTGATCAACGCGCGCGCGGGTACCGGCCAAGCGGTTCCGGAAGCGTGGTATGACGCCCCCGTCTTCTACTTCACCAACCCGTCGTGCTTGTACGGCCCGGAGCAGCCGATCCCCGTACCGCCCGGCTCGCGCATGCTCGACTTCGAGCTCGAGGTCGCGTGCATCGTCGGCGCCGAGGTTCGGGACCTCGATCCCGAGGACCCCGCCTCGTGCGACGCGATCGCCGGCTTCATGCTGATGAACGACTGGTCCGCTCGCGACCTCCAGATGAAGGAGATGGGCGGCGGGCTCGGACCGGCGAAGGGCAAGGACTTCGCCACCTCGCTGGGCCCTTGGGTCGTCACGCCCGACGAGCTGGCGTCGGGCGCTCCCGGCCGCTTTGCGTGCCCCCTCGAAGTGCTCGTGAACGAGCGACGCGTGGGCGGTGGCGATCTGGCATCGGCCTACTTCACCTGGTCACAGGTGATGGGTCGGGCGTCGGCGAACACGCGCGTGCGTATGGGCGACATCATCGGCTCCGGCACAGTCGGGACCGGTTGCCTGCTCGAGCTGCGCACGATGGGCCCGAAGGAGGAGTTCCCGTGGCTCCGGGCTGGTGACCGGGTGGACCTCCGTGGCGGACCGCTCGGAGTCTTGGGGAACCCAATCGTCGACGCGCTCCTGTCATCCCCTCTGTCGATCTAGGGGTTGACCGCTGTGTATGCGAATAGTATGCATTAGTAGCCCCGAGCCGTTGTACGGGGCGATCACCATCACATCGGAGGGATGAAGGATGCGTTCACGAAAGAGTCTTTTCGGGGTACTCGTGCTGGTGCTTGCACTCGTGGGCGCGCTCCTCGCCGCTGCGTCCGCGGCGCCGGCGAGCACCGCCGCGCCCGCGGCCGATGGGACGAGTCGATTCACCGGCCTCGACACCTTCTGCAAGGCCGCGGCATCGCCGCCCACGAAGGCGCCGAAGGCCATCGATGACGGAATCACCGACAAGGAGATCTCGGTCACCAATGTCCGGCTGGACACCGAGATCATCAAGAAGATCGGTTTCGCCTATGACTACGGCGATGCCGTCGACCAGGTGAACACCTTCGTCGGGCTGATCAACGACGAGTGCGGAGGGATCGATGGCCGCAAGATCGTGGTGCACGACATCCTGCAGCCGGTGCCCGGACTCTCTGGTGACCCGCAGCTCCAGGCGCAGGAGAGCTGTACCAAGATCGTCAAGGACTTCAACTCGATCGCGGCCTTCTCCAACACCGGGATCGGTGACCCGCTCGCGCAGTGCGTGACCGGTCCGAATCCGGTGATGTACATCGGCACGTATGACTTCAGCGAGCAGGACTTCAAGCAGAGCCACGGTCGATTGTTCTCGTTCAATCATTCACCGACCGACATCCTCACCTACGCCGCGCGCGCCCTGGCTCCCAAGCTCAAGGGGAAGCGCGTCGCCGTCGTCACTGACGACACGGCCCCCGATCCGGAGATCGTTCAGGAGGGTCTGATCAAGGCCCTGAAGAAAGCGGGCGTTGACGCGACGCTGGACGTGCTCCCGTGCGGCGACGACCCTGCCTGCGCCTCGGGAATCATTCCGGCGGTGCAACGCTTGAAGGCGGATGGCGCGAAGGTCGTCTTCCCGCTGCTCAGCGCGCTCGCGCTTCCGGCGTACCTCAACGAGATGGTCACGCAGGGCTTCAAGCCCGGCGATGTGCAGTTCTACAACACCAGCTTCCAGGCCCAGGACAGCGAGCTGGTTGCCAGCCACATCGCCGACAACGGTTCGAAGGAAGCGGCGGCGCTGTATGACGGAGCAACGATCATCTCCGGGGGCCTGGAAGGTGACTGGCGCCTGCCTGGCTACCAGCCTGACAAGTTCAACCAGATGTGCAACGACGCCTACATCGCCAACAGTAAGGTCGTCACCGAGCCCTACGATCCGACGATCGATGACAGCAACCGCATCTACAGCGTCGTGGCGGGTCACTGTGCGATGGTTCGCCTCCTCGCGCGGGGGATCGAGGCAGCCGGTCCGAACCCGACCCGAGCTGCGATCGCCAAGGCGATCGGACGGATAGGCGCACTCGATACCGGGGCCGGGACCCCTGCGACCCTGAAGCCCGGCAAGCCCACGGCTCCGGACGCGATCGCGCGCCTGAAGTTCCGATTCCCGTGCCCCAAGCCCGTAACCAACGACGCAAACGTCTGCATGGTGCCCACTCCACCCGACTTCTTGCCCATCCCGAAGTAATCGCGACCGGATGGCGTCGAAGTAGACACGAGGGGAGGGCTGGTTTCCATCGGTACCCAGGGCACCACCAGCGACTCCCCGGCCGAGCTGGTCGCCGCGGTCCTTGACGAAGAGGCCAAACGTCAGCAGGCGCAGGCCGAGAGGTCCGCCGAGTTCGTGCTCCCCGATGACCTCCTGCCCGGTGTCGGCGACGAGAAGCTCGGGCTCCGCGAGACGTTGCGTGCGGGTGGGTGGGTCACGATCGCGGTCGTCGTGCTCATTGTGATCGTCGAGCAGTTCAGCCGTCAGGCCACAGGCGTCCTCGCCCCCGACATCGGTCAGACTTTCGGTTTCAACAACAAGACGTTGTTCGCGATCGCGGCGGTCGGCGGTGTGGCTCTGGTGCTGGGCGCGGTCCCGGTCGGGCGCCTGGCCGATCAGATGCCGCGCAAACGCATCGCGGTCGCGTCTCTCCTGGTCGGTGCAGTCGGGCTCGTCTTCACGGCACTTGCCGGGTCCCCGTTCCAGCTCTTCTGGGCGTTCGCACTCGTGGGCCTCGGGACCTCGTTCGTGAGCCCGGTGTTCGGTTCTCTGCTGGCCGACCAGTACCCGATCGCGGGTCGGGGCAAGATCTTCGCCTTCTTCGCAATGGCAACACCGATCGGCTTGGTACTGGGTCCGCTGCTCGCCGGCTCCGTTGCCGATCTCGCGGGTGGCCCCGAGGGCTGGCGGTGGTCCTATATCGCCATCGCCGTGCCGGTCTGCGTGCTCGCGATCATCGCTGGGGTCTTCCTGAAGGAACCGACCCGCGGGCAGTTTGAACAAGAAGAAGTCCTCGGTGAGGTACTCCAACGTGAACAGCGCGGGCCGGAACTACCCATCACGATCTCGACGGCCTTTCAACGGCTCAAGAAGATCAAGACCTTCTACTTCATCTGCATGGGCCTTGGCGTGCTCGGTTTCGCGCTCATCACTGTCCCGCTCCAACTCGGCCTGCTGCTCCGAGACACCTATGGGTACGGTCCGTTCACGCGGGGCTGGCTGCTCTCGGTCAGCCAAGTTCCCGCCGTGTTTGCGATCCTGGTTGCGGGCTTCGTCTACGACCGCACCTTCAGATCAGATCCCGAGCGCGTCGTGCGCATCGGCGGCATCCTCATCATCGCCTTCGGGGTGCTCCTGGTCGCCGGGCTCTGCTTTCAACCGATCGCACTGCTGATCGGTTTCTACGCCTTGGCGAGCGCGTGCACCGGAGCGGCCTTCGCCAGCATCGGGCCGATCGTCTCGGCGGTCGCGCCCTACCGGATCCGGGCGCAGGCGTTCGCGATCGTGCCACTGTTCACCTTCCTCATGGGGGGCTTCCTGGGGGGGATCCTTGCCGGGGGAATCTCCGACGATCTCGGACCGCGCGCCGCACTTGCGATCGTGGTGCCCATCTCTTCGTTGATCGGCGGTTGGCTCTTCCTCTACGGCGCCCGGTTCCTCAAACGAGACATCTCGCTCGCGGTCGAAGAGCTGCTCGAGGAGCAAGCGGAACAACGGCGAATGAGCGACGAGCCGGACAAGATCCCGGTACTCCAGGTACGAAATCTCGACTTCAGCTACGGAACTGTGCAAGTGCTCTTCGATGTCGGTATCGAGGTCCGGCGCGGGGAGGTCGTGGCACTCCTCGGTACCAACGGCGCCGGGAAGTCGACGCTGCTCCGCGCCATCAGCGGGCTCGGGATCCCGGATCGAGGAGTGGTACGCCTCAACGGGCGCGCCCTGACCTACGTCGACACCGAGGTCCGGTTCAGGGTCGGAGTGGTCCAGCTTCGAGGTGGCGCCGGGGTGTTCCCCGGCATGTCCGTTGCCGAGAACCTGCACGCCGCGCTGGTGGCGAGCCGCCTGCCACCGGTTGACGCGAACGAGCGGATCGAGCGAGTGCTCGCGCTCTTCCCCACGCTCCAAGCGTGTCGCGGCAGGGATGCCCGGGATCTCTCCGGTGGGCAGCAGCAGATGCTGGCGCTCGCGATGGCGCTGCTGCACGAGCCGGAGGTGCTCCTCATCGACGAGCTCTCACTCGGTCTCGCCCCAGTCGTGGTGCAAGAGCTCCTGGGTGTACTCGAGCAGCTCAAGGCGCAGGGGCTGACGATGATCATCGTCGAGCAATCACTCAATCTCGCGTTGGAGTTTGCGGACCGCGCGGTCTTCATGGAGAAGGGCGCCGTCCAGTTCGAGGGGCCGACGAAGGATCTGCTGGAGCGCGACGACCTGGTCAGGGCCGTGTTCCTCGGCGGAGGGGTCGGCTGACACGTGGTGTCGGTGTGACCATCACGCAGCAGGCGGTGTTCAACGGTGTGATCATCGGCCTCACCTACGCGATCACCGCGGCGGCGATCGTGCTCGTGTATCGCTCGACCGGGGTCCTGAACTTCGCGCTCGGCGCGATGGGAACCTTCGGTGTCGCAGTGTTCGCCCTGTTCAACGCCGGATATGGCATCCCGTATCCGATCGCGTTCTTGATGGCCGTTGCGATCAGCGCGCTCATCGGCATGGTCATCGAGCTCACGGTCGTCCGCCGGCTGTTCACCTCCCCCCGGTTGGTGCTCCTCATCGCCACGATCGGCGTAGCGCAACTGCTCAACGTGTGCCGCGTGTCGTTGCCCGACGCCGCGGCGGGTTCGACATTTCCCCTGCCGTTCGAGTTCTCGTGGCAACCGACGAGCGAGATCGTCGTCTCGTCACGCGAACTGATTGTCTTGATCGTCGCGCCCATCACGATCGCTGCACTCGCAATCTTCATGACGAAGACGAAGTTCGGGCTCATGGTCCGGGCATCGGCGTCCAACCCGGACACAGCACGCCTCTTCGGTATCAGCGTCAAGCGGACGTCCACAATCGTGTGGACGCTTTCGGGTGTCTTGGCGGCGATCACCGCGATCATGATCGCACCGCTCCAGGGCGCCACACCGGGAAGCCTTGTCCAGTCGGGGGGAGCTGCGATCGGGGTATCGCTGCTCGTGCGAGGCCTCGTGGTTGCGTTGATCGCCCGGATGAACTCACTCCCGATGACCCTTGTCGGCGGCCTCGCGGTGGGGATAGCCGAGTCGTTGATTCGGACGAATGTCGACCCGCGCAATCAGTCGGTGGTCGACGTCTGGCTCTTCATCGCGACGCTGGCCTTGGTGCTCTTCTGGGTACGGGCGCGTGGCGACCGCGCTTCCCAGAGCCTGACCGCGCGTGTGAAGCCCATCCCGGAACGATTGAAATCCATCTGGTACGTGCGGCACCTCAGCCAGATGGGGTTCGCGGCGTTGTTCGGGTTCCTCGCGCTGATCCCGTTGATCTTCAGCCAAGCCTCGCAACAGCTCGTATGGACCGACGTCCTGATCTTCGCCATGGTCGCGGTACCCATCTCCATGCTCACGGGCTGGGCTGGACAGTTCTCGTTCGGGCAGTTCGCCTTCGTCGGTCTCGGCGCGGTGGTGATGGTGATGCTCACCCACGGCCTCGATGTCCCCGTTCCGTTCGACCTCTGGGACATGAGCTTCCACTTGCCCTGGGGTGCGGCGGCGTTCGTCGCCACGATGGTCGGGATGACCGCGGCGTTGCTGATCGGCCTGCCGGCCTTGCGAGTCCGTGGGATGTTCCTCGCTGTTGTCACGCTGGCCTTCGCGGTGGCTGCATCGAGCTGGTTGTTCACTCAGTCGGCATTCACGGGTTCGGAGTTCAGCACCGTGACCCCGTTCATGCAGCCGCCGAAGCTCGTCGGCATCGACTTCTCGGACGGCCGAAGCTTCTATTACCTGTGCCTGTTCTGCCTCGCGGTGATGACGGCGGTGATGGCCCAGGTCCGCCGAACCGGTCTCGGGCGTTCGATGATTGCCGTGAGCGACAACGAGGACGCGGCGTCTGCGTCGACCGTGTCCGCCGAGCGCGTGAAACTCGTCGCCTTCACGCTCGCTTGCGGCATGGCCGCGTTCGCCGGATGCCTGTTCATCACGCTGCGGGTCCAGATCAATACGTCTTCGACGTTCGCGCCCGACGAATCGCTGCAGCTCATGGCCACGGCCGTGATCGGCGGCCTTGGGTCCGTGGCGGGCGGAATCCTCGGCGCGCTCTTCGTGAGGGGGTTGCCTGCGCTGTTCGGTTACGGCGGGGAGGTCCAGCTGTTGACGAGCAGCATCGGGCTCTTGCTGCTGCTCATGTACTTCCCTGGCGGACTGATGCAGATCGTGTACAGCTTCCGCAGTGTGGTGCTGCGCCGGGCAGAGCGCCAAGTCGAGGCCGAAGCCGAAGCCAAAGTCGAAGTCGAAGTCGAAGCCGCGCCCTTGCCGGCTCCGGCCTCAGGAACGCTGGTACCCAGGCACGCTGATCGTCAGGTGGAGGTGCCGGCCGACGACACGCCATGGCTCTCCCTTCGCGACGTGGGTGTCCGTTTCGGCGGCATCCAAGCGGTCAACGGCGTGACGCTGGACGTCGCGGGTGGCGAACTGATCGGCCTCATCGGCGCGAACGGCGCCGGCAAGTCGACGCTGATGAATGCGATCAGCGGCTTCGTGTCGTCGACGGGCCGCATCGAGGTGCTGGGCCACGACGTCGGCCGCCTGCCGGCCTACCGTCGCCACCAGGTCGGACTCGGCCGAGGCTTCCAGACCGCGCGCCTCTACCCCAGTCTCACCCTCCGTGAGACGATCATGGTCGCTCTCGAAGCGCGAGAGCGGTCCTACGTCGTCCCATCGATCAGTGGGCTCCCTCGGTCGAGAGCGTCCGAACGGCGCAAGCGAAGCGACGCAGACGACCTCATCGATCTCCTCGGGTTGGGGCTGTTCTCGAATCAGTTCATTGCTGACCTGTCGACGGGCACCCGGCGGATCGTCGAGCTCGGCTGTCTCCTCGCAGTCGAGGCCAAGGTGTTGATGCTCGACGAACCGACGGCGGGTGTCGCGCAGCGCGAGACCGAAGCCTTCGGACCGCTCATCGTGCGGATCCGCCGCGAGCTCGGGGCCGCGATGGTGCTCATCGAGCACGACATGCCGCTCGTCATGAGCATCTCGGACCGCGTGTATTGCATGGAAGCCGGCGAGATCATTGCCGAAGGCGCGCCCGAGGACGTTCGCTGCAATCCCCAGGTGATCGCCTCGTACCTTGGTACCGACGAGCGGGCGATCCAGCGATCCAATGCCCCGTCCCCGTTGGCCGACGCGATCCCGTCATCAGGACCAAACGAGTGAGCCTGAGCAAGACGCCACTCACATCTTCGGCCTCCATCACCGTTGCTCGAGCACCGGAGGATCTCTACGACATGGTCGCCGATGTGACCCGCATGGGCGAGTGGAGCCCGATCTGCACGGCATGCTGGTGGGACGATGGCCAGGGTCCGAGCGTCGGCGCTTGGTTCACCGGCCGCAACGAACAGCCGGACCGGGCGTGGGAGACGCGCTCCAAGGTTGTGGCGGCTGATCGAGGCCGCGAGTTCACATTCGTCGTCGGGGGTACGTACGTGCGGTGGTCGTACACCTTCGCGCCGGTTGCGGACGGGACGACGATCACCGAGTCATGGGAGTTCCTTCCGGACGGGATCGCCTTCGTTGAGGAGCGGTTCGGGACAGAAGCGTCGGCGCAGATCGCCGATCGTGCCGACACCGCAGAGGCCGGCATCGCGGCCACGCTCGCAGCGGTCAAACGAGTAGCGGAAGATGGCTCGGGCGCCTGACGCTCCACCACTGTGGATTCCATCGGCTGATCGGATCGCGAACGCGAACCTCACGGCGTTCGCCGCCCGGGTCTCGGCTGACGGCCCGACGCTTGCAGACTTCTCCGCCGTCCATCAGTGGTCGGTCACGCATCCCGAGCAGTTCTGGTCCGCGGTTTGGAACCAGTGCGACGTGGTGGGCGACCCCGGAGCGCGTGTCCTCGACCGCTCCGAAGATTGGGCGTGTGAGCGGTTCTTCCCCGACGCCACGCTCAACGTTGCCGAGAACCTCCTGCGTCGGAGCGACGACGAACCGTCACTGGTGTTTGTGCGCGAGGACGGCCTGCGTCGGGTTCTGACCTGGTCCGAGCTGCATCGCCTTGTGGCGCGGATGCAGCGCGCGTTGCGTGGTGCCGAGGTGTCGGTGGGCGACCGCGTCGCCGCGTGGTTGCCGAATGTGCCGGAGGCCTACGCGCTCATGATCGCGTGCGCGGGGCTGGGTGCGGTGTATTCGTCGTGCTCACCGGATTTCGGGGTCCAGGGCGTGCTCGATCGCTTCGGTCAGATTGATCCCGTGGTTCTGGTCGGCGTCGACGGCTACCTGTATGACGGCCGGCCGCTCGACTGCATCGAGCGGCTGGCCGAGCTCGTCGCGCAGCTCCCGACGGTACGGGCAGTCCCAGTGCTCTCCTATCTGGACCCCGACTCGGACCTCTCGTCTGTCCCCGGTGGGGTGCCGTTCGAGGATTGGCTCGGCACCGACGACGGCGCCCCCGTCGAGACGGTGGCCCTCCCGTTCGATCATCCGCTGTATGTGCTGTTCTCGTCGGGTACGACCGGGCTGCCCAAATCGATTGTGCATCGGGCCGGCGGAATCCTGCTCAAGCACCTCGTCGAGCACCGCCTGCAGTGTGATGTCCGCGCCGGCGATCGGGTGTTCTACTTCACGACCACCGGTTGGATGATGTGGAACTGGTTGGCGTCGGCGCTCGCGAGTGAGGCGACGCTGCTTCTGTACGACGGTTCTCCTGTCGCGAGGGGTGGCAACGTGCTGTGGGATCTCGCGGGAGACGAAAGCGTCACCTTGTTCGGCGCCTCGGCGAAGTTCATCGACACCTGTCGCAAGCTCGGGCTGCACCCGGCACGGAGCCACAATCTCGGCGCACTGCGAACGATCACGTCGACCGGGTCGCCGTTGGCACCCGAAGCCTTCGAATACGTGTATGCGCACGTGAAAGGCGACGTGCATCTCGCGTCGATCTCGGGCGGCACGGACCTGTGCGGTTGCCTCGTCGCGGGCGACCCGACGAGCCCGGTTTGGGCGGGGGAGATCCAGCGACCTGGGTTGGGTATGGCGATCGACGTGCTCGACGACGATGGGCGACCGTGCGCTCCCGGCCAACCCGGGGAATTGGTGTGCCGGGCACCCTTTCCGTCGATGCCGCTCGGGTTCTGGAACGACTCCGACGGCTCGCGGTACCGCGCCGCGTACTTCGAGCGGTTCGTCGGCGTGTGGCATCAGGGTGACTTCGCAGAGTGGACCGAGCACGACGGCGTGATCATCCACGGGCGATCCGACGCGACACTCAACCCCGGCGGCGTCCGAATCGGGACTGCTGAGATCTACCGCCAAGTCGAGTCGCTCGATGCGGTGCTCGAGAGCCTGGCCATCGGCCAAGAACGCGACGGGGACGTACGTGTGGTGCTCTTTGTGGTCTTGCGCGATGCGGGCACCCTCACCGACGAGCTCCGCGGCGCGATCAGGCAACGCATTCGCGATGGAGCCTCTCCGCGTCACGTGCCTGCGCGCATCGTGGAAGTCGCGGATCTGCCGCGCACGCGCAGTGGAAAGCTCAGCGAGCTCGCGGTTCGCGATGTTGTCCACGGGCGCGCGGTACGGAACGCCGAGGCGCTCGCGAACCCGGACGCGCTCGCGGCCTTTCGAGATCTCGCTGACCTCGCGGAGTAGCACGAGCTGGCCCCCGCCGCATATCTTGTCGTGCAGCAAGATATAGGGCTAGGATCCCTTGGACGCCACGAAGGGGGCCCCGTGTACAACGAGATTCTCTATGAGGTCGACGACCCGGTCGCCACCATCACCCTGAACCGGCCGGACGCCCTGAACGCCTGGACGCCGACCATGGAGTTGGAGTTCCGCGAAGCCCTCGGGCGCGCCGCGGCGGACCCTGCGGTCGTCGGCATCGTGCTGACCGGGGCCGGGCGCGGCTTCTGCGCCGGCATCGACCTGCGTCTCCTCGAGTCCTTCTCGGACGGTGACCGCGACCTGCTGATCAGCCGCGACGTGCCGCTCCCCGGCGAGGAGTCCTGGGGCGAGGACCTGCGGGGCAACTACACGTTCCTGCTCTCGATACCGAAGCCGATCATCGCCGCCATCAATGGACCGGTGGTGGGGATGGCCATCGCCATCGTCCTCGCGTGCGATCTGCGGTTCATGGCCGAGGACGCCAAGCTGTCCACCTCCTTCGCCGAGCGGGGCCTCATCGCCGAGTACGGCCTGAGCTGGCTCCTCCCGAAGCTCGTGGGGCCGGCGGTCGCCCTCGACCTCATGCTCTCCGCTCGAACGATCACTGGGCGGGAGGCGGCCGAGCTGGGACTGGTCAACCGCGCCGTCCCCGCCGACGAGCTGCTGGACGCCGCTCGCGCCTACGTCGTCGATCTCGGCGCCCGGTGCTCGCCGGCCTCGATGGCCACGATGAAACGCCAGGTGTACACCCAGTTCCACGCCGGTCTCGCCGCGGCCGAGCGCGAGTCGCGTCGCCTGATGATGGAGAGCTTCGAGCGACCCGACGCGGCCGAGGGAGTGCGGTCGTTCCTGAAGAAGCGACCGCCGCGGTACCCCCGGCTGGGCCAGGTCACGGAGCCGAGCCGATGAGCGGGCTGTGCGAGGACCGGGTGGTGCTCATCACGGGCGCGGGACGGGGCATCGGTCGGGGCCATGCTCTCGCCGTCGCCCGGCACGGCGCCAAGGTCGTCGTGAACGACCTCGGCGCCGAGGTGGGTGGTGAGGGAGCCTCGCTGTCGCCCGCCCAGGAGGTCGTGGACCAGATCATCGCCGAGGGCGGTGAGGCGGTCGTCGACGGCCACGACGTCTCGGACTGGGCCGGCGCCGAAGCGATGGTGGCCTCGGCCGTCGAGGCGTTCGGCCGCCTCGACGTCCTCGTCAACAACGCCGGGATCCTGCGGGATCGCGTCCTGGTCAACATGTCCGAGGACGAGTGGGACTCGGTTGTGCGGGTCCACCTCAAGGGGACGTTCGCCTCGTGCCGCTTCGCCGCCCAGCACTGGCGGGGGCGGGCGAAGGCCGGCGAGGAGGTGGACGGTCGGATCATCAACACGACCTCGGTCTCGGGGCTGTACGGCGCCGCGGGCCAGGCAAACTACGGGGCGGCCAAGGCCGGTATCGCCGCGCTCACGATCATCGCCGCGAAGGAGCTCGAGCGGTACGGGGTCGCGGTCAACGCGATCTCACCCGGTGGCCGCACGCGGATGACCGAACCCCTCGGCTACGGCGTCGACATCCCCGAGGGCGAGTTCGACTTCGCCGATCCCGAGAACGTCGCCCCGCTCGTCGTGTGGTTGGCCAGCGACGAGGCCGCGGGCATCACCGGCCAGGTCTTCCAGGCGAGCGGCGGGACCGTGGGCATCGAGCAGGGATGGCACCACGGTCCCCGGGTGAAGCAGCCGGCTCGCTGGGACCCGACGGAGCTCGGCCCGGTGGTGCGCGACCTGCTGGCCCAGCAGGCGGCTGCAGGCTGAGCGGATGGACCTCGATGACACCCCCGATGAGGCCGCGTTCCGGCTCGAGGCACGGCAGTGGCTCGAGGCCGAGGCGGAGCCCTTGACCGAGGGAGAAGCGCGGGCCGGGTTCTCGGAGTTCGAGGACGCGGAGGAGATCGCTCGGGCGCGCCAATGGCAGGAGCGCAAGGCCGATGCCGGCTGGGCGTGCATCACCTGGCCCGTCGAGTACGGCGGCCGCGGCGGCACGCCGATGCAGAGCAACATCTGGCGCCAGGAGGAGGCGCGGGTGCGCACCCCTCCCGACGTGTTCACTGCGGGGATCGGCATGGCGGGGCCGACGCTGTTGGCTCACGGCACCGACGAGCAGCAGCGACGGTGGCTGCCGGGCATGGCTCGGGGCGAACAGATCTGGTGCCAGCTCTTCAGCGAGCCCGCGGCCGGCTCGGATCTCGCCGCGCTGCGGACGAGCGCGGTCCGAGACGGCGACGAATGGGTCGTGACCGGACAGAAGTTGTGGTCGTCGGCGGCGTCGGTGGCCGACTGGGGCCTGTTGGTCGTGCGCACGGATCCCGATGTGAGCAAACACGCCGGTCTCACCTACCTCATGGTGGACATGCGCACGCCAGGGATCGACGCGCGCCCGATCCGTCAGATCACCGGCGGGGCCAACTTCAACGAAGTCTTCCTCACCGATGTCCGCGTGCCCGACGTCAACCGGGTCGGCGAGGTGGGGCGCGGCTGGTCGGTCGCGCTGACCACGCTGATGAACGAGCGCTCCTCGCTGGGCGAGGGGGGAACGGGTGGTGCCCTGGGGGTGCGTGGCCTCCTCGCCCTGGCTGAGACGACCCACGACGAACGCGGCCCGCTGCTCGAGGACGACGCGGTGTGCGAGGCGATCGCGGACTGCTACGTGCGTTCGAAGGGGATCGTCTACACCTCGTTGCGCACGTTGACGGCGCTCTCCCGCGGCGTGCCTGCCGGTCCCGAGGTCTCGATCGCGAAGCTCGTCGCCGGACGGATGCGCCAGCAGATGATGTCGCTGGCCATGGACCTGCAGGATCTGTTCGGCGCCGTCGTCGAGCCCGAACCGGACTCGGACCACCTTGCCTGGGACCACGGCTACCTGTTCGCTCCGGCGGCGCGCATCGCGGGCGGGAGTGACGAGATACTCCGAAACATCATCGCCGAGCGAGTGCTGGGGCTTCCCGCCGAGCCGCGGGTCGACAAGGGTATCGCCTTTCGGGACATCCCGATGGGACCGGAGCACGCGTGAACTTCGAATTCGACGAAGACCACCGGGAGCTGGCGCACGCGGCCCGCACGCTGCTCGAGGACCGCTGCTCGCTGCGGCACGTGCGCGCGGTGTTCGACGGTCCCGCGTCCTATGACGAACGGCTGTGGTCGGCGGGTGCCGAGATGGGCTGGATGGGAGTCGCCGTGCCGGAAGCCTACGGGGGCGTCGGTCTCGGCTACCTCGAGTTGGCCCTGCTCGCGGAGGAGGTCGGGCGCGCCCTCGCCCCGATCCCGCTCTCGTCCTCGGCGTACCTGGCCACCGAGGCGCTCCTCCTGGCCGGCACGCCGGACCAGAAGGAGCGCTACCTGCCGCGCCTCGCTCGCGGCGAGCTGATCGCCACGCTGGCCGTCCAGGAGCGCCGGGACCGCGTCGGCGGGGCCGACCTGGCCACGCGGTTCGCGTCGGGGCGCCTGGACGGCGTGAAGGCACCCGTCCCCGACGGTGACGTGGCCGACCTGGCCGTCGTCGTTGCCAACGGTGGGTCGTTGCTGGCCCTGGTGGAGCTCGACGCCGATGGTGTCCGCCGCGAGCCCTTGACATCTTTCGACCCGTCGCGCTCGCTCAGCCGGCTGCACTTCGACGGTGCCCGGGCCGAACCCCTCGGCGCCGACGGTGAGGGCCACGCATTGCTCGACCATGTCCTCGACCGGGCGGCGGTGCTCTTCGCGTTCGAGCAGATCGGCGGCGCCCAGCGATGTCTCGACCTGGCCGTCGCGTACGCCAAGGAGCGCTACGCGTTCGGCCGCCCCATCGGGTCCTACCAGGCCCTCAAGCACAAGCTGGCCGACGTGTTCGTCGCGGTCGAGCTGGCCCGATCGAATGCCTATTACGGGGCGTGGGCCCTCTCGAGTGGCAGCGACGAGCTGCCGGTCGCGGCCTGTCTGGCCCGAATCAGCGCGACCGACGCCTTCCAGACCGCAGCGGAGGAGGGTCTGCACGTCCACGGTGGCATCGGGTTCACGTGGGAGCACGACGCCCACCTGTTCCTGCGACGGTCGAGACTGTTGGCCCTGGTGCTCGGCCCCGGCCGCCGGTGGAAGCGGACGCTGGTGCACCGCCTGGCGGCCCGCGCCTGACAAGCCGATGGGTGCGGCGCCGGCCGTCCGGCGGGCGGGAAGCCGATCGGCACCCATCGAGGAGGAATGAGCATGCCGAAGCAGGACGAGGGCGGGGTCCCGGGTCTGATCGCGCCGGTCCAGGGGCGCTCGAAGCTGTCGACGCGTCGCCTCCTCGAAGCCGCGGGCGAGGTGATCGCCGAGCGCGGGTACGAGCAGGCGAGCCTCGCCGCGATCGGCGAGCGGGCGGGTTACAGCCGCGGCCTCGTCACCACCAGGTTCGGGACGAAGGAGAACCTCCTCACCGTCCTGATGGAGCGGATCACCTCCACCTGGATCGAGCACAACGTGCTGCCCGAGATCGAGGGTCTCCCCGGACTCGACGCGATGCTCACGTACCTCGACACCGTGATCGAGCAGCTCGAACGGGATCCGGAGGCCATGCGCATCCTCTGGGCCCTCTCGTTCGAAGCGGCCCGCGCGAGCTCACCGCTGCGCGAGCATTTCGAGCCGTACCACCGGGCCACGCTCACCACGATCACGGCGTTCCTGCGCAACGGGATCGAGGACGGATCGGTCGACCCCGACGTCGACCCCGAGCGCGAGGCCCTGCTGTACACCGCGACGCTCCGCGGCATGGCGTACCACTGGCTGCTGGTCGGGGACGGCGACGAGGCGCTGGCGCTGTTCCGCTCGTTCCGGGAACAGTCGGCGCACGCGTACCTGCCCGGCCCAAGGAAACGTCGGCGGCGCTCCAAGACCTTGACGCCTGCTGCGAATTCCGGGTAGGGTCTACTATGCGTATAGAATGCAGGGATCATCGAGCAGATGATCGAACAGAGCCGGCATTGAGGATCGAGGTCTGATGACGGTCGTGACCGAACTGGATCGGTGTGACGGCGTGGCGCTGGCCGAGCTCGTCCGCTCGGGCGAGGTGAGCCCCCTCGAGCTGCTCGAGGCGACGATCCGCCGCATCGAGGCCGTCAACCCGGCCGTCAACGCAGTGGTCAGCACCATGTACGACGAGGCCGAGCGGGTGGCGACCGGCGAGCTTCCCGACGGGCCGTTCCGCGGTGTGCCGTTCCTCCTCAAGGACGGCGGCGGCGCCGCCTATGCCGGCCACGTGGCGTCCGGGGGGAGCCGTTACCTGGCCGACTACGTCCCCGAGGTGGACGGCGAGATCACCCGTCGGTACAAGGCCGCTGGGCTCGTCTGCTGCGCCAAGACCAATCTCTCCGAGTTCGGGCTGCAGCCGACGACCGAGCCCGAGCTGCACGGACCGACCCGCAATCCGTGGGACCTGGAGCGGATGGCCGGCGGGTCGAGCGGCGGTGCGGCCGCGGCCGTGGCCACCCGGATGGTGCCGATGGCCAACGGGAGCGACAGCGGCGGTTCGATCCGGGTCCCGGCCGCCTGCTGTGGTGTGTTCGGGTTCAAGCCGACGCGGATGCGCACCTCGTCGCCGCGTCGCGACCTGGGCATGTCGTTGCGCGTGGGCCTGCTCAGTGAGCACGCGCTCACGATCTCGGTTCGCGACTCGGCGGCGCTGCTCGACGCAACCGCCGGTGGGCTGCCCGGTGATCCGTTCTTCGCCGCTCTGCCGCGGCGTCCCTACCTCGAGGAGCTGGAGGTCGCGCCCGTCCCGCTGCGGATCGTGTTCAGCACCGTGGCACCGTCGGGCGCGCCCCTGGATGCTGAGTGCATCGCCGCGGTCATGGACGCGGCGAAGTTGTGCGAGGACCTCGGCCACCATGTGGAGGAGGGCGCCGCCGAGGTGGATGTCCCGGCGTTGGCTCGGGCCTTCGGCCACGTGTCGGCGGTCGGGATGGCGTGGGACATCCGCAACTGGGAGCGCAAGATCGGCAAGGTTGCCCGAGCCGAGGACTTCGAGGCGGGCACGTGGGCGGCGATCGAGCGGGGCCGGACCGTCGGCACGTCGGCGGAGGACCTGATGGACGCCCAGGTCACGATTCAGGGGTTGTGTGATGACATCGCCCGTTGGTCGAGCCCCTACGACGTCTGGCTCACGCCCACCACGGGAGCACCGCCGCTGCCGCTGGGCTCGTTCCGGGCGACGCCCGAGGAGCCCATGCGCGCGATGACGACCGCCATGCAGTTCCTGCCCTTCACGATGCTGCAGAACGTCACTGGTCAGCCGGCCATGTCGGTGCCCTTGGCGTGGACCGACGCGGGGCTGCCCGTCGGCGTCCACTTCGCCGGGCCCTATGGCGACGAAGGGCTCCTGTTCCGCCTCGCCGGCCAGCTCGAGGCGGCTCGGCCGTGGGCGGACCGGATCCCTCCGCACAACGCCCTCATGGACAACCCGGGGGATCGGCTTCGATGAAGATCGATGGAGGCCTCGGGTCTGACTTGGCCGAGGTCGGGACGATGGCTCGCACACGCGAAGAGCAGGGCTACGACGGTCTTTGGAGCGCGGAGACCGCGCACGACCCCTTCTTCCCGTTGCTCATGGCCGCGCAGACCACCGAGCGGGTGGAGCTCGGCACCGGGATCGTCGTGGCGTTCGCCCGGAACCCGATGCTGCTGGCCCAGGCTGGGTGGGACCTCCAGGCGGCTTCGAAGGGTCGCTTCATCCTCGGCCTCGGCAGCCAGATCGAGCCGCACATCACGAAGCGTTTCTCGATGCCGTGGTCGGCGCCGGCGGCCCGGATGCGAGAGATGATCTCGGCGATACGCGCCATCTGGGCGGCTTGGCAGGACGGAACGAAGCTCGACTTCCGGGGTGACTTCTACACCCACACGCTGATGACGCCGTTCTTCAACCCGGGCCCGAATCCCCACGGTGTCGCCAAGATCTTTCTTGCGGGCGTCGGTGAGCGGATGACCGAGGTCGCCGGGGAAGTCAGCGATGGCTTCTTGTGTCATCCCTTCACCACCGATCGGTACCTGCGCGAGGTGACCCTGCCCGCCCTCGAGCGGGGCGCGAAGCGCTCAGGCCGCGTGCTCTCGGAGCTCGAAGTGTCGGGGCCGGCGTTCGTCGTGACCGGCGCGACCGAGGAGGCGATGGCGAGCTCGGCGGCGAAGACCCGCCAGCAGATCGCGTTCTACGGGTCGACGCCCGCGTACCGCCCAGTCCTCGAGCTGCACGGCCTCGGTGCCCTGCAGGACGAGCTGCACGCGATGTCGAAGCAAGGCCGGTGGGAGGAGATGGGCGAGCTCATCACCGACGATGTCCTGCATCTGTTCGCCGTGGTCGCCGAGCCCGAGGACCTCGCATCGAGAGTGGCCGAGCGCTTCGGCGGGATTGTCCAACGACTCAGCTTCTACACGCCGCACACAGGTGAGGTTGATCGCTGGAAGGCCGCCCTCGAGCGTCTGCACAATGTCTGACGTGGCCGCCGAGCGCGAGCCAAGGCTCCACTTCGACGTCCACGACGGCGTGGGTGAGCACCTGCTGCTCGTCCACGGGTTCCTCTCCAGCCGCGCCAGTTGGATGCCGAACCTGCAGAGCCTCGCGAAGGTCTCGCGTCCGGTGACCATCGAGCTGTGGGCCCACGGGCGCTCCCCGTCGCCGGCCGAGCCCGAGTGGTACGAGCTGCCGTCCTATACGGCCGCCTTTGAACGCGTGCGCGAAGCCGTGGGTTGCGAGCAGTGGTTCGTGTGCGGCCAATCGTTGGGCGCCGCGTTCACGATGCGGTACGTGCTCGATCGACCCGAGCACGTGCTGGGCCACATCATGACCAACAGCGCCGCCTCGGTCTCCAAGGAAGAGAAGATCGTGACCGAGCACCTCGAGGCCCTCGCGGTCGAGTTCGAGACCGGCGGCGTCGAGGCCATCCGGGCCCAGCGCATGTTCCCGGGGCTCCTACCGGGGCTGCCCGACGACATCCGTACGGCGCTCTACGCCGATGCGGCGCTCCATGACCCCGAGGGCCTGGCGACGATGCTCCGGTATGGCTCGGCGACGTCCTCACGATCGCGGCTCGGCGAGAACGTGGTCCCCACCCTGTTGGTGGCGGGCGAGAAGGAGCAGTCGTTCGTCAAGGCGCGCCGATTCCTCGAGGAGAACCTCCCGGAGCTCGAGGTGGTCCCGGCCGACGCAGGCCACGCCGTCAACCTCGAGACCCCAGAGGTCTTCGACGCAGCCGTGTCGCGGTTCATCACCGCGCTCAGTCCGGCCTGAAGGGCTCGCGCCGTGCATCCGGAGCTCCATGCCGCGAACGCCCCGGACCGACCCGCTCAGATCGTTGCCGGCACCGGCGAGATCACGACCTTCCATGAGCTGAACGACGGGTCGAACCGGTTCGCCCGTTTCCTCTGGGACGCCGGGCTCCGTCCTGGAGATCACCTGGCGGTCTTCCTCGAGAACCATCCGCGGTACTTCGAGATCTACTGGGCGGCGCTGCGCTCCGGCCTCTACCTCACCCCGGTCAACCGGTACCTGACTGCGGCCGAGGCCGCATTCATCGTGGAGGACTGCGGCGCCCGGGTGCTGGTGAGCTCGGAGCTGCTCGGCCCGGTCGCCGAGCAGCTCCCCGCGCTGGTCCCGCGCTGTGAGTCGTGGCTGATGCTCGACGGCACCCGGCCGGGTTTCGAGGCGTACGAAACGGCGGTGGACGCGCAGCCGGCGGTACCGCTGGACGCGCAGCCGCTGGGCGAGGTGATGTTCTACAGCTCCGGGACGACCGGCCGGCCCAAGGGTGTGATGCGGCCACTGAGTGGCCGGACGATCGACGAGAACCCGGGCGGCCGTATGGCCGCCAAGTTCCTCGGCATGCACCCCGGGGCCGTGTACCTGTCGACCGCGCCGCTGTACCACACCGCAGCCCTCGGGTGGGCGACCGCGGTGCAGGCTCTCGGTGGGACCGTCGTGCTGATGGAGCGCTTCGACGCCGCCGAAGCCCTCCGTTGCATCGACGCCTACCGGGTGAGCCACACCCAGTGGGTGCCGACCATGTTCAAGCGGCTCCTCGACCTGTCGCCGGAGGAGCGCGCCGGCCACGACCTCTCCAGCCACCGGGTCGCGATCCACGGCGCCGGCCCCTGCCCCGTTGAGGTCAAGCGCCAGATCATCGAGTGGTGGGGCCCGATCGTCCTCGAGTACTACGGCGCCACCGAGGGCAACGGCATGACGGTGATCGACTCGACCGAGTGGCTCGGGCACGTTGGTTCGGTGGGCAAGGCGGTCGTGGGGTCGATCCACATCTGCGACGAGGACGGCACACCCTTGGCGAGTGGCGAGGACGGCCTCGTCTACTTCGAGCGTGACCGGGTCCCGTTCGCGTACTACAACGACGAGAAGAAGACCGCCGCGGCTCGCCACCCCGAGCATCCGATGTGGACCACGCTCGGCGACATCGGGCACCTCGACGACGAGGGCTACCTCTTCCTCACGGACCGCCGGGAGTTCCTGATCATCTCCGGTGGAGTGAACATCTACCCGGCCGAGAGCGAGAACCTGCTGCTCGGTCATCCATTCGTTGCCGACGTGGCCGTGATCGGTGTGCCGAACGCCGAGTTCGGCGAGGAGGTCAAGGCGATCGTGAAGCTCCGAGACGGCGACGTGGGTTCGGATGACCGGGCGGCCGAGCTGATCGACTTCTGCCGGGAACACCTGGCCCACTTCAAGTGCCCGCGGTCGGTCGAGTTCGTCGACGAGCTCCCGCGGTTGCCCACTGGGAAGCTGGCCAAGAAGGGCCTGCGTGATCAATACCGGGCGCTGGCCGCATCTGAGGAGCCCGGTTGAGCTCGAACCGTCTTGACGCGGAGCTGAGCCTGTTCGACCCGTTGGGTCCCTCGACGATGCACTGCCCGGTCGCAGTTGAGTACGCGAGCATGCGCGCCGAATGTCCGGTGTTCTACGTCGCCGCGCTCGACCTGTTCCTTGTGACGCGCTACGACCTCGTGTGCGAGGTCGTGCGCGACCCGGTCACATTCTCTTCGGCCACGATCAGGTTCAACATGCCCAAGAGCCGCGAGGAGTACAAGAAGGTCGCGGCGGTGATCGCGGACGGGTACCCGAGGATCCCGACGTTGCTGTCGGCAGACCCGCCCGCGCACACCCGCTACCGACGCTTTGTTTCCAAGGCTTTCTCGCCCAAGGCGATCGCCGGCCTCGAGCCCCTGATCCGGTCGATCGCCACGCGACTCATCGACGAATGGGTCGGTGCTCGCCGTATCGACTTCGTCGCGGAGTTCGCCCTTCCCCTCCCGATGGAGGTCATCGCTGCCGCGTTGAGCGTGCCTGATGAGCGTCTCGATGACGCGAAGCGCTGGAGCGAGCAGTCGAACGTCGCCTTCGGCGCCACACCGTCGCTCGAGGTACGCGTGGAGGGCCAGCGTGGCGTCAACGAACTGCAGCGGTTCTTCGCCGATGCCATCGAGCAGCGACGACGCGAGCCCCAGGACGACCTGCTGACGAGCCTGCTCAACGTCCGCATCGAAGACGAGGGGGGCGACACGGTCGAAGCTCGCGAGCTCGACCTGCCCGAGATGCTGAGCATCGTGCACTCGCTGCTCGTCGGCGGGAACGAGACGACGACCAAGATGTTGGCCGAGATGATGCGACGACTCGCCGACGACGCCGACCTCTGGGATCGTGTGCGTGGCGATCCATCGCTCATCCCGCTCATGGTGGAGGAAGCACTCCGGCTCGGATCGCCGGCGGCGGGCTCATGGCGAATCGCGACCCGCGACGTCGAGCTCGGTGGCGTCGTGATCCCGAAGGGCAGCCAAGTGATTCCGCTGTTCGGTTCGGCGAACCACGATGAGCAGGTGTTCGAGGATGCCGAGACCTTCGACCCGTACCGCCCCGAGCTCCATGAGCACGTGGCCTTCGGACGCGGTGTGCACACCTGCCCAGGGGCGGCGCTCACCCGCCTCGAGGGACGGGTCGCGCTGGAGGAGCTGGCGGCACGGCTGGGCACGCTTGTCCTGAGCGAGACGAACGACTTCAGCTACAACCCCAGCTACTTGCTCCGTGGCCTCACGAGACTCGATCTCGACATCGAAACCGGCCGGAGTGGCGCAGTGGAACCCGTCGGTATCAACCCCGCATGAGCACCCGCGATCACCACGAGACCGCCGGCGAAGCGGCCGTCTGGGGTCCAGCGGTCGAGATCGCGAACATCCCGACGCTGCTCATGATGCTCGTGCATATGACCGGCGACCTCGGCTGGCTGGAGGAGCGGTACCGTCCGAGCCGGACGCGGGGCCTCGACGACAACGACACGGGCGGTCTCCCCGAAGCGGTGCAGACCGAGATCCGCGCCGCCGCACTCGATGCCATCCTCGCCTGGCGCGACGGCAAGCCGTTGGTGATCAGCGAGCCGTCCGACGAGCTGCTGGTTCGCATGATGAGCGTGTCGGTCGGTGACCCGGTCCCGATCGAATACGCGCCGGTCATTGCTGAGGAACTGCGGTTACTCGAGCGCCCGACACAGTGTGCGCCGCCGCCGACGGATTTCGGGGTTCTCATCATCGGCGCGGGCATCTCCGGGCTTTGCGCGGCGGTCCGGCTGCAACAGGCGGGCGTGCACTACACGATCTTGGAGCGCAACGCTGACGTGGGCGGCACCTGGCTCGAGAACCGCTACCCGGGGTGTGGGGTCGACACGCCGAGCTACCTCTACTCGTTCTCGTTCGCGCGCGGCGACTGGTCGCACCACTTCGCGCTGCGCGACGAACTGCGCGCCTACCTCGACCGCATTGCGGAAGAGTTCGACATCACCGCCCACATCCAATTCGATACCGAGGTCCTCGGTGCGCGCTACGAAGCCGAAGAGCAGGCGTGGTACGTCGAGGCGCGTCATGCCGGCGGCGCGACGTCCAGGCTGCGGGCCAACGTGCTCATCAGCGCCGTCGGTGCGTTCAACAAGCCCTCGATCCCGCCAATCGAGGGCGCCGACTTGTTTCTTGGTCCTGCACTGCACACCGCGCGCTGGCCCCGCGAAGGAATTGATCTGCGGGGCAAACGGCTCGCGGTGATCGGCAACGGCGCGAGCGCCATGCAGCTCGTACCGGCCGTCGCCGACGAGGCCGCTTCGATCGTGGTGTTTCAGCGTTCTCCGCAATGGGTCGCGCCGTTCGAGAAGTTCCACAAGCCGGTGCCGGCGCCGTTGCGCTTCCTTCTCGGTGAGGTGCCGATCTACCACGACTGGTACCGGCTGCGCCTCGCCTACAGCTACAACGACGCGCTGTACCCGGCACTGTTAAAGGACCCTGATTGGCCCCACCCGGAACGTTCGCTCAGCGCCCGCAACGATCGCCACCGCGAGTTCTACACGCAGTACATCGTGTCGGAGCTCGGTGACCGCCAGGATCTGCTCGAGCAGGTCCTGCCGAAGTATCCGCCGTACGGCAAGCGGATGTTGATGGACAACGGTTGGTTCCGCACGCTCACACGCGACGATGTGCGCCTCGTCAGCGACCCGATCGACGAGATCCGACCGGGCGGCGTGGTTGCGGCCGGCGAGGAATACGAGGCCGATGTGCTCGTCTGGGCAACCGGTTTCGACGTGGTGCGTTTCCTCGCGCCGATGGACATCGTCGGACGATCTGGTCACAATCTCGAGCACTACTGGGGCAACGACGACGCCCGTGCGTACCTCGGTACCGCGGTTCCCGACTTCCCCAACTTCTTCTGTCTCTACGGCCCGAACGCGCAGTTCGGTCACGGCGGGAGCCTCATCACGATCGTGGACCGCCAGATGCACTACGTGATGAGCGCGCTCGACCAGATGTTCGCGGGTGGGTTCGGCGCGGTCGAGGTAAAGAGGAACGTGCACGACGCCTACAACGTCGAGGTCGACGCCGCCCACGAGAACATGGTTTGGAGCCACCAGGGCATGAGTACCTACTACCGCAACTCCCGCGGCCGGGTCGTCGCGATCAACCCGTTCCGCGTTGTCGACTTTTGGGCCAAGACCGGCCGCGCCGACCTCGACGAGTACCACACCGAGCCGGCAGTCGCACCAGACCGGGCGGCGGTGCGCACGACCTGATGCCCCTTGCCGAGGATTCGGAGTGATGCGATGAACCAGCCGCTCGACGCCGAGATCGCGGCCGCCGTCGCCGCATTCCCACACTTCGCGTTGACGGCCGACCTTCTTCCTGCGTTCCGGCTGCCCGCGCCGCCCGCCGAGCTGTCCGACGCCGTCGAGCGCACCGAGCGGCAGGTGCCGGGCGATCCCCCGGTGGGGCTGCGGGTGCACCGTCCGGTGGATGCGACGGGACCTCTGCCGTGCTTCGTGAGCATGCACGGGGGCGGCTTCGTCTTCGGGTCCGTCGAAAAGGATGACCTGCTCTTCGATCGGTGGTGCACCCTCCTGGGAATCATCGGCGTGTCCGTCGACTACCGGCTGGCGCCCGAGACGACGTACCCGGGTCCGCTCGATGACTGTTATCGCGCGTTGGTCTGGACGTACGAGCACGCCGACGAGCTCGGTGTCGATTGCGACGCGATCGTGCTCCACGGGGTCAGCGCCGGCGGTGGTCTGGCCGCCGGCCTGGCGCTGTTGGCGCGGGACCGGGGTGAGGTGCCGGTCGCCCTCCAGATTCTCGACACGCCGATGCTCGACGATCGCCGGATCACGCCATCGAGCCGCCAGGACGGCCTGGCGATCTGGAGTCGGGAGTCGAACGAGTTCGGCTGGCGGTCCTACCTCGGCGACCGCTTCGGCTCCGAGGACGTGCCCGGCTACGCCGCGCCAGCTCGTGCGATCGATCTGGCTGGTCTTCCGCCGGCGTTCGTGTCCGTCGGTACCTGCGACGGCTTCCGCGACGAGGACGTCGAGTACGCGCTGCGCCTGAACCAAGCGGGCGTGCCGACCGAGCTGCGCGTCTACGCGGGCGCACCCCACGGCTACCAGTTCGCACGCGACTCCGCGATCTACCGGGCGAGTCGGCTCGACATCGAGGGCTGGTTCGCTCGCCGGCTCCAAGCCATCAAGGGCGGAGCGACCTCGTCGCGCTACTCCAAGTAGTGGAGCACGGCGAGCACGCGCCGGTGGTCCCCCTCATCGGGCTCCAGGCCGAGCTTGGCGAAGACGTTGCCGATGTGCTTCTCCACGGCGCCGGCGCTGATCACGAGCTTCTCGGCGATCGAGCGGTTCGAGCGGCCCTCGGCCATCAGCGACAGTACCTCGCGCTCGCGGGGCGTCAGGGCGTCGAGCGCGGAGTCCCGGCTGTGACGGCCGAGGAGCTGGGCGACGACGTCGGGGTCGAGTGCGGTGCCGCCCGCGCCGACGCGCTGCACGGCCTCGACGAACTCGCGCACGTCCGCGACGCGGTCCTTGAGGAGGTAGCCGAGGCCGGTGGCGTCGCCGGCGAAGAGCTCGCGGGCGTACTCGTCCTCCACGTACTGGCTGAGCACGAGCACGGCGAGGCCGGGTTGGGCCGTGCGGGCTTCGTGCGCGGCGCGCAGGCCCTCGTCGGTGAACGTGGGCGGCATGCGCACGTCGACGATCGCGAGGTCGGGGTGGTGTTCCTCGACCGCGGCGAGGAGCTCGACGCCGTCGCCCGCGGTGGCGACGACGTCGATGCCCTCGTCTTCGAGGAGCCGCTCGAGGCCGGCACGGAGGAGCACCGAGTCCTCGGCGATGACTACGCGCACGGCACCGTCGCCTGGATCACGGTCGGTCCGCCGGGGGGACTGCTGACCGACAGGTCGCCGTCGACACCGGCCACGCGGTCGGCCAGTCCCCGCAGGCCGGTGGGGACGAGGTCGTCGTGCTCGCCGATGGCCGCGCCGCCCCGCCCGTCATCCTGCACCTCGACCACGATGCGGTTGTCTACCTCACGGATGCTCACCGTGGCCCGGGACGCCTGGGCGTGGCGGCTCACGTTGGTGAGGCTCTCGGCCACCACGTAGTAGGCGGTGGCCTCGACCGCGGGGGTCGGGCGCTGGGCGAGCGCGACGGTCACGTCGACCGGGATGGGTGCGCGCGCCGCGAGGGCGTTGACCGCGGCGTCGAGGCCGCGGTCGGTGAGCACCGAGGGGTGGATGCCCCGGGCGAGGTCGCGCAGCTCGACGAGCGCGAGCTTGGCATCCGCGTGGGCCTCGTCGATGAGCACCGCCGCAGCCTCGGGGTCGGTGGCCAGCTTCTCCTTGGCCCGGCCCAGCTCCATGGCGAGCGACGTGAGGCGCATCTGCGCGCCGTCGTGCAGCGCGCGCTCGATGCGCTGACGCTCGGCGGTGGCCGCGTCGACGGAACGGGCGCGGCTCTCGCTGAGGTGCCCGATCTTCGCCTCGAGCTCCGCCGCGCTGACGCCGAGGAGGCCACGCGTCGCCATCCGGCTGAGGTTGGCGACCCCGCGGATGATCCACGGTGCGATCACCAGGGCGACGACCCCGAGCACGCTCCAGATCGCCATCATCCACCACTCGCCGGTGAAGTTGTCGTTGGGGAGTGCCCAGCCCCACAGGGGAGTGGTGACGAGGCCGAGTGCGGTGGCCCATACGGTGACGACGACGGTGAACGTCGCGATGCCCCACGGCATCAGGAGCGCCTCGTAGAGGAACTCCTTCCAGAACGTGGCCTGCTTCATGTTGGCGACGAGGTTCAGGAACCAGCGCCGGAGTCCCTCGTACCATGGCGCGTCCGGGACCCGCGCGTAGTGGTGCAGCGCCGGCGCCGAGGCCAGGGCGGGGATCTCGAGGAGCGCCCGGGCGCGGGCCCGCTCCCAGTTGGCGATCACCCGGATCGCGACCACGGTGAGCAACAGGATCGGGATCCCGATGAAGGTGATGAGCGACCCGAAGCCGGTCGAGATCATCGCCGCCAGCACGCTGAACACGGCGACGCCGACGGGCAGGTCGAGCAGGAGGTGGAGGTTCTCCTTGGCGGTCTGCCGCTCGGTGTAGGGGCGCAGCAGCCGCCGCCACCGGGAGCGGGCCGGGGTGGGCCCGTCCATGGGTCGGGCGGTCGGCTCGGCGGTCGGCTCGGCGGTCGGCTCGGTGGTCTCCACGGTGTCCATCATGGTGCTCATCAGACGTTCACTTCCTCATGCTGGGGGGAGGGGACGGGGTTCGGGGGTACGGTCGGCCCGGCGCCGGGGGTCGCGGTGCGGGCGCCGGCGGCTGCGGGGTGCGGCGCCTCGATGTGTCCACCTTCCACATGCACGGTGGGCAGCAGCCGGTCGAGCCAGCGGGGCATCCACCAGTTGGCGTTGCCGAGCAGCTCCATGGTGGCGGGCACCAGCAGTAGGCGGACGACGGTCGCGTCTACGAACACGGCGACCGCGAGCCCGAGGCCGAACAGGGCGAGTCCCCGCTCCGGTCCGAACACGAAGCTCCCGAAGACGCACACCATGATCGCGGCGGCTGCGGTGATCACCCGGGCCGTCGACGCGAGGCCGTCGGCAACTGCGTTGGCGTTGTCGCCGGTGCGGTCGTACTCCTCCCGGATGCGGGAGAGGAGGAACACCTCGTAGTCCATTGAGAGGCCGAACACGATGGCGAAGAGGAACACCGGAGCCCACACCTCGATCGGCCCGGCCTTGTCGACGCCGAAGACGTCCGACGCCCAGCCCCACTGGTAGACGGCGACGACCACTCCGTAGGCCGCGCCGATCGAGAGCAGGTTCATCACGACGGCCTTCAGCGGCACGAGGATGCTGCGGAACACGATCATCAGCAGCAGGAACGACAGCACCAGCACCGCGCCGATGAACAGTGGGAGGCTCGCGGCGGTGGCATCGGCGATGTCGTCGAACACCGCGGTCTGGCCGCCGACGAACACGCGCACGTCGCTGCCCGCGGTCGCCTGCGGGACCACGTCGTCGCGCAGGCGGGTGACGAGCTCGGCCGTCTCGGCGTCTTGGGGTGCGGTGGTGGGGAACACCTGGAGCACCGCGGCGCTCCCGTCGGTGTTGGCCTGGGCCGGCGTGGCCGCGGCGACGCCCGGCGTAGCCGCGAGGTCGGCCTCGAGGCGGGCCAAGGTGGCCGCGTCGCCCGCGCCGGCCGGCATCTCTACGGCGAGGACGAGCGGCCCGTTGAAGCCCGGGCCGAAGCCGCGCGCCAGGGTGTCATAGGCGATGCGGGTGGTGTCGGTGGTTGGCCGGTTGCCGGCGTCGCCGATGCCGAGGCGCATGGCGAGCGCGGGGGCGGCGAGCACGAGCAGGATCACGAGGCCCGCGGTCGCCGCGATGCCGGGACGACGCTGGAGGGTGCGGCTCCACCGGTACCAGAAGGTCGTCCGGCCGGGGCGGGTGGCCTTGTTGCGATGCGGCAGGCCGAGGCGATCGATGTTGGTGCCCACGAACCCGAGCAGCGCGGGCAGCAGGGTGATCGACGCCAGCATCGTCATGAGAACGCCGAGGGAGATCGCGATCGCGACTCCCCGGGTGGAGCTGAGGTCGGTGAGCAGCAGGCCGAGCACCGAGATCATCACCGTGGTGCCGGCGAAGATGACGGCGCGGCCCGCGGTGTCGATGGCGCGCACCACCGCGGCCTCGGGGTCGAGCCCGGCGCTCAGCCCCTCCCGGTAGCGGGTGACGATGAACAGCGCGTAGTCGATCCCAACGCCGATGCCGACCATCGCGATCGCGGCCATCGTGAAGTCGGGCATGTCGATGAAGGTGCGGGCGACCATCACGACCGCGGCACCGCAGCCGATGCCGAAGAGCGCGGTGACGATGGGCAGGCCCATGGCGAGCACGGAACCGAACGCAAGGAGCAGGATCACCATCGCGGCGAGGACGCCGATCATCTCGCTGGTCCCGCCGGCCTGAGGCTGGATGAACATGTCGCCGCCGAGCGAGATCCGCAGGGCAGCGCCGCCGTCGCGGGCGTCGGCCATCGCGGCGATTCGCAGGCCGTCGGCCTGGAGCGCGGCCTCGGAACGGTCGGCGAGGTTGACCTCCGCGTAGAAGACCGTGCCGCCTTCGGCGATCTGGCGGGCACCGTCGGGCGCATACGGGCTCGCGATGCTCGAGCGGGGGATCTCCCGGTCGACCTTCGCGAGGAGCGCCTCGACCTCGCGGCGGACCGCCGGGTTGGTCGCGCCGGCTTCGGACTCGAAGACGATCTGGCCGGTCGCGCCGGCCCGATCGGAGAAGCCCGAGCGCTCGAGCAGGTCGACCGCGGCCTGGCTCTCGGAGCCGGGCAGCTTGAACTCGCCGTGGAACGCGCCCCCGATCGCGCCGGCGACGGCGAACGTCGCGATAAGGAGGATGACCCACGCGGCGACGACCCGGCGCCGGCGGTGGTACGTGGTACGGGCGAGACGGCTGAGCATGCTGGGGGCCTCCAGGGCGACGCGGCTGTTGCCGTCGAACCTACGGAGATGCCCCGCTTCCGGGAATCCGGTGAGCCGGTGTCTTCGAGGTGGGGCTAGCCCTACCCGGTGGAGTTGCTTCGCCGTACTCTCTGGCCCTGACCTCCATCGATGTGCCGCTCGACCCGGCGGCCTGGGATCCCCGCGACCCGTTGTTCCGCCAGGACCCGATCCCTTGGTATCGGGTCCTGCGCGAGCAATCGCCGGTGCACGTCCACGCGGACTACGGCGTGGTGCTGTCCCGCTTCGAGGACATCAATCGACTTCTGCGCGACGAGCGCTTCAGTGTCGGCACCCCGAGCCCGTGGCGGGAGGGTTTCGCCTCGGTGGCTCCGCCGTCGATGCGCATGATCTCCGAGAACATGCTCCTGTTCATCGACCCGCCGCAGCACTCCCGGGTCCGCGGCCTCGTGTCCAAGGCCTTCACGCCCCGACGAGTCGAGGCCCTGCGGCCGCGGCTCACCGAGATCATCGGCGAGCAGCTCGATGCCCTCGACGGGGTGGCGTGCTTCGACGTCATGGAGACCATCGCGGGCACGTTCCCGATCCTGGCCATCACCGAGCTCCTCGACGTTCCTGCAGGCGACAGCCGTGCACTCCACGACTGGACCGTGGCCGTCACCGCCTTCGACGAGTTGCCTATCGATTTCGACGTGCTGGGTTCGGCCGGCGAGGCTGCCGACGAGTTCCTGGCGTGGGCGGGGGAGCTGGTGGAGCGTCGCCGGGCCGATCCTGGTGATGACCTCATCTCGGCGCTCATCGCCGCTGAGGAGGATGGGGTCCAACTCACCCACGACGAGCTCCTGTCCATGATCGTGTTGCTGCTCGTGGCCGGCCATGACACCACGATGAGCCTGATCTCGACTGGTCTGTGGCTGCTCCTGCAGCACCCAGATGCAGCTGATGCGGTCGCTGCCGATCCGACCGCGGCCGCCGGCGCGGTCGAGGAGACCCTTCGCTACATGGGTCCGCTCCAGGTCGCCTCGGGCGGTGGGCGATGGCCGACCGAGCCGGTGGAGATCGCCGGCCGGGTGATCGAACCGGGGACGCCGATCCGGCTGCTGCTCGGCTCCGCGAACCGCGACCCCGAGGCGTTCCCCGACCCGGACCGCTTCGACATCGGCCGGTCGACAACCGGGCACCTCGCGTTTGGCAAGGGCCTGCACTTCTGCATCGGCGCCGCGCTCGGTCGCCTCGAGGGCCAGATCGTGATTCCCGAGGTGCTACGGCGCTTTCCGGATCTGACCCTCGTCGACGACGAACCCACGTGGCGGCCCAGCTTCGTGACCCGCCAGCTCGCGACCTTGCCGGTGGCGAGGAGCCGGTAGGCCTCGGACGAAACTCGGGATCCGCTGCGTCACGCTCGCGACGCAGTGACCTGCGGAAACGCTTGCGCCCCCGCCAGGATTCGAACCTGGGCGCACGGTTTAGGAACACCTCGAACCCCGGCCACTGGGTCCAGTACGTCCACTACATTTTGAGTTTCGTCCACTACGTCCACTGGGTGCTTCTACGGGCGCTGTTGCGTTGATTCGGATCGGGCCGCGGTGAACCGCATTCCTGTCCCGTTTCGGGTTTAGATCGTCTGGGCGAGTTCGGTGTACGCGGCCTCGAT
>Ga0315278_10000123_pt1 | contig 67504 bp, 58 predicted proteins | sample YL17G06_0_MG_FD_203880 | JGI IMG/M metagenome (GOLD analysis project Ga0315278, IMG submission 203880) | Sediment microbial communities from Yellowstone Lake, YNP, Wyoming, USA - YL17G06_0 | ecosystem: Environmental > Aquatic > Freshwater > Lake > Sediment | place: USA: Wyoming | collected... | reverse complement strand
ACGATCGATTACCTTCCGAGTGATCAGCCTCCCGGATAAATAAGATCTCCTGACAAAAGAAACCGTCAGGAGGTCTTTTATTTGTGGGCCCGGATGGAGTCGAACCATCGACCAAGCGATTATGAGTCGCCTGCGCTAACCACTGCGCCACGGGCCCTCGAAATAATCAACCTTCTTACCATCTTCTAACCACCTCCCCCCATTTTCTTCGAAAATGGGGGGATAAGAGGGGGGCAATCCTCATTTTCTCAGAGCGGGCGATGGGACTCGAACCCACGATATCTTGCTTGGAAGGCAAGCGTTCTACCACTGAACTACGCCCGCGTGGACTGTGATTTTACCGTGAGGCGCACGGACGGTCAACCTTTCATTTGACCATTCCCGCCACGCTCGCCCGCAGCTCCTCCACCGCCTGCTGGTACAGCCGGGCGGCTTCTTCGCTCGCCGAAGCATGCTCCTCCCCGCGCTGACCCGATAAAGCCTCCAATATTTCCAGCTGCATGTGGGGGGTGAATCCCTCCACCGGGACCGCGAGACGCATGCGTTCGCTCCAGGCTCTCACCGGGCCGTAGGCGGCGCGATTCCCCTGGATGTGCTCTTTTTCCAACACTGCCTTCGGGTGCGAAAAGGCCACCCCGCCCTGGATCAGGCCTGCCGTCCACGCCCGCGCCGGCAGACTCGTTTCGAGCAACCCTGCCAGATCCTGTTTCCGCTCCAGCCATTGTTCATCCGGGCTGGTCTCAAAGGGGGTCTCCTCGACCCGCTTGCGGAAGAGTTTCTCCCGTTTGACAACCACCCGCTTCCACGTGCCCCTTTCTTTCCGGATCCTCCCGCTCCACGGCACCTCTTTCAACAACCAGATGCCCGCCGGCCCGGTCATCAGCAGGAACGACTCTCCCATCGGAAGGGCAGTATAGGCATCCGGCAGCGACCGGGCAAGTGCACCGGGCAGGTCTTCGGTCTTCTTCTTGCTCTTTGGATCAACAACTGCCAGCTCCTTTGGCAACAGGCTCTCCCACCAGCGAGCCTCGAGGTCCACGCTCAACCCATCCTCCCCATCGTGCTCCGGCTCTCCGTCCACCACTTCACGGATGTACTGCCGCCCCGCCACCGCCAGCGTCACCAGGATGATCAGCACGACCAGCGCCCAATAGACGATCACGCATGCCACCTGGTGGAAATAAAAGGCGGTCAGGCAGAGCGTCAGGATGGAAAGCGGAGCAAAGGCCGCCAGGGCCACGAACACCCGGCGTCTCCTCCGCCACTCGTTCAGTTCCCTGTGAAAGCGCACCTTTTGACCGGTCTTCACCGCACGCCCGAATTCAACCACCAGTTTCGCCTGGTGGGCGCGAACAGCCTGCAGTCCCGCCGCCAGGTCAGTCCATTTCCGGTCGATGATGCGCATGCTCGCAGTATAGCCGATGTGGGGCAGGCATACAAGCAGGCGGTAGAATCAGGTTTATAATCCTCCGCAGCGGAGATTGAGATGAAAATATCCCGAATTATTCTATTCGTGCTTGCCCTTGCCGTCCTGGTCCTTCAACCCGTTCGGGCCGCCACTTCCACCCCGATCGCCCAGGTGCTCACCATCAACGGAGCCATCACCCCTGCCGTACAGGAATACCTGTCGCGCGGCATCCGTACTGCCGAGATGAATGGCGCCGAGGTGGTCATCCTGCAGCTCAACACCCCCGGCGGCGGGCTCGACCCGATGCAGAAGATGACCCAGGCAATCCGCGCCAGCAGCGTGCCGGTGGTGGTCTATGTAAGCCCGCGCGGCGCCTGGGCTGCAAGCGCAGGCACGGTCATCACGCTGGCGGGTCATGCCGCGGCCATGGCGCCCGAAACAGCCATCGGCGCCGCCAGCCCGGTGGGATCGCAGGGTGCCGACCTGCCCGCCACCGAGCAGACCAAGGTCAAAGAGGCCATGAAAGCGCTGGTGCGCGCCTACACCGAGCGGCGCGGTCCCGAAGCCACCGCCCTGGCGGAAGCCACCATCGAAAGCGCCAAGGCCGTTTCCGCCAGCGAAGCCCTGGCTGCCGGCCTGGTGGATTTCATCGCCAACGATCTCACCGACCTGCTCACCCAGTTGGACGGCTACACCGTCCAGATGGCAGACGGTCCCCGCACCCTACACACCGCTGAGGCGGTCACCGAAACCCTGCCGATGAGCCTGATCGAGCAGCTGCTGCAGCTGCTGGTGGACCCAAACTTTGTCTTCATCCTGCTCAGCATCGGCGTGCAGGCCATCCTGATCGAACTCTCCAGCCCGGGCGGATGGGTGGCGGGCTTCGTCGGCATGGTCTGCCTGGCGCTGGCGGCCTACGGGCTGGGCATCCTGCCGGTCAACTGGTTCGGGCTGGCTTTCATCGTCATCGCCTTCGTATTGTTCGTCGTGGATATCAAGGCCGCCACACACGGCGGACTCACCGCGGCCGGCATTGGCTCGTTCATCGTCGGCGCGCTGGTGCTGTTCAACTCGCCGGGCACGCCCCGCTTCCAGCAGGTCTCGCTCCCGCTGGTCATCCTGGTGGGGCTGCTCACCGGCGTCAGTTTCGCGGTCATCGTCGGCTTCGCCCTGAGCGCCCGCAAGAAGCCGGTCATCACCGGCAAGGAGGGCATGGTCGGGCTGAGCGGCTTCGCCATCAGCGACATTGACCCCTCCGGGCAGGTGCAGTGCGGGGCAGAATTATGGAGCGCTGAACTGGCTGAGGGCGAGTCCCGCATCCGCAAGGGGGAGAGGGTGCAGGTGGTGAAGGTGGAAGGGCTGCGGCTGAAGGTGAGGAAGGCAGTGAAGCCCTGATGCCCCAGTCCCCCACGCGTGACCGGATTGACCCCACTTCCATTAAAGCATCCCCTCTCCGCCGACCGGATTGGGTGAAGGTGCGCGCCCCCTCCGGCGAGGCAACCGCCCACCTGCAGTTGCTGATGCGCTCGAAGGAGCTGCACACCGTCTGCGAGGAGGCGATGTGCCCCAACATGGGTGAATGCTGGGGGTCGGGTACCGCCACCTTCCTGCTGCTGGGGGATGTGTGCACCCGCCGGTGCGGATTCTGCGACATCAAGCGCGGCCGCCCGGGAGCCATCGACTGGGGGGAACCGGAACGCGTCGCCCAGGCGATCAAAGCCATGGGCCTGAAGCATGCCGTTATCACCTCCGTCAACCGCGACGACCGCCGCGACGGAGGAGCCCCGATCTTTGCCATGCTCATCCGGCGCGTCCGAGAGCTCTCTCCCGGCTGCTCGCTGGAGGTGCTGATCCCCGATTTCAAGGGTTCGCTTGCCGCCTTGAAGATCGTGCTCGACGCCCGCCCCGAGATCCTGAATCATAACGTGGAAACCGTGCCGCGCCTGTTCAAGCGCGTCCAGCCGCAGGACCATTACGAGTGGAGCGCGGCCATCCTCTCCGCCGCCAAGAAGATCGACCCGCAGGTGCTCACCAAGAGCGGCGTGATGGTGGGGCTGGGCGAGGAGCTGGAAGAGGTCAAGGCCGTGATGCGCGACCTGCGCAGCTGGGGCGTGGATATCCTGACCCTGGGTCAATACCTGCAGCCTTCCCGGCGCCACCTGCCGATCGAGCGCTATTACAGCCCGGAGGAGTTCGAGCTGCTTCGTGCGTACGGAAAGGAGATCGGCTTCAGGTGGGTGGAGTCGGGTCCGCTGGTGCGCTCCTCCTACCACGCGGCCGAACAGGTGAGGGCACTCTCCAGCGCGCACCACCAACAATAGAGATCCTCCCATCGTTCGGGAAAATCAATCCATTGAGAGGAATCCCCAGGCAACCTTATGTCATCCCCGGGACCATTTCCGAAAAGAGCAGGAATTGGCTGGAGCGTATTTCTCCATTCAATACCCATGAAATGAGCCTCAACAGGGAGAGATCAGCGCTGCTGGTGGTGGATATGCAGAGGTTCTTCCTGGACCCTTCCTCGCCTTCCTTCACCTGCGGTGGTCTCGTCGTTCTTCCAGGGCTGACCGGGCTCATCCACGTCTTCCGGCAGGCTGGTCGTCCGGTCATTTTCACCCGGCACGTGCACCATCCTGACCACCTGGATGCGGGTATCATGGCATGGTGGTGGCAGGGCATGTGCAAGGAGGGAAGCCCGGAAAGTGAAATCCACCCTGAGGTATCCCCGGAACCAAAAGAAAAGGTGATTCTAAAACACCGTTACTAGGCTTTCTACAATATCGACCTGGAAACCGTTTTGCGCTGTCTGAAAGTGGAAGATATCGTTATCACAGGGATCATGACCAACATGTGTTGCGAATCCACGGCTCGCGATGCTTATTTCCGCGATTACCGTGTCTTTTTCCCCGCCGCTGGCTCCGGCAGCATCACCGAGGAGATGCACCTGGCGAGCCTGTTGAATCTTGCCTTCGGGTTTGCTCGGGTGACGAATATCGAAACAATCGTGACCCAATTGCAGGTTGTGCTTCCTGGCCCCATCCCCCCGCCCAAACGCTGAATCGCTTCCTTCTCTTTGACGTAAATAAATCACCGGTCAGGAGTGTAACCATGCTGGAAGGAACGGATAACTTCTTCCAAATGCTATGACCGCGCCTTGCTGCCGCTACCCAACCCCCGGCAGCGCCTTGCGGTTGCGCCAGAAATAATAGGCTGCCAGCAGAAGTTCCGCAGCAATCAAAATACCCTTCACCAGCGGGGTGACAGGCATCATCAGGATCCCCACGAAGAACGTGATGACTACCACAATGACAAGCACATACCTGGCATTCCAGTGTTTGAGCAGCGCAGCAATGATCACCGCGCCGATCCCGATGACCAGCACGCTGACCCAATCGTTGGCGGGATCCGTCCCGACCAGGGCATCCGCCAGCAGCGCTGCCAGCAGGGTGAACGCCCCCAGCCCAGGGATGATCGCCCACCACTGGCGTTCCCTGTTGATCGCGTATGCCCAGCAGAAGACTGCCCCGATCAATCCCAGCATCAGGAAAGACCCGGCCAGTCGATAGGCTGGCAGCCATTGATCGGTGATCACCATGGCCGCCACCCCCACCAGCCCCACCACGATCACCACCTGCCACCACAGTTTCTGTGCATTGAATTTTGCTATCCCTGTCCTCCTCCTGTGATTCAATAAATTTGATCCTGCATAGAATTGTGGTCCGGGCAGCAAGCCAGGTTTACGTGCTTACGGCTTGGTTACCAGGTAAGAATCCTTGATAATCCCTTCCCGGCTGTAGAACTCGAAAAGCAGCTCGCTCTCGCTGGCGGTCACCAGCATGGCGCCATAATTGGCATTGTAGCGGAACTTGCTTTCGGGCAGCGGGGAGCCAAAATTATACAGGCCGCCTCCACCCGAACCATTGGTGAAATACGGGATGCCATCCACCACCAGACGCTCGTAGAGGTGGTCGTGCCCCGCCAGCAGCGCATCCGCACCCCATTTCGCGTATGGCCACTTCATCCAGGGCGTGGAGCCGTGCGACCCGGATGAAAACGGCGCGAAATGCATATAGACGATATTCCACGCACTGGTGGAGCCTGCCAGCGTCTGCTGGAGCGAGGCAGCCTGCAGCGAGCCTGCATTAATCCCGCTCGGCTCGTGCTCGTCGCTGTTGATGGCGTAGAAGTGCACCGGTCCCTCCACAAAGTCATAGTAGCGCTCGTTGCCTGGCAGGGTGAAATAATCGAAGTAGGGCTGCGCCTCCGCGGTGTACCAGTCGTGGTTGCCGAGCGAGGGGAAGAACCGGTTCCGGTCCGCGCCTGCACCATAAGCGCCGTAATACGGGAAGATGAAGTTGTGGAAGTATTTCCCGATATTGGCGTCGATGGACTTCTCCGAGCCAGAGGGATAGTTGTTGTCGCCGGTCGTGATCACCAGGTCCACCTGCCAACCCTGGATCAGGGCAGCCACATCCGCTTCGGCCTGGTTATCCATCCCGTAGTCGCCGATGACCGCAAAGCGTAATGGGGGCGGCAAGGGGGTGGCGGTGGCTGTGTCGGCCGCGGTGGGTGTCGCCGTGGGCTCCGTGGACGGGGTTGGGGAGGTGAGGGTGGCGGTGGCTGTGCTGGTCGCGGTGGGAGTGGAGGTGGGTTCCGTGGACGGGGTTGTGGAGGCCTGGGCAACTGTCGCCGTGAAGGCGGTCTCCGTCAGTGCGGGGGCAGGATTCGAGCCTGCCGAACAACCGCACAAGAATATGAGCACGAAAACAAGATGAATTGAGCTGCAGTGAACTGGTTTCATTGTGTTATTCCTATAGCTTGTCTGTGTACTGCGGTGAATCCAACAGGGATCTCTTTAAGGGCCGAGCGTTTCTGCCAGGAAATCAAGGATCACCTGCATGGGCAACGGCTCGAGGCCCGTCCGGAGCAGCATGGTCCCGTGCTGCCCATCCAGGATCATCAGATCGCGGTAAGCCGGGTTGGATGAGCCCTCCGCCGACTGGCACAGAGAGAACTCATTTTGATCCGCCAGGCACCATGCCGCAACGGGAGGCTGGTTCCGCCCGAGGGTTCCGATCACCTGCGGATAGGGGCTGTCGAGGTAGTTGCCGGGGGAGAGCGATAGCGCGCCCCGGCAGGAACCGGGCTGCTGTTCGTTCAACCAGGCGCAACCGTCGGGGGCACCGTCTGCACCGACGCTCGAGCCGATCGTAACGATCCGCCCCTCGTCCACCCCCTCGAGCCCAGCAGCCGTGAGAATCGCCGCCTTGATATCCAGCAGCCACTCCGCAGGTGTCCATACCGTGCAGCCATCGGGGGTGGGCCGACAGCCCCGCAGGGAGAAGATGAACACGCCGTAGGAGGCTTCCGCAGGCACAGGAGGGAACCATGTTGGGTCCCACCAGTCTTCCGTGCCGGGATTTTGGAACGGGTTGTTCAGGCCGCGGTTTTGCAGCCAGGGAGCCACCTCGTACCAGTCGCTCTTATCGCCCCCCGCCCAGTGCATCAGCACCACCAGCGGTGCCGGGTTGACCGCCGCCGGGTAATAAATCCCACTCAGCGCCTGCCCGTCGGATGCCTGGAAGGTCACCTCCTGAGGGGTCGGCGGGAGGGCGCTGGAATCAGCCGTGGAGCTGCTGTTTCCGCCGGATGAGGATTCGCCCGAGCTTGCATCCGGTTCGCCCTGGCTTGTCGCCGGCGCTTCCAGCCCAGCTCCTGCCTGGCAACCTGCCAGGATCATCATCACAATCAGAGCATATGGGAGCCATCTGTTCATGTCCGCCTCCGTCTTATGATTGACCCCATTGTACGAACTTTTGGATAATATTTCAACAGTTCGTGCGAACTTCTGCAGTTCCTCTCACCCCACCGTTTCAGCGAACTCCTCGATATAGCTCACCCGCCCGCCCTGCATTCCAAGTGAGCCCCTGACAAGCTCCTTCACTTGGAATTCATCCCCGTCACCGTAAGCACTCGTCAGTCCGAAGTTCCGTCCGGGCGCAAAGCCGAAGCGGGAATAATAATCCGGGTCTCCCAACAAGACGACAAACCCAAAGCCCGCCCGGCGGGTATGCTCCAGCCCTGCCCGCACCAGCCGACCCCCGATGCCGTTTCCCTGCAATTCGGGCTGCACCGCGATCGGACCAAGCCCCAGCCCTCTCCGCGCGCCTACGCCTGTACCCGGCGGGTCAATAGTCACCGGCGTGAACAACACATGCCCGGTGATCCTGCCTTCCTGCACCGCCACCAGCGAAAGCGTGAATTTGCCGCGGCTGCGTGCCAGGTCCACCAGGTCGGCTTCCTGCTCCCGAGCGAAGGCGCGGGCTTCCACTTTATGGATGTCTGCCAGGTCCTCGGGTTCTTCCGCCCGCAGGTGGAGCGTATCACCAAATTTTCCCAGCAGGTCGTGCAGGCTCAGGTCTGCCAGAGAAACCAGGTCCAGGTCCGATCCCAGCGGGCCAAGGCGGGCGGTGACCGGGTTCGCCACACCCACCACGCGTATCCCCGCGGCCTTGGCCGCGCTCACCCCATTTGGGGAATCTTCGAATGCCAGCGCTTGCTCCGCTCTCACCTCCAGCGCAGACAGGGCCTTCAGGAACAGGTCTGGTGCTGGTTTGATGCGCTCTGCCTGCTCGCGGCAGATGATCGCCTCGAAATGGTCAAAAAATCCAAGCCGCTGCAAATAGCCGTCCACCCAGGCGTGCGGGGAGCTGGAGGCGATCGCCAGGCGCAACCCCTGGTTAAGGGCTGTGTCGAGGTAATCCGCCACCCCGGGCAGGGGCGGCAGCAGGCTCTGCCTCTCGAGGCGCGTTTTGCGGGCCTGTTCGTGGATGGCTTGGTGGTCGTACTTCCGCCCGGTCAGGTCTTCAAGGCGGCTTACCGGGTCAAGGTTTGCCACTGCTGCGCCGACCACCGTCCGCACCCAGTCATCCATCGGGAATTCCTGCCCCTCGCGCACATACAGTTCCTGCCAGATCTGCACCTCGGGTGTTTCCGTATCGAGGATCAAGCCGTCGAAGTCGAATATCAGCGTCTGGATCACATGCCTCCATAAGTATAGCTGGAGTGAAAATTCTTCCCGGTTCGAGCCGTGGACTGGCACATTATACTGCCTGGCAGCCGGTCTTTCATATTGAAGGTGAAATCATCGTTGCCAACATGCATCCGTTCCCGGCGGATAACATCCCGTCCTCGCAGTGTGGTTTCGTTGTATACTGTTCGCCATGGAAATGAAGAATACCACCTACGCGACCAGCCGGGCAGAATGGCGGCAGTGGCTCGAACAGCACCACGCCACTGCCACGGAGACCTGGCTGGTGTACTACCGGAAGACCACCGGCAAGCCCTCGATCACCTACCCAGAATCGCTCGAGGAAGCCCTGTGCTTCGGATGGATCGACAGCCTGATCCAGAAGATCGATGATGAGAAATATGCCCGCAAGTTCACCCCCCGCCGGGCGGGCAGCAAGTGGTCTGCCCTGAACCGGCACCTGGTGGCAAAACTGGTCTCGCAGGGGCGCATGGCACCCGCCGGTCTTGCCTGCGTGGATTTTCCCCTGCCTGAAGCCTCCGGCGCGCCTCCCATACGCCCTCCCCTGTCCCTGCCGGATTGGATGGCCGCGGCCCTTGCCTGCCACCCGCTTGCCTGGCAAAACTTCAATGACCTGCCTCCATCTCACCGCAGGCAGTACATCGCCTGGATCTCGGACGCAAAGAAAGAAGAGACCCGTCAGCGGCGCCTGCAGGAAGCCGTAGCCAGGCTGGAAAATAAAGAACCGCTGGGGATGGTATGAGCCATCCTCCACACGATCTTATAGCCCGCACCCACCTCACCCGCGGCTATTCCCTCGCCCTGGCAAGTGCGGCTGTACTCTCCACCACCGCCATTCTCATCCGTTATCTCACGGTAACCTATCAAATCCCTGCCCTGCTGCTCGCTTTCTGGCGGGATCTATTTGTCTTCTTCACCCTCCTGCCCGCCCTGGCTTTGATTCGCCGCCCGTTCCTGCGGGTAAACCGCCGCCACCTGCCTTACCTTGTCCTCTACGGGATGGTGCTGGCGGTCTTCAATTCCTTCTGGACCCTCTCGGTCTCGTTGAACGGGGCGGCGGTGGCCACCCTGCTTGCCTATTGTTCGGCTGGTTTCACTGCCTTGCTGGGCTGGTGGCTGCTCAGGGAAGGCCTCGGTTGGGGCAAACTTCTGGCAGTGACCCTTTGCCTGGCTGGTTGCGTGCTGGTCTCCGGAGCCCTGACCTCATCCTCCCCACATCTCTCCCTGCCTGGCATCATCACCGGCATCCTCACCGGGCTGGGCTATGCCGCCTATACGCTGATGGGACGCTCCGCCTCCCAGCGCGGTCTCGATCCATGGACCTCCCTGCTCTACATCTTCGGGTTTGCCTCGCTCTTCCTGCTGGCTTTCAACCTGCTTTCCGGCGGAAGGATCCCCGGCGCAGTCTCGAGCCTCCAGGGCTTCCTATTCCTCGGGACCCACTGGACCGGTTGGGGGGTGTTGTTCCTGCTGGCTGCGGGGCCCACCGTGATCGGCTTTGGTCTCTACAACCTCAGCCTCACCCACCTGCCTTCCAGCGTTGCCAACCTGGTCGCCACCCTCGAACCGGTCTTCACCGCGGTGAGCGCCTGGTTCCTGCTCGGCGAGCGTCTGGGCTGGATCCAGATCGCCGGCAGCCTGCTGATCCTGGGGGGAGTGATCTTCCTGCGGCTCTACGAAGGCCGGCAGACAGCCATGGAGCGAGCACCAACCGCGTGACCGTTATTAAGTCACGGATACGGTCTCATCACCGATCAATTCAAGGAAGCGACCGTAGATAACGGGTCCATAAAACAAGCCAATGCGTTCCTTGATAAAGGATACCTGGTCAGCCGGCACGGCGCGGACGAACAACATACCGCTCGACCGGTCAACGGAGCACAGGAAGAACAGATTACCCGACCTGGTCAGCTCATCACACCAATCCATCACCTGCGTGTCAAGAGAGTTGAGCGGATGGAGCCACCATTTCTGCAGGAAGTCATTGGTTGCCTTGTGGCTGCTCTCCACGCTGATACCTTCACCCACCACAAATTGAGTGTAGAGTTTGACGATCCGGCGCGCAATGGGGTTGACCCGCCATGCGCGCAGGCACTCGGAGAGGATCGTCTGCCGGTCGTAGTCGTAGCGGTCGCGGTAGAGCACCGACATATTGGAGCCTGGGTAGAAGTTGTTGTCGGTCTCATACAGACCGGCGGTGAGGGCTGCGGTAGCGGAGGCGGCGGCAGGTCGAAGGAAGGAACGGAAGCGAGTTAATAAAGACGGGGACCCTTCTTCTCGCCGGTTCCCGCTCCTGTTCCCCCTGTCGGCAGGGTGGCCCCTGCGCTGATCGTTGGAAGCTGGATCTGTCATATCTTCTCTCCATGGAGAACGGTATTCCTTAAAAAGGAACACGGAAAGGTCAGAGCCTTTCCGTGCTTGCCATCATTATAGAACAATTGTGCTATTATGTCAATAGATCTAACCACATCATTATCATGCGGCGATCGCGCAACACACCCCTGGGGGTCGGCTATGTCGATGACAAGAGTTGTCGAAGGCCAGATCAGTCTCCCCCTCTCCCAAATTTCCCATAATTGCGATATAATTCAGATAATTGTAGTGCGATTACTTCATAATCCCCCAAAGGAGGAATACCCATGCCTGATCAAGTTTGTTGCGTCTGCGCAGACCCTGCCACCAGCATGATCAGCAAGCGCTGGTTCTGCGAAAAACACGCCCGCCTGGCTGCTCGCGAGCGACCCCATGCCTGGAAGAGTTCGATCCTGCTGGTGGTTGGTCTGGTAGTTTTCGTTGCCATCATCTACTTGCTTGACCTGCTCCTTCATCCCGCCCTCACCGGCATCACCCTCATCCTCGCAGGAGTCGTGCTCGCTCTCGTGCCGGCTTTCATCTGGCTGGCATTCTTCTACCTCCAGGACCGCCTTGAGCCCGAACCCAAAGGTTACATCCTGGGAGTTTTTCTACTGGGCGCATTGCTCGCCTCCGCCGTCGGCATCCCGCTGGTCGAGAACCTCTTCCGGGTCTCGAAATGGATCTATTCAGACACCCTCACCACCATCCTGGGCAGCATCCTGGTGGTTGGGTTCATCCAGGAATTCCTCAAGTATGCCGCCGTTCGCTACAGCGTCTTCCCATCCGCTGAATTCGACGAAGCCACCGACGGCGTCATTTACGCCACAGCCGCTGGGCTGGGCTACGCCACCGTTCTCAACATCCAGTTCGTCATCGCCAATGGCGGCGTCGCCCTGGGTTCCAGCGTCATCCGCATGGTGGTGGTTGCCCTTGCCCAGGCATCCTTCGCCGGCATCACCGGTTACTTCCTCGGTCGTGCCAAGTTTGAGAAGAAATCCTGGTTATGGCTCCCGGCAGGCATTACCCTTGCCGCAGTTGCCAATGGTCTTTTCAACTGGTTGCGCGGTCGCATCGTCCAGACCGGGATCAGCCTCAGCGGTGGCGCCTCTGCCAGCCCCTGGCTGGGTCTCGTGCTCGCCGCCGTGGTTGCCGTGCTAAGCATGGGCTTGATCCTCTGGCTGGTTCGCCGCAATATTCGTACAGCGCTGGCTGGGAAATAGGAGTTGGAAATGACAACATCAGCTTTGCCTTCCAGAAAGATAAACAGTGCCCTCATCGCCGATTGGGCGGTCATCGTGCTCACCCTGCTGGCTTTGATCACCGGCGGCCTGGTGAAATCCGGAGTTGAAAACCGCAGCGTTCCCTTCGAAGCCTCCGGCATCAGCGCCCAGACCCCCCTCGGCTGGATGACGACCAGCGTGAAAGGGGCTGAGATCTTGCATGTGACCGACCTGCTCTCTAGCGGGTTCGGCACCACCTATATCCTCCAGGACATTCCCGTCGCCTCCGACGCCGTCGTCGGGCAGGTCGTCAGCCTTCTCACCCTGCAGTACGGCCAGGATCTCACCGCCTTCCGTGTCCTCGAACAGAAACAGGTCACCGTCTACGGTCAGCCAGCCTACGAGATCGGTTACGTTTTTGTGGAATCCAATCCCAACCTCACCCACAACGAAATCCCCAACGTGGTACGCGGGCTGGATTACATATTTATGGCCGACGGTCATGCAGTAGTCGCAACCTACCGGGCGGGTGAGAGCACGTACTCCTCCGACCTGGGTCGCTTCCTGCAATTCCTTCGCACCTTGAAGTTCTAACAGGAGATGACCATGAAACTCCATTCGAATGTCCGCATTTTAGGCGCCCTCGCCGCTCTGGCGTTGGTCGCCCTCGCCTGTATCGGTCAGACCGGTGTCCAGACCCTGCCCACCCCGGTACCTCCAACCCAGCAGGCCCAGCCCGACCAAAATACCGGCCAGCGCACCCTCTCCCGCGCCGACCTGATCTCAGCAACCGTCCAGATCTACGGCCTGCAATCTGAAAATGGACAGCTCACCCCCATCTATTCCGGCTCGGGAACCATCATCAGCCCGAGCGGGTTGATCCTCACCAACGCCCATGTCGCCAGCCCCGCTGCCAAGGGCGAGCCACAATATGAACCAGATGCCCTCGCCATCGGGATGATGGACCAGGAAGACCATCCACCCGTCTTCCAGTATTTTGCTGAAGTCAAGGCTGTTGACGGTTACCTCGACCTGGCGGTCATCCAGATCACCACCACCATGGACGGCGCGGATGTCAATCCCACCAGCCTGCACCTGCCCTTTGTGCCCCTGGGAAATTCCGACGATCTGCACATCGGCGACCACATCAGCATCTTCGGCTTCCCTGGCATCGGTGGAGAGACAATTACCTTCACCGATGGCAGCGTCTCCGGCTTTACTGCTGAGCAAGATGTCGGCGACCGCGCCTGGATCAAGACTGACGCCACCATCGCCGGCGGGAATTCCGGCGGCCTGGCCGCAAATGACGCAGGCACCATTATCGGCGTCCCCACCATTGCAGCCTCCGGAGCTGCCGGCGATATCACCGACTGCCGCGTCGTGCAGGATACCAACGGTGATGGTCGACTCGACTCACAGGACACCTGCATCCCCATCGGCGGGTTCATCAATGGCTTGCGCCCCGTCAACCTGGCCCTGCCCCTCATCCAGGCTGCGCAGATGGGCCAGGCTTATGCCAGTCCTTACGCCGGCCCCGCCCAGCCCACCTCCCATGGCACCGGCAGCGAATCCTTTGGCGACCTCGCCTGGTACACCGCCACCACCGATTGCAGTATTGGCGACCCGGTCGATTCCTTCCCCTCCGGCACCACCGCCATGGCAGCCGCCTTCAGTTACAGCGGCATGACGGCTGGCGAACCCTGGGCACAGGAATGGAAGGTAGACGGTGAAGTGGTCTTCAGCAAACAGTACACCTGGGACCTGGACAACAACGGCGACACCTTCACCTGCCTCTACAGTCAGGATGGCATGCCCGAAGGTAGCTATCACATCGAGCTGTATGCAGGTGAAAACCTTGACCTGCTCACCCAGTCCGACACCGTAGTTGGCGGAGGCGGCGGCGGGCACACCCAGCCCTCCGGCCAGGGTCAGGTCAGCGTCTCCGGTCACATTATTGATGCCGATAGCGGCAACCCCATCCCGGGTGTCGAGATCTATGTTCTCAAGCCCGGTATCAAGTTCAACGACTGGAAGGACAACGGTTACGCCGATACCGACCTGTATACCTATGCCAAGTCCGATTCGAACGGCTTTTACGCCTTGCCGGATAGACTGTCCCTGGATATCGGTTATACCTTCATCATGTTCATCGAAGGCTATCCCGTCAACTATGCCGACGACCTTACCTGGACAGCCCAGGATCCCGCTGATTTCCAGCTCGACCTGAGCATGTCCAAATAACTTCCTTCAGGGAGCCAGTCCTCCGGTTTATGAACCTGCACGACTGACCTGACTCCCTGGTACTCCTTCCAATCAAAGCGACGCGTGGGATCTCATAACCCACGCGTCGCTTTCGAATCGCAAAGAATCATCCCCCTATTTCGAAGAAATGGGGGAATGGAAGGGGGTCGAAAACAAGGTGGACAGGATGGGAGCTATTAAGAGGGTGCCTTCTTACAACGGCAGCATCCTCCCCAGCCCCTTCTCCCTCGCCAGTCTCAGGATCGTCGGTGCCACCGCCATATCATCCATTGCCAGCCCGAGGTTGATCGCCATGCACCGCTCCTGCGCCGACTGGCGCCCGGGTTTGACCCCCGCCACCAGTTCGCCCAGGTCGGCATACGGCAGGGGCGTCTCCTGGAAGTAACCCGCAGTTTTGTAGAACAGGAACTGCGCCTGGTCGTCCGTGCACACCCGGTCCATCTGGGCCATCGCCGCCCCGCTGAAATACGAATCAAAATCCACCGCCGAGGCGAACGTGCCCGGCCTCAGCCAGCCCTTTTCGATCGTCGGCTGGGGATGCTTGAGGATCGGACCCGACGTGACGATCAGGTCCGCATCCACCACCGCCTGACGCGCCTCCTTCACCCCCACGATCTCCAGGCCCAGTTTTTCGCCCATCTCGGCCACATAGCGCTCCTGCACAGCGGGCAAAATATCATACGCATACACCTTGCGCACGTTGAACGTGCATGCCAGCGCCTCCAGGTTGGTGCGCCCCTGCACCCCGCACGCCAGTATGCCTACCGTCTCGCTGTCGCCTCTCGCCAGATACTTCGCCGACAACGCCGTGGCCGCCGCGGTGCGCTGGGCAGTGATCCAGGTGCAATCCATCACGGCAATGGGAATGCCTGTCTCCGGATCGTTCAGGATGAGCAGGCCGCTGATGTAGGGCAGGCCGCGGCTCGCATTCGCCGGATAGCCACTCACCCACTTGATCCCCGCCGATCTCATCGCCGGGATATATGCCGGCATGGCATGGATGAAAGCGTCAGGCAGGGGATGGATTCCGGGCTTGGGCGGCATCTCCACCCGGCCGTTCCCTTTTTCCCTGAAAGCCTCCTCGAGCAGCCGGATGATCGACCGCATATCGAGACCCACCTGCTCAACTTCTGCGCGCGAGAGATACAAAAAATCATTCGTTGGCATACCCGCTCCTTCGCTGTTTGATGATCTTGTCACTTTCAACCCGCACTCATTATACAAACAAGCACCCAAAAAACAAGCTGCATTTCCCCCTCTTGACGAAAGAACATATGTTCTATATAATCAATTCGATGCTGCAACCCTTCCAGGACCTGTTTGCCCGACTGCGGCTGAACCTCGCGCCCCCCGAACCCTCCTTCCGGCTGGAGCCCGCCCTGCGCGCCGCCCTGCTCCAGCTTGCCGAAAAAGAACACCGCCCCCCGCAGGAACTCCATGCCGACTTGCTCGCCTCCGCCCTCGCCCAGCGCCAGGCGCACACCGACCTGGTCCGGCGCTGGCAGTCGCTCTCGCCGCGCGAGCAGGAAGTCGCCGCCCTCGCCTGCCGCAACTACACCAATCGGCAGGTGGCGGCCCGCCTGGGCGTCTCGCCCGAAACGATCAAGACCCACGTGCGCAACGCCCTGGTCAAATTCAACCTGCACGGCAAGTCCGAACTGCGCATGGCGATCGGCGAGTGGGATTTCTCCGAGTGGGACCAGCCGCGACGGCTTCCTGCCGTCGCTGGCAGTCCCAGCGACACGAGTCGCTGGGGTTAGCTGAGGCGACCCTAGCTGCGGTGCCGACTCGAGTCGTCGCCACGATCCCTGCACCAACTTGAAGCAATCTCGTCTATAAACAATCCCCCCATTCTACTAAAATGGGGGGAGAAGTATCTAAGCGAAAACCGTACTGCGCTAGCGCGGGATCGCCTCCCACACCCGTGCAGCATACTCGTTCATCACCATCCGCACGCTGCCCAGCGTCGCAAAACGTGTCACCGTCACCCCCCAGTAATAACTCCCATCCCCGATGAACCGGGCGATGATATAGGTCTTATCCGTCGTCGTCAGATTATCCTCCACCCTGCCCATCCCCACCCGATTGCTCGCCTTCGCCGCTAGTTTCATCACCGTCGAGAAGCGCGCCGCCGCCTCCGTCGAATCATAAGCCGGGTCATCCGACCCCCCGGCGATGGAGATACCGTCCATCCCTACCACCTCCGTCGAGATCAGGTCCGCGCCAAATTCCATCCGGAACTGCTGGATCACCGCATTCAGCCTGGTCGGGGATTGCTCCACCCTCGCAGGCGCCACCTCCGCTGCCGGGCTGGGAGAAGGGACGGGTGCCATTTCCACACCCGGGATAGGTGGAGGCGCAAGAATGGGAGCAGGAATCTCCGCCACGGAAGGAGCCGCTTCTTGTGCCACCACTGGAGCGGACTCCAAATATTCCTCCAGCAAAGGTAAGGGCGCCGTTTCCATCACCCGCTCTGGATCAGGCGCCGGGATTGGCGCAGGTTCCAGCGCATGCTCAGACTCTCGTACAGGCAGGGTCCCGGGCTCCACGGCCGGCTCCGGGCCAAAGGTCGTTTCTGGCACTATCTCAGGTGCAGGCTCCGCTTTCGCTGCCGGTGCAGGCACCTTCGGCTTGGGCGGTGGACCAAAGATCTTACCGTGAGCCATCGCATCCTCCTTTCATTCCCAACCACCTATTACTTTGGGACAGCTTTCCAGTTTCATTGCTGCACACCTGTCCCAAGGTCATTTCGGGATCGCCTTCGCCAGGCGCTCTGCATAGATTCTGCTGATCAAACGCATATTCCCTAAATTGCCCGTCTTACGGTTTGCAGCAATGCTCAGGTAATATTGCTTCTCCGACAGAAACCGCATCAGAATAAATGCATTTTCCGTAGTCGTCAGGTTATCTTCGATCACCCCTGCCCCCAATTTCTCCACCGCCACATCCACCAGTTTCAGCAGCATCGTCAACTGGGCGCTGATCGTCTCCGGATCAGCTGACCGGTCGCTCGTGTGCGAAGCGATGTTGAAACCGTCCATCCCCACCAGCGCGCTCGCCACGTAACCGGTCACCTCCCGGCTCATCTCCTTTAAAATATCATCCAGTTCCGCCATCTTGCTCCCCTCCTCTGACCGCTGGGGCTCCGAACCGCTGGCAGCTGTGTCAACGATGCGAGGCGTCGACCCGTCCTGCTGCGCGGGTTTCGGTTCCACCACAGCGTGCACATCTTCCAGGAGCCGCGCCCCCTCCAGCAGCAGCCCCGGCCAGCTGCGTGTCACCGTTTTCACTTCCGTCCGGATATCCGTTTTTACCTCGAACGTCCCCCGGTCCCAGCCCAGCACCTTGTACACCACCTCGTCGCCCATCTGGTCACCCAGCACGGCGTGCACAACGCTGCCGTCAATGAGATACACGCTCGCCTGCTGTCCGCCGTGTTCAAACTTCAATCGCGCTGTCCGGCGTTCCTGGTTGAATTGACCGATCAGGTCAGCTGCGCTTGAATCCTGCAGACTGCCCTTCGCTTCGTTTCCCACTTTCGCCTTGGCTTCCGTCATCGCAACCCCTCCTTTCCCTGAATGTTTGTCTTGCTCACCAGCCAGCACACCCGGTCGCGCCCGTCCCGCCTGCCGGGAACCACCGTCAGGATACTCTCCCCACAAGGGATGAACAACTTCCACATCTCCGGCATATGCCTCAATTCCAAGATAAAATTATACCTGAATTAGGCATGAAAACCCTTTTTCCCGCCTTTCGGCCGATTTACAGTTTTGTGATGTGGTGCACAGCGAAGTGAAGCTGCATAACACCAGGCCGGCGACATGAGTAACCGATGTTTCCTCGCCCTGTCAGCAAAACAAGCGTCATGAGTCGCTGAAAATCCATTTCAATCCCCCTGCCACACCCCCCTTACCACCCTCGTCAGTGCCTCGATCCCCTTCCAAAGTGGATTGATATTAATGAATTCGCGCCTGCTGTGCGCCCCGCCCCCGCTTGTCAAACCCAGCGCCACCGCAGGCAGGCCCAGGCTCAGCGGCCAATTCGCATCCGTCGATCCCGTGCTCAAATGCGGGTGCACCCCGACCCCCCTCAGGCTCGCCTCGCACAGTCTCACCAGCGGATGCTCTTTCGAAAGTTCCCCCCACGGACGGTCACCGATCCCCTCCAACTCAATGCTCCCCCCGGCACCGATACGGGTGCGGGCCGCTTCCACCTCCCGCTCCACCTCTCCTGTCAGCAACTCAAGTGCCTCAGCGCTCTCTGAGCGCAGGTCCAGCTCCAGCATTGCCTCCGCCGCGATCGTATTCACCGACCACCCGCCCGAGATCACTCCGATGTTCAGTGTCGTGCGAGCCGGGGCGGACCCGCCCTGCTGTCGCGCAGCACTTCGTGCCGAGTCAGCCCCTGTCCCTTCGACCAATCCAGCCAGCCGCGCCCCCAGCCTCATCAACTCGTGCACAGCTGAAGGTTCCCCTGCATCGATCCACGAATGACCCCCCGGCGTCCGCACCGTGATCCGCCTCCGCCGCACCCCCAGCCCGCGGTGGTAGACATGCCCCAGCCCGATGCCCTCCAGGGCGATATATGCGCACGGGCTACCGTGCCGAGGCGGCTTTCGCGAATAACCTCCGGAACGCAGCATAGGGGGTAAGCCAACATTGCCCGCATCCTCGGCCTCAAAAAACTCCACCACCGCCCGCATCCCATCCAGATTCCCCAATCCCTCCTCACGGACATTCGCCACCAGCCACAGATCACCCGACAGCCTTACCTGCCCTTCTCCCAGGTTCCACAACAATCCGAACAGCCCCGCCACTCCAAGCGCATTATCCCCGATCCCCGCCCCAGATACTTTTCCGGTCAGCCGCGGCACCGATTTGAGGCGCCGGGTTGAAGCACCGATGCGAGTCGTCAACCCCTCGCGCACCACCGTCAGATCCGCATCCATATGGAACACCGTGTCCAGGTGCGCACTCACCACCACGCATCTGTCCTGTCCCTCGCCTGCCACCCGCGCCAGAACATTCCCTGCTTCATCCAGCTGCACGTCACCAGCCGGGATTCCCTCCTCCACAAAACGCCTGCGTACGAACTCCGCCCGTGCCCCCTCATGAAAGGTCGGCGCCGGGATCTGCTGGATCGCAATCGCCAGGTCAATAATGCGTGTGATCAGGTCCTCATTCATCCTACTCCTCCCTCACCAGCCCCCGCAGCGAGTCCAGCCGTCTCTGCGCCAGCCCTGGCAGCGCCTCCAGCGCATGGAACACCCCGCTGCCCTCGATCGTCAGCGAAGCGGAAACACATCCCTGCAGCGCACCCTGCAACGGGTCAAACGTCCGCTGATACCCCGCCAGGAACCCGCCGCAGAATGAATCCCCTGCCCCATACGGATCTGCCACCCGCGCCGGGTAAGCCGGCACTTCCCAGTGCCTCCCCGACACAGAGTCGAACAGCCATACCCCGCGCGCCCCGCGTTTCACCACCACGAACTCGCAGCCAAACCCCCCCAGTGCCTCCGCCATCTCCCAGAGGTCGTCCGTTTGCCCCCAAAACAACCCGCGCAACTCCTCCTCGCTGGGCAGGAAAGCCGTCAACCCCCGCAGCAGGACGCGCACTTCCTCCATCCGCCGGTTAGTCATATACGCCGCTTCCGGATCCAGCGTCAGGGTGGTCACACCCGCTTGACGGAACGTGGAACTCAAGCTGCAGCCGCTCAGGTAATCAAGCGGGCATATGTGCGCCGCGCGTGCATGCAAGTAATCCTGTGGAATATCCTGCGGCCGCGGCGCTGCTGGATGGATCCCCTTGAGACTGGCCTCGCCCTCCTCCACCTGGTAACCAAGCAAGCTCTTCGGGAACGGCAGCCCCAGCCGGGCAAAATGGGACACCGGGTTTCTGTGCGACACCCGCTCCTCTCCCAGGGTCGCTCCTCCGCCTGAACCGGAAGATAGAGGCGGTACAACCGGGTTGTTTCTCGAACCGCCTGATCCACCCCCGCCGGGCAGAGCCGCCCGGAAGTACCGCACATCGAGAGCTTCCGCCAGGATATGGATGCCGCGCGTGTCCCAACCGTGGGATTGGAACGAATGCAGCCATTCTTCAGGATAATCCTCCCCCGCCCGCGCCAGCAAGCCCACCTTCCCATCCATCTCCCACCCCGCCAGCCCTGCCGCAGCGTACAGCAGACTTCCACCCGGGATATCCAGCTGCGGCCGTCCCTCCTCAGGCAGCAGGTAATCCCGCTGCAATCGCCCGGCAAACAAAAAAGCTGGATAATTCTGATCCTTCAATTTCATCCTGGACTAATTCTATCATCGTCTCCGAGCCGGGGTTTGGCTGAGGTGTTATTCGCGCAACATCAACGGAGCGAAGTGTAGGAGACAAACCGCCGGGTGGGTTGCCTATATGAGGTGCTGTTTACAAAGTAATCTCGTCCAAGAAATCCCCCCATGTAAATGAAATGGGGGGAGTGAAGGGATTCGAAGAAATGGATCGATCTGAGAAGGGGGTTACGGGCTGCAGGTTCCCCCCGGCTGGGCATTCGCCGGGCAGGGGACCACGCATTCCAGGTTCTGGGTGATCTGGTTCATCACGTAGCAACCTTGCACCGGTGTCGCAGTAGGCGCTGGCGGCGCGACATAGACCACCGGTAGACTGCCATAATCGGTACCCGGCTCGAAGAGCGAGTCCGCCGCCCAGCAGTTCCCCGCGCCGTCCGGGCGCTCCACCTGAAGCCAGGTGCCTTCTGCGTTGCGCCCGCTCACCTTCACGGTCGTGCCCGCATCCATGATCGCCAGGAGGCTGTATAACGTCCCCGGTCCGCTGCGGCAATTGCCGGTCTCCGCGAAACGGGCGCTGATCAGCGTGGAACCAACCTCGATCGGGGTTGGCGAAGGAACATACGCAGTAGGAGCAGGCGGAGAATCCCGGCATACTTTGCCGGGTAAAATTCCAGAATATTGTATGAATTCAAAAGTATCGGAAAAGGGTCCCACCGTTTTGCCGACCATGGCCGCTACATGCCATTTAGCCCGATCACAAGGCAGCAGGTATAATTTAACAACTTCCCTTCCCTCTGCATTGTCGATTATCTTTTCACCTCCACCATAACCTCCGGATACCAGCTGGAACTTATACCCTTCTGGAATGCAGCCTCCAGTGTATATCCATCGAAAATAGCGCGTATCAGTATAAAAAGAGTCGCCATTCCCGGGCTCCACCAGGGTGGGCGCGATCAACTCGTCTGTTTTGCAGCTCGGGCCGGTATAAAAAGTTTTCTCGAAAGATTTGGGCCCCTCTTTTCCGCCGCTGATGGCGGAAACGCTCCATCGATACGCCCTGCCCGCCTCCAGCGGTTTACCGGGCGTCCATAAGCCTCCCGCACCGAGTGGGGTCGTTTTTCCGCCCATATCTTCCCGAAAATAAGGGTCGATGGCAAGATAGACCCTGTACTTCTCGGGGGCGCAGGTTGCATCCGGGTAAGACCAGGTCAGGGCGGGTGAAATGCCTTCCACAGATTTATTATCCGGCGAGGCTAATTCCGGCGCCTTGAGCGACTCTGGAGAACAGGAGGCTTTCTTTGCCCCGCAGCCGGCCAAGATGATTATTAGACTGAATTCCAATATGAGAATCAGGCGCATATTTTTCATTGGCTTCTCCTTTGGTTTCCACACCATATCACGTAATTGTACCAAATAAAATGAATAATATCTAATTGAGCAGGTTCATCTCGATACATTTCCTATCTGATGGCTGGTACACAGCGATGTATTCCCAGGTTTTGACCTATAATGTCCTGAAAAACGGGTCAAGCTTATGGGCAGTTGACCGATTCGTACCGCATGGTAATTTTGATCCACTGACCGGCATATTCTTTATATCGATCATCGCACGCAGTAAACATCTGCCCTTGACCGGTTGATGCATCGGTCATAGAAATTACTTGATACATGGAGAAGCATGTCTATTGATGAGATCTTTCAATCTTTCCCAAAGGTGGAAACAAGGAATCTGGTTCTGCGAAGGTTGCAGGATTCGGATTCAGATGCCTTATTCAAGATTTTGGCCGACAACGAAGTGACCAGGTATTACGATGAAGCCTCTTTCACAAAAGTCTCTCAGGCAGGCACCCAGATCGAAGCCTGGGAGAATGGCTTTGTCAACAAGCGTTGCATCCGCTGGGGGATTGCCCGGAAATCCGATGGCGGTATTATCGGTTCGTGTGGTTATTACGGGTTCCATCCCTGGCATAAGCGCGCCTCCATTGGATACGAGTTGGCACGACCATTTTGGCGTCAGGGCATCATGACCGAAGCATTGGATGCCATCCTGGACCTTGGATTTAATAAAATGGAATTGAACAGGATTGAAGCTGTGGTGATGCCTGAAAATAATGCCTCCATAAAACTACTTGAGAAACTTGGATTTCACCATGAAGGCCTGTTGAAAGAATATGAGAACTGGGGTAGCAAAGGTTTTACAGATCTTTGTATGCTCTCATTGTTGAGAAAGTCATGGAAAAAACCTTTAAAAGAGTAAAATTCGCCTGGCACCTCCTCCTCTGTTAGCCTGCGCGCACGGCGCCGCAAGCCTCGGCATCAATAAACCGGTATAGGGCTGCGTCAGCCGATCCCTCTCTTCAATTTTATGGAGCATGCTGAATGTGCAAAAAAATCTCGAATTGGTTTCACAGAGTATCGAAAGGGTGGGTTGTTTTGCTTACTTTGATCATCTTCCTGTTGTTCACTGCGTTGGTTTTGCCTGCCCAATCCTCAAAAGCGGACTTGTATGCCAGGTCCGCCGGATCACCTGACTTGTCGTTTTTCTACACGCCAAATGATCTGTATAAGATAGCCGGAGCATATGGCGTTACCGGTCGTGCTGACTACATCACAGCACGGTTTACTTTTGATTTGATCTGGCCTTTGGTTTATACAGTATTCCTCGTTGCTGGCATCGGCCGGTTATGCCAGAAGGTCTTCCCACCGAACAGTAAGTGGCAGCAGTTGAATTTGGTACCGATATTGGGAGCGCTGTTTGATTATCTGGAAAATATATCTGCATCACTTGTGATGGGTCGGTTTCCAGGTCGCACACCGGTGGTTGATACGCTCGCTCCTGTTTTCACGATGGTTAAGTGGATTCTCGTAGGAGGTAGTTTTATGCTGTTAATGGTGGGCGCGGGGATCGCAGGTTGGCGGTGGATAGTGGCGGGAAGGAGAACAAAGCTGAAGAGTGCCAGCTTGGATAAGCCATCAAACGACCAGAGCGCTAGGTAGACTTCGAGCCATAAGGTATTCTATGGGAGCAAACCGCCAATCTCAACACCAGCAGCCAGAGCTCACGCCCGTCAACCGTGGCGTCGCTGCCCTCCTTGCGATCATATGGTTATCGGGCGGACTCGCCGCTCTGTTGCTGGGCTTGGCCAAGCAGAACTGGTTCGAGCTGGCTATCGGCCTGCTCGCCTTAGGGTATGGCATTCTCTGGGTGCGAGTTGCATGGACTCGCCGTTGGCTGCTTTGGCCAGGCAGACGTCGCTGAGCTATCCTGCATCGATGCCTGCGGGATTGATGCCCATCACCGGTTCAATCAGCGCGTGGCTTGCAGGTAAGAGTGAATCGATAATGAAAAGAGCCTCTCCAACCTGTGCCCCGAAGGTCGTTCCCGCTCTACCATAACCTATGTGTACCTCCTCGAAAGCTCAGGAGACTATGAAAAAGAGACTATTATTCGCTTGTTTTGCGGCATCGCTCCTGGGAATATCCGGCTGCGGACCCGGACCACGATCCACTCCTACCCCCTCGCTTATCTTCAGCGCTACACCCATGGACACGGATTCCAGGCCAATGGTATCCCCCGCAGAGACACCTGTCTCTCTGCCCACTACTCAGGTCAAACGGATTCAGGTGATCTTCGATGATGACGGGAGTCCGGATGGGACGACAGCGCTGTTCTACTTGCTAAGTCATCCAGGAGTTTCCATCGAAGTCATCAATATTTCCTACGGCGAAGCACACCCGTTGGTCTACATCCAGCATATCGGGCGCAAGCTGGATGAACTGGGGATCCATGACATTCCCCTTGCCGCCGGACGGGACGCGCCTCTGGCGGGCAGCAACGAATTCCCGAAAGAATTGCGTCAGGGTGCTGACAATTTCTGGGGTCTCCCGATACCAAACGCAGGGAAGGTGTATCTTTTCCATAACGCTCCCGCATATCTGGTTTGGATCCTCAACCAGGCTTCCGCTCCTGTCACCATCTTTATCAGTGGACCCTGCACCAATCTGGCGCAGGCCCTGCGACTTGATCCGGGTATCCGGAAGAACATTGCTGCTGTGTACATCATGGGTGGTGCTGTGAATGTTCCCGGCAACATCTATGAACTGCTTTCCAATTCTGGCAACACTGTAGCGGAGTGGAATATCTACGCAGACCCACAGGCCGCCAGTGAAGTATTCGAGTCCGGTCTGGATATCTACCTGGTACCCCTTGACGCCACGAACCAGGTGATGATCGGCAGGCAGGATACCCGCCAGTGGCGCCTGGGCGGGGGATCCGCCAACTTTGCTGCAGATATCTACGACATGCTTTTGACCAGCTGGGGGGCGGAGAACGCTGCCATTTGGGATCTGATGACCGCTGCCATCATGGTCAAACCCGACTTATGTGTCTTTCACCCAGTTCATTTGAAAGTCATCACAGACGAGGGAGTTACATCAGGGCAGACTGTCATTGTCCCCAATGAGGAACCGAATGTCCATGTTTGTTTGCAACCGGATGTCCAGCTCATCAAGCAGACGCTGATTGATGTCTTTTCGAGCAGTCGGTAATTACATAGAACGGAGCTACACCCAACTCCCGGCTCCACCGCTCATGCAGTCAGTGGCTCGCTGCCAAAAAGCAAGCTATAATACAAAAGATCTCCCCCGCCAATGCTGTGAACCTGTAGCCCGCTTTTCATTAAGAGCAATGAACACAGAAATCAAGGATCCCCATGCACACAATCGACCGTCTTGAAAAGTGGAGCAAATTCTTTTGGTTGCTTACGGGATTTACAATCATCGTGGGATTGGGCCTGCTTGATTTTCTGACAGGATACGAATTCTCCTTCTCCCTGTTCTATTTGCTGCCCATTTTCCTGGTGGTCTGGTTTACAGGTAAACCCTTCGGGATTGCGGCATCCATCCTCAGTACCCTGGTCTGGCTCCTTGCTGATTCCCTGTCTGGCAATCAATATTCCACTCCCATCATTTATTTTTGGAACACGGCCATCAGGTTTGGCTTTTTCATTATCATCACCCTGCTTCTTGCTGCCCTGAAAAAAGCACTCGAACGTGAAAAGGTTTTGTCCCGCACGGACCGTTTGACAGATGCCACCAGCGTGGATTTCTTCTACGAGGTGTTACAGGCTGAAATATACCGCTTTCAAAGATATCAACGCCCGTTTACATTAGCCTATATTGACCTGGATAATTTCAAGATCGTGAATGACCGGTTTGGTCACAGCGTGGGGGATATGGTTCTGCGCTCCGTCGTCAGCCAGGCGAGGAACGTCTTGCGGAAAACAGATATTGTTGCCCGTTTGGGCGGCGATGAGTTCGCCATCCTCTTTCCGGAAACTGATCAAAAAACTGCCCAGGCGCTTATTCCAAGGATCCAGCAGGGTCTTCTCGCTGAAATGAAAAAGAGCAATTGGCAGGTTACATTTTCCATCGGGGCAATAACCTTCCTCGCCACCCCGGGCACGATTAATGACCTGATTAAAATGGCGGATGATCTGATGTACACGGTAAAGAATGACGGAAAGAATGCCATCGGTTACTCGGTCTATTCGGGCTGACCCTGGATTCTGCAATTCCCGAGCCAATCCTGTGAAAAACCGGGAAAGGATGCTCCAAGAGAACTTGACCCTCGAACCGCCAGGTTCTAAGTTCAGATCCTCAGCGATGAACATCCAAGTATTTCGTATGGCACACTTTTTGAGTGCGCTATTTTTTTCAATAATCCATAAGGGTATTGAATAGACCTGCAGTTTCCTCTATAATATTCGCATCACTCGCTGCCGGATGCTGTTATTTATATCGGTGATTGGGCTGCCTGGACCTATAAGCAATGACGTTAAATTCTTCAACCAGGCACCCCGGATATTTCACCGGGGTGGATTCAAGTACAACCATGATTTGATGGTCTGCAAGCATCTTCCTGCCTGGCATAGGCACCAACTTGGGAGGCTGTTTTGGCTCATGGGAATGTGAAGGAAATCTATCGAAAACTGGGGAAAAAGCTCGATAACCTCCCCACACGGGCACCATGGAATGAAGCCTTCTACGAGATTCTGAAGGAGCTTTACTCTCCCCGGGAGGCGGAAGTCCTTATTGCCATGCCGTATGGACTCGCCAGTTTTGAACAGGTGGCACGCTGCACAGGAAAGGACGAGGCGCAGTTACACGCGATTCTCGATAGTCTGTGCGAAAAAGGATTGGTATTCGACATCAAGGTGAAAAACAAATTTCTCTATATGCCCGCCCCGCTGGCGGTGGGAATATTCGAGATGACCATGATGCGCACGCGCGGAGAGCTCAGGTCGGCCGAGTGGGCCATGCTGTTCCACGAATATATGCAAGGGACAGGCGCTTTTTATGAAGCGAATTTCAAGAATGGCATGAGGGTATCTGTCATGCGGACATTGCCACATGTGGAGGCCATCGACGAAGCAGAGTATGTTGAAATCCTTGACTACGAAAAGGCGTCCGCCATCGTCGAAAACGCGAACCGGTTCGCCATTGGGCTGTGTTCCTGCCGTCATGAGAAACTACACCTGGGAGAGAAGTCGTGCAAGGTACCGCTCGATACCTGCATGTCGTTCGGTTTGAATGCCGACTCCCTGATCCGGCACGGTTTTGCAAAAGAGGTCTCCAGGACGGAGATGCTTGAGAATGTTGCCCGCGCAAAAGAGTTCAAGCTCGTGTTGACAGCCGACAACGTGCAGAAGCATGTTGGTTTTATATGTCAATGCTGCGGCTGCTGCTGCAACTTGATGCTTGGCATCAGTCGGCACGGTTACCCCAATACAATTGTGACTTCCACGTACATCTCCCAGGTGGAAGTGGACAAATGCACCGGATGCGAAAAGTGCGCCAGGGCCTGTCCCATCCACGCGATCGAGATGGTGCCAATAGTGAACCCTCCGACAAAAAAGCCCAAGGATCCGAGGGTGGACGAAGCCATATGCCTGGGTTGCGGTGTCTGTGCCCTGGTTTGTCACGAAAACGCGGTCAGGTTGGTGAAAAGAGACCAGCGTGTGCTCCACCCCGTGACGACCATCGAACGTGTGATCCTGCAAAGCCTCGAAAGAGGTACGTTGCAAAACCAGCTTTTTGATGATCCGCAGAGCGTCAGTCAACAGTTTCTGCGTGGATTCGTCGGTGCCTTTCTACGCCTTCCGCCGGTAAAAAAAGCATTGTTAAGCGAACAATTGCGCTCCAGGTTTTTGGCCGCTTTAAAATCCGCTTTTTAGCATCCCGGCAAATTCCGGTGGACTCGTCACCTTGGGCGGACTACACTCTTTTTCTGCGCCTAAACAGGAACGCCATCCGCCAGCTCCCCTCCCCGGTCAGGCGTATGTCGCGCCGGAGGAAGCGAAGCCAGGCGAACACTGTCATGACAGCACTGATCCCCAGCAAGGCAGCCAGCCAGGTCAGGTTCAACTCATCGAAGGATAGGACGGTCTGGAAATAGTGGTAAGGCATAAGATTCGACACAGCCTGCACGCGCTCATCCATGAAAGCCATGGATGAGATGAAATAACTGGCAACCATCACCGCGCCGGCAATCATTGCAGCCAGGTTGCGCGAGGGCAGCAGCAGGCTCAACATCAGGGCCAGCGTGACATACAGCAGGATCTGAACCAGGAGCGGCAGGAACGGGACAGCCATCTGAGCCAAGTTGAAGCCCAGGCTGGACCCGCCAAGTAAAATGGAGAAACCCGCCCAGCCCAGGACCATGATCGACATGGTTGCGCCCAGGATACCCAGTGTACGACCAAAGAAAAAGGATGTGCGTCCGACGGGATGCGCCAGGATCAGGTCCAGCCGGCCGCGTTCCTCATCGCCGATGATCAGGCTGCTGCCTGCCATCACGGCAAAGATGCCGATGATGACCGGCATCATCGAGAAGGCATACATCCCCAGGAAACCGCCTGGCGTGAGCATGCTGGTCGTTTCTGCACCGAAGAAGGCCAGGAACTCGGGTGGATAGCTGGCAAGCATCTTCTGGAATGTATCCTGCTTGGCAAAGAGGCTGTCATACATTGGCACGATCAACAGGCCGTAGATTGCCAGGCCCAGGCCCCAGGCCAGGATCTGGCCCCGCAGGCCGGCATAGGTGTAATGGAACGTGGTCCATAAGCGTTTCATTTTTGAATTCTCCTTGCTCAACGATCAATTTTTATAGTAGGTCAGGAAGACTTCTTCCAGGCTTGGGCGGTCCGTCTCCAGGTCCAGGACGGGAAGGCGGCCCAACTTCTGCACCAGCATCTCCATGTCGCCGGCCACCTGGAGTGTGATACTGTTCCCCCCGGACTGGGATATTACCTCGACCCCCGGCAGGCTGGCAAACTCGGCGACCTTGACCGGCTGCTTGAAGCGGACCGTGATCCGGTTCAGCGTGCGGCGGATAAGGCTCCCGGTTTCAGCCATTTCGACGATTTCCCCGGAGCGGATAATTGCCACCCGCCCCGCCACATTCTCGACCTCGCTCATGATATGCGAGCTGAAGAAGATGGTCGCGCCAGCTGCGTTTGCCTCGCGCAGCAGGCCCAGCACTTCCTGCTGCATGAGCGGGTCCAGGCCGCTGGTCGGTTCGTCGAGCAGCAGTAGTTCGGGGCGGTGCATGAAGGCCTGGATCACAGCCACCTTCTGCTTGTTGCCCTTGGACAGGTTCTTGATCGGCTGTTTCAGATCCAGATCCAGGCGCCCGGCCAGCTCGCGCACAAAACTCCATTCTGCACGCCCGTCGCGCATGTCGCTGAAGAAATGCAGCTGCCGTTCAGCTGTCAGGTTGTCGAAGAACTGCATCTCGCCGGGCAGGTAACCTGTGCGAGCCTGGACTGCCACCGGGTTGGATTGAGGATCGAGTCCCAACAGGAGGGCACTGCCTCCATCGGGGCGGATCATATCGAGTAAACAGCGGATGGTGGTCGTCTTGCCAGCCCCGTTCGGACCGAGAAAACCGAAGATCTCCCCCCGCTTCACTTCCAGGTCGATGCCGCGCAGGGCGCGCACCTTGCCATAGGACTTGGTGAGCCCTTGTACTTGCAGGGCAACCTCGCTGTTGGGAACAATCGTGCTTATTGCGTTCATATCAGAGCTCCTTAGGTAAACCTGAACAGACTGCTAAAGGTTTGAGAAAATGCCAAGAAAAATGGGGATATCCATCCCGGCGTGGAACAGGATCGAGCCCCAGACGCTGTCGGTTTTTTGCATGACGTATCCCCACACCAGCGCAAGCGGGACCAGGACGGCAAGGAAGATGAATTCACTTGACGTATAAGCCGATCCTTTATGCAGCACGGTAAAGACCAGGGCGATCAGGAAATTCGAGAGGAACTTGCCGAAGAACGGTTCCAACTTGCGCAGGAACAAACCCCGGAACAAAACCTCTTCAAGTGCGCCGTTTGCCAGAACGGTGACCAGCAGCAAGGGAATCCACGGGAGCACCCTGGCAACGGTCAGGCCTTCTCCTTTGAAAAGCAATTCCGCCATTGGGATGTAGCCCGGAACAAAGACAAGGAAAGCGATCCCTCCAATGAGCAGGCCCAGCTTCAAATTCCCCTTCTGGAGGTAGATCGATCCCAGGCTTCCTCCTGATAACCATGTGAACACGATTACTACGCTGATGATCACGAGACATTCATTCAATTTCGGGAGAGCCCAGCCGGCAATGTTGGCATCACTTACATCCAACTTATCAAACAAATAGGTGTTAATGATCAGAGCCAGGGAGAGTGCTGCAGTCAGGATAAAGAGGGCAAAGCATATCCGCCAGTATTTTTCCAGACGTTTGTTCCTCCGCAACAACACTGCCGCGACCACGAGAAGGACACTCATCCCAATCCTGCAAAGGAAATCATAGATCGCACCCAGGTGAGCGTCGAACCGGGCAACAAGGAACAATCGTCCCCAGGGTTTGAAAACGATCATGATCGCCCCGCCAATGACGATGAACAGCAAAGCCAAGATGATCCGCTCCACCCATTCTCCTGCCGATAGTCGATTGTTTTTCATCATCCATTCCTCCTTATCCATTATCCGGCTATAGGTTATTCCGTTTTGGAATCCCTGTCATCACCCAAATATGGTGAATAAAAAAACCCGCCAGGTGAGCGGGGATGATCACGTACCAGGCAGGCGACATTTCACGCCAGGAGCCCCAATCCACTCGCCCGCCTCACCGCCCCGCTGCGCCCGTGGACACCCAGCTTGCCATAGATGTTCTTGATGTGGGTTCGTACGGTGTTGGCTGAGACCACCAGCAGATCAGCGATCTCCGGTGTGGAAAGATAACTATTTAAGTGCCTGAGCACTTCCAGTTCACGCTCGCTCAATGGTTCGATCAGCGCCTCGTTTTCAGAAACAGGCTCCGGTTTGTGCTGGCGGCGGGACTCGAAGGCTGCCAACAACCGGGAAACGAATGCCGGGGAAATGGATCTCGCATGAGCCAGGCGGAGCAATTTTTCCATCGCGGCCCCCTCACGCACGAAGGCAGTCACCCCGTTTTCGGGTTCTGCCAGTTTTAGGGCCTGCTTTAATGAGTCCAGGGCGGCGGCAAGGTCCTGCTGCTGGAAATTAGCCAGAGCTTTCAGGATATGGGACCATGTTTTGCAATAATTTCCATCCCTGGCGGCGTTCGCCTTATCACTCGCCAGCAGCGCCAGCGCCTCGACCGACTGGTTTTGTTTAATCAGAACACGCGCAGCTACATGCGCTGAATACCTGAGAACGGAATCCTGCTTGAGGGCTGCTTCCTGTTGGATCTCCGCTGCATCCTGCGGGTCGGAATCCAGATAAATTTGCAGCTCCATATAATCCACTGTCCGCAAATGCCAGGGCGGTCCCTTCTGGGCGATCTTGCGGGAGGCCTGGATCACCTTCCTGGCCTCGTCCATCTGATTTGAAAAAGCCAGAGCATAGACCAGGTATTGCGCGCACATCATGATGGTATCCACCTGTCCCCAGGTCTTGCTTAACGCCATTCCTTTACGGGCGATCTGGAGGGCTTTCTCATACTCTCCCGCCTCCAACCAGACACGGGACAAACCTGCATAGACGCTGGCGGCTGTTGTCAGAGGGCTGGCGTTACGCTGCTGGTACAACTCTGCAATCTCGATTGCCTCTTCGCAGACCACCCGTGCCTGTCGGGATCTTCCCAATAACACATACGCATATGCCAGCCCGGATGCCGCCTGCATGACCACATGTGTCTGCCCGGCCTGTTGTGCCAGCTGAAGCGCCTGCTCCAACACAACTGCCGCACGCGGATCATCGACATCCTGAAACATGGCATTTCCGAGCGTGGTCAGGTTCAGCGCCCGCAGTGCGCTCTCTTCCGCCGGCAAAAGCCCGGTTGCTTTCTCGGCAAATTCCACGGCTTCTTCGGAACGGTCACCATCCGTCCAGGCCAGGTACGCCCGCACGGCGGCGATATGACCCAGCACCTTGTCGCGCTTGCCTGCGGACAACCCTTTCATGTGCTGCTCCGCCTGCGACAGGATCAGCCCGGCTCTTTGATTCTGACCTGTGTAAGCCAGCCCCCAGGCATAAGCCACATCCAGCCAGGGCAACGCGATGCGCTGTTTAACAGGGATCGCGTCGATCTTCGCCAGGGTGGGAGCGATTTCAGCACGTTCCACCAATGCCAGGACATTTTCAGAGACTATATTCGCGACCAGTTCCATATCCCCCGCTACCAGGCCGTGATGCAGCGCCTCGGGCAGCATTCCCTGCCCTTCGTACCAGTGGCTTGCCAGGTGATGCAGTTCCAAAGAAAGCCCGGGGTGGGTCTGGTCCAGCACCAGCTTGAGCAGGTCCGAAAAAAGATGATGATAGCGATACCAGCCGTGCTCGTCATCAAGCGGTATCAAAAACAAATTGGCGTGCTCGATCGTGTCCAGGATGCCGTACGCCGCGCCGCCCGTACCGGCAACCGCATCACATAAAGGGGCAGACAGCCTGTCGAGGATCGAGGTCTTGAGCAAGAACTCGCGCACTTCCGGAGCCTGGCGATCCAGCACCTGTTCGATCAAATAATCGAACACATAGCGATGGCTTCCTGCGAAGGCGGCAATAAAAGCCGAAGTGTCCTCGCTGCCGCGCAGGCTGATCGCCGCCATCTGCAGTCCGGCAACCCAGCCCTCGGTGCGGGAATTCAGACTGCTGACTTCCTGGATAGCCAGCTGCATCCCGGTGGACTTTTCCAGGAACTCGCCTGCCTCCTCGGTCGAAAAGCGCAGGTGTTCCATGCGCACTTCCACCAGTTGACCTGCCACCCGCAGACGTGCCAGTTCAAGCGGAGGATCGGAGCGGGTCAAAATAATGAGGTGCAGGTGCGCAGGCGTGTGGTCCAGGAAATATTGCAGGGCGGAATGAACCTGCTTGTTATGGATGAGGTGGTAGTCGTCGAGCACGAGGACCACCTCCCGCTTGAGATCCATCAACCCCCGGATGAATTCCGCCAGGGCATTCTCCACCTGTTCCTGTTCCTGCTGCCCGGGAGACAGGGGTGTGATGTCAATGACCGTCCCGCCCTCCTCCAGGCAGGCACCCAGGTATTCCAGGAACAGGGCGGCATCATTATCAGCATTATCGAGCGAGAGCCAGCCAAACGCCTGCCCCTTCTTTCGCGCCGTCTGCACCCAGGCGCTGACCAGGGTCGTCTTGCCCGCCCCCGCTGGAGCCGAAACCAGGGTCAGACGGCGGGACAGGGCTTCATCCAGCATTTCCAGCAGCTGCGGACGGACCACGAACCCGGAAGGAGTGGGCGGGAAAAAAAACTTGGTGGAGAGGAGGTCGGTCACGTAATAATTATACCCACAAGACCCCCCCCGGCACCCTGGATTCAAGTCATCAGATCCTCTTATTTTGCGGCGCGGGTGGCACTGTTTCGTCCACCAGCCCTGACCCCGGATCCTTTGACGGTTCCCCGGTGGACGCTTCCGCGAAAACAACCTCCGGGGATCCGGAAAGGCCTGGAGAAAAAAAGGTGCCTGTCAGCGGAGGAGAGACTGACGGGCACCTTGCGGGGAGGTATTGACCGGAATGGGTTGGAAGGATCAGAAGCTGATGGTCACCTGGATCTTCATGCGCAATTCTTCTTCGGTGACCTGTACATCCTGGAAGAGCACCTCTGCGCCGTCAGCAGACAGATCCTGGGAGAATTCCACCTGCATCTCATGGTTGATCTCAACCACGAGGGGGTCGTCGAGGCTGATGCCGGGGATATCGATGGCGATGATCCTGGCGACGAGCCTGCCGTCCTCTGCACCCAGGAACAGGTCGATGCTGCCGGGTACCCGGCTGCCGTCGGGCTGGGTGTTGGTGCCGACGAAGCGCAGGAAGCCGTCGTGCAGTTGCAGTCTCACATTGTCCAGCATTGAGTCGTAGAAATTGTGGGTGCCGCCGAAGTGCAGGGTGCCATCATTCAGTTCCAGGCTGAAACCTTTGAACCCGGGATCTGAAAAATCGTGGTCGCCGACGGTGAAGGAGGGGGATGATTTCGCGAGCATTTTCTCGGGGATGCTGATGTCAATGACCTGGGTGAACTTTCCAAGCCCGGGGGCATGGAAGCCGCAGGCGGAGGCGAAGAGGGTCAACACGGCTGTAACCAGCAGGATGGAGGAGTAACGGGACGTACGGGTGGGGAATAACATTTTCCTATCCTTTCTTGAACTCTCGGTGAGAGCAACTCTCTCTGACAACCAGTATACGGAATGGGCCTGCTGCAGGTCTCAAAAAACACCCCCTCCGAAGAGGGGTTTTGACCTGCTCCTGTGGGGGTGTTTTGGGGATACAAAAAATAACATCTTAGGGCATGCCGATGCGGTTTCATGCCGCAATCGGCTGTCCTGGCGACTCATGTCGCCAGGGCTTGCTTATGCGGCGGGAGCGGTAAGAAAGCTGCGGACGGTGGGCTTCGCTATTGCGGACGCAATTAATCGCTTGTATTTTCGGAAATACGATTGTATGATAAATACAAGTCTTATTAGTGATCTCACAGGTGGATACAGGTAAACAAGTTACGAGATTACATGATTACTTTACTTTACCGTTGAATGATCAGAATCGAAATATGGTTAGAAGAATTAGTAAAAAAGAATTGAGGAATCGATATCCCCTCATCCTATAATCGCGAAAAGTAATCTTTTAATCCAAAAAGGAGTGTGAAATATGTCTCGCAGACCTTTTTCATTTCCTGGCAGGGTGGGTTATTGGCTGATGTGCATGGCTGTCATCAGCGCATTAGCGGGATGCAGCCCAAAAATTACTCCCAGTATGTCTGATGAGGATTTACAGACATGCGATAACACCGCTGCTACGATAAAGGAAAATGTCACTTTTCCCGTATCTCCATATGATCTCAAATACAAGCCATTCATGACAACACCCGGAGAGGTTGTGATCACCTCGCCTCTAAGTGGAGGCATTTTTCCTTTTGAACCGTTGAGTATTTCGTTTACCCAACCACCCCCTGATCCCAATATTTCCTTCCGCATATTAAAAGTTTACGTGACCCCGATCGATACCATTTCCCTTTCCCAATTGTATCACCCCCTAATTTCTTCAAATGGAGTAGTAGCCTCATCCTATCAAAATACTATTGAATATCACTGGACTCCGGAATCCTCCGGAAAATTCATTATATTGGTCTTTTTCCGGAATTTGAAGAACGGAGGAAACCCGGATGGATTACCGAAAATTGACTTCGGACCACCTTCTTTGGCGCATGTATGTGTCAAGATCGATGTTCTTAAAGCAGGGGACGTTATGGCATTATCCCCACAACCAGGGACGATCATGCCTTTGCTGATCCCCACCAACCTGGTGCCATCCTTCACACCCACTTACACACCTTCATCAACCCTTACCAGAACACCCACACTCACTTCATCCCCGACTGCCACTTCAACATTTACGCTCATACCGCCCACACGTATACCACCCACACGTATACCACCCACGTCCATACCGCCGACCGCGATACCAAATTGCTCCGCATATACAGAAAAGGATGTCTGTGAGCGTAATGGATGTTCTTGGAATCAGGGCCCTTCTGGCGCTGGAGTATGCAAGTAACAAGAAGCAGGTGAGTTGCAATTTTTCCCGAACAGGAGAGGGCAGACATGGAATGATTCTGGTGGCCTTATGGGTTGATGGTGACTGGATCCCTGGAAGGTTGCAGGTCTTTCCCCTGAAACATCAGCGATACTTGATAAAAATATTTCGCAACCAATAATCTTTGACCCTGTGGCTTGACAACTCTATCCAAATATTGGATCCGAATACGCTTGGTCGCAGGTCCCCTGGCGGGGATGATATCCGACTCCTGCCGGGCCCACTTTTGAAGTGTGTTGCTTTGCGTAATAAATCGTAGTACCGATGTTTATGATGGGACAATACAGCATAAAGAAAACCAAGCATTCCAAAGGGTTTTTTTATATTGTTGAATTCGGGGACGATTTTTTCTGAATTTTCTGTGTAAAATGAATCCAAAAGAATTACCTGATCATATAGAAGGGATGGTGTCAAATGAAAAGAACGCGTTTTCTTCTCTCCATTAGCCTTTCATCGATCCTTTTTCTGTCTTCCTGTAATCTTCCCTTGTCCCAGGGGGACGCAAACAAATTAACCACTCCAGATTTTTTATTCGCTCTTCCAGAGATCACTGCAACAACCCAGCCCACGGTCATTCCCCCACCGGTTTGTCCGGATGCATCCGCCTTTGGGAGAATTTACTCCAACTGGCCGAATTTGTTTAAGATCATGTCAACAACACCTGAGTTTACCTGGTTCTACGGCTCAGCAAATGGGAACCCTGGCAGTGTTGAAGCATGGGCTTACGAGTGTGTCCCCGAATCGTACATTTTGTATTTATCCACCGGGCCTGATTTTGAGGATGAGATCATTGTGCCAGTTTCCAATGCTTCTGTTGTGGCTGACTCAACGAAACTAACGATGAAATGGACCTTAACCACACCGTTGGAACCATTGAAAGTCTACCGATGGGCTGTTGTTGGGCATGCAAATGGAATGACCCTTGAAGACTGGAAAATAGCCGATATCCATGATGATGCCATATGGCCTCCCATCAATACCGTCAATATGACTTATACAAGAACTACGTTCCGCACCGGACCGGAGTGCGCGGTCGGACAGATCCCCGTGCCCACACTGACCACTCCCATAAACGGGGATGTCATCCAGACTCTCAACCCGATCCTGGTTTGGGAGGTCAGTTCGTGCATGCCGCTTGTCTTTTGGTTGCAAATCTCGACCCAACCCACCTTTGAGAACCCGGAAGATTACGTTGATCCCAGCCTCCCTGGAGATTATACGAGACAGACGCAGAGAAACTATCCATACGCTTTTATCAACTATACCCTGAGGGATTGCACCAGGTTTTACTGGCATGTCAGAGGTGGAGGAATACCCGGCAGCCAGGATTGGGGTAATTATTCTGATGAGGGTATGTTTACGGTAAACCTTGGCCAATGTCCTACGCCAACCCCGATATATGTTCCTCCAGCCAGTACACCAACCCCCACTTCAGTACCTCCGATCGTGTGTGCGGGTCTTAACATGACCGATTGCAATAACAACTCTTCTCAATGTAAATGGACCTTTCCAATTACCCATGCTGGTCCTGGTTACTGTGTACAAAAGTAAGGTTCTTGGGAATATCCGTTAAATTCCGGAAGGTGTGGGAGTGTGGGGTGGCTGTTTGAGTTTATTTTTATTCACGGTCTGATTCTTTACTGCCTTCCAAGTTGCGAATCCTGTTCATGGCTCATTTTTTCTAAAGCCTTTCGACAGCCACTATCCAACAGAAGGAAGAATTATTGCCGAACTGGATTTGAGCCCGAATACGCCTGGGCGCAGGTCCGCCTCCAAACGAGCATCCAACGAACCATGGAAAACATGACCCTCTCTCTCAGCCAACCGATTGCCACCGGCCGCACGGCGGAGATCCATGCCTGGCGGGAAGGGCAGGTGCTCAAACTATTCCATGACTGGTTCAATCTCGAAAACATTGAATATGAGGCCCGGATCGCCCGGGCGGTCCATGCCAGCGGATTGCCCGTCCCGGCGGTGGGCGAGATCATCCGCGTGAACGGCCGCAACGGCCTGTTGTACCAGCGCGTGGACGGCGACTCGATGTGGGGCAGGTTGTCCCGCTATCCCTGGCGGGTTTTCCACTACGCCCGGCGGACGGCAGAACTCCATGCTGAGATGCATAACCGCACCGTCCAGGTGGATCTCCCCTCCCAGCGGCTAAGACTGGTCAACAAGATCAACGACGCAAAAACCCTGCCTGAACATCTCCGATCCAGGGCTCTGACCACCCTCGAAAGCCTGCCGGACGGGGACCGTATCTGTCACGGAGATTTTCATCCCGGGAACATTCTTACAACCGGGCAGACTGAAACCATCATTGATTGGATAGATGCTTCATGCGGCAATCCAGTCGCCGATGTTGCCCGCACTACGATCCTTCTGCTTGGCGCGGCTGACCGGCAGATCCAGGGTTCGCTCCGGAGAACCATCGTGCGCATCTTCCACTCGGCATATCTGCGTCACTACTTCAAGCTCAATCCCGGCGGGAGGGAGGAATACAATCGCTGGCTGCCGGTCATCGCGGCAGCCAGGTTGAGCGAGAATATCCGCGAACTGGAAGGCTGGTTGATCGCCAGGGCAGAGAAAGGCCTGCTGGCAGGATAAGGGTGTTGTAAATCGTTTTGCGTCCAACAGTTTCCAACAATAGATTCAACATGGAAAATCGACCTGACAGGGATCGGGACCTGAAACCGCCAGGTCCCTGGTACGACTCCTGCCAGGCTGCTCTATTCCAGGCGCCTTATCGTATAATACCTCCATAACATTCTTCCTTTCCAATCGATTTTAATATCCTTTCTCACGCATCCATGAAATTCATCCTACGGATCAAGCCGGTTTTCATATACTGCATCAAGATCCTGGCCCTGGCGGTGGTCTATCACCTTGCCGCCCGCCTGGGTTTGAAGATGGCCTACGTGCAGGCGAACACCTCGCCTGTCTGGCCTCCCACCGGCATCTGCCTGGCTGCCCTGCTCATCATGGGATACCGCTACTGGCCCGGGATCACCCTGGGGGTGCTGCTGGGATCCCTGCTCACGGGCGCCCCCCTGAACCTTGCCATCGGCATGTCGCTCGGCAATACGGTCGAAGCGCTGGTGGCGGTCTATTTCCTGAAAACGCTCGTCGGCTTGCATAGAGAGATCGACCGGATCCGGGATGTGGTTGGCCTGGTACTGGTCTCCCTGGTCTGCACGACGATCGGCGCCAGCATCGGCACGGCCACATTGATGCTCACCGGGCTTGGCGAATGGCAGAGCTTTTGGGCGATCTGGGTCACATGGTGGATCGGGGACCTGCTCGGGGCGCTGGTGGTGGCACCCGTACTGCTCACATGGGCGTCCCAGCCCTTCCCCCGATTTAACCGGCGATCCTACCTTGAAGGGGGGATCCTGCTGGCACTGGTGGCGGCGGTCACCTGGTTCGTATTCAGCAGCCTGCCTCCCGTGGGTATCTTCCACCAGGCGATGATCTATGTCATTTTCCCGTTCGTGATCTGGGCTGCGCTGCGCTTTGGTCCGCGGGGGGCCACCCTGGCCATCACGATCGTTTCCGGCATCGCCATCTGGGGGACCGCCCTGGGTACGGGACCGTTCTCGTTGGAGTCAAAGAACGACAGCCTGGTTCTCCTGCAAACCTTCATGGCGGTTGTGGCTCTCACCGCACTCATCCTGGCGGCTGCCACGATCGAACGCCGCAAGGCCACCGATGCCCTCCGCCAGCGCGCAGATGAACTGGCAACCCTGAACGACTCCTCCAAAACCTTTCTGGATAATTTCGAGATCACCAATATCTTTCAGACCATCTGCCGCCTTGCCGTCACCCGTCTCGGATCGGATGTCGCCTGGATCGAAACCCGGGACGAACACAGGGAAAGTCATGGTCAGGTCATCGTCCACGGGGTTTCATCCGAAGTGCTTCAGCGCCTGAAAGAAAAATGGCCCGAGATGGAACCCCTGCAGGACCCCGCATCTCCAATCGTAAAGGAGTTAAGTGAAAGCGGAGGGTCCGCCAGGCTCAAGGAATATCCCTACCGGTCTTATGCCATCTTCCCGTTGCTCTTCAGCAACCGGCTGATCGGCACGCTCCGCCTGCTCAGCCGCCAGAAGGAATTCTTTTTCGACGACAACCAGATCCTGCTCCAATCGTATGCCAACCTTGCGGCAGTTGCCATTCAAAATACCCTGCTGTTCGAAGAGGTCCGGCAGAGCAACAAGCAATTGCATGGTCTCTCCCAGCGGCTGATGAAAGCCCAGGAGGAGGAGCGGCTGCACCTTTCCCGGGAACTGCACGATGAATCCGGACAACTGCTTGCCGCCCTGACAGTCCAGCTCGGTCTGCTCGAGCGCGGCCTGGACCAACCCGGCACCTTGCGCGAAAGACTGGAAGAACTGAAGAACACCGCCAACACGATCCAGAACAACCTGCACAAGCTGGCAGTGAATTTAAGGCCTGCCAGCCTCGACCACCTCGGTTTGGTGACCACGACCAGGCAATACATCGATGAGTTCCACCGGCAATACGGGATACAGGTCGATTTTGAAGCGGTTGGAATGGAGGGGAGGCGGTTGCCCATCGAGGTGGAAACAGCGATCTTCCGGGTGATCCAGGAATCGCTGACAAATGTGATCCTGCATTCCCAGGCCAACCGCGTGGATGTGCTCTTGAGCCTTCATAACCACGACATGGTCATGGTGGTGGAGGATAACGGGATTGGCTTCCTGCCGGGCTCTCCCAGCCAGGAAGACCAGCTTGGACTTTTCGGCATGCGGGAGCGCATCGAAATGCTCGGCGGGACCTTCGTGATCGAGAGTTCGCCCGGCAAAGGCACGACCGTCAAGGCGGAGGTGCCCTGCCGTGATTGAGATATTGATCGCAGACGATCATGCCATCGTGCGCGCCGGATTGCGGGCTCTCATCCATGCCGAATCGGGGTTCAAGTTGGTCGGCGAAGCGGCTGGTGGATACGAAGCCATGGAACTCGTGGAGAAGAACCGCCCGGATGTCCTGGTTCTCGATCTCAGCATGCCGGATATGGATGGCATTTCTGTCACGCGCATCTTGAAACAAAAATACCCCGACCTGCGCATCCTGATACTGACCCTGCATGAAGATGAGGCGCTGCTCAAGGAGGCGATCAAAGCCGGGGCGGCTGGCTACATCCTCAAAAGGGCGGCCGAGACGGAATTGATCTCGGCGATCGAAACGATACAGCGCGGCGACCTGTATGTGGATCCTTCCATGGTCCGGGTACTGCTGGGTGAACCTCAGCACCCCCCCCTTGAGCCATCCACATCTGAGGAAGCACTCACCCCCCGGGAGACCGAGATCCTGAAGATGATCGTGGAAGGCTACACCAACCGCCAGATCGGGCAGGAGTTGAACATCAGCACACGCACAGTGGATGGCCACCGCGCCAATATTTCAGACAAGCTCGGCCTGCACAGCCGGGTCGAGTTGGTGCGGTATGCCCGCCTGCACGGTCTGATCGAATGACTTGGACCAACGACAAACCGCCGGATCAACCATCCTCGACCCCGTAGAAAATACGGGGTCGAGGTGCGTATAAAATACCTGCCGGTGCAGATATGAAAACCCCTACTTAATACGCTTAATAAATCCTGCTCTATTTCATATCATGAAGGTTGGCGACCATCTTGTACAGATGCGTCCATTACCTTTGCATATGAAAGCACTGCTGGAGATCCATGCCCAACAGACCTGACCCTTCCCCCCTCCAATTGGTAGCTTTACGCGGCATCACCAAAGCGTTCGCGGATGTGCTCGCCAACGATCAAATCGACCTGGACATATATCCTTCCGAGATCCATGCCCTGCTCGGTGAGAACGGTGCGGGTAAGAGCACTCTGATGAAGATCCTGTACGGATTTTATCGAGCCGATTCCGGACAGATCCTTTGCGAAGGGAAACCAGTGGTGGTCAACTCCCCCCATGATGCCCGCAGGATCCGGATCGGGATGGTGTTCCAGGATTTCAGCCTGATCCCGGCTCTCTCGGTGGCTGAAAACCTGGCTCTTTTCCTTCCTCACCTCCCGGTCGTATTGAATATCAAGGAGATAGACCAGCGCATCCGGGAGGTATCAGAGCGTTACGGCCTGTCTGTGGATCCGCATGCCATGGTGTCGCAGCTTTCGATCGGTGAACAGCAAAAGGTGGAGATCTTAAAGTTGCTGCTGGCCGATGCACGGCTGCTGATCCTGGATGAACCGACCCGTGTCCTTGCTCCCCACGAAGTGGATGCGCTTTTCAAGGTGCTGGCTGGGTTGCGCCAGGATGGGTATGCCATTGTGCTGATCACCCACAAAATGAAAGAGGTGCTGGAGTGCGCTGACCGCATCACGGTCCTGCATGACGGGCGGGTGGCGGGAACACTCCTGCGTTCTGAAGCCAGCGAGGCACGGCTTATATCTCTTATGTTCGAAAAGAAACTTGCCTCACTGGAGGCAAAAAAAGACCATCCTGTTGCCGGCAAGGATATTCCCTTGCTGGAATTGAAAGGGGTATCAACAAAAGGTGAAGGCCTGGGGATCAGTCTGAAAAAGATCGATTTGCAGATCTACCCGGGTGAGATCCTCGGCGTGGCAGGTGTATCAGGGAACGGGCAGAAGGAGCTTGGGGATGCAGTTCTGGGAATGATCCGCATCCAGGAGGGAAGCAAATTCATTTCCGGTCACGATTTCACCCGTCGGTCGATCCAGGAACTGCGCCGGAGCGGAGTGGCGTATATCCCCGAGAATCCGCTCACCATGTCGATCGCCCCGCTGATGACCGTCATGCAGAACATGGCCCTGACCCGTTCCGGGGAGTACGCCCGGCTGGGAGGTTTTCGCATGGACTGGCGTGCTGTTCGGGCGGATACGGAAGTCACGAGCAAGCGCCTGGGTTACACCTTTCCCCTGTACGTTCCGGCGCGCTCCCTGTCTGGCGGTAACCTGCAGCGCATGGTCATAGTCCGCGAGATGGCCGGGAAACCGCACCTGATCATCGCCTCCTACCTGACCCGCGGCCTGGATGTGCAGAGCACGATCGCGGCGCGCCAGGCACTGCTGGACGCGCGCGCGAACGACGCTGGTGTCCTGCTCATCTCGGAGGACCTGGAAGAGCTTTTCACTTTGAGCGACCGGCTGATCGTGCTTTTCGAAGGCAGGATCGCCGGCCATTTCAAACCGGAAGAAACCAATATTTTCGAGATCGGCCATCTTATGACAGGATCCGAGGGTACCCATGTCTAAAATCGAAGAGGCCCTGCCTCGATCTCCTGTAATCCAGATGAAATTCATGCGTGCCATCCTCCGTTACCTGCTGATGATCCTGCTCGCCTTCCTGTTATTCGGTATCATTCTGCTGATCTCGGGCAAGGACCCGATCCAATCCTACAGGGATATATTCATCTCAACCTTCGGAAATTCAAGGGGATTTTCAGAGGTGATCGTCGGGATGATCCCGATGCTTCTCACCGCTATGGCAGTGGCACTGCCATCTCGCGTAGGTTTGATCAATGTTGGCGGGGAAGGTCAATTGTACATCGGGGCGGCCTTTGCCACCTTCGGGGCGCTGACCTTCTCCCACCTGCCCGCCTGGCTTCTGATCCCCATCATGATGCTGCTTGGCATGCTGGGTGGTGCCTTATGGGCATTCCTCCCCGGCTATTTCAAGTCGATCGGCCTGGTGAATGAGACGATCACCACCCTGCTCATGAACTCCGTTGCTCCCAAGATCATCGGTTTTCTGATCTTCGGGTTCTGGCATTCGCCGATGGATACCGTCAAGACCGATAATTTCGTGGCGGCTGCCAGGCTGCCCGCGTTCTTTGGCACCCGCATCCATCTCGGGCTGGTTTTTGGCCTGGTCCTGCTGGTCGCATTCTGGTTGTTCATGAAATACACACGCTGGGGCCTTGAGATGTATGCCATCTGGAATAATCCCCAGGCAGCACGCCGGAACGGCATCCCCGTGAAAAAATACCTGATCATCGCCATGTGCGTTGGCGGAGCGATTGCCGGCCTTGCGGGGATGTCCCAGGTTTCCGGTTTTTACGGGGTTTTATTGCTGAATTTCTCCATGAGCCTGGGTTTTATGGGATTCATGATCTGCTGGCTATCTGGCGGCGATCCCCTGGGGATCGTGGTCATGTCCTTCGTTGTCTCGGTCATCTTCACCGGCGGCAACCTCCTGCAGCTCACCCGCGGTCTGCCCTTCGCGGTCATTAATATCCTCCTGGCCTTCACCCTCTTTGTGGTCCTGGCGAGCCCAACCATTTTCAAAGGAAAAAAATCATGAGCCTCCTGTCCATTCTTGGAGTCCTGTCCAGCGCCATCTTTTCTGGAACCTCCCTTCTATATACCACCCTGGGTGAGGTGATAGATGAACGCGCCGGGATTGTCAACCTCGGGCTGGAAGGGGTTCTGCTGGTGAGCGCATCCTCCGGTTTTGCCGTGACCTCGATCACCGGGAACCCCTACCTGGGCATCCTGGTCGCGATGTTAGCGGGTGGGTTGATGAACCTGGTGCTCGGCTACCTGGTCATCACCCGCAAAGCCAACCAACTCGCCAGCGGTTTGGCATTGATGTTCTTCGGCTTCGGTTTGAGCGCCCTGATCGGAAAATCCTACGTTGGCGTGAAGATCACGAGCCTTCCCAAGATCCTGCTACCGGGTCTTGCAGGGCTGCCCCCGCTTTATTCATCCCTGTTCAGATTTGATCTGCTCATCTTCCTGGTCATCCCGGCTGCCATCCTGGTCTGGTGGTTGCTGTACCGCACTCGCTGGGGGCTCGGCTTGCGGGCGGTGGGTGAAAATGCAGACACGGCTTTCGCCTCTGGCCGGGATCCGCGCCTGATCCGCTACCAGGCTCTCTTCGTGGGAGGCATGCTGGTCGGCCTCGGAGCGGCTCACCTTTCGATCGCGTATGCCATGAACTGGACCGAATACATGACCGGGGGGCGCGGTTTCATCGCCGTGGCGCTGGTGATCTTTTCGAAATGGCATCCCTTGCGGGCGATCGTCGGTGCGCTGGTATTCAGTGCTGCAGTGGCCTTCCAGCTCCTGTTGCAGTCCAGCGGTTTGCAAGTTTCCCCGTTCCTGCTCGACACCATTCCCTATATCCTGACCCTGGTCGTCCTCATTGCCTGGGGCGGCAATCGCAAACATTCCGCACCCGCCAGCCTCGGAAGGGTCTATCAAGGCAGCGAGTGAGGATCGAGATTCTCTGAAAGGAGGCATCCCATAACTCAAAGGAAATTCTTCATCGACAAATTGTTCCATATTTCCTATAAATCAAGGAGAAGATGCAATGAAAAACAAGTCCTATTTGATCCTGGCGATATGTTTGTCCTTTGTCGTCATGCTCTCAGCCTGCGGACCGGCTGCCACTGAACCGGTAACCGAGGTGGCAACCGAAGCACCAACGGAAGTGGCAACGGAGGCACCCGCTGCCGAACCATGCCTGATCATCGGCGCCCTGTATGGTGGACCGATGAACGATGCAGGCTATAACCAGGCCATGCATGAGGCCGTGATGGCGATCAAGACCAATATCCCCTGCGTCGAGATCATCGAAGCTGAAAATGTCCCAGATGAAGCTGGCGCGACAACGACCATGCAGAATATGATCGACCAGGGCGCCAAGTTGATCTTCCCCACTGCATTTAATCACCAGTATCCTGCCCTCACCCTCTCCCAATCCAACCCGGATGTCATTTTCGAACATGCCGGCGGCTGGGAGATGGGCGCGAACTTCGCCAATTTCTTTGGTGAGCCGCCCGATGGCTGGTACCTGATGGGTGTGGCCGCGGGCATGATGACGACCAGCAACAAGATCGGCTTCGTTGCCGCCTTCCCACTTGGCTGGACACTCACCTTTGTCAATGCCTTTGAACTGGGCGTTCAGTCGGTCAACCCCGAAGCACAGACCATCGTGTCCTACACCTTCGCTTGGGGAGATGCCACCAAGGATGCCGATACAACCAACGCCCTCATCAACCAGGGTTGCGACGTCATCACAATGCACGTTGATTCCCCTGCCACCATCATTTCAACAGCGGAGTCGCGCAGTGTCTATTCGATCGGATTCCAGAACCTGGCGGCCCAGCAGTTTGCGCCCGAATACTGGATCTCCGGTACAGGCTTTACCCTGGGTGGCACGCTTACCTGGCTTGCCTCCATGGTGCTCGATGGTACTTGGACCCCGATCTTCGTGCGCTGCGGTATTGACGATGGCTGCATGGCCATTGCCCCCTTTGGCCCCCGGGTTCCTCAGGAAGTAAAGGACCTGGTGGCGGAAAAACAGGCGGAAATCAGTGCCGGAACCCTCGTCGTTTTCAAGGGTCCGATCGTCGATCAGGATGGAACCATCCGTGTTGCGGAAGGTGAAGTCCTGAGCTCAGAAGTCATGGGCTCGGTGGACTGGTTCGTCCAGGGTGTGATCGGCAGCCCTAAATAAGTTACTGCTTTTTTCAGCGTTTGCGGGGCACCGCCGCCTGATGGTGGTGGTGCCCCACCTTGGGATCAATGAGCACCAGGATTCAGGATACCAGCCTCAAAGTGCAGGCAATTGGAGAAGCGGCTCTCGACTGGCTTGCCTCCGGCCAGGACGGGGAGGTCGTGGCTTCTGTCAGCCGTACCGTCTATTTGGGCGCGGGGAAGGATGACCTTTATTGGATTGCTGGCAAGAACAGCCCGATGCACCGCCGCTGCCTGCAGGTTTCCTCTCCAATCCCAGAGATGAAGGCAGGGGCGCCTGTGTATGTCCGCGATCGGAGACTGGTATTGACCTCCCGGGTTTCACTGGATTGGACTCTTGCACGGGTCTGGAAAGCGCCTGTCTTACCTGCGGAACCAGACATAACACTCGAAGATCTTGCTGAACAGGTAACGAGCTTCTATCACCATTTTCTTGAACTGCATCAACCAGCCGGGTTGGGTCAACTGATACCGGCAATCCAGAAGAACGGTCACCATTCTGCCAAACCAGTATTTGACCAGGGAAATATCATTCTCGCCTCAGCCTGGCCTGTCGTTGAAACGCTTCTCTCCTTGCTTATCCATCACAATTACCGATCCATCCCGGAGACCGCCTCGGAGTTGATCGGCCTGGGAGAAGGCCTGACTCCTTCAGGGGATGACTTCCTTGGAGGGTTCTTCTTCTGTCTCAACCGGCTCCAGCAAGCTTACCCACGTGAACTGGAGTTCACAAGCGATTATTCCTTATCCATCGAGCGCTGGAAAACGCGCACAAATTTGATCAGCTTCACTCTCTTGAAAGATAATGCCTGTGGGTACGGGCTGGAACCTCTGGAATTGTTTGTCAGCGCATTGCTGCAGGGCGATCCAATTATTAATGTGCAATCATATGCAGAACTTCTGGTAAATGTAGGTCATTCCACCGGCTGGGATATATTGACCGGTTTCCTGGCAGGGATGGCTGTGACCTTTCCGGTCAGCCCGATCGCTTCCCCGAAATGAAAGGAATAATCATGGACATCAAACAGAAGATCGAAAAAGCCAATGAAGAAGCCGCAGGTCGACTAAATCTGGGCGATCCGGTGCTGGTGGACATTGCCCCGGCAGGGGAAGTGATCCCCGGGCTGCAGGGCAAAATGATCCTTCATTCCGGACCACCCATTGAATGGAAGCGGATGTGCGGTGCCCAAAAGGGCGCGCTCATCGGTCAGGTATTATTCGAAGGATGGGCGGGAACCGTCGAGGATGCGACCGCGCTGCTGGAAAAAGGCGGTGTCGCACTGGAGCCCAACCACCATCATCAGACGGTCGGACCAATGGCTGGAACGATCTCTCCCTCCGCTCCAGTCTGGGTTGTGGAAAACCGGGCTTTCAAGAACCGCGCTTTTTGCCGGCAGGTGGAGGGAAACCAGCAATTCGGGGATTACAGCGCCCAGGCTCTAAAGGGGCTCGAACTATGGCGGGATGTATGGGCACCCACACTCCGCAAGGCACTCAAGACAATCGGCATCCTGGAGTTGAAACCGATCATAACCAAAGCGTTGCAGATGGGTGATGAACTGCATAATCGTCACAGCGCTGCCTCCAGCCTGTTTGCCAATGCCATGGCTATGGCCATGGCAAAGACGGAATTGCCCAAGCAGGATATGCTTTCCACCCTTGGTTATGTAACCAACCACGAATTGATCTTCCTGGGTATCGCCATGGCCTGCGGCAAGGCAATCGCAGATCCCGCCATGGACATCGAATACAGTACCGTGGTGACCGCCATGTGCCGCAACGGCACGGAATTCGGGATCCGGGTCAGTGGTTTGGGCAAGGATTGGTTTACCGCCCCCTCCCCGACCGTCAACGGCCTGTACCTGCCCGGATTTACTGCTGAAGACGCCGGCCTGGATATGGGTGATTCGGCCATCACCGAGACGGTGGGCTGGGGGGCATTCACCATCGGCGGTGCTCCGGGGATTCTCAGCCTGGTGGGGGGCACCCCGGAGGAGGCGTTGGCCTACTCCCGGGAAATGAAAAAGATCACCACCGCCACGCATCCCACCTACAGAATGCCCGCGCTGGGTTTTGCCGGAACCTCCATCGGGATCGATATCCGCAAGGTCGTGCAGACCGGTATCACCCCGATCATCGATACCGCCATAGCTCATAAAGATCCAGGTTACCCGAAGATCGGCGCAGGGCTGGTGCGCGCGCCACTGGATTGCTTCAAGAAAGCCTTGATAGCCTTCAGCCGCAAGTACGATATCAGCAAGTGATATTTGCCAGAAAAGGATCTCTTATGGCCTTCGGTTTTGTCATCCGCAAGAACCAGTATTATGACTCCGTCTTCCTGATGAGCGTCAACAGGCGCATCTCCGAAGTGAAGGGGGTTCAGCAGACCGCCGTGTTAATGGGCAGCGCTGCCAACAAAAAACTATTGGTGGATATTGGCATTCAAGACCCTCAGATCGAGGCTGCCCAACCCAATGACCTGATCGTGGCAGCCATCGCGGAAACAAAGGGCATTGTGGAGGATGTTCTTGGGCGCCTGGATGAATGGTTGAATGGTATCCAGGAAAGTGCAGCCCCTTCCCGGCTCGCAAGCACGTTCGCGGAAGGCCTGTCCATCCAGCCGCATGCCAACATCGCGGTCATCTCTGTCCCGGGGGAATATGCCGCCCGGGAGGCGCGCATCGCCCTCGAAGCCGGACTGCATGTCTTCCTGTTCAGCGACAATGTATCCATTGAAGATGAGCTTGAACTGAAACAGTTCGCTGCCCAAAAGGGTCTCCTGGTCATGGGTCCGGACTGCGGTACCAGTCTCATCGGCGGGGTGGGGCTTGGCTTTGCCAACGTGGTGCGCAGGGGTTCCATCGGCGCGATCGGTGCAGCCGGGACCGGGCTGCAGGAATTTACCAGCCAGGTCCATAACGCTGGCTTCGGCATCTCGCACGCCATTGGCACTGGCAGCCGCGATCTGTCTGACAGGATCGGCGGTCTGACGACATTCGCTGCCCTGGATGCCCTCGAGGCGGATCCGAAGACGCAGATCATCGTCCTGGTGTCCAAGCCTCCGGCAGTATCCACCCTGGAACGGCTGATTAAGAGAATCAAGACGCTCAGAAAACCAGTCATCGGTTGCTTCCTGGGTGTGGACAGCGGGTATTTCACGGCAAGTTCCGGTCTCCAATTCGCCTGCACGATTGACGAGGCTGTCCGGATGGCTGTCGCGGCCGCGGGAGGAAAACCCGGACCTGTCCAGGAGGACTTTACCCATCAGGAACAGGAGACTCTGGCGCAGGAAATGGCTCTCCGCTCCCCCGAACAAAAATACCTGCGCGGCATCCTTGCCGGCGGTACCTTCTGCTACCAGTCCCAGCAAATTCTGCGCTCGGCAGGCATCCGGATCCGATCCAACGGTCCCTTCGAGCCAAAGGACGGGCTCGAGCATCCGGATCGCAGTATTGAGAATACCATCGTCGACATGGGTGATGAGTACTACATGGTGGGAAAACCGCACCCGATGATCGATGGGACGATGCGCAAACGCCGCATCCTGCTGGAAAGCCAGGATCCTGCCATGGCTGTCCTCTATCTGGATTTCATCCTCGGCTACAACGCATCGCTGGACCCGGTCGGTGAACTGGTGGATACCATTCGGGAAGCCAAACATCTGTCAAATCAGCGCGGTGGTTCGCTAAGCGTGGTCGCTTCGATCTGCGGCACGGAAGCTGATCCGCAAGACCTCGCGTTGCAGGAGAAAATGCTGCGCGAGGCCGGCGTTCTCGTCTATCACAGCAATGCAATGGCATCGCTGGCCTGCTGCCGGCTGCTGGGAAAAGGATAGGACCTCATGGATACAAAAATCATGCACCTGCTGACAGAGCAGATCATTGTCCTCAACATCGGTCTGGGTCAATTCGCCCGGAATATGGAAGAACAGGGGGTGGAGGTGGTCCAGGTGGACTGGACTCCTCCTGCCGGCGGCGACAAGGAGATGCTGGAATTGCTGGATAACCTTCTTTAGTTTGGTCACAGAGCCCCCAGCCGGGGGCTTTTTTATTCCCATGAATTGGCAACTCCTAAAAAGGATGGGTGGCACATGTCGATTGCCTCGCGGGATTGAAAGTGCTACTATATATAGGCATTCCACAATTTCATTGCGGACCGTCGGTCACTCCTTCGTTTCCTCGTGCCCGGTCAAACCATCGCAATGGAGTATTGCGGACCTTTCCTAAGGAGGCGTCATGAAACCCAGATCGTTGCTGTTCCTTGTCATCCTTGTTCTGCTGGTATCCATTCTTTCCTGCAACCTGCCCGGTTCCAACCTGGGGAATCCTTCCCTTCCAACCGGGCAGATGACCTATCCGACCGGGGTGCCGACCATGACCCCCGTACCTGAATACGGTTCTGTCGGCATCTGGGCGTCCTGCTCGTACGGGATGTACGCCGGGATCATCGAGGGCATGGCGGTCTCGCCAGGTTTTAGTAGCGACCGGACCCTCTTCGCCGCCACGGAGGAAGCCGGGCTCTTCAAATCGACCGACGGGGGGCTTACCTGGGCTACGATCACCGAAACCCGGGGGTTTAACCAGGCCTATTCGGTGGCTGTCTCCCCCGATTATGTAAACGACCATACCATTTTCGCAGGTATTCGCAACATCGGCGTGCTGGTTTCGATTGATGCTGGACAGACCTGGCAAACTTCGACTGTCCCCATTCCGGACACGTACATATATTCCCTGGCCATCTCCCCTGATTTTTCCAGCGACCATACCCTCTTCGCCGGCACAGGAGGCGGCATTTTTATAAGCCAGGATGGCGGTCTCTCCTGGACCGAGGCCAACACGGGGCTGGAAAACCTGTATATCAGTTCTGTGGTGCTGTCCCCGGATTTCCCCGCCGACCATACTCTCTTTACAACGAATGGCACGGGCGTTTACCGCTCCACGGATGGAGGCGGTTCCTGGCAGGATATCACCGGCGCGATGGGTTCCCAGACCTTCCTATCCGTGGCGGTCTCGCCCGATTTTGCCAATGATCGCACCCTCTTCGCCGGGTCCAACGGGAACGGGATCTTTCTCTCCACGGACGGCGGGGACACCTGGTCTCCGGCAGGTCTGCCCGGCCTGTATGTCAATGCTCTGCAGATCTCGCAGGGATTTTCGAGCGACCGCACCATTTATGCCGGGGAAAATACCTCAGGGTTCTTCAGATCCACGGACGGGGGTTCGAGCTGGACTGGTTACACCAGCGGCTTCGGTAGGATCCTCCGGGTTACCAGCATCGCAGCTGCCCCGGACGGCATGCTCTTCACCGGTCTATTTGGTGATGGGGTCTACCGTTCCTCGGATGGAGGTGAAAACTGGACCACCTCGAGCGCCGGCCTGACCAACATCTACGTTCGAGGAGTGGTCTCCTCGCCGGATTTTGTCACAGACCAGACTCTCTTCGCCACTACGGACTTCCAGGGGATCGTGCGTTCCACAGACGCCGGAAGGACATGGCTGGCAAGCAGCCAGGGGGCAGCCATCCCCGAGCCTTATGCCGTGGCGATCTCTCCAGGCTATCCCCAGGATCTCACGGTCTACACTTCCACACAGTACAATGGCATCTACCGGTCCAGGGATGGAGGCGACACCTGGCAGGAGATCAATACCGGCCTGGTCGAACAGTCGTTCTATCCGATCGCATTATCGCCGGATTTCCCGAACGACCAGACCCTGCTGGCGGGTGCTTACAATGGCATCGTCTACCGGTCAACGGACGGCGGGGATACCTGGACGGATGTGAATGCCGGCTTCCCAAATGGCATGGTCTATACGCTGGCTTTCTCGCCGGGGTACAGCCAGGACCGGACGGTCTTTGCCTCCGACTACAAAGGCGGGATCTACGTCTCCACTGACGGAGGCACCACCTGGCAGAGCAAGAATGCCAACCTCCCCGCTTTGGAGGTCCGCTCGATCATCTTCTCCCCCAACTTCCCCGATGACCATGTCATCTATGCAGGAGTGAGTTATCAGGGGATCTATAAATCCAGCGATGGAGGCGATTCCTGGGAGGAGGCCAATGGCGGAATCCCGTATCGGTGGTACGATCTCCTTGTCCTGTCGCCCTTCTTCCTCCAGGACCATACGATGTATGCCGCCTACTCCGATGTATACATCTCCAATGACGCCGGTCTCTCCTGGTCCGCCCAGGGGACCAGTCCCTGGGTCCGCTATACGACCTCAATAGCAGTCTCCGCCGACGGGGCATTCCTCTATGCCGCCACCGACGGGCAGGGGATGTTCTGCATGAAACTAAAATGATTGGTTCCCGAGTCGTAGCAATTAATAGTCAAGAATTCACCCTGTTCCCGCTCGTGCGGGAGGATATTCAAGGAGAATTGCCATGAGATCCTATTCCAAGATTGTGCTGACCGGGTCGCTGGTACTGGGCTGGCTGTTATCTTCCTGCGGGGGTGGAGGGGGAGGTGGTGGTGGACCTATCGTCATGGTCAACACCACCGATGATGTCAACGATGGCACCTGTAATGCATCCCACTGCAGCCTGAGGGAGGCGATCATTGAAGCCAACTCGCTTCCCGAGCCCGCCAAGATCAGGTTCAATATCGGCGGCGGTGGAACGCAGGTAATTCAAGTGGGGTCATGGCTGCCGTTCACAACTGCGCCGGTGACCATCGACGGCACCACCCAGCCCGGTTTTTCCGGCACACCTTTGATCATCCTGGATGGAAGTCTGGCCTCTGTTCCCGATGTGTATGGATTGATGCTGGACGGAGGAAATACCACCGTTAAGGGTCTGGCGATCATCAACTTCACGGGGAACGGAATCCGGATCGATGACAATGGGGGGAACGTGATCGTCGGTTGTTATATCGGCGTCGACAGCAGCGGAAGCGCGGCAGGGCCAAACGGCACAGGCGGCATCCGGGTGGAAGGCGGGGATGCGAATATCATCGGCGGAGCCGCCGCTGCAGACAGGAACATCATCTCGGGCAACCTTGGGAACGGTATCGTGCTGCTTTCGAACAATAACCGGGTCATCAACAATTACATCGGCACGGATGTCAGCGGCGCGGCTGCCCTGGGGAATTCGGAAAACGGCATCCTGGTGGCGGGAAACGAGAATATCATCGGCGGGAATTCTGCCGGTTTTGGGAATGTGATCTCCGCCAACCTGGGCGACGGGGTGGTGATCAACGGCGTTCGCAACGACACGCAGGGCAACCGCATCGGCCTCAACGCGGCGGGGAATACCGCGCTGGGGAACATCCACAACGGGGTGACCATCAACGAGGATTTGAACCTGGTGGGGGGCACGGATACGCACGCCGGCAATATCATATCGGGGAACGGCGCGAACGGAGTGCAAGTGTTGGCTGGCGCTGTGCTGGTGCAGGGTAACTATATCGGCACGGATGTGTCTGGAATGACCGGGTTGGGCAACCAATTGAGCGGAGTGTACGCCTTTGGCATGGGAAGCATCCAGATCGGCGGAGGCGAACCAGGGTCCATGAATGTGATCTCCGCCAACGGGCTCTTTGGCATCTACGTGGAAGACGGTTCCAACGAAGTCTCCGTGTTCGGCAACCGCATCGGCACCGACCGGGCGGGGACAATCGCTCTCGGGAACATCAAGGGCGGCATACGCCTGGCGGGTACCGGTCATGAGGTCGGCGCTTCCTTCGAGGGAGCCCGAAACCTGATCTCGGGGAACGGCGGTCCGGGAATAGCGATCTTTAGCGGGTCAACGGGCATCGTGATCCGCAGCAATTACATCGGTACGGATCACTCCGGCACAGCTGCCATTGGCAATGCGACCGGGATCGAGGTGGGCCTGGGCGGGGGGGATACCAGCGTGATAATAGGCGGCACCGCATTTGGACAGGGGAACCTGATCTCAGGAAACGATGGGGATGGGCTGCTCCTGTACCGGGGAGCCACGGTACAGGGCAATCGGATCGGCTTGAGTACCACAGAAGTACAGCTGGGCAACGGCGGCAATGGGATCCTGATCAAGGGTTCGGGCAACAATATCGATGGGACAGTCCTCGCCAACTCCATTGCCAATAACGTTCTGAATGGCGTAGCTGTGATCTCGGAAAGCGGGGGGGCAACAGGCAATTCCATCCTGTCGAATTCCATCTACGACAATGACAGGCTCGGTATCGCCATCGATGAGGATGCGGTCATCCCCAACGATTCTCAGGACCTCGATTCGGGCGACAACAACCGCCAGAACTACCCCGTGATCATCTCTGCCATCATCGATCCGGTGGCAGGTAACACCACCTACCACGGGACACTCAGCAGCGCCCCTGGAACGTTTTATACGGTGGAGATCTACTCGGATGCCTTCTGTGATCCATCCGGCTACGGAGAAGGGCGCGCGATGATGCATTCCTTCATGCTGACCACCAATGTCAACGGGCAGGCTTCGTTCAACGAGGTTGTACCTTTCACATATTACGAAGCCGGGGATGTCATCACCGCCACAGCCACCGATCCGGACGGCAACACATCCGAATTCTCCAACTGTGTCCCGGTGACCGATCTGGGTGCACCGACGGATACACCCACAGCGGGATTCTTTTTCACCCCCAGCATGAACGCCTACTGCCGGTTCGGGCCGGACCCGATCTTCGGATGGGACGAGCTTGCGATGATGGGACAGGCCTACCTGGTCGATGGGCGCAACCTGGAGAACACCTGGTTATATATCATGCTCAGACCGCAGATGGGCTGCTGGGTGCCGCTGGGCGCAGGAACACCCTCCGGGGATACCTCTCAGGTGCGGGTGCTGACTGCCATTCCCACACCCACCTTCACCCCCACTCTATTTAATTGCGCCCAGTACAGGGATTGGAGCTCCTGCGGTTCGCACCCGGAATGCAAGTGGAACCGGACGGTGACGCCGAACGCCTGCCAGAATAAATAAGCCGCGCAGGGAACACCGATTGATATTTGTGATCCAGAACGGGCAGTCTTGAATATTAAGAGGTCAGCTGCTCACCTGCAGCACCATCTCGATCTCCACCGGGATGTTCCCCGGTAGAATATTCACCCCGATCGATGTGCGGGCATGCCTGCCTTGCTCCCCGAAGACCTGTTCGAGCAGGTCCGAGGCGCCGTTGATCACCTCCGGCTGGCGGTCAAAATCGGGGGTGGAGTTGACATAGCCGTTGAGCTTGACCACGCATTCCACCCTGTCCAGGTTTCCCAGGGCGGCCTTTGCCGCGCTGAGAAGATTGAGCATGGTCTGGCGGGCAGCAGCATAGCCCTCCTGCAGGGTCAGTTCCTTGCCCCGTGGAAGGAACGAAACTAAAGTTATAATGAAATCCTGCCGGGCGATCCCTGGCGGCGCGAAGATCAGCCTGCGCAGGTTTAACGGAGACCAGGCGCCATGTCTGAGATCATCATCCGTGGAGCACGGCTCCACAATCTAAAGAATATCTCACTTGCCATCCCCAGGAACCAGATGGTGGTCTTTACCGGTATTTCGGGGTCGGGAAAATCCTCGCTGGCGTTCGACATGCTTCACAGGGAAGGGCAGCGCCAGTACATGGAATCACTCGGGATGGTGACTTATGAGAGCCGCCCGCCCGTTGATGCGATCCTCGGGCTTTCGCCCTCGATCAGCGTGGACCAGCGAAACAGCAACCGCTCGCCGCGCTCGACGGTGGGCACCGCCAGCGAAGGTTACACCTACCTGCGGGTGCTTTTCGCCCGCGCAGGCCAGCGCCCCTGCCCGAAATGCGGGGCGCTCCTGCCACCCGAACACCAAATGAGTGGGTCGACCGAAATCGCCTGGGAGGTCGGGAACGAAAATGGCGAACCTGACGACCGGCTTGCCTGTCCTGCATGCGGCGCCTCCCTGCCCGGGATGGGCATGGCATCCTTCTCGTTCAACAAGCCCGCCGGCGCCTGCCCCACCTGCTCCGGGTTGGGAACCGTCTACACCGCCATCCTGGAACGGATCCTTGACGAGGAAAAGAGCCTCGCAGACGCGGCGGTGCTGTTCTGGGAGCCGCCGCTGGTGCCGCGCCACATCGCCACCCTGCAAGCTGCCGGGCACCATTACGGGTTTGACCTCGACCCGTCCGCACCCGTACACACCTTCGGTAAGGCCCAACGCGACCTGCTGCTCTACGGGGTTGAAAGCCCATCCTTTCGCAAACACTACCCGAAGTTAAATCCGCCCGCCACGGTTGCAAAGGGGCGTTTTGAAGGTGCGGTCACCAACCTGCTCCGCCGCCGCGCCGAACATGCCTCCGACCTCGACTCCACCTACCTGGAAAAGCTGGAGCGCCTGCTCATGACCCAGGCCTGCCCGGATTGCGCCGGCACACGCCTGCGCCCCGAAGCCCGCCAGGTGACCGTCGCCGGGCGGACCATCGTGGAGGTCTCGCGCCTGCCGCTGGTCAGGCTGGTTGAATGGATCGACGGTCTGCAAACCTCCCTATCCGTTGATGACTGGACAGTCGCCGCGCCGATCGTGGTTGATCTCCGTGAGCGCCTGCGGCGGCTGGTGGAGATTGGACTCGGGTACCTCAGCCTTGAGCGCGCCACCCCCTCCCTTTCGGCAGGCGAAGCCCAGCGCCTGCGACTGGCAGCCCTGCTGGGGTCCGGGTTGACCGGCGTGCTCTACGTCTTGGATGAACCGACCATCGGATTGCATACTTCCGATATCCCCCGCCTGGTTGGCACGCTGCGGGCTCTGCGAGACCTGGGCAACACCGTCCTGGTGATCGAGCACGAGATGGACCTGATCGCGGCTGCAGACTGGGTGGTCGATTTTGGCCCGGGTGCGGGGCGGTCCGGCGGGAACATCGTTGCGGAGGGCACACCTGCAATGGTGGCGCTTGAGCCTGCCTCGGTCACGGGGCAGTACCTGGCTGGAACCGCCCGCATTCCCATCCCTCTCAGCCGCCGCCCGGCGAACGGCGTTGGGCTCACCATCCATGGGGCGCGCGAGCACAACCTGAAGGATATCACCGCTTTCTTCCCGAGCCGCACCCTGACCGCGGTCACAGGCGTCTCCGGATCGGGCAAGTCCACGCTGCTGTTCGATATCCTCGACCGCGCCGCCCGTCAGCGCTTCTACCAGGCAGCCGACCCGCCCGGCGCGCACGCAGGCATCGATGGATGGGAACATTTCGACAAGGTGATCACCATCGATCAAAAACCTCTCAACCGCTCGGCACGCTCGAACGCCGCCACATATACAGATGCCTTCACTGCCGTCCGGAACGCATTCGCTGCCCAGCCCGCCGCCCGCCAGCGCGGTCTGACCCCCCGCCACTTCTCCTTCAATCTGTCCGGTGGTCGCTGCGAGCGCTGCGAGGGCGCCGGCACGCTGGCGGTTGAGATGCACTTTCTGCCGGATGTGCTGGTGCGCTGCCCGGTCTGCCGCGGGCGGCGTTATCAACATGAGGTGCTGGATGTGCAGTACAGGGGACTCGATATCGCCCGGGTTCTGGAGTTGACCATCGAGGAAGCCCTGGAGGTGTTTAAAGATGTTCCGGCTGCCAGCACCCGCCTGGTCCTGATGGCGGAGACAGGTATGGGCTATCTTACGCTCGGGCAGCCCGCCTCCACTTTCTCAGGCGGTGAAGCCCAGCGGGTGAAACTGGCAAAAGAACTGGCACGCCGCGCAACCGGGCGCACGCTCTACCTGCTGGATGAGCCCACCACCGGGCTGCACCCCGCGGATATTTTCCACCTGGTGCTCCTGCTCAAGCGGCTGGTGGAGGCAGGCAATACGGTCATCGTGGTCGAGCACAACCTCGACCTGGTCAAGTGCGCCGATTGGGTGATCGACCTCGGCCCGCAGGGCGGAGAGGCAGGCGGACGTATCATCGCCGCGGGCACCCCCGAAGAAGTGGCGGCATGTACAGGATCTGTCACCGGGAGGATGTTGAAGAAGAAATTGACGTTATGATGCCAGTCCATTCCTCGCCTTAACAACCCGATCGACAGGCTGCCCTGTTAGATCGAGGAGTTGCAAAAAAAACCTTCTACCCAATTCCCTGTCCCCGGAATGAATGTCAGCCAGGTTTTGCTGGATAATTTTGTCCATCATTAATCCCGTTAACCATGGAACCAGCGGTCTGTGCTCCTTTCCGCGTGGAAAAGATCAGGGCGAGAAGCAAGCCAAAGGCGATCAGGTTGTCTGCCAGCAGGACCGGCATGGTGACGCGCGGGCTGATGCGCTCAAACAGCTGCCCGATCAGCCAGGGTGAGACCATCCCACCGATCCCACTGCCCACCAGCAGCCAGCCGGTCATTGCACCGGTGAGGCTCAGGCGCTGCTCGGCGAAGGAAATGCCTGTGGCAAAGATGGAGGCGATCGAAAACCCCATCAGCATGGTGCCAGCCCACAGCGCGACCTGTGAATCCGGCCAGATCAGGAGGATCGCAAAAGCAACCAGGGTCCCGGTCAGATCAGCCACCAGGATGGTCTGCGGGCGCAGGCGGGAGGAGATGCCGATGCCGAGCAGCCTGCCGATCGTGAATGCGCCCCAGAATGCGGATGTCAGGTACGCCGCGCCGCTTTCGCTGGCAAGACCGATGCGAGTGGAAAATGTATAGATCCAGTTCCCAAAGCCAAGTTCCAATCCCACGTGGAACACAAAAAACAGAACAAATAGCAAGAACAACCCCCGTTGTCCTCCACCCGCGGCAGCCGCGACCGTTTTACTTCGGATCGGCGGGCTGGGCTGAAGCCAGAGCCAGGCAGCCAATGGCAGGGCCAGGAGGGCAAAGATCCAGTAAGCCCAGCGAATCTCGCCGGCAGCAAGGAGAACGCGTGCAAACACCAGCGGGGCCAGCAGCGAACCCACCCCGAAGAATAAATGCAGGCCGTTCATGAAAGGACCCACCCTTTCAGCGTGGATCCAGGTGAGCAGGATGTTGCCGCCGGTATCCAGCGCACCCTGCACCATGCCCAGCAGGAACAGCACCACCACCAGCAGCCAGAGCGAGCCCAGCACCGGCACCAGGGCAGCGCCCAATGAGATGGCCAGCAGGGCCAAAGCCTGGATGCGATGACCGGGGAAGCGGTCATACGCCCGCCCGCCGACCAGCGAGCCGGCCATATATCCCAGCGAACTGGCAATGAAAATATTGCTGATCTGATCGAGGCGGCTTGCCGTGTGCCGTGCCAGCCAGGGCAGGGCAGGTCCGCTGATGGCATTGGTCGCGCCGAGGATGATGAAAGCGGCATAGTAGGCGAAAGTGGCATTCAATGGTCGAAATCGGTTGGTGGCGGTAATGTTCAATGAAAGTCTCCAATGTATTTGTTTGGCGCAGAGATGACCTTCCCGCAAAGCGGATTACGGTGATCCAAGTGAACGTTTCTAGAAAAGGGGGTTCTTCACCCTGATCGTTACGATGTATAAATTTTTTAAATACAAAGCCTGATTATCAGCCTATGAGGCTCACTCCAATCCCAATTTTTCAACCATGGATTGGGTGGCCGCTTCATCTGCCGGGAAGTCCACGCCGGCATGGATCTCCCATGTTTCGGTGTGCGTGGAGGCTTCGCCCGGTTCCAGCGTACGCATGGGAGCCAGGGTTTCCAATTCCAGGAAGCGATCGTTGCAGTAGCACTCGCTGGAACTGTTGAAATCAAAATACGCTGCCCGCGTTTCGAAAGGCGCCCGCTTGACGAACAGTGTTCCGGCATTCCAGTAAGCCAGCCAGCCGCGCGGGTTCGGGAAGCCCACCTTGAAAGGTTTTGATCGCCTGTCAGAATCAATCCGCAGGTACTGGTTTCCCGGGTGGAAGCGCGGGTCAGTGAGGTCTGTATAAGGCCAGAAAGACAGGGAACGGTTCGGCAGGAAGCCTGTTTGTTCCCCGGATTGGGGCAGGATCGCCGCCCCGCCTGGTTTCAGCTGGGTGATCGCCCAGGGAGCGCATTCCACGGGCCAAAGCCCGTGATTGGTCAGCGTATGGGAGACGACCACCTGCGGGGCCTCCCCCACCAGGGAGATCTGCATGGATTTTTCGATCCCGGTGTGGGGTTCCACCGGCTGGGTCACCGAAAGCCCAAGACCTGTCGAGACGATGTCCACAGGGTCATCATCCGGGAAATAGGTGCGGGGCATGCTCTCCGGGGCGTGCCAGAGGCGGTGCCCGCCGTAGAAGTGGTACCTGATTCCATCCGGTAGGTCAGCCACAAGATCCGGCAGCTCAGCGAACAGGTTATCTCCACCCTTGAAGCTCAGGGAGATCACGCGCGGCCCCACCGACCGGGTCACCAGCAGTCTCAAGGAAGTGTTTTCCAAAGAAATGCAATCCAGGTCCAGAAATTTGACCATTTTCAACCATCCACCTTGTTGGAATGAAATTCCGCCGCTAGCCCCTGGCAGATCTGACCAGCTGCACGAACTCGGCAGCCCGCCTGGTGATCTCTTCGAATTTGCCTTCCTTCGCCAGCTGCGGCGGGCATAATTCGCTTCCCGCTGCCACAGCCACCACCCCGGTTGAAAACCATTCGGCAACATTCCCGGCGCTCACCCCACCGGTGGGCATCATGGGGATGTACGGGAATGGACCCTTGAGAGCTTTGATATAGGCAGGCCCGCCCAGCGAGCCAGGAAAGATCTTGATCACATCCGCACCCAGGTTGTATGCCTGCAACACCTCGGTGGGGGTGAGCGCGCCAGCCATGGTCAATAATCCGCTCTGCACCATGCTTTTGACCAGGTTCGTTTCACACACCGGGCTGACCAGGTAGTGTGCGCCAGCCTCCTTGTCCGAAAGCGCCTGCTCGGGTTTGGTGAGCGTGCCCAGGCCGAGCACGATGCCGTTGCCAAATTTCGCAGCGAGGGTTCTGACCACTTCTTCGGCATTGGGGGTACTGTATGTGACCTCGATCCCCAGCACCCCTCCCGCAACCAGCGCTTCCACCATCCTGACCGTGAGTTCAGCAGATGGGCCGCGGATCACAGCCAGCAAGCCCAGGTCCTTGATCTTTTGCAATACTTCAGCCTTGTCCATAATTCCTCCGGTGATGATGTGTGTCGTGATGTCTATGCAACACTGAAGGCTGGCTCGTTGTTCCTGAGCACCGCCAGACAATCCCTCATTGCCATCCAGCCTTGCCTGTTCGTGGCGCTGTCGGTTTGCGTACCGAGGTGGGGGGTGGCGATCACCTGCGGCAGGGCGAGCAGTGGATTTCCAGGATCGGGAGGCTCCACCGTAAAAACATCCAACCCTGCCCCTCTGAGGTGACCGCGCTGGATCGCCTTGAATAACGCCTGCTCATCCACCACCTCACCCCGGGAGGTGTTGACCAGGTAGGATCCTTTTTTCATCCTGCTTAAAAAGGTCTCATTCACCATGAGGCGCGTTTCAGGCAGCAGCGGCAGATGCAGGGAGATGAAATCCGACCGTTTGATCACCTTTTCCAATGTCATCAATTCAACATGATTATCGCGGGCGAAATCCGCATCCGCGACCGGGTCGAAAGCGATTATATTACAGTCAAAGCCAGCCAGGCGGCGGGCAAGTTGCTTCCCGATCGCGCCCAATCCCAGGATGCCGACCGTTTTTCCTTCCAGGCTGGTCCCGGAGAAGCGCGGCCAGCCTCCTTGCTGCACCGCCTGCACCGCTTCAGGGATCTGCCGCGCCAGGGCCAGGATCAAGGCGAGGGCGAGTTCGGCGACCGAGACCGAATTGGACCCGGGAGTATTCGTAACCACGATTCCTTTTTCGCGCGCGGCCGCCAGGTCCACATTATCCACACCAACCCCGTAGCGGGCGATCACCTTCAGTCGGTCTGCTTTTCGCAGTGCATGTGCATCGATGGCGTCCAGCCCGGCGATGTAGCCGTCAATTCCCGGCAGCAACTGCTCCAACTCGGCTGAGGCGAGTGGCCTGCCGGTGGAATTGTAAACCACTTCGCCCACCTGCGCTTCCAAATCCTCCTTGAGGCGAACATCGTTCCTGCCGTACGAGGTCGGCGTAACCAGCACACGGTAACTTTTCAGGTCCATCATTCCTCCGGGTCTCTAACTACAAGGAAAACCGACAACTCCAGGTCCATGCACCTCTTCCAAAAGACCACTCCCAAGCCCTGAGGCTCGATGCTATCATAACCATGACCTGTGTTCCCGAAGAAAGCATTGTTATAATGTTATCCGCTAATGGCAGGCTTTGTCAATTATTGCGCCTGCACCACCTGAAGTGAAATTTTCAGCTGCAAAAGGAAAGGTATGCTCAAAATGAGGGAGGGAGATTGTTCGTCCCATTCTCTTTCGATCTTAGATCCTCGACCGGTCGATAATATCATCGTTCCAGGAGAAGACCATGAAAGCATTGCTTGTTCCAATTTACTTCAAAACCGCTGACGACCCGGAGTTTTCAGCCCAACTGCAGAAATTGCATGAACTTCTTGCCGAGGAAGCGGAAATCCTGCCACCGATCTTACTGGGTGAAAGGATCCCTGATGCAGATGGCGTGATCTTTCCCCAGATGCTGGGGGCAGCCTTCCGCCAGGTGGAAAATATCAAACGACTGCCGCAACCTCTGCTGATCGTCACCTCCGAGTTTGGCACCGTTTCCATGTGGGACTGGGAGATCAACAGTTACCTGACCGCCAAAGGCATCCAGGTGATCGGCCCTACAAATCTCGAAAAGACCAGGCAGGTTTGCAGGGCATTCGCCTTAAGGCGGCAATTGAAGCACTCAAAACTGCTGGTCTACCAGGATCAGCCTGCCAGCGGTGGGGGAAATCAGGATGAGATCTTCAAGCGCTTCTACTGGTGGGAGCCGGAATGCATTCACGAAATTGAACAGAAATTCGGTCTCCGGGTGGTAAAAAAGAGTTTCAAGAAATTGGCTGAGGAAGCCTCATCCATTTCGGATGAAGCCGCCCAAAAAGTATGGGATGAAAAGAAAGCCAAAACCCCGGTTGCTGGTCTCCCCACCCGCGCCATCCTCAGCGCGGTAAAGATATACATAGCTGTGAAACGTGAATTGGACCAGGATGCTGAGATCATCTCGGCAGGAATCAACTGCCTGAATGAATCCATGTTTTCGGATACCACCCCCTGCCTGGCCTGGAATTTCCTCTATGAAGAGCAGCGGCTGGTTTGGGGCTGCGAAGCCGACCTGGTCTCCATGCTCACCAAGGTGTTGATCGACAAGACCCTGGGGGTGCCATTCATGATGACCAACCTGTATCCATTTCAAATGGGGAATGCGGCTCTGAAACATGAACATATCCCCCATTTCCCCCAGGTGGAGGGCGCGCCTGAGGATTACATCCTCGCCGCGCACTGCGGATACCTGGGCGTGGTTCCCCAATCGTTTTCCTCAGAATGGACCTTGAGAGAGAAGGTGCTGGCGATCGTTGACAACAACGCAACCGCCATCGATGCACGCCTGCCGGAGGGGGATATCACCCTGGTGAAACTGATGCCTCCCTTTGACCGCTGGTCAGTGGTGGAGGGCCAGCTGCCAAAATATGCCCAGTTCAAGGACTCGCATTGCCTGAACGGCGCGGTCATCCGGGTGGAAAATGGCAAGCGGTTGGTGGATAATCTGGTGTCGCACCACTACATCATCACCAGCGGGCACAACCGGAATGAACTGGAAATGGTAGCCAAGGTTTTCGCGCTTGATTGCATCACATGATCCTGAGCAGAGCGGTGCTCCTCCCCTTTTCAGTGACCCTTCCAAAATCCAGACCATGCAGAAAAAGACTACCGGGATGTTCTCCGGTAGTCTTGCTTCAAAAATCAATGAATTGTCAACCCCGATCAGCCGCATCCGCCCCCGCTGACACCGCGCTGATTCTGCAATTTGATCTTGGGGGTGTACTCGAGCACCCACTCGTAAGGCAGCGGATCGGCGGCGGGGTAGCGGTCGCCCAGGGCAGACTCGAAGGTGTAGCGCAACTGATCGTCGCTGACACCCGCGGCAAGCGGGCGGATACCCGCCTCCTGCTTTCCGAAGACCTTGATCCAATTATTGATCCCGCCTTCCAGGATATAAATGTTGGGTACAGCTTCCGCCGCAAGTACCTTCCATGCTTCCGTGGCAGCGCTTTCATCATTGCTCATCAGCACCACCACGCTGCTGCTTGTGGTCTGCGCCTGGGTGAGCAGGGTCGGCACGACGCTGAGTATGTTCTGCAGCGGGAGGTTGACCGCCCCATGAATGTGGAACAGGTTGAAGTCAGATTCACTGCGCACATCCAGCATGATCACATCCAAGGTGTCATTCCCCAGGCTGGCAAGCAGTTCACCGGGGTGGATTTGCACAGCTCGCTGTTCGAGCAGCGGCATTTTCTCGGCTTCCACCTGCGACCATTTCTGAGCGATGGTCGGTTGACCAAGCGCGATAACAATCAGCGCCACCAGGATAAGTGCCACTCCACCCAGGTAACGGCGTTTTGGCTCCTTGCTGAGGTCCCTCTTGCCAAACCTGGCTTCCAGTTTCTCTCCCCCCCAGAACATGAACAATGCCATCAACACCACCAGAAGGACCACCACACCGGTGGGCAGGTGAAACACATCCATCAACGTGAGGCGCCCGTAATAACCGCTGTTGTTCCACCAGTTCCAAATTGGCTGGACAGTCTCGCCAAAGGCCCATACGCCAACGGCAGCACCCAGGCTAAAGACAATGCCGTCCACCTTAAAGGTGGAAGCCGAGACCAGCGCCGTGCCCGGGCAGAACCCGCCAACGATGAAGCCCACGCCCATGATGACCCCGCCCAGCAAGCCGGGCCACAGGTGCGTCTCCGGGACGTAAACCAGGTTGAAATCCAGGATGCCGATGGCGGAGGACAGGAAGATCAGCACCATGGCAGTGATGATCGCGCCGAACATGACCTTGAGCACGGTCAGATCCTTGAAATAAAATTGCGCGGCGAGTTTCTTTGAATTGCCAAAACCGGAAATCTCGAGCACGAAGCCGAAGCCGAAACCGATTAGGCCGAAGACCAGGTAGGTCCAGGGGTTCTGGGCCAGCGGCTGCAGGAATGCTTTAAGGGGAAAGAGGGCAGGTAACATGGAGGCCTCCTTTAATTCCAGAACTTGCGCAGGAAATATGCCAGGGCATACGCGCCGGCAAAAATACACATCATCAACGCCCATGATCCGGCGGAAAGGGTGGCGCCGCCGGAAAGGGCCTGACCCGAGGTACAGCCGCGCGCCATGCGCGCCCCGTAGGCGAAGATCACCCCGCCCACGAAAGCCATGATCAGGCGCGTGCGGTTGGAGATGTTCGGTCCCTTGTTGATCTGCACCTTAAGGCGCCCGTTGAGGAAACCCGCCACGAACCCGCCCAGCAGGGCGCCGGTGACCACCGGCACGCTCCAGTCATCCAGCGGATTAAGATTCCCGCCAGCCAGTTTCAGCAGGTAGGGAGTCTGGTTCACGTGCCCGGGGACGATCAGGTCTTCAAGCGCAGCCACGTACCGGTTGAGGCCTCCCGAAGCACCCAGACCGTTGCGGGTGATCAGGAAGGCGAGGAACATCACCAGTCCGAGCAGCGCCCCGCCGAGATAGGGATGGATATATGGTTTTTCAGGGCGGTTGAACAACCCCTTGCGTGCCCGTACGGGCGGTTCATTTACTGGAGCAACAGTGGTCATGATTTACTCTCCTTTTCCGGCGCGGTTTCATCTGCATGAGCCGCTTCCGAAGTTTCAAGTTCCTCCCAACCGGTCACCATGCCTTTTATGCTTTGCAACGGTCTGGAGCCGGCGGTTGTGGTTAGGTAGACGTGCCCGAGGATGAAGGCTGCGAACAGCCAGGCAACCAGGGTGTGGAACGGTGCCAGGAACGGCAGGCCTCCAAGCTTACCCGCCAGGGCGGGCCACTTCTGGACACCCCACATCAGGATGCCGGTGAGACCCTGCAGCGGCAGGAGCACGTTCAGGATGACAAGGTAGGTAACCTGCTGGAGCGGGTTCATCTTCCGGGCGGGTGTCTTCTCGAATGGGTGCGGTTCATGCTTGAAGATGCCGCGCAGGTAATAGCGGGTCTGGACGATCGCATCGTCAAAGAACCCGTATGGTCGGGGGATGAATTGCTTGATCTGCCCGCTTACGAGGTGGTAGAACAGGGAAAGTGCGGCGTTGACCCCCAGGATCACCCACAGGACATTGTGCATGATCACCACGCCCCGGAACAGACTCGAGAAGAGACCAGGGCGGTGGATGATCAACCCGGTGATGAGCAGCAGCACGATGACGGATGTCTGCAGCCAGTGCCAGAAGCGCTCATAAGATTGATACATGTAGACTTTCTCGCGCCCGGTAGCGGGTTTTACCTGGCGGCGGTTTGAGCGGATTCGCAAGCCGCTGTGAACAACCACCCCGGCGAGCACTCCGAGGAAGAACAGGCCTCCCAGCCAGTCCACCCAGTTGAGGCGGCTGTAACCGAACAGGTAGCGGCCTTCCGCGGCGGTGGCAGGCTGGTAGAACAGGGCTCCGCCCTTGACATAGACCTGGCCGGCGGTGTTGACATTTGTGTCGGTGACAAAGGCAGGCATCACCCCGGCTGGAACGGAGGCCGCCAGCTTGATCGGCGCGGCAAGGCGCGAGGTCCGGCTGTGGCAGGCCTGGCAATCTTTGATGGCCCAACCCTTTCCAGCCACATCATGGTTGATGCTGTACGGTTGCACCTGTCCGAGGATGTGAGGGTTTTCCAGTCCGAGGGCTGAAAGCCGGGCGGCGATCGTGTTTCGCTTGGCATCCGAGTCGATCGCCAGTTCGCTCGAATCGATCGCCCCGTCCGAGTTCTGGTCGAAGACCGCCAGCACTTCTTCGGCATACTTCCCGCCGCTGAGATATGCGGCCTCAAGGTCGAACTGTCTCACCGGCAGGGTCTGACCGTTGTCGTCATAAGCCCAGTACCATGTCGTGATCAGGTTATAGGGAGCCAGGGAGGTGCCGCCGTCGATATCGAGGCGCGACATCAAGACAGGCTGGTAGCCGTTGACCAGGTCAACGGCGAGCGAGCCGCTGCCCTGTGCGCCGCGGCAGGTTACCGCCGCCTGGCCGTTCAAAGTGACAACCGTCCAGTCTTCCGAGCGGATGGCCGCGGCGTACAGCTGCGGGATATGGCAGGTCTCGCAAGCCACGACAGCCATATGCCGGCCCACGTAAGGGAGCCAGCTGGAATGGATCATGTTTGCATCATGGCACGATTCGCAGCGCCGCATGCTGCCCTTCAGTCCGGGAGCCACCTGGTACTGGGCGCTCTGGCCGCGGGCGAGATTGTGATCCGGGGTTCTAAGGTATTCCGACAGGTCGATGCGGCGCGGATCGAAGAGCAGGCTGTCGGGTCGCAGGGCCGCGTTCTCCTGGTAGTAGATCGGGTTATTGAGCGA
>Ga0315278_10000121_pt1 | contig 67877 bp, 59 predicted proteins | sample YL17G06_0_MG_FD_203880 | JGI IMG/M metagenome (GOLD analysis project Ga0315278, IMG submission 203880) | Sediment microbial communities from Yellowstone Lake, YNP, Wyoming, USA - YL17G06_0 | ecosystem: Environmental > Aquatic > Freshwater > Lake > Sediment | place: USA: Wyoming | collected... | reverse complement strand
TGCCGGCAAAAACCGCAATGTTCTCAAGACCCGCAACTGCTGGCACAGGCCGGGCAAATTGGATATTGCAGCGATGGATACTGCTGCGCAGATATTGGTCGGCACTTATGATTTTAAGTCATTTGCCGCTGCCGCCGACAAACGCGAATCGTCAATCCGCACGGTAACACAATGCAGGGTAACATTAGAAGAAAAATGGATTTATATAGATATAGAGGCTGACAGATTCTTATATAATATGGTTCGCAACATTGTCGGCACATTGGTCGAGGTCGGCAGAGGCAGATGGAAACCGGAGAAGACAAAAGAGATTCTCGAAGCGAAGGACCGCACCGCCGCCGGCCCAACCGCCCCGCCTGAAGGTCTATGCTTAGTGGAGATTAGATATTGAAAGTCGTTCACATAATAACGCGGCTGATACTCGGTGGGGCGCAGGAAAATACGCTGATAACCTGCAAACTGCTTGCCGAGCGAGGCCACGATGTAACGCTCATCACCGGCCCGGCCATAGGGCCGGAAGGCGAATTATTCAACCAAACCAAAAATCAAAAATATAAAGTAGTAACCATCGACAAACTAATTCGTGCTATTTGCCCTTTATATGATTCTATAAGTTATCACGAAATCAAAAGACACCTGCTGCGGATACAGCCGGATATTGTTCATACGCACTCTGCGAAAGCCGGAATACTCGGTCGTTTTGCCGCTTACAAACTCAAAACTCAAGATTCAAAACCAAAAATTGTGCATACCATTCACGGCCTTGCGTTTCATCCTTATCAGAGCAATTGGCTAAACAAGTTTTACATTGCTGTCGAAAAGGCTGCTGCAAAACGAACTGACTTTTTTATAAGTGTAGCCGATGCAATGACCGAACAGGCCCTCGCCGCTGGTATTGGCCGAGCGGAACAATACACAACTGCCTATTCAGCCATTGAAGAAGACGATTTTTTGACGCCGATACTACCGCAGCAAAAAAATGATTTCCGCAGAAAATACGGAATAGCTGACGATGCGATTGTTCTTATTACCATTGCACGATTATTTATGCTCAAAGGACACGACTATATTATCGAATCGGCAAAAGAGCTGGCAAAGCGATTTGAGAAGGCGGTCTGGCTGTTTGTAGGCGATGGCAATCTTGCAGAGTATTACAAAAATCAGGTTCAGCAGTTAGGTTTGTCTGACCGCATAAAATTTACCGGCCTGTTGCCGCCAAGCCAAATTCCGCTTGCGATTGCCTCTTCGGATATTCTCGTTCACTGCTCACTGCGAGAAGGCCTTGCACGTGCGCTGCCGCAGGCGATGCTGTGTGGCAAACCGGTTGTTTCTTTCGATATCGATGGGGCAAGGGAAGTGGTGAATGAAAAAACAGGCCGATTGATTGAGCCGAAAAATGTCGAGCAGCTAACCGCCTCCTGTGCGGAACTGATAGAAAGCAGCGATTTGCGGGAAAGACTTGGCGATGCAGGCCGGGAATCCGTAAAAGAAAAATTTGCACCAGATACAATGGTTGATACTATCGAGTCGGTATACAATCTGGCGTTGAACGGCAGTAATTTTTGATACGCAAAGAGATTTTGTGAAAAAACTATATGTAATAATTACAGTTTTATTAGTCGGGTTGGCCTTTTTGTTTCAGGGGAGTCGAGGCATTTGGCAGCCGGATGAAGGTTATTATGTCGGCACGGCTGTAACAATGATGGAAAAGCAAACGCTGCTTATCCCTTATCTCGGCGAAGACGATGTGTTTCTTGATAAACCACCTCTTGTTTACTGGTGTATCATCGCAGGGTTAAAACTTTTTGGCCACAGCGAGTTTGCGGTAAGATTTTTTCACGGTGTCAGTTTTTTACTGACGGCACTGTTGACAGGGTTTATCGGCTGGGAACTTTTTAAAGATAAAACTGTCGGTATGTTGGCTATATTTATTTATTCCACAATGGTCGTCCCTTTCATCGCAGCTAATTTCATAACGCCAGACACGCTGCTTACTTTGTGGACAACTCTGGCAATGCTGTGTTTTTGGAAAAGCATAGAACCGCACGGAAGAAAAGCATTATGGCAGATGTTTTTATGTATGGCAATTGGTATGGGCTTTCTTGCGAAGGGTCCTGCTGTCTTAATTCCTTGTTTGGGCGCATTTGTCTTTCTTGCCGTTCGGGGACAGCTTGTCAGATATTTTCAGATATCTTGGTTAATTGCCGGTCTTGGGCTGTTTATCATTATTGGATTAGGATGGTATATCTGGATAGGCATTAAAATACCAGCATCATTTAGTTATTTCTTCGACAGCCAAATCTGGGGGCGATTAGTCTCGGAAAGATATAGACGAAATCCCGGCCTGTCAGGAGCGTTGATTTATCTTCCGGTATTGATTTTCGGCTCTCTGCCCTGGTCGGTTATCTGGATTGAAAAAAGGGCTTTGATAGGCAAGACTCTTCTTTTAAAAAATTTCTGGAAAACTTTAGCTGATAGACCAGCGGTTCTGCTTTTATTATGCTGGTTTTTTGTGCCTCTTTTGATTTTGTGTCTTGCCAGTTCCAAGCTTGGGCTATATTTACTGCCCCTGTTCCCCGCAGTGGCAATTTTAACTGCTAAATTATGGAAAGAAAAGCTTTTTTCGGCTGATGTTGTGCATATAAAAACTTTTGTCCGTCCAGCGATTTTCTGTTGTATATGGGTTGTATTACTAATCTTATCTAAACTTGCTCTGGCTTACTACCCGACAGCCAATGATATGAAGGCTCTTTGGACACATTTACATAATCAACTACCCAATACGAATTATGAGATTGGGACTATCGATAAAAGAGCTGATGGGCTCTTGTTCTACGGCATCAAAGAGATTGAGCATCTTACCATTGAATCTGACCCTTATCCTACATTTTTAGGAACAGAAAATATGTCCGATGAGATAAGGGAAATGATAAATGAAAAGGAGGTCGGACTTTTTCTTGTTCAGGGTGACGAGAGAATACAAAATGTCTGCAACATCATTAAAAATACAAGTATTGATTTCCGCATTATTAAACTGCCTTATCAGAGAGCGCTGCTGGTGCTAAAACTGGATACTGTAGACAATGATACAAGAATGCCGGAGAAAACAGTGCAATGAAAAGCTACCGCAAAGAATTATGGTTCAACACTAAAAACAGGCGGGAATTTATAAATATTACGCCGCAAATTGAAGAATGCTTGAAAGAAAGCAAAATAAAGGAAGGCTTGTGTTTAGTTAATGCGATGCACATTACCGCTTCCGTTTTTATCAACGATGATGAGCCGGGCCTCCATCAGGATTTTGAGGTCTGGCTGGAAAAATTGGCGCCGGAAAAGCCGTATTCGCAGTATCGCCATAACGGCTATGAGGACAATGCCGATGCACATCTGAAGCGGACGATAATGGGCAGAGAAGTTGTAGTTGCTGTTACGGACGGCAAATTAGACTTTGGGCCGTGGGAGCAGATTTTCTACGGCGAATTCGACGGCAAAAGAAAAAAACGTATGCTGGTCAAAATCATTGGGGAATAAATAGCCAAGCAAATGACTTTATTCCTTTTCCTGATTCAGGTATTTGTAATATCGCTGTCGGGGGCATTGTCGCCGGGGCCTGTAACGGCGGCGGCAATAGCGACAGGACAGAGAAGCAAACACGCAGGCGCGCTTCTGGCAATCGGACACGGCATACTCGAATTTCCGCTTATGATTCTTATTATGCTGGGGATGGGCAAACTGCTAAAGTTATCTTATACGCAAATAGCAATCGGGCTGGCTGGCGGAACGGTATTACTGATAATGGCGGCTCAAATGCTCCGCAACTTAAATGCCACTCAAGATGCGCAAAATCAACAATTTAAAAGCGGGCCGATTTTGACCGGCTTTATATTGTCGGCGGGTAATCCGTATTTTCTGCTGTGGTGGGCGACAGTCGGGCTGGCACTGGCAACAAATGCAGCACAAATGGGAATCTGGGCGTTTGCGATGTTTGCAATTGTTCACTGGCTGTGCGATTTAATATGGCTGGAAGCGCTGTCGCTGGCAAGTTTTAAGGGGACATCTCTGCTTGGCCCACAAAGCCAAAAAATCGTGATTCTGATTTGCTCGCTGGCGATGTTCTTCTTCGGCCTGTTCTTTATTTACAGGGCCTTAATAGCCTCATTTTCAAGGTAAAGCCCCGAACCACGATTTATTCTTGTTAAGGAATTGAGACTATCGGCAAATAAAACTGCGGCGATTATTTTTTCTTCATCAGTCCTTCGAGAAGAAGCTCCATACCTTTTTGCATAGCCTGCTCTTCGATGAGTTTTCCTATATCAAGCTGTGGTTTATCGACAGTGCCTTTGATTACGGCGGTTATTCTGCTGCCGGCAGATTCGCGGTCTGCCCTTATGGTTTTTCCCTGTAAAGTGTAAGGCAGGGTTATAGTCATTTTAAGACTCTTGTCGAGGCCGATGGTGCCGCTGAAGTTGAAGGGGTTGCTGCCGATGTCCATCTGCATATTGTCGTATCGTAAAAAGCCTTTTTCCAAAACAAATTGTGTGGGGTGAATGGTAATAATCTGTCCCTGTGTGCCTGCTTGTGTGAACGAGAGAATCTGGCCGAGCAGACCGGATTCCTGCAGGCGCATCTGGTCGATGGAAACGGTGCCTATCATCTCAGCCTCGTTAGCGCTGCCCGTCAGCGGGATGACGAGTTTATCGCAGTTGAAATTAGCGGTGCCTGTAACGTCGACGGCGTCTGCAAATATGGGGTTGAGATACAACAGGAGTTTTTTGGTGATTCTATCGTCGATTTGGACGTTTTCTAAAATCCTGAGAGTGCCGGGAGTTTTGAAGACCTTTGGTGTGGCCCTGAAGTCGGCTTCACCGGCGAAATTCAGGCGGCCGTTATTGAGAGTAGAGGAAAACGGGGCGATTTTAAGCAGGCCGTTATTAACCTGAATATCGACATCGGTTGGGCCAAGATTAAGACCCATATATTCGGCACTCTGGAAACCCACTTTTGCGGAAGTATTAAGATTATCGAGAAGCTTTTCCGGCTGATTGGCGGGGTATTGACTTGTGAAGGTGATATTATCTTTTCTTTGGCCGCGAAGGGTCAGTCCTTTTGGTATATAAGGGGCCGCTATGGTGCTGAGGGCTGCCCAGTCGTATTCGCAGTTTGCCTGACCATCCAATTTTGCATTGCCGCCGCTGATGGTCTGATTGTAATTGCCCTTAATCTTTATCTGGGAACTGGTCAACTGGAGTTTTATGGTGCGGGTCTTATCAACAGGATTGAGCCTGATATCGGCGGTGAGTAAAACCTCGGCCTGCTCGAAAGGCTGTTGCTGAGGATAACTAATCTTAAGATTTGTAATTTTCGTTGCTTCAGTAACGATTCTGTAATCATTTTTTTCTGCGCTGAGGAGCATATCGGAATCAAGAACGCCTGCCAGTTGCATTTCCTTTGGGAAGGACGCCAGCAACACAGCGAAAGGCTGAATTTTCTGCAGGTCGATATGTGCGGAAAGAGGCAGACTTAATGGCTTTGCTGCCTCTTCGCCCAGCGGCAGAGACGCCGACTTTGTATTGATTTCACCGAAACCTGCGGTCAGTTTCAGAGAATTTATGTCGAGGACATTTTCTTTGCGGTCAAGAGCGGCATCAAAACTCAAATCAGCCGCCGGCTCATAAGCGCTCGAGCCGTCCGTTGAGGTAAGGCGGAGGTCTTTGACTGCCGATGTGCCGGCAGCGGTAATTCTCTCTTCTTTTATAGACAGTTTCGCTTTTGCGTTGACCAGGCCGGCGAGTTTATATGGGCCGGTATTTACAAATTGTCCAAGTTCGGTTTGAAACTTTGTCAGGTCGACGTCGGCGGAGCAGTTGAGTAACTGGCCTGCGCCTGCACAACTGATTTTGGCAAAAGAAGCAGAAATGTCCAGCTTGTCGATTTTTATGCCTTTATCATCCGAGGTGATTTCGGCATCTGCGACAAGCGGTTCTGATAGAACGATTTTTTTGCCATCGACGGTTCCTTCGAGGCCGGTGAGATTTATGCTGCTTCGGATACCTTTTCTGGCGGCGGAGTATGTTTCAATATCGCCGTTTAATCTGCCGGAGGTTATTTTGACTGTTTCTTTAAGGCCGAGAGTGTGCGGCATCTGTGATAAGACGGCGGCAAGGTTGCAATCAAAATTACCTTTGAGATTGTAAGGTGAATCGGCTTTTGTAAAGTCGATGAGCGATGCGAGCGTGGTGGGGACAACGCCGGCGGCGTTAACATCTGCCCAGTCAGTATGCACGTCAAATTTATTGATATTCATCAGGCCGTTGCTGTCCTTCATTTCTATTTTTGCATCGAGGACATCAGTTTTGAACCTGTCGCCTTTTAGCTGAGCGGCGGTAACATCAAGGTTTTTGCCTTTAATATCAGCGTTGAGATTTTTAAGGCGGCCGTTTTCAAGCTCGCCTTGCAGAACAGCCGAGATTCGTCCGTTTGCCTGAATATCAATTCCTGCGAGCGTAAAAACAGGTTTTAGCGAAGCGATATCGAGGTCATTGATGTCCACATCGAGATTTCCGCTTGCGCCCTGCAGGCTCCAGCCTGTCTTCGGCGAGATATTGCCTTCGGCAGTGATTTTGGATTCTCCGGTTTTGTCGGCGACGACCATCCCGATATTAAAAGCCGTTTTGCTGCCGGGCGGGCGGAGATTTACCTGCGAGTTTATCTGCGATAATTCGACAGTCTGCGCCTTCGGGCCTGTCAGTTTCACATTGCCGTCATCGACCGCTATGTCGACAGAAATAGCGCCGGCCAGAAGAGAAAGATAATGCGGTCTGGCAGATACCTGTTTGGCGGAGGCTGCGATTTGGCCGGTGTTGTCGTTAAAACGGAAATCTTTCATACTAATGCCTTTGAACCAGCCCATCGAAAGTGCATCACAATTTGCATTGCCTTTTGCGACGGTGCTGATTTTGGCCATTATTACTTTACGCCCTTCGCGGGAAGATATAATCGTCGGGACGAGAAAAACCACCAGCAAAATCAGTATGATTAGAACCGTGAATATCAGTCCAAACAGTTTTTTTCTGAAAATTTCTTTTAGTTTCATAACTGCCTCTCTGAAAAAAGAAACTGCACATAAAGGCAAATCAAGGTGCGAGCGCTATGTTTCCCCAGAACCAAATCTGCCGGCGATAACAGGTTTATTATTTTAACATTATTTCGGCTTCTGGGTCTTTATATATTTTCTCGCAATACCCCAGGAGTCAACAATATTATGTTTCGCATATTCTTCCAACAATAGAGCATCGACCGGAATTGTGTAGGTTTCGACGACGGTAAAGCCGGCCTGGGCCAGGAGCGATCTTATTCCCCGGGGATAAATCCTCCAGTAGTCGTGCGGATAGCCGTGCAAATGACTTTTGGCGGAGGCGCAGATAAAACAGCAGCCGCCATCACATAGGATTCTGGCCATTTCGCCGACAAGCAAAGACGGATTTTGCGTATGTTCGAGATAGCAGCCGCTTATTACCACGTCCACGCTGTTATCGGCAAAGGGCAGCAGATGAGGGTCATTCAAAACCAGATCGACATTTTTGCCCGGTTGCGTGTCAACACCGATGTAGTGCCACGTCGGGGCAATCAGACCCCTGAAGCTGCCATCGGTATCGAGGCTGCCTACGTCAACAATTTTAACTTTTTCGTTCTTGTGGGCGCCGAGGTATTCCGCCAGAACGGTTTCCATTTCCTTATAACAGGTCTGATGCATCTTCAGCCTCTTTGCGCAAAGTCCTTTCTATTATTGTAAAAGCTTTCCAGTAAATAGACATCTTTTGTCCTGAACTCATACCAAAAATCCCGCTCAATGAATATGGGTTTAACGCCATCGAGCATCTCAAGCAGATAGGAAAAGACGGAATCGTCACAGTAATGCCGGACGGAAGGGGGCAACTGTTTGTATCTTTTTTGCCAGAGGTTCGTCCCGGCAATTATTATATTTCCCTGAACATAATTGTAAGAATCCATATTCCATTTGAGGCCGAGGGATTCTACGTGCTCTTTTATGTTTTGGCATACGTCCTTTCTGCCGCAGATAAAGTCTGTCTGCTGAGCGGAAAGTTTCCGCACCAAGGCAATGAATCTATCAAAATCAATCACGGATGTATCCTGTGTGATACGAACCATTATTTCACATTGATGTTCAACGGCTTTATCGATAGCGCAAAATGTCGGGAAAACTATGCCGGCGGCGGGCTTGTCTCTTAAATCAATCAGGAAATCGGTTCCGCTTTTGACAAACATACGGTCAAACAAGGTCGTTGCGTCGTAATCAATGGTCATAACCGAGACAAGATGGAGTTTTGTTTTGCAGAAGGAAAAGAACCTGGCCTGCATATTTGCCATATAAATATCTTCAGGGGCCGTGATATGCAGCGGCACAAAAAGACATATCTTTTTATCAGCCTGACTCATCTGCAAATAGCCCGCCCTGCGGTATGTGCAGGATTTTGTGCGGTTTTAGGCAGGTTCAAGACCTGCCGGCCTTAAAACCAGAACTTAGTAGCGCAGTATCTCATCGCTTTTGGTTTTTATCGCCGAGTCGATTTTGTCCGAGTATTGTTTAGTGATGTCATCTATATGTTTTTTTCCTTTTTCAAGGTCGTCCTCGGTGATTGTGCCGCCCTTTTCCTCCTGCTCTAAATGCTTGATGGCATCTCTTCGCAGATTACGAACACCAACCTTTGCCTGTTCGCCCATCTGTCTGGCCTGTCCGGCAAGCTGTTTCCTCCTTTCCTCACTGAGAGGAGGGATGTTGAGCCTTATTATTTTACCGTCAACAATTGGCGCAATGCTTATGTCGCTGTTTTTGATGGCCTTTTCTATCTCTTTGACCGAAGCGGGGTCGAAGGGCTTGATTATAATAGTGTCGCTTTGAGGAGCGGCGAGGGTCGCCAGTTGTTTGAGCGACGTGGGAGTTCCGTAATAATCGACCTTTATATTCTCGACCAGCGCCGTAGAAGCCATACCCGAGCGAACGGCCTTAAGCTCATCTTTCAGGACCTCGACGGTTTTTTGCATCTTATTTTCGTATTCGGAGACAATTTTTTGTGCTGGCATCTGAAACCTCCATATTAACAGATTAGAGTGCCGACCTTTTCGCCGCAGAGGGCTTTTTTGATGTCGCCTTTGTTGAATATATTCAGGACAATAATGGGAATATTGTTTTCGCGGCAAAGACTTATGGCGGCGTGGTCCATAACCTTAAGGTTTTTTTTAAGCACATCATCATAGGATAATTCTTTAAATAGTTTTGCGTCCGGATTTTTTTTAGGGTCTGCGCTGTAAACACCCTCGACCTTGGTGGCCTTTATGAGCAGGTTCGCTTCAAGTTCGGCGGCCCGAAGAGCTGCGCAGGTGTCGGTTGTGAAGAACGGGTTTCCCGTTCCGCCTGCGAGTATAACGACCCTGCCTCGCTCGAAGTGGTGCATAGCTCTTCTTCGTATAAACGGCTCACATATTGCGGAAACTTCTATTGCGCTGAGGACTCTTGTGGGCTGGCCGAGCTTTTCGAGGGTTTCCTGAAAAGCGCAGGCGTTGATGATGGTTGCGAGCATTCCCATATAGTCGGCGGTATTTCTGGGAATCCCGCTGCCTTCTGAGAGGGACTTGCCCCGGATGAAATTTCCTGCGCCGACGACAACTGCGACCTGTGTTCCGAGGCTGCGGAGATGCAGGAGTCTTTCAGCGATGGAGCCAAGGACTTCGCCGTCAATGCCGAACCCGCCTGGCCTGCAAAAACTTTCACCCGACAATTTAAGCAGAACACGTTTATATTTGCTCTTTGCCATCTGGTCAGAATAGTCTACTTTGTTTCTGCCCGTTCTGCAATCCCTGCTGTTTTTTTGGCGGCGGAGATTAACCCACGCCGAAACGGACAAATTTCGTTATTTTTGCATTTCCGCCGGCCTGTTTAGCGGCATCGCCAAGCACCTGAGCAATAGTTTTTGTATTGTCCTTGACGAACTGCTGTTCCAGCAGGCAGTTCTCGGCGAAAAACTTTTTCAGCTTGCCCTGCACGATTTTATCAACGATATTGGCAGGCTTGTCTTTTATCTGAGCGGCAGCGATGGCCTTTTCCTGCTCAACGGTCTGGGGGCTTATGCCTTCCTTGTCGAGTGCGAGAGGTTTTGTAGCAGTGATGTGCATCGCAATATCAGCGGCAGTTCGTTTTATTATGTCCGCTGCTGTTGCATTGTCGTCGGCTGTCTCAAGCTGAACCATAGTGCCGACCTTTTTATTGAAATGGACATATACGCTTATCAGGCCCGGACCGTCGAGATTGTATTTTGCATAATCGCCCACCTGGACTTTTTCGCCGGTTTTGCTGACGAGTTCAGTAAGAACGTCGCTGAATTTTTTTCCACCGACAGACGTATTGAGAAGATTTTCCACACCTTCATTGGTGGGGCAGGCAAGAGCGTAGTCTGCGAGTGAATCTGCAGCAGCGATAAAGTCGTCGTTTCTGGCGACAAAATCAGTTTCGCAGCAAAGAGTTGCAAGGACTGCGGTTTTGCCGTTATTGCCGGTCTTGCTGACGACCAGCCCTTCGGTGGTTTCGCGTTCGGCGCGTTTGGCAAGAGTAGCAAGACCTTTTTTGCGGAGTATGACCATCGCTTCTTCGATATTTCCGCCGGCTTCGATAAGAGCGTTTTTGCAGTCCATCATACCCTGGCTGCTCATTTTTCGTAACTTCACGACTAAATCGGTAGTAATTTCCGCCATTCCAAAAACTCCTGTCAGGTTTAAATGTTTTACTTTTGTTATTTTGGTAGATTATCAATAATCCGCCGCCAATAATCAATACAAAAAACCTCTGAGTTCGGACTTAATAGTATTTATCAGAGCAGACGGCTGGAATGCACTATTGTTATGGTTAGCCGGTTTTATTGGGTAGAGGTTTTTTCCGGCTCGCTCTGTTGCGGGGCGATTTTTTCAGAGTCGGCTCTTTCGTCGTGTGCACGGGCGAGAGTGGGCCTTCTTGGATGTGTCCGCTTCAGTTTCTGGGCGGATTCCTGCACGGCGGGCATTATAGTTTTTCCCAGCGAAACAGCGTCAGCCAGCTCGTTAAGAATCAGGTCGATAGCCCTTATAGAATCGTCGTTAGCGGGTATCGCCACGTCGACCGCATCAGGGTCGGAATCGGTGTCGATGATTCCAATAGTTGCGATACCGAGTTTTTTAGCCTCCCGCAGAGCGATATACTCTTTTTTGGTGTCGACGACGACAACAGCGCCGGGGAGTCGCGAGAGTTTCCGCACGCCGTCCATATTTGCTTTTAATTTTCGCAGCTCGCGTTTAAGCCTCGAAGCCTGTTTTTTGCTTTCGCTTTCGAGTCTGCCGTCAGTCTGCATAGCTTCCAGCTCTTCAAATCTTTGAAGACTGGAACGAATGGTCCTGAAGTTTGTGAGCGTTCCGCCGAGCCAGCGTTCGCAGACGAAGTGCATACCGCACTTTTTCGCAGCAGCCTCAGCGGCTTTTTGGGCCTGTCTTTTTGTGCCTACAAAAATGACGTCCCTGCCCGAAGAAACTATCTCGGTGAGGAGTTTCCTGGCGACGATAATACCCCTGAGCGTTTCTTTGACGTTGATGATGTGAATTTTGCCCCTCTTTGCAAAAATGAAAGGAGCCATTTTGGGATTCCACAGACTTGTGCCGTGTCCGAAATGGACTCCCGCGTTAATCAGTTCACGAGCCAGCTCTTTAGACACAAAAGACCTCCAAATTTTTCATAAAAATACGTTCACCGGCCGCCATATTTCAGACGGATAAAACGAGGAAGTTACTGCAAAAAAGCAAATATGTCAAGAATATTTGCTAAATATAGCGATATTTGATGCGTTTAGGCGCTTATATTATAGTTTTATCCTTATATTTGTCCCCCAGCGGTAGGCATAAAAAACGTTTTTGTGTCCCATAATTTCCTTGCTTTTGAGCGTTTCTCCCTGATAAGCTGGCAGGCCGTAAACTGCACACGGGCTGTTAATTCCGAACGCTTGCGAGGAAGAAGGGTGTATCGTGATAAAGCTCAGATGTATCAGAAGTATCCTGTTGCCGGCAGTGCTGTATTGTGCAACGATTGGCCTTGCGGGTAATATCGACCCTGCAAACAAATATGCCTACAGCGAAAATGCGGGATGGCTGAATTTTGCGCCAGCCGAAGGGCCGGGGGTTACAGTTTCCGATGGGGAAATTGCCGGTTTCGTATGGGCAGAAAATATCGGATGGATAAATCTTGACCCAAACGACAGCAATGCAGACAGCGGCGTGAAAAATGACGGCACGGGACTGCTTACAGGTTTTGCGTGGGGTGAAAACGTCGGGTGGATAAACTTCAATCCTAATGTCCCCGGCGATGCAAATCATTACGGCGTTACAATCGACTCCAGCGGTGATTTTTCCGGATGGGCGTGGGGCGAAAATGTCGGCTGGATTCATTTCCAGTCTACAGGTCCAGTTGAATACAAGGTGAAGACGTCGTGGCTTACAAGCTGCATAGTCGGCTGCGACGACCTTAAAAAATTCTGCGACCTTTGGCTGAAAAGCGGCCCCGGCCTGAATGCCGATTTCGATGACGACGGCAGCGTCGACTTTGCAGATTACAGTTATTTTGCGGAACAATGGCTTGGCCCGTGTCCAGCGGGCTGGCCGTTAAAAGAATAAAATTATTCAGAGGAGATATAAATGAAATCGAAAAAATTCACTGTTTTGTTTGTTGTTGCAACCATCCTGCTGTTTACCGCTCTCTTTGTTATGAAGGGAACAGCAGGCAATCTTGAGCCGAATGCACCGCCCGGGTCGACAATGGTAACGCTCGGCCAGCTCAGCAGCCAGATAGCGGCAATATCTTCGCCGGTCGAGAAGGTAATCAGGGGCGTGATTACGTTAGATGCAAACGATGTGGCTGTAGAATCGATACAAAACCTTTCGTCAACGATAGACCCTAATCGCAGTGTTGTGATGCTCAGCGATGCTATTGCTTCAGACCATTCCGGCACCGCTACTTCCTGGATGGCCCGCAACGGAGCCTGCTTAGTTGCGCTAACTCCAACGGCAATTACCGTCCGGGCCGAAGGGCTTCATGCTACTACCCAGAAGGTCAGTTACCAGATAATTGTGTATAAATAACAAATTCTGTTTACGAATGACTTGAGCGTGCGGGACGGGACGCCATAGCGCCAATTGTTCTCGAATTAGCTCGAATCACTCTCGAATGGTTCTCGAATTATAGCTGAATGGTGCGCCAAATTGCTTGAATTGTGTTGAATTTTGGGGCCTGTTTTTCATAAGTTATTATTTGAAAAAGAGTTAAGTGCTTAAGAAAGTTAAAAGAGAAAAGGAAAAAGGTAAAAATTAAAAGAATACAGGAGTCAGAATCCAGAAGCCAGAAGAAGAAAAAAGGCAGCGATACAGTATCGTTACTTGTCAAAGAACGAAGGGACTAATGGTTCGACAGGCTCACCACAGGCAGGCTCACCATCCGCCTGACGGCGGAAAAGTCGTCCCTCTATAATGAGGCGGACAAGCGAGTTTTGGTCGAATCCTTCGACTGCGCTCAGGACAGGCAGAGGGCGCAAAGAGGGGATAAGTTGTTATGGAATAAGGAGTAAGGGGATTTGAAAAATTTTTTGCGATTTTGGGATTTTTTGGGGCAGGTATGTGCGAGTTTGGTCGACTGGTCGCCGGTCGCGAGTCGTTAGGGAACAAAAGCAAAAATCAAACATCAAAAAGCAAAATTCAAAATGCTGGGTCACGGATAACAAGATTACACGAGAAATTTTGCCGTTGAAAAGGGATTTGATTTGGGTAGAATTGGGAACGAGCAAAAAGTGGCCTGCCTTTGTCTTAATAGGTTTCGACGGACAGGAATTGAAAAAAAAGGTAGACTGAAGCCTATCATACGCGACTTAAGGATAACCTGATAAATACATGGAGAATGACGGGCCAAAAAAGATTGAGGGGAATAAAAAACAAGGCGGGAGGATTTTTGATGCGGTATACGGCTATATAGAATTAAACGAGGCTGAATTCGCGTTAGTTACTTCGCCTATTTTTCAGCGATTGCACTGGATAAAACAATTAGGTCCGCTGCACACAGTTTTTCCCAGCGCGCAACACTCGCGTTTTTCACATACTCTGGGTGTCTTCCACATCGTGAAGAAAATGATTGAACACCTTGATAACAGATACAAGAAAGACACAAAGAACAGGTCAGGATATGAATTCTATCCCCAAGAAAAGGATGCTGCAATATTCAAGCCAGAAAAAGATGCTGCTGCGATATTGAGGTTTGCATCGCTGCTTCACGATATTGGTCACGTTCCACTTTCACATGTCGGGGAGATTGTTTTAGAAAAGGTAGTTAAGGAAAAATTTAAAGCTGAACAGAGATATGTAGCAAGCACAAAGAAAATAGATCTTTTTAGTGATAAGATTAAGCAGGATTGGAGGGATTTGGCTCCGGAAAAATACAGAGGTGACCACACAAAACTCCATGAGTGGCTATCGGCAGAAATAGTGCTTCATAACGAAGAAATCGACACAGTGCTTAGCCAGGAATGGCCAGACGATAACCAGCGAACCGAGGCAAAAAGGAGGATAGCACAAATAATAGTTGGAAAGGATGAAATGCATGTTCCGACACTATTACTTCACTCTGAATTGGATGCCGACCGGCTCGATTATCTTCTTCGAGACTCATTCTTTACGGGCGTCGGATATGGCAAAATCGAACTGGACTACATAATCTCGCGGTTGTGTATTCACCGGGACAAAAAGGGTGTTGCCACCTTGTGCGTCGAGGACAAAGGGCTTCATACGATTGAACATTTTATCCTGGGACGTTTTTTCTTGCAGACTCAGGTGGTATACAATCGCAAGGTTAGGTTGGTGGATTTGCTTTTCGGAGATGTTCTGAAATATATGGTAAAGGCGGGGGAAAAACAACAGGAATGGGGGATAATGAATTTGCAGGAGTTTCTCTATCACATAATAAATAACAAAGGAGGAGGAAAAAGAGTCCATTTACACAAGATTTATGAATATACCGATGCGGAGATTTTTGTGAAGATGCGGCAGCTTCACAAAAGACTTGATAAAAGGCAAAAGAAAAAGAAAGAGAAAGCTACTCCTTATGAGTGCTATATTAATGATTGCATAAAGATAATCATGGATGGAAAAATTGACGGACCTGTAATTGCGGCACAAAGGCTTGTTGATTTAGAAAAGTATTCTAATCACAAAAAGAAGATTTCAGAAGAATTGGAAGAAGAAGGAAACAAGATCGCTAAGAAGATAGCGAAGAAAAACCACTTAAGCCCTGAACGTATAAAGGTAAATGTGGTCGAGCAAGAAGTAATGAAGTACCGGAAGAGAAGGGAAGCAAAAGATGATATAGAAGAAGTTAACAAGGAAGCTGTTAAAATAACAGGGAGCAACCAACATGAATGGAAGTTTGCTGCCGAGTCAAATGCAACGATTCTGCGAGATTTGCACGACAAGGCGTTGATAATCCTTAACGTTTATTATATACCATCCAAGAATGCACCAAACGCTGAAGTTGAAAAGGAAAAGGAAAAATATGGTGAGATTATTAAGCGGGAATTCGATGGATTCGTTAAAAAGCATTTCTATGGTGATTTCGGCTGTGGGTGAATAAAAGGGCGTCATCTGTGTCAAATTGTGCTTGAAGATGATGGCTTTGAAAAAGCAAGGAAATTAGGTCGAAATGCGAACTACATCTGTAAAAGATGCGTAAGAGTTTCAGAAAAAGAGGAGAATCTTTGCGAACCGGTACCGATTGGTGGTTGACTTTCATAAGGTTCGAATGTACATTCAATTTTCGGGCAACTTTGTGCCGATAAACTAAGCAGGGTTTGAGGAGCAGTAAGATGCAGGTAGACGCAAAAGATATTCTATACATGCTGGCCAAAGAATTTGATCTTAAGCGTGAGGATACAAGCAAGCGTCTGGTGTTGCAGAAGACCATTTATTTGCTTCAAGCATATGGGCTCAAACTCGGCTATGGTTTTAGCTGGTACAGATACGGGCCGTATTCCCAAGATCTGGTTCAGGATGCTTACGAGGTATTACATTCCGCAAAGGACACTTACCAAAGACGGGTAGGATCACTTTCGTTCAGTACTAGTTGTAAGAGAAGATTTGATAAGTTTAAAAAGATATGCGGAGATACTCTTAAGGATCCGGCGCAGTTGGAGTTGATCGCATCTGTTGACTTTGCACGTACAACGTGGTACCCGAAGGCAGAGGTAAACGAGGGAACGTTCATTTCTTGCTTCATTAGTGAACGCAAAAAGTACCTATACGACGGAAAGAAAATTGATAAAACAATGGTGCAAAATGCACTTGAGGTTGTTAAAAAGTTGAGAACACCTGCTAACTAAGTAAATTGATAGGAAAGAAGAAATTCAAGCCCAGAGTTCGATTAGAATTTTGGGCTTTCTTGTTTTTGAGAACCAACCGGGTTTATCGAGAAGACATTTCTTGAATTAAAAAGCGGGGTCAAGTCGTGGTCAGAGATACTGGTCCCCAGATAACGACTTTCTGGGATCTTCGCTGCGCTACGACGAGCGGGGCGATTTGGTCTAAAACATTAGACTAAAAGCGGTTATTTTGCTATTCTATGAGGATATGAAGGGTTTAAAAAAGCAAAAGCCTGCAGTAGGGTTTGTGGCGCTGGGCTGTCCGAAGAACGTTGTCGACAGCGAAAGAATGTTAGCTGAAATTGCGCAGGCAGGGTTTCCTATAAACGTTGAGGCAAATGAAGCAGATATAATTGTAATTAATACGTGCGGATTTATTGCTCCTGCTGCGGAGGAATCTCTCGAAGCGATAAAAGAAGCGGTCAATCGCAAGCGAACCGGTGCGGTGAAAAAGGTAATTGTTGCGGGTTGCCTGCCGCAGAGATTAGGGCGGGAACTTTTCGAGCAGGCGAATGGAATTGACGCCATTGTCGGACTCGGGCAGCGGGACAAGATAGCTGAAATAATCGAGAAAGTTATTCATTCAGAACAAACTGCGGCTTATTTAGAACAGTCAGCACAGGTGATAAATGATGACAGGACGAGATTATTGATTACGCCATCACACTGGGCGTATCTTAGAATCAGCGAAGGCTGCGACCATAAATGCTCATTTTGCACGATACCGTTTATAAGGGGACGGTTTCACAGCAAGCCTATGGAAAATGTTCTTGCAGAAGCAAACGAATTGGTGCGGGCGGGCGTTGTCGAGCTGAATATAATTGCGCAGGACACGACGAGCTATGGCCGAGATTTGGGGATGAAGAACGGACTGGCGATGCTTGTAAAAGAACTTGAAAGGATACCTAAGCTAAAATGGATTCGGCTGATGTATCTGTATCCTTTGGGAATAAGCGACTATCTGATTGAGGCCATTGTGAGGTCTGAAAAAGTGGTCCATTATTTGGATATACCCATTCAGCATATAAACGACAAGATTCTGAGAGATATGCGGCGGCCTGACACTAAAGATGAAATCTGTCGATTGATTGAGAAGCTTCATTCGGCATTTGGGGACATTGTGCTGCGAACGACCCTGATAGCGGGTTTTCCGGGCGAGACGGAGGAGCAGTTCGGGGAATTGCTGGAATTTATAAAATGGGCGAAGTTTGACGCTCTGGGGTGTTTTAAGTATTATGCTGAGGCAGGGACAGAGGCGGCGGAAATGCAAAACCAGATTCCGGAGCAGATTAAGCAGCAGAGATACGACGCGGTGATGCAGGTGCAGCAGGAAATAGCTTTTACCAGGAATAAAAGCAGGGTCGGCGAGGAATTTGCCTGCTTAGTTGATTCGGTCGGCGAAGAAAAGGCCGGACAAGGACGGTTTTACGGTCAGGCGCCGGATATTGACGGAGTCTGCGTAATAGAGGATTGTTCTGCAAGGGCGGGCAATTTCATACAAGCAAAGGTGGTCGATGCGAGAGGGTATGATTTGGTGGTTCGACTGGATTCGACAAGCTCACCACAGGCGGTCCAGCAAATTTAGTGTTGAATTATGCGGGCGGAAAAGTAAACTCTTACGTTATGACAAGATACATTCCACATATTCTGACTCTGGGGCGGCTTGTGCTGACGGTGGTTTTTCTGGTGATGCTGCTTGATTTGCCCTATGTTTCAGACAAGGTTCTTTTCCTGGATATTGCTTTTGTAATATTTGTAGTTGCGGGCATTACAGATATTGTTGACGGCGCAGCAGCGAGGAAACTAAACGTAGTAAGCAGGTTCGGCAGAATAACAGACCCGCTTGTGGACAAGATTCTTGTATGCGGGGCGTTTATTTGTTTTGCGGTCATCGGTGAGCCTAAACTTTTCGATATAAAGGGCGTGGAGCTGAGTCTGATACACTGGTCTGTGGCAGGCGTTCTTATTTTAAGAGAAGTCTACGTTACTGTGCTGCGGCATATAGCGGAGGCGCGTGGTGTTGATTTTGCCGCCACGACTTCGGGCAAGATAAAGATGTTTTTGCAGTCCTTTGCCATTGGCGCGGTGCTGGTGAAGGTTGCCCACGTCCCGACGGCTGCGTGGGGACACTGGACAATGGCGGCGATATTTATTTTAATGCTGGCGGTAACAGTAATATCCGGCGTGAGGGCGACCGGGCGAAGCTCCTGGATGCAGGCGGCGGGCAAATCAGCGGTTAAGTAAGAACGCTTTGTCCCAGTCTTTCCAGACGGGTTCAAATCCCTGCGATTTTATGACGGCGGCAACCTCGGCAGGCGAGCGAGTGTCATTGACCTCAAACTGCTCAACGGAGCCGGTAGGCTGTGAATAACCGCCGGGCGAGGTTTTGCTGCCGGCGCTGATTCTGGTTATGCCCAGATTTATCAGGTGATTTCGCAGTTGTGCCGGTTCGCGGGTTGAGAGGGTCATTCCTGCATCTGCAAAACAGAGGCGAAGTGCAATTATCATCTGCGTCAGATTTTTGTCGGTGAGCGGATGTTCGAATTGTAATGTCCCCACATTATACGCAGGACGCAGTCTTGGAAAAGAGAATGATATATGACTTTGCCAGTAACGTTTTATCAGGTAGTGAGCGTGTTCTGCGAGGGCGAGCGTTTCGGTCCGCCAGGCGGTCAGGCCGAGCAGTGCGCCCAGGCCTATTTCCCTCATACCGGCAGAGGCGGCATTATCGAGAGCGGTTAATCTGTTGTCATAATCAGATTTCGGGCCTGCGGGGTGATAATATGCGTAGGCGTTTCTGTCGTATGTTTCCTGATAGAGGGTAACGCCTTCGACACCGGCCTTGAAAAGTTCGGCGTATTCCGATTCACTCATCTGATAAGTTTCTATCGCAACGAAACCGAACCTGTCTTTTAATGCTTCAGTAAGTTTTGCAAGGAAATCAATACTGATAAATTTTCTGTCTTCGCCGCTGACGAGCAGGATGTCCCTGAAGCCTTCGGAGGCGATGATGTCGGCGTCGGCGAGGGCCTGTTCGATTGTCAATCTTTTCGGCTCGAATTTGTTTTGGCGGTTAAAGCCGCAATAACGACAACTGTTTACGCAGTAATTAGACAAATACAGAGGGGCGTAAAGACGGATTGTTCTGCCGAACCTTTGAACGGTAAGCTGGTGAGCGAGTTGTGCCATCTGTTCGAGATAATCTTCGGCGGCAGGTGAAATGAGGGCAAGCAATTTGTCAAAACTGTAAGAGCCTGTGGGTGTGGTCAAAGCCCTCTCGACCTCAGCGGCGGTAACAGCCTCAAACTGTTTTTGCCAGGAGTCTGCGCCGCAGTCGAGGTTTTTTTCTGCCAGAATTGTTTTGATACCGGTCATTTTTTATTTATCTCTGAGAAAACCTGTTAGCGGGCTTGAAGCACTTGCCTTTTTGCCAGCTGAAGCTGCGCCTGAAAGGTAAGCGAGTCTGCCGGCCTCAACAGCGAGTTTAAATGCGATTGCCATTTGGCAGGGGTCAGCGGCGGTTGCGATTGCGGTATTGATTAAAACGGCGTCGGCCCCCATTTCCATAGCCTCTGCGGCGTGCGAGGGCAGGCCTAATCCAGCATCGACGATGACGGGGACATTGGCCTGCTCGATTATAATTTCGAGGGCTGCACGAGTTTTCAATCCCTGGTTCGAGCCGATGGGACTGCCCAGAGGCATAACGGTTGCAGTTCCGACGTCTTCGAGTTTTTTTGCCAGAACGGGGTCTGCATTTATATAAGGCAGGACGATGAAACCGTCTTTAACGAGGATTTCAGCGGCCTTGAGCGTTTCAATGGGGTCGGGCAGCAGATAATAGGGATCGGGCGTAACTTCGAGTTTTACCCAGTTGATTGCGGTTGCTGCACGTGCCAGTTTGGCGAGGCGCACAGCTTCCTGTGCATCTCTTGCGCCCGATGTGTTCGGCAGCAACAAATATTTAGTCCGGTCAATTGCACCGAGCATATCGTCATTTTTATTTGTGATGTCTACCCTGCGAAGTGCGACGGTAACGATTTCCGTTCCCGACTTTTCGATGGCCTGCGCCATAACTGCTGATGAAGCGAATTTGCCTGTGCCGACGAGGAGGCGCGACTTAAATTTTCTATCTGCAATAATCAAATCATTCATCCGTTATCCTCCGGGGACAAACCGCACGAGTTCAATAGCCTGTCCTTTATGCAATTTCGTGGCGGCAAAATCCCTGCGTTCAATGATTTGTTTGTCGATTTCAGCCACCACTGTGGCTGCGTCAACTCCAAGCGTTTTCAATAGTTCTTCCAGCGTTGCCGGTAATTCACCTGCCGGGAAATTTTTTTCGACGCCGTTTATTTTCAACGATTCCATTTTTTGTCTTCCATTATTATCTCGATGATTGCGTTTGCCTGATGAGCGGCGGCGATGCCGACGCGGGCGGCGGTCAGAATATTTACCGAATCGATACCACTTTCACAGTCGCCTACTAATATCAATCTGTCCGAAATACGTCTGGTTCGTATAGCATTGCTGTTGCCGTAGCCGGCGAGGCCGCTGACCGTAACGATTGGTTTATCCATTTTACTCAAGACGGTCTGCACAATCATTTGTTTTTCTTCAGCTTTGTCGAAACACTCTGCAATCACGTCGGCATCGGCGAATATCTGCGGGACATTGTCGGCGGTCAATCTGACGTGGTGTGCGTCGATTTTCACATTGGGATTTATCCGCCGCAGGTTTTCCAGCATCGCATCGGTTTTAATTTTTCCTATCTGGTCTGTGAAATACTGCTGGCGGGTCAGGTTGCTCAGCTCAACCTTATCGAAATCTGCGATAATCAATCTACCGACGCCGGTTCTTGCAAGGGCGATGGCGACGTTCGAGCCGAGACCGCCGAGACCGGCGATTCCAACGACAGCGTTTTTGAGTTTTTCTTTCATCGAAACCATATTTGCCAAAAAAAAGCACTCCTGCAAAAGGAGTGCTTTATAGTTTTCAGCCTTCCTTCGCGGGTTTTAACCCGAGCAGGTTCATAGGGTCACGCCGCACGTCAAACATAAGTTTTGTCCGTGCGGAATTTCTCAGCCAACGGCTCCCCTGGCTTACCAAAATTTTTCTCACATCTATTATAATTCTCAAGTACAGCATCCACAAGCGTTTTCGTTTCATCTGCCAAGCAAAGTTGCGAATTGATTGCTTGACACGATTTTGCATAGAGCCTATCATACAGCAACGGATTCTTCAGGAGGACGTTTTAAGTTATGCCAAGTAAAGGATTTACGCATCTGCATCTGCACAGCCAGTATTCGCTTCTGGATGGTGCGATAGCTTTTGAACCACTATTTAAGCGCTGCAAGGAACTGCAGATGGATAGTGTGGCGGTTACCGACCACGGAAATATGTTCGGAGCAATCGAGTTTTATACGAAGGCCCACGCCGCCCACATAAAACCAATCATCGGAATCGAGGCATACATTGCCCCCGGCAGCAGGTTTGACAAACAAAAAAGCTCCATCAGCGATGCCGCATATCATTTGGTGCTTTTGGCTGAGAATAATGCCGGTTACAAAAATTTGCTCAAGCTGTCGAGCACAGGTTACACGGAAGGATTTTATTATCGTCCGCGAATCGACAAGGAAATTCTTGCCGAGCTTCACGATGGCCTGATTGCAATGTCGGCCTGCCCGAAAGGCGAACTGACGGCGCTGCTGGCCAAAGGCGATGAAAAATCGGCGACGGCGGTCGCAGAAGGTTATGCAAAATTGTTCGGCCCCGACAGATTTTTCATTGAGATTCAAAGGCACGAAGGGGACGACCCGAATATCCGTCAGGGGCTGATAAATCTCGCTCAAAAAATAGGATTGCCTCTGGTAGCAACAAATGACGTGCATTTTCTCGAAGAAGATGATTATGAGGCACACAATTGTCTTTGCTGCATCAGCACCGGCAAAAATTTCGACGACCCCGGCAGGATGATTTACCCGAGGGACGTTTTTTTGCGAAGCCCCGCGCAGATGTATGAAGCGTTTTCGGATGTCCCCGAGGCGTGCGGGAATACTTTGACTATTGCGGAGCGGTGTAACGTTGAGCTTGACTTGAAGACCCATCACGCACCGCGGTTCAAACCGCCCGACGGCTCGACAGCGGAAGAATTTCTGACGAAACTCTGTTATGCCGGTGCGGAGAAGCGATATGGCAAAATCACCGAGCAGATAAAAAACAGGCTCGACAGAGAATTAGACGTAATCGAATCAAAAGGGTTTGCCAGTTATTTTCTTATTGTGTGGGATTTCTGCAATTATGCACATCAGAACAATATACCCGTCGGCGCAAGGGGAAGCGCCGTGGGAACGGTAGTGGGACACTGCCTCGGTCTATGCGATGTCGACCCGCTGAAATATAACCTTCTTTTCGAGCGGTTTATGGACCCGCAGCGGAAAGAAATGCCTGATGTCGATATTGATATTTGCCAGATAGGCAGACCTAAAATCATCGATTACGTCCGGCAGAAATACGGACACGTTGCGCAGATAATAACCTTCGGGACGATGAAGGCGCGGGCGGCGATTCGCGACATTTGCCGGGTGCTCGGCGTGCCGCTGAGTGAGGCCGACAGATTAGCCAAACTTGTCCCCGAGTCGCTCGATATGACTTTGGACAGGGCATTGCAGACCGAGCCGCAGTTAAAACAGGCTTATGAGCAGAGCGAGCAGACGCGAAGGGTAATCGACATAAGCAAAAAACTCGAAGGACTTGCGCGCCACGCATCGGTTCACGCAGCAGGGGTAGTGATTTCGGATGAGCCTTTAACTAATTTTGTGCCGCTTTATAAGGCCTCTGATTCCGACGACATTGTTACTCAATATGAAGGGCCTATGGTCGAAAAGGTCGGTTTACTAAAAATGGATTTTCTCGGCCTGAAAACGCTGAGTGTTTTGGAGAGGGCAAGGCAATTAGTCAAGGACATTCACGGGCAGGAAACAGACCTCGAAAAAATCGACCTTTGCGATGCGAGGGTCTTTGAGATATTCTGTGGAGGCCATACCAAGGGTATATTCCAGTTCGAGTCGGGCGGAATGCAGGACTTGCTGATAAGAATGAAGCCTGACCGAATCGAAGACCTCATCGCTGCAAATGCGCTGTATCGGCCGGGACCAATGACGCTGATAGGGGATTACGTAGACCGCAAACACGGAGCAAAATGGGAGCTGCCGCACCCGATTATGCGGGAGATTCTCAGCGAGACCTACGGCATTATGGTCTATCAGGAACAGGTGATGCAAATCTGTTTTTCGCTTGGGGACATACCTCTGCGGGAGGCTTATGGGCTAATCAAGGCGATAAGTAAAAAGAACGCCAAGACCATTGAGAAAGAAAGAGAAAGGTTTATTGCAGGCTGCGTCAATAAGGGCTTAAGCGAAGAGCAGGCCGGCCAGATTTTCGAGCTTATCGAGCGGTTTGCAGGCTACGGTTTTAACAAAAGCCACTCGACCCGCTACGCCTTTATCGCATATCAGACGGCATATATGAAGGCCCACTGGCCTGTCGAGTTTATGGCCGCCCTGCTGACATACGAAATGGGCGACACCGACAAAGTAGTTGATTACATCGCCGAATGTTCGCGAATGGGCATAGAGATTTTGCCGCCTGACATAAACGAAAGTTTTGTCGATTTCACGCCCCTTTATAAGGGGCACGGCAAAGACAAAAAGGAAGTCATACGTTTTGGCCTGGCAGCCGTTAAAGGCGTAGGAGAAAAAGCCGTCGAGCAAATCATCACCGCTCGTCAAAAGGTCGGCAAATTCCAGAGCCTGTTTCACTTCTGCGAAAACGTGGATTTGCGAGCGGTCAATAAGCAGGTGCTTGAATCGCTGATAAAGGCGGGCGCATTCGACAGATTAGGCGGCAATCGTGCGCAAATGATGGCCAGCGTTGAAAAGTCGATGCAGATAGGCTCGAATCTTCAGTCGGACAAACAAAGCGGACAAATGAATTTGTTCGGTGCAGCGAGCAAGCAGAATTATTCGGAAGACCATCAGCATTTGACCGATGCGTCGCCGTGGCCTGAGGCGCAGATGCTTGCTTACGAGAAAGAAGCTCTCGGTTTCTATGTAACAAGTAATCCCTTAAGTCATTATGCTGAGACGATAAACCTGTATTCGACGGCGAACACAGCACAACTTGCAGAGTGCAGTCAGGACAGAACCGTAACTATCGGCGGAATGATAACGAAGATTCGATACCATATCACGCAGAAGGGCAGAAACGCAGGCTCGAAAATGGCCGTGTTCGTCCTCGAAGACCTGCAGGGCTCGACCGAGGCGGTGCTGTTCCCCGATACGCTGAACAAATTTTCCAAACTGCTCGTGCAGGATTCGGTAATTTTTGTAAGAGGCAGGGCCGACCACAGAAGAGAAAAGCCGAACGTTATCGTAGAAGAGCTGATACCGCTCGATGAGGTAACCGAAAAACTGGCTGCGAAGGTCAAAATAAAATTGGATGCCAAAGACGTTACCAAAGAAAAGATTGCGACAATAAAGAGCATTTGTCAGCATTACAAAGGCGGCAGTCCTGTTTACGTTGTTGTCAAAACCGAAAAGGGCAGGGTCTATGCGAAGACCGACAAGACGTTTTCCGTAACCCCTGACGTTGATTTTTGCAGGGAGATGAGGCAGCTGGTCGGCGAAGAAAATTTCCAGTTGGCAAGATAAATTTTTTAGCCACTGATTAACACAGATTTTCACAGATTTAGAAAAAAATAATGTAGTTGTCGAGATAGAAATAAAGACTCTTGAGGCTTTGAATGTGTTGGAAAGACGTATGAATTGAAGGAGTAATGACATGCCTAACTCATCTTGTAATATATCATTTTTTCGGAACGACCTTCAAGGAACAAAACTACCACATTGTCCCGTCAAAAACTGTTCTTCAAAAAATATTTACAAGGTAAATTTCCAGAAATTTCAGGTACCTTTTTGCCCAGAGCATGGAATACGTATTCATGGTAGTGGTTTTGTCTACCACAACGGGGATACTGAGATGGATTTAATTACCGCTATAAAACGCAATTTATTTTTCCAGCCAGATTACTATATTTTTAATTTCTTTAGAAAAGGCAATAAAATGGAGTCTGGTCGATTGTGTTATGAAAGCAGTGAAGACGCGGTTTCTTATAATGTGTTTACTGAGATGGCCTCTAATGATAATGCATTGCGGGATTTAGTGAGGGAAATAACAAAACAGGACATTAAAGAAAATATTGAACTTTATCTGTGGGGCAGCAAGATAGATTTACAAAGCGGAAAGTCAATACCATATTCTCATCTTGAAAAAGTCCGTGAACACTTAGAAAAAAATATAAAACGATTTAAGACAGAACCGGACATAATGCTCGTTGTTCCTAAAAAGCTGGTGATTTGCATAGAAGCTAAGTTTGGCAGTAAGAATCCAATTGCAGTGGACAAGGAAGAGAAAGAGGAGGAAAAACCAAAAAGAATGGATAGGTTGATAAAGCGATACTATAACGGGAACAAATTAATAAAGGGGTGTGATATCTTCGACTTCCCGCCTAAACCGAAGTTCCTGTTCTATGAACAGCTTTTTAGGAATATAGTATTTGCAGCATCAATGGCACAAATAGAAGGACATACGAATTGGTTTGTTGTAAATCTGAGAAGCCAGCATGTCATGAACTTAAAAAGGGGTAAGCCCGAAAGCAGGCCTGTGATGCGAAGCGTGCGCTCCATCTTAAGGCAAGGATATAAAAAACGATTTCTGCATTTAACTTGGGAAGAAATTTATGAGATAGCCGTGAAAGACAATCCAAAACTTTACAATCTAAGCTGGTATTTGAAAAATAAAAGTTTAAATTGTAGTAGGGCGTTTAACATAATTTAGGAAGTATGAAGATGACTAGGGGGAAAACCTCTGAAGGACCAATGGGTAGCAGGCAAATTTGAGCGAGAGAAATATGAAAAACAGATTCGCAGGGAAGTTTATAGTACTTGATGGGCCGGACGGGTGCGGGAAAAGCACGCAATGCACACTGTTGGCCGGTTGGCTACGAAAGCAGGGCGTTGCGGTAGTAAGTTTTCGTGACCCCGGTGATACGGCCATCGGTGAACAAATCCGAAAAATCCTGCTCAATCCCAAAAATACAAAGATGGACACCCGCACAGAACTATTGCTTTATATGGCGGCGCGGGCGCAGCTTTGGAAGGAAAAGATACTGCCTGCTCTGAAGGCAAATAAATGCGTTGTTTTAGACCGATGGCTGTCAAGCACCTGCGCATATCAGGGTTATGCCGGCGGATTCGGGATAGAAAAGGTCGTAAAAATTGCAACGGATTGTTTGGAAAGGGTTTGGCCTGATTTGACTATTATTCTCGATGTCGATTTAGAAACAGCCTCTCAGAGATTGAAACAGAACCTCGACAGGATGGAACGCAAGGGCGATGGCTATCACAAGAAAGTCCGCGAGGGGTTTTTGAAACTTGCACACCAGCGGAAAAATTTCGCTGTGGTTGATGCCTGTGGAGACATTGAAGAAGTCAGCCAAAAAATAAAGAAGGTTGTGGAAACCAAATTTTGACAAATGGCACTCAAGGAAATATTTTGTCAGGACAAGGCGGTAGGAATTCTGCAAAGGGCGTATGCGGCGGGGAAGGTTCCGCACGCATATATATTCGTTGGGCAGGACGGAGTAGGCAGATTCGCCACGGCAAAAGCGTTCGCAAAGCTGCTGCTTTGCAAAAAGCCGACAACGGAAAATGGTTTTGCTGACCCGTCCTTCGCAACAGCGGCTTCGCCGTTGCCGCTACGGAGGGTAGACAGTTGCGGGGTGTGTGAATCCTGCCGGGCGTTCGGGGCCGGTTCGCATCCGGATTTCAATTATGTTTATAAAGAGCTGCTTGAGTTTACCCGCGACGGCAAAGATAAAACAACTCCGGTTGAATTTCCGATAGACGTCGTTCGCGAATTTATAGTTGAAAAGGCGCCCGTCAAGCCCACGTTGTCCGATAGAAGGATTTTTATAGTTAGTGAGGGTGAAAAACTTAATACCGAATCGCAGAATTGTTTATTGAAGACGCTGGAGGAGCCGCCCGAATATTGCTGTATTATTTTATTATGCACGCGATTAGAGGAGCTTTTGCCGACCATAAAATCGAGGTGCCAGATAGTCCGTTTCGGGCCGGTAGATGAGAAGAAAATTTTAGACAGATTAAAAGATTCAGGAATTGAAAAGACGCAAGCTGAATATTTTGCACGGCTGGCAGAGGGCAGTATCGGGCAGGCCTGTCAGTGGGCGCAGCTTGAGGCAGAGGGAGCAAACTTTTATGAAACAAAAAAAGAATTGATAAACGATTTGTCAAATTTTGAACTTGCTGATGTTTTGAACGTGGCAAGGAAATTCCCAGACAAGGCGAAGGAAATTGCCGCCGTCTGGACGAAACTTGAGCCGAACGTCAGCAGGACCGACATTAACCGAAAAGCCCAGAAAATCCTCATCCGGATAGTTATATCGGCGTTGTCCGATGCGATGAAATTAAAACTTATGGGGACGGAAAAAACCATCAATTTCGACCAGCAGGAGCAGATAAAAAAGCTGGCGGAGCGGTTCGAGCCTGAGCAGGCCGCTGCGAGGATTGCCGATGCCTGCAAATCGATGGTTCAGATTGACGCCAACGTCAACGAAAGGCTTATTTTCGAGCAGCTATTGTTAAACCTTGTCATTTCTGATAGAATGAGAATCTGACGCTGGTGTCGATTTACAGGTATCTCGATGGATAAAACTCCTGCGGTAAAACCCAAGCAGGCAAAAAACAAAAAATATATGCTGGTCCGCTACGGGCGTATGGACACGGTGGGCTGGTTCGAGCATTACGAGGCGGGCGTTCCAAAAGCGTCGGTGCGCGTAGTGATAAAAACCGAAAGGGGGCTTGAGCTCGGATATATCGTGGGTCAGCTTACAAGCTACAGGGCGGGGCAGTTCAGATTAACCCCGGAGCAGCTACAGGAATATTTCGGCGACAGCCAGGTTGAATTTACCGCTGAGCCTGCGGGCAGAATAATCCGTTACACCACCGCAGAAGATATAAGCGAAGAAAAGCACCTGCGGAAGATTGCGGAAGAGGAAATGGAATCTTGCAGGCGGTTTGCGAAGGAGCTGAACCTGCCTATGAAAGTGGTCGACGTCGAGCATCTGTTCGGCGGGGAACGCATCATTTTTTATTTTATGTCCGAAACCCGGGTGGACTTTCGCGAGCTGGTGAAGAAACTTGCCCACGAATACCAGACGAGAATCGAGATGCGTCAAATCGGCTCTCGCGACGAGGCCAAACTGCTCGGCGATATGGAAAGCTGCGGACAGGAATGCTGCTGTATAAAATTTCTCAAGACCCTCAGTCCGGTCAATATGCGGATGGCGAAGATGCAAAAGGCGACCCTCGACCCATCGAAGATATCGGGCTATTGCGGCAGATTAAAATGCTGCCTGCGATACGAGGACAGCACCTATACGGAGCTGAAAAAACAACTGCCTGCAAACGGCAGCAGGGTAAAAACCGAACGCGGCGAAGGCAGGGTTGTGGACGCACAAATATTAACGCAGCTTGTTGCCGTCGAACTTGACAGCGGCGAGAAAATCTTTGTGCCGCTCACGGAGCTTGCGGTAACTGCGCCGACGACCGCCGGTGAAAAACAGGATGAGATTCCGGACGACCAGAACCAAAACAGCCCAGACACGGAAGATACGAACGAAGAAAAACAGGAACAACAGCCCATTCAATAAAAGGGAAATATGCTCCGTAAGATTGTTGTAACATCGGCACTGCCTTATGCAAACGGCCCGATACACATAGGCCATCTGGTCGAATATATTCAGACCGATATATGGGTGCGCTATCACAGGATGTGCGGGAACGAATGTTTTTATTTCTGCGCCGACGATACGCACGGCACGCCGATTATGATAAGCGCCCGTGCCAGAGGAATTTCTCCCGAGCAGCTAATCGAACAGGTGCATAAAGAACATACGGCGGATTTCAAAGGGTTTGCAGTCGAGTTTGACAATTATTACTCGACACACTCGCCTGAGAACAGGCAGTTCAGCGAATTGATTTTCGAGCGGCTTAACAAGGCGGGGTCGATTGTCAAAAGAAACGTCGAGCAGGCCTGGTGTGAAAACTGCAAAATGTCCCTGCCGGACAGGTATATTCGCGGTCGATGTCCCCGCTGCAAAGCCGATGACCAGTATGGCGATTCGTGCGAGGTCTGCGGAGCAACCTATCAGCCGACCGATTTAATCGAGCCATACTGCTCGACCTGCCGAAACAAGCCGACGCTTAAGACTTCCGCGCATTATTTTTTCAAACTTGCCGACTATGAGAAAAAACTGAAGGAACTTTTTGCCGGCGGCTATATTCAAAAAACCGTTGCAAATAAACTCGATGAATGGTTTAAGGCGGGGCTGAGGGACTGGGACATATCGCGCGACGGGCCTTATTTCGGCTTCAAAATACCGGGCGAAGAGGACAAATTCTTCTACGTCTGGTTAGATGCGCCAATCGGATATATGGCTTCGGCGAAAAATTATTTAGACAGGCACAGCCTCGATTTCGAGAAGGTCTGGAACGGCGGCGAATACGAGCTTTATCATTTCATCGGCAAGGACATTATGTATTTTCACGCCCTTTTCTGGCCTGCAATGCTCATAGGCGCCGGTTTCAGGTCCGCCAATAAACTTTTCGTCCACGGTTTTCTGACGGTCAACGGCGAAAAGATGAGCAAATCACGCGGCACCTTCATAAAGGCAGGCACTTATCTTAAACATCTTAATCCCGAATACTTGCGGTATTACTACGCAAGCAAATTAAGCGGCGGTGTCGAAGACATAGATTTGAACGTGGAGGATTTTATAAACAAAATCAATTCCGACCTTGTGGGCAAATTCACAAATCTCGCCTCACGCTCAGTGCCTATGCTGACGGGTAAGCTTTCCGGAATGCTCGGCCGGTTGGATGGCGCAGGCAAAGAACTAATAAATAAATTAACCGCAGCAAAAGACCAGATTATTCAAGACTACGAGAGTCTTGATTACGCATCGGCTGTCCGGACGATTGCCGCTCTGGCTGATGAGTCGAACCGATACGTTGAGCAGAACCAGCCGTGGGACACCATAAAGACCGATTTGGAAAAAACGCGGACGACTTTAACAGCCGTGATAAATGCCTTTCGGATTCTGACGATATATCTGAAACCCGTATTGCCGGAATATGCTGCGAAGGCAGAAAAGTTTCTGAACGTTGATAAATTGAAATTCGCCGATATTGACATACCCCTGGAAAACCGCAAAATAAATAAATTCGAACGATTATTTGAAAGAACGGACAAGGACAAGGTAGACACAATGATAGAAGAAAGCAAAGAGACACAGGAATCGAAGCCGGCAGCGGCTCCGGTGTCGCCTGAATGCACGATTGAGGATTTTGCAAAACTCGATTTGCGGATTGCAAAGATTGTAAAAGCCGAGCGAGTCGAGGGCGCAGACAAACTGCTGCGGCTGCAATTGGACGTCGGCGGTCTGCAAAAAACAGTGCTGGCAGGCATAGCACTGGCTTATACGCCGGAACAATTAGTCGATAAAATTGTGGTTTGCTTGGTCAATCTTAAACCGCGAAAGATGAAGTTCGGTGTGTCGGAAGGTATGATTCTTGCAGCAGGCGCAGGCGGAGAAGACTTATTTATGCTTACGGCAGATGCCGGCGCACAACCGGGGCAAAAAGTCAGTTGAAAGAGATGAAGAAAAATCTTGAAGAAGTCGCAAGAGAAGACGGCAGATACCATCCGCAGGCGGTGAAGTTTGTTTACGAAGGTCTCGGCTATACCGCCAAGAAACTTGCCGGCGAGCCGGGACATATCAACGGCCAGAGCCTTTGTGAGGGACTGAGAAGATTAGCTGTCGAAAAATGGGGCAGGCTGGCGATGCCTGCGCTGAATTCGTGGGGCGTTAAAACCACCCGCGACTTCGGCGAGATTGTGTATCTTATGATAAAACACAAATGGATGAGCGCACAGCCGACCGATTCAATAGACGATTTCAACGACGTCTACGATTTCAAAACCGTTTTCAAAGACAAATTTGAATTCCGGCCTGCAGGTCAAAATCCCTGAGTATTTAAACCGCTAAAGCAATATAATTGCTTCGTTCCAATAACGGACAGCATATCGTGCGGAAATAAATAATTTGCCCTACAAATTTAAACTTTAATGCCGAGGATTTTCTGGACTTCTGCGGCATCGACATTTCGCGGCTGGAGGTTTTTCTTCGCTGCGATTGCCGCTGCGGCACCTGCGGCGGCGCCGGTCGCCATAGCGATACACTGCACCCGATATGATGCAAGGGCCTCGTGACTGCCGCTGATACACCGCCCGGCCATAAGCAGGCCGTCTACCTTGCGTGGAACAAGACAGCCGTAAGGAATGTCGTAGGGCTTGACCTTTACGGAGCGTCCCTGTATGCCGGTCGTTTTCCCCTCAGCCTGGCCGCTTCCGGCAGGGTTGTGAATGTCCATCGAGAACCTTGCGGCTTTTACAACAGCATCAGGCCATTTTCGGCCATTTATCAAATCATCCTTTGTGAGATATGCTGTGCCGAGAACTCGCCGCGTCTCCCGCACCCCGACAATTGCAGGCATATTGCTGATATATGCCTTTTCATACCCGGGGGCGTGTTTCTTCAGGAAGGCGATTACCTGATTGGCCTGATTTCTGCCTTCAAGCTCGGCACGCGTGAGGTCGTCCGCATTTGTGCCATCGACTTTGTTGACCTGCGTTGCGTTGATTACGCGTTTGCCCGGTGTATCCGCTGCGTAGACCCTGATGACGCCGACCGCCGCCGGCAGCTCGCCGCTGGCCTGGCCTGTCGCAACCACGTTTTCCCATATACCTTCGGGTACGCGGACATATCGTGCCTGCTCTTCAGAATCGCAAAGCAACGCCTGTTTTTCGTCCACATTTTCTATGGTGAACATTATCGAGGCCGGCTGCATCAGGCCGTCACCGGGCCGCCCCTTTTCAAATTCCGCACCGGCCATTGCGGCGATGTCACCATCGCCGGTGGCATCTATGGTAACGGCGGCTTTTACGGGAATAGCGCCGCCTTTGGTCAGTAGTTTCACGCCGGTAACGCATATTCCCTCGGTCAGCACATCCGCCGCCCAGGCGTGGAGCAGAATATCGCCGCCGGCTTTCTGCACCATCGCAGCGTATTGAATATCGAGCTGTTCGAGATTGGGCTTTCTGCCGCCGATTTGTTTCAGTACCTCGTCGACAAAATCGCTTTTGACGTTCCCCATAAGCGGGCTTACACGCGCCTGGACGGCCATCCCGCCGAGCCTGCCATAACGCTCAACAAGCAGGACTTTCGCCTTTTGCCTTGCCGCTATAATCGCCGCCGCCACCCCCGCAGGCCCTCCGCCGCACACCAGCACATCGGTTTTCCTCGCATTATCGCTGCCTGCGGGCTGCTTTTTCTGTTCTGCGGTATTTTGGTCGATAGGCATCGGCAATGCCGCCGCCGCAGCGCCGGCCCAGGCGGTTTTCAGCAAATCCCTGCGTGTGTAATTGGGTTTGTTCATATCTTTTGCTTTTCTGCCTTTGCCTGAGTGTTCCCGATTAAATCTGTAAAACGCTTAATCGCATCCCAATAGGAATCATCCGCAACCATCACCAAATCATTATGCCCTGCGCCATCGACCCAGAATTTGAGTTTCGGCTCATTCGCAGCCTCAAAAAGCTTTTCGCCGTTCCGGAACGGCACTATTCCGTCTTTTTTGCCGTGAATCACAAGCACGGGGCAGCGCACCTTTTTAATTCTATCAATATTTTTGAATTTGTCGAAAGGCAGCAGCGGAATTCTTGTTATCACCCGAAATGCGGTTATAAACGAACTCTCAAGAATCAACCCGGCAGCCTTTTCGCGGGACGCCAAATAAGTCGCCGGTCCGCCGCCAACCGACCGTCCGTGAATGATAATCTTCTCAGGAGAGACCTTCAATTGCCCGACCAGATATTCATAAGCAGCATCGGCATCTTTATATGTATTTTTTTCTGAGGCACCTCCCTCGCTTGTGCCGTAACCTTGGTAATCATAAGCAAACACTGAAAAACCCGCATCGTGGTATATCTCCAGAAAATCGAGGATATACCCGATGTCTTCCGCATTGCCGTGATTGTAGAGTATCGTAAATTCCGCATTCGGGTTTGAGAGATAGACCGCTGAGATGAGCCTGCCGTTCCCAGTTTTGATTTTAAGAATCTGCCGGCTGTCGCTGTAGCCTGCAGGCCGGGCAGGAAACATCATTCTGTCTGAAAAAAAGTATGCGAAAAACAAAATGGACAGGTATACAAAGATTAGCGACCGAATCAGTCGTTTGACGCCAAAATCACCTGTCAGCAGTTTCCTGAGTTTATTTTTGTCCATACCATTATGGAATTTCACGCGAAATGTATTTTTGTGTCCAGGGGCAGGCATTTATACATATTCCGCATATAGTTGCGGATATATCTATATCTTTCGACATTTTCTTAGCGTTGTCGCAGCACTTAAAAGCATCCAGCATCATTTCTCTTTCCAGCCCCGCTGTCCAGTCTCTGCCGACAATCGCCAATGCGGGACAGCGTTCCACGCACCTGTCGCAGGTGCCGCATCGGGAATTATCTATCGGTTCACCGACTTCAAATTCCGCATCAGTCAGCACTGTTGCAAGACGCACAGCCGAGCCGTATTTTTCCGTTACCAGCAAAGCTGGTTTTCCTATCCAGCCCAATCCTGCCCGCGTGGCCGCTGTCTTGTGCTGGAACTTTGCGGACAGCGTCTTAAAATCCAGCTCCTTAACGGTCGGTTCTATTATTACAGCGGTATAGCCTTTCTTTCTTAAAAATTCTGCTGCGATTTTACACAGGTTTGACAGGAGCAAATTAATTTTGTTGTATTCCTGATAATAAGCCGGCGTCGGGCCTTTTGATATTTCGCTGATTACGGACGCATCGAGCGCAACCGCAATCGAAATTGCATATTTCATTGCGCCCGTTATGTCAGCAGGTAGACTGTTTATATCCGCAAAGCCGACCAAAGAGGCGCCTTCTTTTGCAAGATTAGATTCTATCTCCGAATTCAAAGACATCATTAAAACCACTGTTATTTCTGCGGCCGTTTAAGCTTATTGACGGCAGGTTCATAGCCGGGATATTTTGATTTTACCTTGTCAAGTATGGCATTTCCCTCGGCGATGTTGCCTTGCTCTATTTTGCAAGAAGCGAGATAAATTCCTGCTATGGGAGAAAAATATGAATCTTCATCAAAAAGTGTTGAATAATGTTTTTCAGTTTCCTTTTCTTCCTGTCTTTGCCTTTCTTCTTGTCCCGGATGCTTAATAACTCCGTACGTTAATTTTGCTAAATCCCTATCAATCTTACTTGTCTTGGATTCCGATGCTTGTTTAATGAAAGTTTTTAGAACCATCAGCGACCGTTCGCCAGGACCACTGCAACAACTAACGAGAGGTTCACCGGTCATACCGCAAAATTTCATTACAGTTGCTGCCAGCAAAGGTGCTGTCTCTATTATTTCAAGATTTGTTGCTAACCGCTGAGCTGCTTGTTTTTTACCTTTGGATATCTTATCACGTTGGTATACACTCCAATCCTTAAACATATCATACTGTATGCCCCATTGTCCTTCTGGTCTTTTGATTCGCTCTATAGCTTCAAACCGGGCTAAGGCGTTACTATTATTCTTTAGATGTTCTGATTCTGTCTCGGCCAAGTATAAATTACATATCATTATCAGTCCCTCTCTGCCCTCCAATCCGCTCATGTTTTCCAGGTCTTTTAGTATTGCCTCATAAACATTTTTTGTTTTCATTATGTCCCCGGATTGCCTTGCAATCGTACCAATCCAAAATCGACCGACAATCCTGACAGGAAAAGTCGACACCTCGGCACTTTCATCAGGGTGTTTATTAATAACCTCTTCCAGTATTGCAATTGCCTTCTGAGGTTTTCCACGCAGTTTTGCAACCTGGGCAGCAATGAAATATGCCCTGACAGAAGGTTCGGGTTCTTTTATGCTCAAAAGCGAATCGGCAAGCTTGTCACATTCATTGCCGGCTGCTTCATTTGCGTCCGCCAACCAAGATATAACCGCTTCACCCAAAGCATGTCTTATTCTACGTTCCTCTTTTCTACTTAAGACATCTTCCATTATCCTTTTCTCCATCGCCTCCATTTCCTTCATTTTTTCTCTGATTCTGTCGTTTGGAACGGGTTGATTACCATCTGTTGGCTTTTTCATAATATGTTTGCCCAGTATGAACCCCTTTTCGCCAGAGGCTGGCTGGTTAGTATCGGCAGCAAAGATAATACCAATTTGAGTTACCAAAAACACAAAAAGTAATTTGGTGTAAGTTCGCATTTTCGCTCTCCTGTTCAGTTAAAATTATTTTATCCTTTATAGGCCAGCACGGTATCGACCATCGCTTTGTATTGTGGGAAACAGATTTCACCTGCGCCGAAGATATAAGGCGAGGCTGTCGGACTGACAATCAGACCCTTGTGGTCGTCAAAAACATCGGCAATAAGCAATTTTACTTCTTCAGCTATATCCTCAGGTTTAAATTCATACATCCGGTTAATCTGGAGGTTTCCCTCGTAGCACATCTTGTTGCGGATAATCTCTTTGGCCTCTTTTGGCGTTACATCACCCATCGGCGGGGCCTCGAACGGATGCAGCACATCAATGCCCATCTCGACAAAGCCGGGCAGCACCTTTTTTATCGATGCGTGGCAGTGGATGTGCATACGCCCGCCCGCATTGTGAACCAAATCAATAATTGGCTTATCGTATTTGACGTTAAAATCATAAGAATCGACCGGCCCGTGCAGCGGCGGAACAATAAGCTCTTCGCCTTCCGTACCGAAATACGGCCCGATTTTTTTGGAGATGACAAATTTCACCAGGCTGATTAGGATTTTCTTTTCTCTTTCGCAAAGGGTATGAATCAAATCCCTTTCTATCGCAGACATAATTGCGAAGTTTTCCGTGCCGAAGAGCGATGCTGCCGTGCCGCCGGGATTAACACCCAGAAAGATATTTACGATACCCTTATCGCCGACCTGCTTTTCTGCGGCGAAAAAGCCCGACATATCACCGCCGACTTTCGGCAAAGGCAGCGAAAGATATTTTTCGGCGTCTTCGGGATTATTGAGCAGGTATGTTTCGTGCATTGGCGGCTGTCCCTTCAGGCCGATGAAGGTGGACTTGCGCAAATCGCCTTTGGGCGTATGCACGACCTCCACCCTGCGCTCGAAAGCATCTGAGTAATGTTCTGTGCTTACATCGGTGGGATATGGCGTTTGCAGTGTTGTGGCATCCCAGGTCAGCTTCAGCTCGCTGTGCGCATCAAGATACGCCTTGAGTTTATCGTAGCTGGGGTCGTTCGGCGGAAACAGAATCCTGCTGAACACCGCAGGCCGGTCGATTTCCTCGTTAAAATAACACCTTCGCATTCTCTCTCTACGATTCATCAGGTAATTCTCCTTATTTACGTCAAGAAACCCAAAACGATTTTCTTGTAATACTCGACAGCTTTTTGCAAATCGGCGATGTCGATATATTCATTCGGCTTATGGCAAAGATGCGGTTTACCGGGACCGAATATCACTACAGGCAAGCCAAGTGCGGCAAAATATGGGCCATCGGTTGTAAAGCCGACAGCTTTTGTTTCAGCAACACCGGCAGCGGAACAAAATTTTCTTACGAAATCACATTTGTTATCTGTTTCCATCGCTTTTACGCTTCGTATAACGGACATTTCAGCCTGAAATTGAGAATTTTTGCGTTTTATCTTTGCGAAGATTTTCTGCAAATCGCCAACGATGTCCCAGTGATTTTGTTTTGGCAGTGTGCGAATGTCTATGGTAACGCTGCACTGGTCGGGGACAACATTTATCGTCCTGCCGCCTGCGATTGTATTGATGCTCATCGAGCATTGTCCCAGCAGCCTGTGGGGTTTGGATTTAATTTTGTAACCGTCCAATTCATTCAGCAGAAGTCTCATTGAGTTTATCGCATTTATACCAAGCTGCGGAGTTGAACCGTGAGCGGCTTTGCCTTTTGTGGTGATTTGCAGCCAAAGTAGCCCCCTGTGTGCGGTAACAACCTGAAAATCTGTCGGCTCAGTAACAATTACGCCGGTATTTTTCGGCACTTTAAGATGAGCGGTGAATTTATCTGCGCCGCAGCTATCGGTTTCTTCGCCGGCAAGGGCTGAAAATATTATTCTGCCTTTAAGTTTTGCGCCTGATTTAATAACCTGACAGACGGCAACGACCGCCGCTGCAATCGCCCCTTTCATATCTGCTGCGCCTCTGCCGTAGATTCTGCCGTTTTTTTCGACTGCTGAAAAAGGCGGGTATCGCCATTTTTCTTCGCCCGGCCCGACAACGTCAAGATGGCAAGCAAACAAAATCGTTTTGCGGTTTTTGGGCCCCGTCTGCGCAATGAGGTTTGCTCTGGTTTTATCCCATTTGTCTATGCGGCAATCCAAACCTGCCTTGCGAAGTTCTTCCAGAATTACATTTGCCGCAGCCAGTTCGCCTTTTGGAACGGTCGAATCGGCACGAATGAGGTTTTTTAACAGCTTTTTCATAATTGCAACGCCTATTATAAGGAAACGGGTGCGAAATTGGCAGAAATTTTATTGCTAACCGAGGCAAATACGGTCATAATGGCAAATTACAAATTTATAGACTATCTTTGAGGAGTGTAAATGGGACCTGTATTAAATGGGTTAATAGAACTTCAGAGTGTTGAAAACCGCCTCCGGGCCGCAAAGGCAAAACTTGTCCGATGCAGAAGAAACGTAATCATTCAGGAAAATCAAATTAGAAGCCTTCAAAACGCCCTTGAAGCGAAGAAGGAGGAAATCCAGCTTACAAAAATGCAGACCGACCGGCTGGAGCTGGAGCTGTCCGGCGGGGATGAAACGGTAACGAAATTAAGGAATTCGCTTAACGCCGCCAAGACAAATAAGGAATATGCGGCACTTTTGACGCACTTAAATACCACCAAGGCGGACAATTCGAAAGTTGAGACGCAGGTCCTTGAGCTGATGAAGGCTGTAGAAGCAGACGAGGCCGATGCCGCAAATATTCAGGCTCAGATAGACGAGCAGAAGCAAAAACTCGAAAAAATGCGAAAAGAGGCCGAAATTCTTGCGGTCAAATATGAAGCCGAGATAAAAGAAATTCAGGCGGAATGGGACAGCAAGGCAAAATCGGTGCCGCCTGAACCGCTGGCAATATTCAACCGCGTCGCAGAAACTTACGACGGCGAGGCAACGGCTATTGTTAACAAACAGGGAGACAAAGTTGAAACCTACAGTTGCGGCGGCTGCTTTATGGGCATCACCACTGAAAGCGTCAATCTGCTTATGACAAGAGACGAGATAATCCGCTGTCCGAACTGCACTCGAATACTTGTTCTTGGCAGCTCAACGGAAGAATAAGGCCCTGCCGGCAGTAAACCGCAAACGCTGAGTTCCCGGTTACAAATTTTGCAAATGAACGACAAGCTGTAAGCTATGGAACAGATAAATATTTATACCGATGGCGGCAGCAGAAATAATCCGGGGCCTGCCGCCGCTGCTTTTGTCATTACCGATAAAAACGGAAAACACCTCTACGCAAAGGGATTTTTTCTCGGCGAAACCACCAATAACGTCGCTGAATATACCGCGGTAGTAAAAGCGCTCGAAACCGCAAAACAGCTCGGTGCGGAAAGAATATCGGTTTTCAGCGACAGCGACCTGCTTGTCAAACAAATCAACGGCCAATACAAAGTCAAAAGCGAGCAGCTCAGGCCGCTCTTCCGGCAAACAATGGAATTGCTCGATAAATTCGAACACAAAATCGTGCAGTATATTCCAAGGGAAAAAAATTACGAGGCCGACAGCCTTGTAAACCAGACATTGAATCTCGAACGGGACGTCGAAGCCAAATCTGCGCAGACCGCACCAAACAAAAAACCAGTCCGGCTGGGTTTTCTTATCAGCGGCGGCGGCAGAACTATGATGAACATTCTCGAACATATCAGGCAGGGCAGGCTGAATGCCCAAATCGTCGTTGTAATAAGCTCGCTTTCAACGGCAGGCGGCGTTGAAAAGGCAAAAGCCGCCGGCCTTAACGTAAAAATCGTCCGAAAAAAAGATTATGCGGACATCGAGCAGTTCAGTAAACACATCAAGGAGGAGCTTGTCGCCGCAAACGTCGACCTTGTCGTGCAGGGCGGCTGGCTGTGCCTGTGGAAAATACCCGATAGATTCGCAAATTGCGTAATGAACATACATCCTGCTTTGCTGCCGAGTTTCGGCGGACAGGGTATGTGGGGACATCACGTCCACGAGGCCGTTTTAAAAACCGGCTGCAAAGTAAGCGGATGCACCGTGCATTTCTGCACAAATGATTATGATAAAGGGCCAATAATCGTCCAGCGGACGTGCGAAGTCAAAGACGACGACACGCCTGACAGTCTCGCTGAGAGAGTTTTCCAGCAGGAATGTATCGCATATCCGCAGGCAATAAAATTATTCGCAGAAGACAGATTGCTCGTCGAGAACGGCAGAGTTAAAATCAAAAACGCCTGACCGCTGCGGTGTATGAATAAACGGCAAAAAGCCATTCTGGTAAAGTTTGTATTCGTGATAGCTGCCACGGCTGTCGCTGTTATAGCTATGATAAACTTCAAGGACTGGGTCAACCGCTCTGAGTCGATGCGGGCAATGGAGCAGCTCGGCAGAATAGTTCTGCAATACCGCAAGGAAAACGGCTCGGTCCCGCCGGATTCTTACGTAAATGACCTCAAGGAAACTCTGGAAGGCAGCGCTCGTATGGGCGTATTGAACTACAGAGGCCAATGGATTAACTTTGAATGTTCTCCGGATGAAATTTTAGCATATACCTACCGAGATTACCGTTCACTGATACTTTCACAGGGATACGTGGTTCTGCGGCTTGATGGACGCGTAGAGTGGATGAACAAAAAAGACTTTGAATCCCTTCTCGCTAAACAGCAATCCCCTGTGGAAATCCAGATGCAGCACAAATGAACGGTTACTGCCGTGATGGCGTTACAGCCTGTGCACTTGCGCTCGGCTCGGTCTCAAAGCCTTCGAACTTCAGATGATCCTCGTCCCGCACTTCAATCTTCACGAGGTTTTTGCCCTTGAATTCGCCTCGCAGCACAGCTTCAGCAAGCGGGTCCTCTATGTAATGCTCAATTGCTCTTCTCAGCGGTCTGGCTCCGAATTCCGGATTGTAGCCTTTATCTATCAGGAACATCTTCGCCTGCTCACTAAGCTCCAGTTTCAGGCCGTGGTCGACGAGCCGCTTGAAAACCTTCGCAAGCTCGTAATCAACGATAGTCTGCAGGTCTTCTCTTGTCAGCGCCTTGAAAACTATGATGTCATCAAGCCGGTTCAAAAACTCCGGCCTGAAATGATGCTCCACTTCCTTGTGCAGCATATCCTTCATTTTTTCATAGCTCGCTTCGGGGGTTTTCTTGCCGAAACCAAAACCTGACTGGTTCTTAATCAAATCTGCTCCGATGTTGCTGGTCATAATCAGAATTACGTTCTTAAAGTCGACGTGCCTGCCGAAACTGTCTGTTAGCCGCCCTTCCTCCATAATCTGCAGCAGTATATTGTAGACGTCCGGATGTGCCTTTTCGATTTCATCGAGCAGCAGGACGGCATAAGAGCGTCGCCGAATCCTCTCGGTCAGTTGTCCGCCTTCCTCGTAGCCGACATACCCCGGAGGTGCGCCGACCAGCCGGCTGACGTTGTGCTTCTCCATAAATTCGCTCATATCTATCTGCACAAGGGCGTTCTCATCCCCGAACATAAACTCTGCCAATGCCCTTGCCAGCAGTGTTTTTCCGACACCGCTCGGTCCGAGGAAGATAAAGCATCCCATCGGCCTGTTCGGGTCTTTAAGGCCGCTTCTGCTGCGTCTGACCGCTTTTGCCACGGTATTTATCGCCTCATCCTGCGAAATGACGCGCTTATGCAGCTCGGCTTCGAGCTCCAGAAGCCGCTGGGCCTCCTTTTTCTCCAGCTTGGTGAGCGGCACGCCCGTCATCTTGCTTACCACTTCCGCAATGGTTTCCGCATCGACCACACCGGTCGATTCCCTGTTCTTCTCATACCATTCCTTGTGCAGACGGGTTTTCTCATCTAAAAGTCTCTGTGCCTCATCTCTCAGCGAAGCAGCGAGTTCATAGTCTGCGCCTTTGACCGCCTCATCTTTGTCTTTTTGGAGCTGCTCAATTTTTTCTTCTATTTTTACCAAATCCGGAGGCGGAGTCATATTCTTGAGCCGAATTCTCGCACCCGATTCGTCTACCACGTCAATGGCCTTGTCTGGCAGACACCTTCCAGTAATGTATCTTGTGGAAAGTTCTACAGCCTGATAAAGCGCCTCGTCAGTGAACTTGACCATATGATGCGCTTCATAACGGTCCTGCAGCCCTCTGAGTATGTCGAGAGTTTCATCTTTAGAAGGCGGCTCAACAATAATGGTCTGGAAACGTCTTTCGAGAGCCCCGTCTTTTTCGATGTATTTTCTGTATTCGTCGAGAGTAGTTGCTCCAATGCACTGGACTTCCCCCCTCGACAGGGCCGGTTTAAGGACGTTTGAAGCGTCAATGGCGCCTTCTGCGCCGCCGGCACCTACGAGAGTGTGCAGCTCATCGACGAACAAGATTACGTTTTTTGCCCTTTGCACCTCAAGGATAACAGCTTTTATCCTTTCCTCGAACTGACCGCGATATTTTGTGCCTGCAACCATCATCGCCAGGTCGAGGACGACGATACGTTTATCTCTGAGAATTTCAGGGACCTGCTTGTTGACTATCTGCTGGCTGAGTCCCTCGACGATTGCGGTTTTTCCGACGCCTGCTTCACCAAGCAGAACGGGGTTGTTTTTTGTGCGTCTGCACAATATCTGAATCAGCCTTTCAATCTCATTTTTTCTGCCGATAACGGGGTCGAGTTCGCCGTCGGTTGCCAGTTGAGTCAGGTCTCTGCCGAAACTGTCCAATGCCGGCGTTTTGCTCTTCGGACGCGGACGTCCTGCAACGGCAGGCCCCATCTTCATTCCTAAATCTGCACCTTCCTGCTCAATGTTTGCGCCGAGCAGATTCAAAACCTCCTGCCGAACGTCTTCGAGTTTCAGACCAAGCCCCATAAGCACCTGTGCCGCTATGCCTTCGGTCTCACGCAATAGTCCCAGCAATATATGTTCTGTGCCGACGTAATTATGATTAAGCGCCCTTGCCTCCTCGATGGCGAATTCGATGACCTTTTTGGCCCTCGGCGTCTGCGGCAGCTTGCCCATCGTAACCATATCAGGCCCGCTTTTTACGTATTTTTCCACTTCCAGCCGTAGTTTCTTTATGTCGACTTCGAGGTTTTTTAAGACGGTAGCCCCTACGCCGCTGCCTTCCTTAACCAGTCCCAGCAATATGTGTTCGGTGCCTATATATTCGTGGTTGAACCGCTGGGCCTCCTGATTGGCAAGCGCCATGACCTTTCGTGCCCGGTCTGTAAACCGCTCAAACATTTTTTACCTCACAAATTTCCCGCCGCTTAAAGCGGATGTAATTTCAATACATTATATACTATCTTTTGCAAATTTGTCAAAATCCTCAAAAATCTTCTTTTATGCAAAAGACCCGTTTTCCTGTTAATTTGTATCCCTCTTCGCATCGAGAAGTTCGTTTCTGTCCGAACAAGTCGTATTTAGACCTGATTTTATCGTCAAAAACCGCTTATGACTTTCCCATCAGGTAATAAAATTTCGATGTTCCGATGTTATCGGGACTTGATATGAGTATGCAGACTGTTCGTTATCTGAGGGAATAAAAGGATAATTATAGGAGTTTTTTGCAGGAAAAGAACTTATCCGTTTTTTTCCTCGAGAAGTTTTTTGAGATAGTCGTTTTCTCTTCGGGTAGCTTCGAGGTCAAAAAGCTGATATTTAATGCAAATCCTCAGAAAATCTATGGCCTCCTGAAGGCTGCCGGCTTCCTTTTTAAGCTCCTGGCTTGTTTCCTGAGCCCGCTTTGCAAGGATAGCCAGCTTGATTTGCTGAAGTTCAGCCGCCCCGCCGAATTCTTTTACCAGTTCTCTAAGTTTTTCCTCGACTGCCGCATCGTCCATTGTCCAACTCCCCTGCCAAAAAGTTTTAAATAAAAAACCGCTTTACTAATATTCAGAGCAAAACTTATGCCAAAACAGGCACTTAAAAATATTGATTAAGGCTTTGCAGATTGTCCCCATAAACGCCTCAGAAAACGCACCTGCGGTAACGTCTGTAAGGCCTGTTTGCTGTATGCGAAATGTAGCTTTTCTGGTGTTTGAAGCAGCGGGTGGTGAAGGGGCGACTATGTATCGGCAGTAATGTCCCTGTGGCGTCGTAAGTATAGCATTGGCAGGGAATTATAGTTGTTGATTACAGTAAACGTCGATTTTGAATATATTAAACAGCTAACCCTGCCCTTTAGAACGGTCATCTCTGGACAACGTATTTGACGAGAGTGTATCCACGCACTATAATGCGTCCAAATTCATACACGGTATAGTAAGGTTATAAGAAAAATGGCTGACATTAAACAAAGCAACAGCAGCAACGAAAAAAATGCACCGGTCGATTTCATTCGAGCGATTATCAACGAAGATTTGAAAACGGGCAAATACGAAGGCCGCGTGCATACGAGATTTCCGCCTGAGCCGAACGGGTATCTGCACATCGGCCACGCAAAGAGCATCTGCCTGAATTTTGGCATCGCAGCCGACTATAACGGCCTGTGCAACCTGCGGTTCGACGATACTAACCCCGAAAAAGAGGAGCAGGAATACGTCGACTCCATTACCGACAATGTCCGCTGGCTCGGCTGGGACTGGCAGGACAGATTATACTTCGCATCAGACTATTTTGAGCAGATGTATCAATATGCCGTCCAGCTTGTAAAGGCAGGCAAGGCTTACGTCTGCGACCTTAACGCTGACGGGGTCAGGGAATACCGCGGCACGCTTACACAGCCCGGGAAAGAAAGCCCTTACCGCAGCCGCGGTATCGAGGAAAACCTCGACCTGTTCGAACGGATGCGGGCAGGCGAATTCCCCGATGGCTCTAAAACCCTGCGAGCAAAAATTGATATGGCGCATTCCAATTTTAATATGCGAGACCCCGTTATGTATCGTATCCTGCGGGCAACCCATCACCGCACAGGTGATAACTGGTGCATTTACCCGATGTATGATTGGGCGCACGGCATTGAAGATTCCATCGAAAAAATCACGCACTCAATTTGCACGCTCGAATTTGAAAATCACCGCCCTTTATACGACTGGTTCCTCGACCAGCTTGGCGCCTATCATCCGCAGCAGATAGAATTTGCCAGACTTAATCTGACCTATACGGTGATGAGCAAACGCAAACTCCTCCAGCTTGTGCAGGATAAATTAGTGAACGGCTGGGACGACCCCCGTATGCCTACCATTTCCGGTATGCGAAGAAGAGGATATTCGCCGCAGTCTATACGGAATTTTTGCAGCAGAATCGGCGTAAATAAATACAACAGCACCGTCGATATCGCTCTGCTGGAACATTGCGTTCGTGAAGACCTTAACAAAACCAGCCCACGCGTGATGGCGGTATTGAAACCTCTGAAAGTGATAATTGACAACTATCCCGAAAACAAAACGGAAGAAATGGACGCCGTAAATAATCCCGAAGACCCCTCCGCAGGCAGCCGCAAAGCGCCTTTCAGCAGAGAAATGTATATCGAGCAGGACGATTTTATGGAAAACCCGCCGAAAAAATTCTATAGACTCGCCCCCGGCCGCGAAGTTCGGCTGCGATATGCGTATTTTATAACCTGCACCAAAATAGTAAAAAACGAAAAAGGAGAAGTTGTCGAGCTGCACTGCACTTATGACCCCGCCACCCGTGGCGGCGATGCGCCCGATGGCCGAAAGGTAAAAGCAACACTGCACTGGGTCTCTGCTAAGCACGCACTAAAAGCTGAGGTAAGGCTTTATGATAACCTGTTCACAAAAGAAAATCCCGATGATGTCCCTGATGGTTCTGATTTCAAATCCAATTTAAATCCTAACTCGCTGACTGTTTTGAAAGACTGTTTCATTGAGCCGTCGCTGGCAAATGCGAAGCCTTTAAACAGATACCAGTTCGAGAGGCTGGGCTATTTCTGCGCAGATGCCGGCAGCACCGCTGAAAAACTCGTCTTCAACCGCACGGTTTCGTTAGTCGACACCTGGGCGAAGATACAAAAAACTCTTAAATAAAGCCGTGGAGTTTCACTGCTGATTCATTCTCCGCATTTTGCCTGACACGTTAACTTTTCGGGTTTTTGCTTATTCTCTCAACGGCATCATTGGCATCAGCAAGGTTCGGGTCGAGCCGTAAAGCCTCTTTGAGATGAACAGCGGCTTCATCAGAATTGCCTTGGATTGACAAGATGTCGGCGAGATTTTTATGCGCAGCGGCAAAACCGGGATTTGATTGCAAAGTTTTCCTGAAATGAGCGGCAGCTTTTTGCAGCTCACCTCTTGAGGCGAATATAGCGCCAAGGTTGTAGTGGGATTCGGCATAATCGGGTTTGATTTCCAGAGCTTTTGTAAAATGAGTAATGGCCTCGTCATATTTTCCTTGTCGGCTGAAAATAGTCCCCAGATAGTGGTGGCCCTCGCCGTTATAAGGGTCAATTCGCAGCGACTCCGTAAATTGTAAGGCAGCTTCGTCAAATCTGTTCTGGCGGACAAGAGCCCGTCCCAGAAAATGACGGGCTTCGGCGTTGTCAGGCTCAATTGCCAGCGACTTGATGCAATTGGCTATTGTCTCATCCGTTTTGTCCTGCCTGAAATAAAGTTGCGCCAGATATAAATATGAAGTTGCCTTGTCAGGCATACGGTCAATATTGTCCTCAATGCTTTTTATCTGGGCGGACAGGCAGCGATTTTTTAGCTCTTTGTTATACTGAAGGACGTAATAATCTATAAGATTTTTGGCACAGTATCTTTCCATAAGGTCAAAAAAACGCTGCTTCTGTATAGGCGTAGTTTTTGCCAAATCAACCATTTCCTTGAACGGCGAGTAGACGGAAAGGGCATATACAGCGCAATCAATCTGTGTCTCAACGTCTGTTGCAATATGTTGAGTTATCTTCGTCGTCTCGGGGCTGAAATACCTTTTGGCGATAATATTTTCCGGTATGGTGGAATCTATATAATGATACATAAGTTTAGGAGCGGCAAATTCGAGCAGAGGGTGATTGTCGGTGTTAACGACGCCGTCCCCAAAGAGTTTTTGCAGGTCTTCAGATAAGAAAAATGCGTATGGCACTTCAGCGCTGGGGATGATTATGTTTTTTGAGCGATTTGTATAGATTAGTTTCTGACGGATGTTTTCGAGGAGAGGCTTACTTTTGTTTTTAAAACCGATAAACAGATAATCGCCGCTCTGACCTAAATCCGGTAGAATTAGTATGCTGTCGGGGAATACCTGAGCGAAGCTCCTGCCGACCAAAGCAAAGGTCGGCCAGTCCATTTCATAGGAGTGAAACCACTGGGTGAATATGCCGTTGTCGTTGAGTTTGCTTTTGACGGTATCAAAGAAATCTTTTGTAAACAGAACGGCCAGGCCAGCCATCCAGGGATTGGAAGGCTCAGAGATAATGACATCGTATTTTTGTCTTGTAAGCTGTAGATGTGCTCGCCCGTCCTGGATAATAAGGTTTGTTCTGTGGTCGGCGAGAACATTATTATTCCAGGGGACAAAAAACCTGCTTGCAGCAATTGTCTGGCTGTTGATTTCAACAATGTCCAGTTTTTCGATGGGGTAGTATAGCGTCTCACCGGCCGTTATGCCGCTGGCAAAGCCCAGAACCATAACAGTTTTGGGGTCGGAGTGAAAGAGCATTGGTATATGTGCCAGCAGGGCTTGTGTTGACATATCGTTTGTTGAGGCGTCTGCTTTTCCGCTGTTAGCCAACGTATAATTGATGTTGCCGAAAGGGTCCGTATATTCAAGAACGGATGTAAAGCCGCCGGCGCCCTCGCCGTAATACATAAGTTTGCCTATGGTGTGTTTATTCAGCACCTCCGGTCCGTCCAGAAGCGATTTGAGCCACCCGACCGCGTTTACGTTTAATTTTATTTCCTCGAAGCGATGGTATTTGCTTTTGGAAAGCAGCCTGTGGTCCCAGTGAGGAAAATAAAAGCAGAGCCACAGACCGGCCAGCGCTGTAATGGCCGGCACCGCCGGTCTTAAAATACTACTTCTGCTGTTATAATAAATAAATACCACCGCAAACAGAACGGTAAAAAGCTGCAGGGCAATTGTCAGGCTAAGCCCTTTTTCTTTGCCGAGCAGAGGTATCAGAATAAAACCTGCGCAAAACGAGCCTAATACCGCACCGATTGTGTTAATTGAGTAGGCAAAACCGATGGAACGCCCTATTTTTGAGATGGATTGAGTGTAGATTTTTCCGACCAGTGGAAAAGTTGCACCGAGACAAAATGTGGGGAAAATCATAAAGCCAAACAAGATGAGCGCCTTCGAGGCGTTCAATAATGCGAAGTGGTCTTTAAATGTAAAAATCAGTTTGGCAAAGAAAAGCTGACTGTTTCCAAACAACTGACTTACGCCAAGAGCGAACAGGGCTGCGGCAGCTTGGGTGAAAATCAGAAGCTGCAGTGGTCTGCCGGTTTTGTCGGCGAGCCAGCCGAAAAACATACTTCCCACCGCCAGCCCGAGAATAAATGTTACCAGCACGACGGTAAAAGAATATGTGGTAGGCCCGACAATCAGCCCCAGCAGCCTCGTCCATATCACTTCATAACTCATAGCACAAAAACCTGAAACGGCAAAAATAACCAGAGCAACACTTGTCGCCGTTTGCTGCACAGCCGATTCTGCCGATTTTATATCATCTTTTTGTGGGGAATTTTTTTGTTCGGCAGGCAGAGGTATCGGCTTTGCTGCTATACTGCGGGCGGTGAGAACGCAAAACAGCCCGATGGTGATATTTATAAAAACGGCCAAAATCAACGTCCCCCATACGCCGAGAATGTTTATTAACCAGAAACCGCACAGCAATGCTCCTGCTGCTGCACCGAGAGTGTTTAATCCATACAGCCTGCCCGAATGTGTTCCGAGATGCGACAGCTTTGTAACATAAAATCGGCAAAGAATGGGCAGCGTCGCTCCCATAAAAATCACAGGGACACATAACAGGACGGCACAGCCGAGAAAAGTCAGAAAATTATATAAAATGAAGCGGGTGAAAAGCTGATTATAAAGAACCACATATAAAGGCTTGAAGGCAGACAAAAGCATTGGAATCGCAAAAGCATAAACACCTATGGCCAGTTCGAGCAAACCGTAGGTTCTTAATAATTTCGCGGGGTTTTTGAAGTCGTCGATGACTCTGCCGGCGATGTAACTGCCCAGACCCAGACCCCCCATAAAAACTGTCAGGATTATGCTCACGGCGAACGGTGCTCCGCCGATAATTTTGACTATCATTCTGGTCCATAATACTTCGTATATCAGGCCGGTAACGCCTGATAGAAAAAAACAAAGCAAAACCGGCAAAATTATTTTGTCGGATACTGAATTATCGGTAGGTTTGTTCCTGCTCATTGTTATGAAGCGGCGGCCTTCCTGTTTTCCTGACAGAATTTGCCCATCAATTCCATTGTTCTGCTTAATCTTTCAGGCGAGCCGTCCATCTTTGCGTAAGCGTCAACCAGCTCCAGCAGTTCTTTGTCCGGCTCAATCAGGCCGTAATGGTGAGCGGTATTTACAATGCCGGCATCAAGACCATACTCCATCGCCTTTGCGACGTATGCCCTGCATACCCCGATTCTTCTGCCGGGCAAATCGCGAACGCTGTTGCTTATGCCGAGCGAACAATGCACGCCTTTCATTTTCAGGTCGGCTTTCATTTTCTTTATGGCCTCGAACGCCCTGTAGGTATAGCCGGGGACGTTCGGCTCCATCGGCATATCTATGGCAAGCGGAAAAACCGTCGAGTCAAAAAAGATTTCGCCCGGCTTAAAGCCATACCAGCTTGTTGCCGTCTCAAAAATCTGTTTTGCCAGACCATACAACTCGTCAACGGAGTGTGAACCTCCCGGGCCGACAGGCCGCTCTTCACTGATTAAAAGGCCGATAAATGCAAAATCATAGTGTCTCTTCAGCGGCAGCATTTTCTTCATCGTGTAAACTTTAATCGAATTAAGAAGAGGCTGCTTCACCGCCTCATCGGTGTCATACCATTCTTTCAATGCGGCCTTAAGCGCTTCGTCATTGCTGCTGTCGACGCAAATCGGCACGCCGTTTCCCCACCTGCGGACCATTCTTACATATTCGCGCATCATATCGACGGCCAGATGCGGATTGTCCTCGCCGAAAGCATCGAGATTGACTGCTATGTAATCTGCGCCTTCGGACGCCTGCGATTCAATCAACGCCCTGATATAGTTAAGGGGACCCGAAGGCTTTGAATAAGCCGTGTCCCCAAGCTGATGGAGCATTTTCATTATTTTGCCGGTCTTCGGAATCGAGGCGTGGATGGATTCGCCGATGGAAATAAGTGCATTTTTTTTGGTGTGGTCTTTGCCGAACAGATAATTCAAAATCGACGATGTATGTTCGAGTGCGGGATTTCTCGGCCTGTTGATTGTCCTTCGCAGTTTTCCAATGCCGCCTTTTTCAGCGGCGGCAGCCTCGTAAATTAGTTCGCCGATACAGACCCGCTCCAGATTATTGCCGCAATACCCCTCGACAGTGGCATCGCCGCAGGGTGCATTGCTCAGTCCTTTTTCACATTCGCCGACAGTGCATAGTCCGAAGTTTTCCGGCAGGAAACAATCGCCGCATTCCTGACAGTCGAACATCAGGTATTTAAACGCTTTTTCGGAGGCATTAAAGGATTTGTAGAAAAAGCCTTTGCCTTTTTCCGTTCCGAGGACGGCCATTGTTTTTTTGAAAGCGTGAAATCCCCGATACTGAGGGTCGAGAACTGCCCTGTGGGAAAAGTTGAAAACGCGGTGTTTGAATTTTTGTAGATACGTCGACAAATTGGCCTTTTTGCCCGCCTCGTCATAAAGATAAAATGCTTTTCTCGGCAGCCAGCAGAGATTGTCTTTATATCGTTCCCAGCCGTCGCCTATTTCCGCCGCCCTGTTTAATATTTTTGCAAACGTCTCAAAATTATGAGCGCCGCCGACATCCACTCCTGCTGCGCCGATGGCTTTATACATCGCTACCTGCTGCGCCGCCCGCTCGATATGCTCGTCAATGCTTTCGGAATATACCTTCTCTAAAAGCTCATCGCTGACAAAACATCCGGTCAGTTTCCCGTCGTGCATCAGTCTCGGTGCAGGCGTGATAGTGCTTAGTAGATACACGTTGCCGATAACGGGGACACCGAGATGGTTATCTTTGAGATACCTGAAAAGCTCAAGCGATTTTTTCCAGTCCCATCCGACCTGTGTGATAAAAAATTTGGCGCCGCAGGCGATTTTCTTTTCCATTTTATAATACTGCTGCATCAGCGACGGCTCGGTATACTTGAACGGCGAAACGGCGGCGCCGGTAAAAAACTGATGTGTGCTGTTGAGCATATCCGGCTGGGCTTTCAGATAGGCCTCATTGTTCATATCCCGGATGACCTGCAGCAGTCCTGTAGAGTCGAACTCAAAAACGCCTTTAGCTTTTGCAGGCTTGTCGCCTGTCAGCGCAAGCAAACTGTTTATGCCCATTTCTCTGAAACCGACCAGAGAGCTTACTATCGCATCTGCGTTCTGGTCTTTGCAGGTAATGTGCGGCACAAAATCCAGCTCGTCGAGCAGATTGTTCAATTTCATCTTGCCCAGAACATCGGCAGGCTCAATGTTGGCCACTCCGCCGGGATTTTGCGGTGATGTAATCGCAGCAAAATCGAAGCCGGCAGGTATCGCCGATTTGCCGGCTGCTTTGTATGCCTTTAGGAATTTTTCAATTGGGCCGAAATTAAATCCCGGCCCACCCGTCAACTCCGCTACCACAACGAAACTGCTTCTGTCTGTTAATTTTTCACTGAGTCTTTTTTGCATCGAAAATACGTCTCCGTTAAATTCTGCTGCTCATCGTTTATAAATTTTGAAGAGTTAAAATACCAAATATTTTTTTGGTCTTCCATTATTTATTTATACTCGGCATTGCCAAAGACTTATAATCTGCTAAATTTTTTTCTTACGCTGCCTTGCTGTTTAGGAAGCGAAATTTCCGCTTCCCGTCGGCCATTCATATCTTGTGGATAACCTGTGAATAACTCAGGTTTCACCCGCCAAGGCTTTCTATAGCAATACTTTAGCCTGATATAATATTCTACTGTTACCAGCCTGATTCTGTTTCAAAATAAGAACTTAAGGTTATAACCAGCTATAAACAAGAAAGTTACGTAATTTTATAAGAAAGTATTGCAGTGAATACCCCGGAAATGCTGACCGTAACTCGACACCATATTTCAATATAATAAGGACTTTCCTTATTTTATCACAAAACTTGGCTTTTGGTGGATAATTTAGGAAAAGATGCCATTTTTTCCTTTAACAATCTGCAGGCCGCCGCCGGGTCTGGGGCGTTCATAACGGCAGAGCAAACCGCAACTGCTTGTGCGCCGGCATTTAAAACTTGTTCGATGTTGTCAGACGTTATACCACCGATGGCAACGTGGCCGATACCGGTGTTGGCCAATATCTTCAGCCCCTGCCCGACATAATTTAATCCTGCAATTTCAATGCCCGGTTTTGTCTGCGTGGCAAAGACCGGGCCGAGACTCACGTATGCGGGAAGCTGTTGACACGCAGTCTGTAACTGGGCCGGCGAATGAGTCGTTTTTCCGATTATTAAAGGCGTCAGCGGGAGTTTGCGGGATTGCTCGATGGGCAAATCTTTTTGGCCGAGATGAACACCGCCGGCGCCGGCTGTTGCTGCTATGTCGATGCGGTCGTTTATTATGCTAATCACGCCGCCGGAATCGCATATTCGCACAAATTCAACGGCAAGCGAAAATAAAGCATCGTCATCAAGGCCTTTTGCACGCAGTTGTATGCAGTCGGCGCCGCCGGCGATACATTTGTGCGTCAGAGAAATGACCTCTGCGGGCAAACTGCTGCTGACTATGACGTATAACCTGACTTTTTTGAATTTCTCAGACGGGCGGCTGAAGGCAACTATGTCTTTTTCGAGCGTATAGGCGGCATATCTGAGGTTTTCGATTGCCTTTGCCGTCTGCGGATTGAGTATCTGTATTGTCTCGGCAAGTGTCCGAAGGGCCTCGGTGAGACGCTTGCAGGCGGCAACAAAGCAGTCGTTGATGCAGGAACGGCGGAGCTGCTCGTCCACGGTTTTGCCGACGCCGACATCGCCTACAGTGTCTCTATTTATGATAAGCTGGTTTGTATCCAGCGTGTTGACGGCAGCGCAAAGCTGATGACGAAGCTGTTTCGCACGGCCCGTCAGCAGTTCGCAGTTGAGTGCGAATCTGCAATAATCCTCTATTACGCGGATTGCCTCACGGGCGCGATTGAAATTGGCATCGATAATTCTATAGACAGGCCGCTCCATAACAATTCCGATTATAAACCCCGAAAAAGATGTTGAGTAGTTAAAAATTAAATCAAAATCGGCAGGCGGACAAAAGAAAACGGAGTCGTAATCTCCTCCAACACGACTCCGTTAAGTATTATAATCAAAACCGGAAAAGCCGGTTTTGGAAACCGCTGAATCGGGCGGACAGGTCCTCCTCCAAATTTAGTTTTAGGTTGTCCGCCCAATATCGTCGCTTTTTAAAGAGCGAAGCAATGCTTCCTGCAAAAAATGTGCCAGCTGTCACAAGTATCGATGCGACTGTCCGATGAACCGGGTCTAACGAAAATCAAAACAAAGACTTATACTTTATAAACTTTGTTTCATATCGCAAAATAAACAACTGTTGAAATTTGATAGTGCGTTGTTTTTATGCAACGTTAAACCTTACATACTCTTTTGTGTTCGCACGTATCGGCGGCACGATAGACCGACCCGTCCGCAGATTTGTGATATGTTTTCAAAAAACAACGCTGATGACAAAATGAACGCATTAAATTGTAAATTGCAGATGTTCCTGAATTGAAGCGGAATGTCCGCCGATACGAAATGGTTTATTGACGCTGAGACTCAGCGTCTTATTTTCGATTTTTATCAACAGAGGCCATTATTGCAGTCAGAATTTCCTGCGGTTCAGACATCCTGCCGAGTCCTTCTGCTCCGCAGGCAAGTCTTCCCTTCTGCGGCCCTATAATTTTTAAACCCATCTGACTTATGCTTTCGACATTTTTTCGCACCGCCGGGTTGTTCCACATCTTTTCGTTCATCGCCGGCGCTATCAGAACGGGCTTTTGCCAGCAGACACAAAGCACCGTGCTGAGCAAATCGTCGCAAATGCCGTTGGCAATCTTGCCGATGATATTGGCGGTTGCAGGCGCTACGGCGATAATGTCCGCCCATTCTGCGAGGCTTATGTGGCCGATTTGGTATTCCTGCGGTCCATCCCACATAGAGGTAAAAACCTCCATTCCGGTAACCGCTTCAAAACTCTTTGCGCCGATAAACCGGCAGGCATTCTCCGTCATTATTGTTTTTACACTGGCGCCTGCGGCGGTAAGTTTGCACGCCAAATCAACCGCCTTGTATGCGGCAATACCCCCGCTGACGCCCAGCAGGACGTTCAGCCTGTTACAAGCTGGTTTTCTTTTTGCCATCACCTGCTCAATTACTATTCGCTAATCTTCTCTGTTTTCGTCGACCCTGACATATCAAGAGCGATTTTGTCCTCCAGGATTTCCTGCACGACAATCTCCAGAAGACCTTTTCCCTCGCTGTTATCAATCAATGGTCTGGAACCCTGTATCAGCTCGACCAGTCTCTTCTGAATCAAAACAGTCAATTTAAACGCACCACCTACCTTGTTTGCCAAATCTGCGTTTCTGAGAGCATTAATCATTTAATTGCCTCCGGTATTTTGCTGAATAATATTAACCACTTCATTTACTGTTTCTTCGAGGTCATTATTGACCACAAGATATTGATAAAATTTGCGGCCGTCTTCAATTTCCGCGTCCGCCTTTGCCAGTCTTTTTTTGGCGACGTCTGCCTTTTCCCTGCCTCTGTCAGATATACGTCTTGTCAGCTCGCCTTTGTTCGGAGGCAAAATAAAAATTAAAACCGCATCGGGATATAATTCCACGACCTTTTTTGCGCCCTGAACATCAATCTCCAGAATAACAGTTTTTCCCTGCTGTAAAGCCTGCTCGATTTTATCTTTTGGTGTTCCATACAAATTTCCGAACACCTCGGCATATTCGAGCAGCAGTCCTTTCTCGATACGCTGCTGAAACTGTTCTTTTGTTACAAACCAGTAAGCCTTCCCGTCAACTTCGCCTTTTGCCTTCGGTCTTGTAGTAACCGAGACAGAGCGGTAAACATTGTCGAGCCGCTTAACGAGACGCAGACAAATAGAGCTTTTTCCGACGCCTGACGGCCCGCTGATTACGACTATTCTTCCTTTTCGCTGCCGGTTACTGTCCATCGGTTGGTATTTCTTCGAGTCATCAGACTACGTTCTGAACCTGTTCCTTAATCTGCTCAATTATGCACTTTATATCAACGACGCGATGAATAACATCATTATCGAGGGCCTTTGAGGCAATGGTATTGGCTTCCCTCAGCAGCTCCTGCGAGATGAAATCGAGTCTTCTGCCTGCCTGCTCATTGGTTTTGCAGCTTTGCTCAAACTGCTGCAGATGAGATTCGAGACGGGCAATCTCCTCGGATATGTCCGACTTGTCCGCAAAAATTGCTATCTCTCTGGCAAGCGTTGTTTCGTCGAGAGCTATTTTTGCATCCGAGAGAAGCTCTTCAACCCTCTTTTTCAGCTTGTCCTGATAGTTTTGCGAAGCACCCGCGCTGCGCAGACGAATTTGTTCGAGGTTTTGTTTTATAGCTGCGCCGTGAGCATCTAAAGCCGATGCGATAGCCATTCCTTCGACAGAGCGCATCTGTTTGAGCTTATTTACCGCCTGCTGGGTAATGTCCAGAACGAACTCCCTGAGTTGTCCGGCTTTTTTCTCGTCCGTCAGCGTCGGTGCGAGCATCCCCTGCAACATCAGCAGCCCGCTTATGTCCGCCGAGCAGCTTAAACCGGCTGACGACGCTATTCGCCCCAGCCGCTCCATGTAGCCGCTTAGGATTTTTTCATCTATCTCAAAAGGCATATTTGCCGAGATGTTCTTCAGGCCGATTGCACAATCTGCCGCTCCGCGGATGAGATTTTTCTGCAAAAGTTTTTCAATATCAGCTTCGAGAAAAGCCATCGTATCAGGCAGTTTAGTCTTGGCCTTGAAGTAGCGGCTGTTGACCGTCTTGATTTCGACGGTATAGATTATGCCCTCAAGCTGTCCGTCCGCTTGTCCGTATCCGGTCATACTGCTTATCATTACACTGTCCTTTAAATTACGGTAATACCGGCTTTATTTGCCGGCTGAATTTGTATCCACAGGCGCAGGATGTCCCTGCGTTTGTTCCGTGCCTTGCTGCTGCTGGGCGGGTGGCTGTTGCACACCGAAATCACCGGTGCTCGGCCTGTAGAACTTGGCAAGTATCACCGCAAGAAACAAAAAGACGGTTACCATCCCTATCGTAATCCACGTCAGAGGCTCTTTGCTTTTTGCGCCGAGGATGTTGCCGACGGTGGTTCCGCCGAAAGCGCCGCTCAGACCGCCTCCCTTGCCTTTCTGAATCAGGATAATCAGAATCAGAGCTGCCGAGCAGACCAAAAATAAAACGGCCGTAACCTTCATTAAAAAACCTGCTGCCAATATTGGAAAAGCCACCATATCAATTCTCCATAAATCAATCACTACATCTTATTCCACGATTTTTATTTTTTATTTTGTTACCGCTGCCCTGATTATCTCCAGAAATTCGTCCGCCTTCAGGCTTGCGCCCCCTACGAGCAGGCCGTCAACGTCTTTCTGCGACATCAGCTCGGCGGTGTTATCCGCCCGCACCGAACCGCCGTAAAGGATACGGATTTCATCCGCTAATCGGCTGTTGTATATCTGCTTTACCAGCTCTCTTATCAAAGCGTGCATTTCCTGGGCCTGCTGAGGCGTCGCCGTCAGCCCTGTCCCTATCGCCCAGACAGGCTCGTAAGCTATCGTTACGGCAGAGACCTTCGCCTCGCTCAGGCCGGCCAGGCCCTTTTTAATCTGGCTGCTTACAACCTCGGATGTCTGCGAAGCCTTTCTTTGCTCTATCAATTCGCCTACGCAGAATATCGGCAAAAGTCCGCCTGATATGGCAGCGCCGACTTTTTTGTTTATAAGCTCGTCCGTCTCGCCTATAACGTGCCGACGTTCCGAATGCCCGCACAGGGCATAAGTGCAGCCGACGTCCTTCAGCATTGATGCGCTTATTTCTCCGGTAAATGCTCCTTTGGCCTCGAAGTAAACATCCTGAGCGCCGACTGCAATACTCGATGAGCTTAAGGTTTTGGCAATGGCCTGCAGATAAACGAACGGCGGGCAGACCGCAACGTCGACATCTTGTCCCGCTATCTCCAGCGAGCCGTCGGCGATGCTTCTGGCCAGATTGACCCCTGTATGAATATCAGTATTCATTTTCCAGTTGCCCGCCACAAACGGTTTTCTCATAAAAGCACCTTTAACAAACAATCACAGCAGTTCCGTTGCTCTGGGGAAACTGCCCAGAACAGACAGTTGCAGACAATGTTTCTTTGCTTCTTCCAGTCCCTTCTTGACCTGCTCATCGGTGTGATGCCCGACAAAATCAACGAAGAAATAATACTCCCACTCTCTTTTCTTGCTCGGCCGGGACTCTATGTTCGTCAGGTTAATATCGTATTTTTTGAGGACATTCAGCATGTCTGCCAGCGCACCGGCTTTATGAGCGGTGCTGAACAGTATGGCGGTCTTGTCCTCGCCGGTCGGCTTTGCATCCTCGCGGGCAATCACCAGAAAGCGGGTTATGTTGTTGGCAATGTCCTCGATATTTTCGCAGATAATCTTCAGGCCGTATAGTTCAGCGGCAATTTTTGACCCTATCGCCGCTGTTTTAGGTTCTTCCGCCGCCATCTGGGCAGCCTTGGCAGTGGAAGCGACGGCGACCGTCTGCGCATCCTTGAAGGTATCGCTGAGCCATTTTCTGCACTGGGTAAAAACTTCCGGCTTGGAATAAATTTTCTCTATCTGTTCGAGCGTGCAGTTCGCCAGCAGATTATGATGAATCGCCATCAGAATTTCGGAGCAGATTTTAACGTCGGAATCTATCAGGGCGTCGAAGGTTTCCACTACGCCGCCGCCTACGGAATTTTCTATCGGGACAAGTCCCAAATCACAATGTCCCTTACTGACCTCATCGAAAATACTCGTGATGTCTGCCAGTGATTCGTATTCGACGGTCTGGCCGAACTTGAGCATAGCGGCGGTATGGCTGAAGCTGCCGCTGGGGCCGAGATAGCCGATTCGCAAAGGCCTTTCGAGGACGAACGAACCGCTCATCAGTTCCCGCCAGATAGCCGTAAGACATTTGTTCGGCAGAGGACCTTCATTGACGGCAGTAATCTTGGCAAGAACCTCTTTTTCCCTGTCCGGCGCATAAATGGGTTTACCCGTCCGGGCCTTGAGTTTGCCTATCTCAATAACAGTCCGCGCACGCTCATTGAGCAGCTTAACAAGCTGAATGTCGATTTTGTCAATCTGTTTTCTTAATTCTTCAAGAGACATAAAAAATAAGTTAAAAGTTAAAAGGCAAAAGTAGTCAAAAGCGAAAAATTCAAAAGCGGTGTTTCCGCATAAAACTATTCTGTTTAGCAAAATTTTGCGTTTAAGTCAACAAATTTGGTATATTTAGGGCAAATTTGAGCGGAAAAATGACAAAATACAGTATTTTCAAAACAAAATGGGGCTATTTCGGCATAGCAGGCAATGAGACCGGCCTTTTAAAGACCTGTCTGCCGACAACTTTTGATAAAGCTAACTTGCTGCTGTTAAAAGGGTTAGAAAACGCCAAATATGACAAAAGATATTTCAGCAGGATTGAAAGACAGATAAATGCTTATTTTGAAGGCAGTTATGTGAGCTTCGATAGCGATATAGCTGTTGTGATGGATGGATTCAGTGATTTCGGCAGGCTGGTTTTAAGCGCCTGCAGGACTATAAATTTTGGCGAAACAATAAGTTATGGCCAATTGGCGGAGAGAATCGGCAGGCCGAATGCCGCCAGAGCAGTCGGACAGATATTATCTAAAAATCCTTTGCCGCTTATAATTCCCTGTCATAGAGTAGTTTGTAGTAATGGCGGTCTCGGCGGATTCTCGGCAATCGGGGGTATAACCTTCAAAAAAAAGATGCTTGAGCTTGAAAAAATGATGCCTGCGGCACATAAACGTCAATCATTCCGCCTTCGCTAAATCCGCCACGCGAGTTCGCATCAAACACGCAGGTTTTAAAAAAAAGATGAAAAAAATGCATACAAAATGAGCAGAAATCAGCAGAAAATTGCAACTTTTTATCAAAAGTTGGTAAGAAAAGGGTATTTTTTGATACCTTTTTAAACACCCCTCTGCGTGTTTGATGTTAGTCGTTAGTTGCCAGTCGCCCTTCGACTTTGCTCAGGGTAAACTGGTCGTTAGTTGGTGGAAGAAAAAAATATTATTTTGGGATTTTGGGGGCAGGGGAATTTACGATTTTACGTTGGCTATTTTATTTAGCTAAATAGTAATTGCAGTAGTAAGGGGTTTGAAAAATTTTTTGAATAGACACGGAATTCAGTTGCCGGTTTTTTGCGAACAGTTTATTATCGATAATATGAACGGCAAAAGTAATCTGCCTTTAATTATCGGGATATCCATACCTGTTCTGATGATTCTTTTTGTTACCGGCAGCATTTATTTACCAGCCCTTTTGTCTAATGCGCGGCCTCAATATAATTTTCTATATTCAATCGGGGAAGGTTATCCATTTTCATACAACACAGAATACACTGTCGAGAAAGGCAAGCTGACAAAGCAGGAAATCAAAGAAGGTTCTGAATCGGTTCCTCTTCGCCGAGGCCATGTGAAATTTTTTATTCACGATGTTGCAAAAAATCAAAGCAGGGATGTTACTTTTGAAGAGGCGCAAGAGTTGGAACTGGATTCAAATATAAAATCGCCTGATAGCTTCGAGATTGTTCATGGCAGCGGAGCGGAGGGCATATTCCCGTTTTTCTTTTCTTCCCGCGAGGATTACAAAACGGTGTACATTAAGGGACATAATATTTCTAAGAAGTTAGAGGTTCAAATAAGCAGAGATTCCTATGATGAAAGTTTCCGCTTTCTCGGATGGATAAAAAAGTAGGTTTATGGAAAAACAAGAACTGCTTGACCTAATAAAAGTTCTGGCTACACAGGGGGCTATTACAAAAGAGGAGATTGTACGGGCATACGAAGAAAGCTGCGGCATTGAAAAAGGGAAAACGGAGGGAAATAAGGTTACAGTTGCAGATGTATTTTATTACATCGGAGGAGCTATTGTTTTTGTAGGGATTTCAATATATGTCTGGCAGACATGGGGGACGCACGGAATTATGGTAAGAATTCTGGCGACGCTGGGGTCAAGCGTTGCTGCATATATAACAGGGGTGTTGCTAAATACGGATAGAAGGACGGAAAGAGCGGGTTTAGCTTTTCACCTTATCTCGGCGACGGTTATGCCTTTGGGACTGTATGTGGTGTTCGATAATGCTGGTTTTACGGTCGACAGTCCCGGTACGCAGAGCCTTATAGCGGGGATATTATTTGCGACTTATATTTTGTCATATATTGTTTTTCGCAAGGAGCTTTTTACGTTGTTCAATATTATCTTCGGGACGTGGCTATTTTTCAGTTTTACCGGATTTCTTATCGGCAGTAGGCCTTTTTTTGAAAAGTGGGGAGAATATTGTATTTTGAGCATAGGTTTCGCTTACATTATGCTTGGTTATTATTTTGCACAAAGCAAAAGAATTGCATTATCTGGATTTACTTACAGTTTTGGGATTATGGGTTTTCTTGGGGCAGCATTGGCGTTAGGGGGATGGTCGCCAAATCAGAACATTTTTTGGGAAGCGATTTTTCCCGGGCTGGCTTTAGGAGCTGTCATTGCCAGCATTTACCTGAAGAGCAGGTCACTTCTCATATTCGGCTCGCTGTATTTTATAGGGTATATTCTTAAAATTACCAACGAATATTTTGAACATGAAATAGGATGGTCTTTTGCGCTGGTTATTGCCGGCCTGGCGTTCATTGTAATTGGTTATATATCGTTTTATCTGCACCGAAAATATATTGCACAGTAATTGTTTGGGCTTCCCACCAACTGTTCAACAAGATGTGTGTTTAAGCAGGGTTAGTGGAAAATCAGGTTATTTAGAATGTAACGGCTTATGTTGATTTTTGAATAGTGCCGTCTGCCAAGATGGCGGGCGGGGCTATCACTCAAGATGCCAAAATTGCATTCTTCGCAGAGCAAAAACGTTGATGAATTTTGCCGGGCGTTTAACGTGGGCCCAAAAATTTATCACCATTGTAATGGATAAGATGGTCGGGAATTTCAGCTATCCAAACCTCTGTTTCCCAGGCTATATTTTTTAGATGTTTACGAAACTGGGCAAAATCTGGAAAGACACTGACAAATATAATGCCTGCAGAACATTTTGCAAACATCTCTTTAAGTTCAACGACTCGTTTAGGCGTCATTGGTCCGTGCGAGGTAACGACTTCAATTAAAAAAAGCCAGTTGCGTGTTCTATCGTAGAGTACCACGTCCGGCAGTTTGTTATGCTCTGTGATAGCAACATTCAGTTTTCCCAGAGTAATATTGTCAACAAGAAGATTCTTTTTCGCGGTATCGCCGAAATAAAGCAAGTGCGCACCTTGGGCAAAACGTGGGCCAAATTCTTTTATGACCGCTGCCTGGAGCTGGTTATGTCTACCCGGGGATAGTTTTAAGATTTCGCCTGCGGGTAAACATACAGGAACAAAGGTTGTTGTTCTCTTTTTATTATACAATTCAAGGAGAGAGCCTTTTTGTTGCCTGAATTGTTCGCATTCTATTTCCCAGTTTTTAGTTTTCCACGCACGAATAACCGTGAGCGCCGCATCTGAAATGGCGTAATGAGCATTAGGGCTGTTTGTAGGAAGTGAAGGATTGTCCGGATTATAATCAGCGACACATCCCTGGACGAACTGATGAAGGACGTGTCGGCGGAAAGTTTCACGTGTATTCGGTGCATATTTTTTGTGATAACGTTCTGCGGCAAAGGTCATAATTCCCTTTGTTACGGTCAGGCTTGTTTTTGTTGCGTTTTCCCACGAGCCTGCCGGGCTGACGCCGACCAAGGCAAGCAAGGTCAAAGCAGCCATTTCATTCTGCTGCTCTGCGGGTAATCCCAAAGCTTTTAGGATTTTTTGTGCTTCTTTTATTTTAGACATAAACAAGATTCCGTACAAATGCGGGTTCATTTTCAAACACAAGCTGCGTCAGAGAATCAATGTTCTCGTTTATATTAGGACAGGCTGAAGCTCTTTTGCCAATTTCGATAATTATATCCAGAGACGGCAAGGGGATATTGCGAATATCGGATGCACCGACCTGAGTGCTGCCATTCAGAGAACGAAAATATACGTCGAAAAGCGAACTATTATAGAGGACAGTCAGGCCCCACAATTCTTCTTCCGACATATCGCCTCGTGGTTTATAGACATAGTTGAGATGGTTTTCCAGGCCAATCCATTCTGAAGGGAACTTTTTGCCGTTAGAGGGTGCTGCTATGAGTCTGCGGTTTTCTTCTTTGGCACTAAATCTTCGGAGCAGAACGTAATTTTTGTTCGGGACAAGAAGGTATTTGGATTCATCTGATATTTTTATGTATTGCGGTTTATGCCTGACTGCCACAGGCCATATTACCTGTAAAGGGCGGACATTTTGTAGCCATAAAAGAGGTGCATATTCTCCGGATTTACTTTTTTTCTCAGATATAAATTGAGTTGCTCTGAATGCTACGACCGGCCCCGTGGAAATTTCAAATCCATATTTATTCAGCGAACCCGACCAGGAGGATATTTTTTCAAAAACTTCCTGTTCCAGAGCGGTTGTCAAAGTTTTTAAGATTTTTTCGTTTGATTTAATATCGAGTACGGTACTAATGGGCAATTTTTTTGCGCCGGAATACTTTATATCCTTAATGCCGATACTTGTAGAAATTGTTACCATTTGGCCGGTATGATTAGATTGCCAGTTGTTGTCCCTACGGGCCTTGAGAATAATGTTTTCCTGCAGAACTCCATAGCGTTCAAAGGCATTTTTTCGCGAATCAAAGATATGTATATGTTCCGGCTTTATTATTTCAAAAAATCTCTCGCGGAACAGCCGAAAGTATTGACCGGAAGCGAAACTGCGTGGAGTAATGAAAACAAGCTCACCGTTTTTTGACAACAAGGACGCCGAGACAGCCATAAAAAGAGCGTAGATATTCGGCTGACCGTGAACCACGCTTTTTGCGGCCTGCGCTCTTTTGTCTGACAGGGGCAGTTTGAAATAAGGGGGATTTGAAATACAAATATCGAAGCCAGATTCCTTACCGGAAGCATCAAAAAGTGTCGGAAGATTTTTCAACTTATAAGCATATTTTAGAATAAAATCCTCATCATTTATAGTAAATGCAAAATTGACACCCTTTTTTGCAATACGTTCAGCCAAATAACGGAGGCTTTTTTGCAGAAAGGCTAAAATATCTCTGTCTGTTTCGCAAACATCCAGTATTAACTGCGATGGTTTTTCTTTTTGTGAGACCAGCCATTCGCAAACGGCGCAAGATAGAATACCTGTGCCGGCTCCGGGGTCGACAATCCTGATTATTCCTTTTCGCGGGGAAAGAAGTGAAGCCATAAAATCGGCTATTTCAACGGGAGTAAAATATTGTCCAAATTGTTTTCTATGGTCAAGTGAAACCAAGGCTGAATACCATTGCCCGATACGGTCAGCGTAATTTACAGACCGCTCATTTATATCGGGGTCGGGTATGCCAAAAACGAGAGGTTTTTGCTCAAATTTAGGAACCATTGATTGTATCATTTTTCAAATGTTTCCCGGTTGAAACAGCAAAAACAATATTGCAATTATTATGATAACCAGCCTCACCTTACAATTAGACTATACCACATTATTTTATTCAGATAAAGCAAGATTGCCAGTTGCATGCGATTTTAACTTTCACTATTGTCAAAACATTTTCAGGTTTGGGTAAGATGGAAGTTAGCGGCGGGTTAGATTTTTGGCGGGGGTTCTGACGAAGGGGGTCAATAGTGCTGTCTGCCAAGATGGCGGACGGGGCTATCACTCAAGATGCCAAAATTGCATTTTTGCGGAGGCGAACTAATAATAGATTTTGCCAAGCGAGTAATTCTTTGCGGCGTAAACGGCGGTGGTGAAAGCGGTTAGAATAAGTGGTTGACAAGAGGAAGCAAGACAGACTGAAACTGGCATTATTTTTGCTGCAATATTTCAAAATAAACATAAAATCATTGGCTTAATCTTATCAGAAATAATAAGGAGACAGGCGAAAATGGCAACGAAACAATTGAAGTTCGAATCCGAAGCAAGGGCGAAACTGTTAGCCGGCGTGGAGAAATTGGCGGCGGCGGTCCGGTCAACACTTGGGCCGAGAGGCAGAAATGCAATCATCGACAAAAGCTGGGGCGGGCCTACGGTTACAAAAGACGGCGTAACGGTGGCGGAAGAAATCGAGCTAATCGACAAGAACGAAAATCTCGGTGCGAAACTGCTGAAAGAGGCGGCGAGCAAGACGTCAAAAATAGCAGGCGACGGCACAACGACTGCGACGGCACTTGCGGAGGCGATGTTCAAAGAGGCATACAAGAACCTTGCAGCCGGCGCAGATGCAATGGCGCTTGCGCGCGGGATGCAGCAGGCGGCGAAGGCGGTAATCGACAAGCTGGCCACGCTCGCAAAACCAATCGACATTACGAAGGCCAACGACATTATCAATATTGCATCTGTGTCGGCCAATAACGACGCTGAAATCGGGAAAATCGTGGCAGAGGCGTTTCAGAAGGTCGGCAAGGACGGCGTTATTACCGTTGAAGAGGGAAAGAGTCTCGATACAGCGGTCGAATACGTCGAAGGGATGCAGTTCGACCGGGGGTATTTATCGCCTTACTTCGTAACGGATGCCGAAGAAATGACCTGTGAGCTTGATAAGCCATACATACTCGTCTACGAGGACAAAATCAGCAACGTGGGCAAGTTAGTGCCGCTGCTTGAGAAAACTGCAAAGGCGAAAAAGCCTTTACTGATTATCGCAGAGGACATTGAAGGCGAGGCCCTTGCGACATTAGTGGTGAACAAGATAAAAGGTATTTTGCAGATTGCAGCGGTGAAGGCGCCGGGTTACGGCGACCGCAGAAAGGCGATGCTTGAGGACATTGCGGTGCTGACCGGTGCGGAGGCGATATTCAAAGACTTAGGCATAGAGCTGGAAACGGTCGGGATAAAGCAGCTTGGTCAGGCGAAGAAAATAACCATAGACAACAACAATACCATCATTATTGAAGGGGCAGGCAGCAGCGAGGCAATCAAGGCGAGAATAAAACAGATACAAAATGAAATCGAAGTAACGACCAGCGATTACGACCGCGAAAAACTTCAGGAGCGGCTGGCAAAACTGACCGGCGGGGTGGCGCAAATCAACGTCGGTGCTGTGAGCGAAGTGGAAATGAAAGAGAAAAAGGCGAGGGTTGAGGATGCGATGCACGCCACAAGGGCGGCGATTGAGGAAGGAATTGTCCCCGGCGGCGGAGTTGCGCTGATACGCTGTATAGACACTGTTAAGGCGCTAAAACTTCAGGGGGATGAGCGGACCGGCGCGGAGATAGTTGCAAAGGCCCTTACGACGCCTTGCTACTGGATAGCCTTCAACGCAGGCGCAACGGCGAATATCGTGGTCGACAAAGTAATGGAAGGCAAAGGCGGGTTCGGCTATAACGCAGATACGGACACATACGAGGACCTGCTGCAAACAGGCGTGATTGACCCTGCAAAGGTAACGCGAATTGCACTTCAGAACGCGGTGAGCATAGCGGTGCTGCTATTGACGACCGACTGCCTTGTTACCGAGAAGCCAAAAGAAAAAGGAGACAAAGGCCATCACCATCCGGGGATGGGCGGAATGGGCATGGGCGGTATGGGCGGCATGGACGATGATATGGGAATGATGTAAAAACAATTTTGAGTCATTAGTTTTTAGTCCGCCTTTGGCGGATAAATTTTGAGTTAATAAGGAGTTTGGCAATGAAACATAATCTTAGACCTTTAGAGGACAAGGTAATAATAAAGCCATCGGAGGCGAAAGAGAAGACAGCGGGCGGTATTTTTTTGCCTGACACTGCGAAAGAAAAACCGCAGATAGGCAAAATAATAGCAGTCGGGCCGGGCAGGACGTTGGATGACGGCAAACGATGCGAAATGTCGGTAAAAAAGAACGATGAAGTCATCTATGCAAAATACATAGGCAATGAAATCGAGCTCGACGGCGCAAAATATGTGATTCTCAGGGAAAGCGACATTCTCGGAATCGTGGAAAAGTAAACACAGATTAAAAACCAAAGATGAGGTGATAAAATGGCAAAACAATTGATGTTCGATGATGCGGCACGTGCGCATCTTAAAGATGGACTGGCTCAGCTTGCGGCGGCGGTGAAGGTAACGCTTGGGCCTACGGGCAGAAACGTAATACTTCAGAAAAGTTTCGGCTCGCCGAGAGTAACAAAAGACGGGGTATCGGTCAGCAAGGAAATTGAGCTGCCTGAGCCTTTCAAGAATATGGGCGCCAAGATGGTGAACCAGGTGGCCAGCAAGACTTCGGACGTTGTGGGCGACGGCACCACAACTTCGGCGGTGCTGGCGGAAGCCATTTATAACGAAGGTCTTAAATACGTAACGGCGGGCATAAACCCGATGGCCATCCAGCGGGGAATCAATAAGGCGGTCGAAGTTGTAACGAAATTTATCGAGTCGGTGAGTGTCCCCGTGAAGGGACACAGCGACATCGCAAAAGTGGCGACCATCAGCGCAAATAATAACCCGCAGGTCGGCGAAATACTTGCTGAAGCGATGGACAAGGTCGGCAAGGAAGGCGTCATTGAGGTCGAGGAAGGCAAAGGGATGGCCGATGAGCTGACAGTCGTGGAGGGTATGCAGTTCGACAGGGGATACATATCGCCGTATTTTATCACCAACCCTGAGACGCTTGAGGCCGTTTTTGAGGACGTATATATACTGCTGTATGAGAAGAAACTGTCCAACGTGCGTGAAATTATTCCTCTGCTTGAGAAAGTTGCACACCTGGGCAAACCGCTGGTGATTGTTGCTGAAGAGGTCGAGGGCGAGGCGCTGGCTATGCTGGTAATAAATAGGTTGCAGGGCGTGCTGAAGGTTTGCACGGTCAAGGCGCCGGGGTTCGGCGACCGCAGAAAAGCGATGCTCGAGGATATGGCGGTTCTGACAGGCGGAGAGTTAATCAGCGAAGATTTGGGAATCAAACTTGAGAACGTCGAGCTTTCGCAGCTTGGACAGGCTAAAAAAATAGTTGTGGACAAAGAAACGACCACAATAATCGAAGGGGGGGGCAAGAAAAAAGACATAGAGGCCAGAAGCGGGCAGATTCGCAATCAAATCGAAAAGACAACGAGCGATTATGACCGCGAGAAACTACAGGAACGGCTGGCGAAACTGACCGGCGGAGTGGCGGTCATCAAGGCAGGGGCTGCGACGGAAACTGAAATGAAAGAACACAAGGACCTGCTCGACGATGCGCTGCACGCCACGAGAGCGGCGGCAGAAGAAGGGATTATTCCGGGCGGCGGTATAATTTTCCTGCGGGCAATAGCTCAATTGGAAAAAGCCAAAGCAAAAATCAAAAGCGACGAGAAGGTCGGCTTCGACATCATTATCAACGCCCTGAAGTCCCCGACGGCGCAGATTGCGGAAAACTCCGGCGACAAGGGCGACGTCGTAGTTGCGAAACTGCTCCAGAGGCTTGAGAAGGAAAATAATATCGGCTACGATGCCAATGTCGGGCAGTTTGTCGATATGCTGCAGGCGG
>Ga0315278_10000120_pt1 | contig 67892 bp, 101 predicted proteins | sample YL17G06_0_MG_FD_203880 | JGI IMG/M metagenome (GOLD analysis project Ga0315278, IMG submission 203880) | Sediment microbial communities from Yellowstone Lake, YNP, Wyoming, USA - YL17G06_0 | ecosystem: Environmental > Aquatic > Freshwater > Lake > Sediment | place: USA: Wyoming | collected... | reverse complement strand
ACTGCTTGCAGCACCTGCGTCGCAAATTCGTCGGCCTCGTCGAGGAAGAGCACACCACCGTCGACCAAGGCCAGTTCCCCTCGCAGGTACTGGTGCGAGTACTGGCCGATCATGCCGAGCAGCGAGACGGTGTTGTGTGGCGCACGCAGCACGCCGTTGCCGTAGTACTTCGCCACGCGCCGAGCGATCATCGTCTTGCCGCTGCCGCCTGGGCCGAGCAGCAAGCAGTGGACGCCTTCTTCAGCGATGGCGTGAGCAGCGTGCTCGGCTTTCAGTTCCTGCTCCTCGTAGTGGCGCGAGTGCGCTTCTTTTTCCGCGAGGCGCCGCGTGTAGCCTTCGTCGCTCTCGCGAAGCGGGCGCACCACCAGATTCAGCTGCGCGTTGCGCTCGTTCTCCTTGTCGGCGAACCTCTGCGCGTCGTACTCGCGAGCGTAGGTGCGAACGGCAGCCGAGGCCGGGTACTGGCCGCGCTGGTTCCAGGTGAAGACGCCGTAGTGGTTGGGTGGGTTGATGCTGGTTGGGCTTCTACCAACCTGCGAGGCGCGGGCTGCCTTGATGTCTTCGATCATGGTGTTGAGTTGTTCCAGCACGCTTTGCTTCGACCCACTCAGCCCGTAGACCCTCTTGCAAAGCGCGTAGACGGAACCTCGGCTGTGCTTCAGCCCCAAGATCTCTAGCCGCAGCGCCGCTCGCCTGGTCAGCAGCTGCGCGAACGCCACACCCTCGGGGGTGTCGATGGTGATCGGCTTGCTCATCTTCCCCTCGGCTTCAGCACGATGCGTTGGTTCAGCCACGCCTGCCGCTCTTTGCAACCGCCGCAGGGCTGGATGCCGACGGCGCGTGTGGCTCGGGCGATCACGTCGCCGACGCCCACAGCCTGGCGCAGACCGGGGATGGGGATCGAGAAGGGCTTCTTGTCGTAGGTGTAGCTCACTGCTCAACTCCACCTTTGTAGACTGTGACCTTCGTGCCGACTACCTCGCGCGCGATGTCGGCCGCTGTCCACGCGGAGCCTCCGTCGACGGTGTATGACCCATCAGACTGCTTGACTACCGCGAAAGCGTGGTGCTTCCCCCAGTCGCTTGTCTCACTGGTCCAGACACGCATGAAACGACGCTTGGCGGCGGCATCCTTAAACCGAAGTACTGCCACCAACTCTTCCGGCGGATTTGGCAGCGCACCCGTCTTCGCCATGTCCCGCTTGAAGCTCTCGGTGCGCCCCTCGGCAGTGCCGAGCACTGCCTTCTGGAAGTCGGCGCGACCAGCTGGCGGGAGCGTCGCGGCCGACACCTTGACGACGCAGAAGTCCTCAACCAGTGAGGCCACGACCGCTGCTAGATCCTCGCACTCGGTCTTGGTGCAGAGGTGTGGAAGCTCGAAGAAGAAGACGGCCGCGACGTCGAGCAGCCGAGACTGCTTCATGTTGAAGCCGCCGATGGAAGAGCCGAGCGCCTCGATTGGTCGGTCGTCGCCCTCGAGGAAGAGGCTAGCGAAGATGTGGCCTTCCTGCACCGCGTGGTTGAGGTAGTCTTCCAGCTCGTCGAGGAAGTCGTTGACACCTTCCTCGGAGTAGCGCCCGACGGTGTCGTAGCGCAGGATGACGCCGACCATCAGCGACTTGAAAAGCTCGACCTTCTTCTTGGGCATGGCGCTACTACCGGCAGCCGCTGAAGCCGTAACCCATCGGCATTTGATCTGCGTACGGTTCAATCTTGATATAACTTGGGGAGTTCGCGTTGTACCTGTACGACTGGTTGCAACGCTGGCTGTTGCACCACAAGCCGGACACGCTGCTACCACCAGACGCCCAAGAATCGTGCGCCGAGCAGAACGCGTTGAATGCGGCAGTCGGTGTGGCGTAACCGGTCGGCAACGGTACCTCAACGCCCGTCACACATCCCGTGGATGGAGGCACAGGCGCGGCTGACGGCGCGGGAGCCGCCCCTGCAGACGAGACCAGCTTGTACCCGAGGTACGCGCCGCCAGCGATGAGGGCCAACTTGAGCATGTCCATCTTCGTTCTCCTTCTCTTCTAGACCGAGTAAGCCGCGCCGTCGTACGGGGTGGTCGGCCACGCTCTGTTGCCAGCCGACGCGACCGCTGCCGTCGCGTTCAGCGCCGCTTTGGAGAGTGCCGCGTCTACGTCGACAGCGCCACCGACGATGACGATCATGGGCGCGTTGTTGCGCGTGTCGATGACCGTCAGGTTGCCCACCGAGCCTGCGGTGTCAGCGGTCGTGTAGCCGACGGCGCTTTGCGGCATCCCGTAGATGCCGGCAATGTACCCGAGGTACGCAGCACCACCCCAAAGCACCACCATCTTGGTGAGGTTCATGACCGTCTCCTTTACCGGCGCAGCAGCGCGAGCGCGAGCAGCGCGGCGCCACCGAGCATGAGTGCCGTGTTCGTTTTCGCGCCGCCAGTGCCGCCGTTGCCGCCGCCTTGCGCGCCTGCACAAGCACCAGCTTGGACCACGTCTGTGGCGCAGCCCCAGCTGCCGTCTGGCAACAACGGGCTCGCGGCAAGCAACGACCCGTCAGGGAAACGGCACAACGTGCGTGCGCCTTTTGCTAGCGCCGCAGCACCAGCTGGCGTGTCGACCTTGGGGTAAATCCCAAGCGCGACATCGACGACAACGTTGCCGTTGGTTGGCACCGCGACACAAGCTGCCTCGAAAGCTGCGTCACGACCGCCTGCGCTTGCCTCGCCGCCGCCACTTCCGCCGCCGCCTTGCCGGATCACGCCTGGCACATCGCTCGGTCGTGCGCTCGAAGCTATCCGCGCCGTCTTGTACGTCGGCGTCGCGATGCGAAACGCTGTCGACGGTGTTCCCACCGGCGTGCTTCCGACGAGCGGGCGCGTGCCGACGAGAGACTTGCCAATCGCGGCCATGTCCAGTGGTGCGCTTGGGCCGACCACCGCTCCACTACCAGACGGTGCTGGCGGCGGTATGCTAGCCACGCCGGTGACGGTATACAACCCTGGGCCTGCGGTGGTCTTGACGATCTGCCCGGCTTGCGACAGCGACAGCCCAGATGTGCCAAGCGTGAGTTGACCAAAACCACAACCACAGCTTCTGGACATGATCATGTCTCCTGCTGGCCGCGCCAGCTACTTTCTCAACAACAGCAGCGCGAGCGCAGCCGCGCCGAGCGCGAGGACGCTGCCGCCACCACTACTGCTCTGCACGGCAGCGGTCTGTTGCTTCTGGTAAAGGGCTGCTTGCCCGGCCTGAAACTTCGACACCGCTGTCGGTGTGACGACGAAGGCGCGCTCACCGGCAGTCTTCGTCGTCACCATAGACGTGCGCGACTCGATGCCCTTGACGAGCGCCTGGCGAAACGCTGCGGTGCCGACCTGCAGCGCCGGAGCAGCAGCTACTCCAGACAGCAGCCCTGGGCCGATCTGCTTCACCATCGCTTCAGCAAGACGCCGGTTCTCGACGATCTGCGCTTGGATGAACTCGGGCGACGTTCCAGCCCGACGGTAGACATCCTGTCCCTGCATCGAGGGAATCTGTGGCGTCGGCGCAATGCTGTAGACGTCGGAGCCGTTCAGCCCGTTCGCGTGCGACACCGTGCCAGCGGCTCCAGCTGGCGTCTCGCGTGCGGCTAGACGCCCGTCGATCACCTGTCGAGGGTCCGCTGGCGTGTCGAGGACGTCATTGTCTTGTGGTAGCTGGAACAAGTCAGGGTTCATTGCCGAGCTTCGCTGCGACCGACGCTCAGACCACGTCCAGTGTTGGTGGACCAACGAGAAAGCCATCATCAAGCGGAGCGCAGCATACTCACGCACCGCTTCGATGTTGCTTGGCATCGCGTCTCGCACGCTGCCGCTGCGCTGAACGCTGTACAAGTTGGTCCAGTAGTAGCTGCTGTACGACTTTCCTGGCTCCGGTTCGCCTTGCGTGTCTTGCGTGCGGACGTAGAGAAAGCGAACTGGTACCTTGCCTCGGTCGACACCAAGCCCATTGGCCGTCTGGTCGCCGATCCCCAGCCGATACTCCTCGAGCACGATGGCGGCTAGGTAGTTCAGAAGCTCGTCGAGCCGGATGAACGGAAGCCAGTTGACGGTGACGATCTTCGTTGCGTAGCCGGCCCCGCCTACTCCGGTGTACGGCGCCACATCGCCGCCGTTGCGAATCTTGACCTGCGTTGTCGGCGCCCCGCTCGCAGCGATGGCGCTGCGGCCGAAGAAGGCGCCGTTGGCGATCACCACCTGCGAAACGTCGTGGTCCCACGAGAAGCGACGGAAGAGCCCGCGACCGCCAGGCTCGAGACCGCTGCGGTAGCCAGCTAGCGCAGCGAGCCCTGCTTCGCCGTTGGCGAACGCCGCTGCTGCCGTCGGAGCCTCGAAGTCGAGCAGCTGAAGAATGGTCCGCAAGTTGTGCGAGGGCAGCGGCTTCCCAATCGGCGTGATCGAACCATCGGCCCTGATCGTCGGCGCTGCCGGGTACGACTCCTTGCTGTTCTGCAGCAGGTACTGAAACTGGTTGATGCAGTAACCGCTGTTGTAAGGGTCGAGGTCGTCACAGCCGTCAAGAATCGGGTCCGCGCCAAGACTCGTTGCCAGCGCACCGTAGGACCGCACGTCGTAGTACGCGCGGAGCACGCGCGAGAGCCGCATCGCGTCCTGTGCTGCTACTTGACCAGGCTGGAACGAGCCGTCTTGGTTCAGCGTGCCCTCGGGCATGTACAGCGACCGTGGACAGGTGACGTCCTCGTTGAACTCAGCCGGAGAGATGATGTAGTCGAGGAGCTTCGCAAGCGCACCTAGCCCGCAAGCGACCATACCGAAGCCCATTGTTGGGCCAGAGGAGACAGCTGCCACAGCGCAGGTGCCGCCGATAGCACCCCATGCGCTGACTTCCGACATGACCCTCTTCGCTGTCGCGTTACCGGTCGCAACAGCAATTGCTGACAGCGAAGCAAAAATGGCCTCCGTCATCTTCGCTGTTTTCAGCACGCCATCTTGATCAGCCTTCAACTCCCCCTTCTTTGCCGACTCGATGAAGTCCCAAACCTGACCTGCTGCTAAATTGGTGCTGACCACCGCTCGCCCAGCGTCGGTGTTGAGCCCCTTCTCGAGGTACTTCGCGCCTTGGTCTACGATGAAGTTGCCAGCAGCAACAGCGCGGTTGTATCCCTTCGTTCCTGGCTGTGCGACATTCGCTGCCGCAGCTTCAACAACAGACTTCCCGGTTTGGCGCACCTGGTTAGTCAGAGCATCAGCTTCTGCGTCGCCGAGCCCGGCGTAGACGTAGCTCATCTGCTACCTCGGCTTCGGCACGAGCATCGACAACCCAGCCAAGATGCTCGCACCGATGATCACAGCGAACACGATGCTGTACGTCTTCGTGTTCGTGTCGGTGGCTGGCGGCGGGATAGCGTCGGCCCCGAGCCCGATGCGGTTGTTGAAGACGTAGGCCACAAATCACCTCGCTTCATAGCAGTTCTCGTAGGCATCTCTGACTGCGTTTGACCGCAACGCAAAGTTGACGCGGGCTTTGATTCGTGGGTCGTAGTAGCCCCACATCCCACGCACGCGTGTGATACGCACTTCCTTCCGAACGTACGGGTCTGGGTTTCGACGCCTGCGGCTGCTGCTCTTGCGGCCACCGCTGCTGGTCTTGCGGCCACCACTGCTGGCCTTGCTCTTCGTGCCCGAGAGGGCGAACAGCAGCAGGCCAGCTGCTACGAGGCCGAGGATGCCGCCACCGGTGCCGGCAGCCTGCGGCTTCTCGAACGGGCCGTACTCCGTGCCTGCTGGAGCAGCTGGCGACGGTGTCGATGGCTGCGTCGTCTTCGGCAAACAGCACTGCACGTCGGCTGGGCCTGGGCAGAGGCCGGCTCGGTAGCTGCCGCTGCAGGCCTTGCTCTTGGTCTGGCACTTGCCAGTGGTGCCTTGGTACGCGCAGCTACCCCAGTTGGCGCCGCCGCCGCCTGCGCTGGCGTCGCTGGAGCAACCCCAGACGCCGTTGACGAGCACCGGCGTGCCTTTGGCGCAGCTGATCGGCGCCGCCTTGCAGGTCCACACGCCGTTGGTGAGGACCGCCGTCGTGCCTGGAGCACAGGAAACGTCTGGGTCACCAGGGAAGTAGTCTTCTTGGCCGAGGCCGTAGCTGTAGTAACCCATCGTCATCTCCTCATCAGCAGGAGCGCAGCCAGCGCAGCAGCGCCGATCAACGCCATGTTCTTGTTGCTGGCTGCCGGCGCGGTGCCGGTTGGGGTCACGGCCGGAGTTGCATCCGGCGCAACGGTTCCGGTTGGCGGCTGCTCCCAGCGAATCCCGCTTGTGTTCAAGATCTGCTGCCCGATCAGCGTCCGTGTCCGAGTCGACGCCAACAGCGCCGCCGTGTCGGCCGAGGACGGAACATAGCTGACCACCGCGCCAGCGGTCGACACGACAGGAATCTCGCGCGCGGCAACGCAGCCGTTGGCGATGGCGAGCTTGGCCAGCTTCTCGAAGCTGTCGCGGCTGATTTTCCGCTGCGCCAGCAGCGCGTCGACCTCTGCCGTCGTCGCCGCTGTCATGTAGACCTTGAGCACGTCCTCGATCTGCGACGACAACACGCCGCTGTAGTCGCGGATGGTCGCCAGCGCGTTCGTCCACGCCGGGCCGCCAACCGTGATGGGCGTGCCTGCCTTGCCTTCGGCGGTGAGGTTCGTGTCCGCGACCTTGAGGACGAGGCACTTGTACATGTCGTAGGAAGTCATCTCACTCACCTCTTGCGCCGGCTGCGAGACACGCGTCGTCGTCGGCGCGGTTGCGTCGCGGTCGCCGGTTTCGCCACTGCGGAGTAGGCCCAGATCGCCAGCAGCAGAGCACCGACTCCGAGCACGGACCCGAAAGCGGTGGAGCGTTGCTGCTGCGCCTGCGTGCATTTCAGGTAGGCCGCAGCATCGACGCCGAGGTACTTGCTGCAGTCTTCCTCGGCACCGAAGCCGAAGCAACCAGGGCAGCCCATGCCGTACTGGCCAGCCGCCCCACTCCACGGCGCAGGGCTCTTGCTCACGATTGGGTAGATGGTCGAGCTTGGTGCAGTGGTGTAGCTCATGTCTTCGCTTCCTTCACCTGGTCGGCGGCGATGTTCTGCATCTCCTTGTAGAGGTAGTCGGAGACGAGGCCGAAGATCAGGTTGATGCCGCCGAGGACGAACGAGACCTGCAACGCTTTCTTCTTCTCGACCTCGAAGGTGCGGCAGGTCGCGTAGGTCAGCATGCCGACCACACCGCCGTTGACGAACGGGCGCAGCTTCGTGCCCCAGCCGGACGCCGTTGTCGGCTCGGGGTCTGCGGCCAGGGCTTCGTACAGGCCCGGCGCCAGCGGCTTGTCGAGGTCGATGGCGATGTCGCGCTCGTCACCGAAGCCGTAGCCGTAGAACGGGTGGCGCTCGCTGTGGTAGCCGGTGAGCTTGTACATGATCACTTCCTCCAGACGAGGTATAGGACTGCTGCCGCAGCGCCGAGCAAGATCAACGTGCCGTAGGTGCCGCTGTCGACCTCACCACCAGAGGCGACGCACGTTTTGCCTGCAGGCGAGACGAAGACGTCGCGGTAGTTGTTCGTCGACTCACCTTCGGCGTCGACCTCTTCCTGCTTCTCGTACCGCCAGCCGACCGGCAGCAGGTTGTTTGGCTGCAGGCCAGGGCACGGCTTGTCGCTGGTCATGATGCCAAGCTGCCGCTGGTTGGCAGCGGTGACCGTCTCGCTTGTCAGTGTGACCCACGACATCGGACTACTTCCGCATGATACTGATCAAGGTGATCAGCGCCAGACCGCCACCGAGCATGAGCAGCAGCTTGCCGGTCGACTCCGGTTTGGAGATCTCCGCTGACTCCGGCAGCACAGGCACCGTTGGTAGCGTGCCGGCCGTGCTGCCGGAAGCCAGCGGGATCGCCCCTTCCGCCCCGAGCCCCATTCCGTACGAGAAAGACTGCCCGTCAAGCCACGCGTTCCACGCTGCCTTCGCGCGTAGCAGCGCCTGAAGGTAGAGTGCAAGCGTGTTCTGCAGGTAGGACACGTCCATGGTACTGGCGTTGAAGTCGGCCGCGTTGCGACGCAGGTGCGCCTCGACGAGCCCGTAGGCAACGGCCGCATGGTGCCGTGCGCTGTCAAGCTCGATCTCCAGCGTCGTCGATAGCTCCATCGGACCCAGACGGATGCCGTCGAGAATGCGGAGCGTCTCCTTGAGCACGTCCAGATAGGCACGCACCGGAAGGAGCAGGTCATCCGTCCCAGCGACGGGAAGCAGGCCGATGTTGTAGACAGCGGCGGTTAGCATCAGCGCCTCCAGATCAGGTAAGCGGCCACGACACCGACGAGTGCGAGCGGCCACAACGACACAGGACAGCCACACTGCCGACGAACCTCGTCGATGTTGGAGGGGCAGTCCGTGCCTGTGCAAGCGCAGCCGTACTTGCACTCTGCCGCCGACGGCGTCTCGCCGAACGCCTCTGCGTTCTCCGGCACCAACGAGCTACGGGTCTTCTCGAGGATCGACTGCAGGGCCGGCTGTGCCCAGGCTGGGTCGTCGGGGATAATCGACAGGTCACGCGGCTGCGCGCGGAACCGATGGCGACCACGGATGTCGCTCGGCTCGAAGTGGATGCCACGCCCCTTCGCGTCGGCTGGAGCCGTGAAGAACGGAGACGTGTAGTTGCCCCACTCGGTGTCGAGGTCTGGGCCGATTCGTTTCGACGGGCCGATGAACGACATTTATGGCTCCTACGAGCGTCTCGCTCGTTTGCTCAACTTGCGTCTGCCGCCGGCATATCGCGGCAGCTGATCGCGCGGGATATCGTCACCACCGAACCAGTTTGCCGTCGCTGCCGACGGCTGGCTGGAGGCAAGACCCTTCAGCACGCCGAACGACTTGAGCAAGTAGTAGCCGCCGACGATGTAGACTCCATACTTGATCGTGTCCTGTAGCGACCACTCCGACGGTACTGGTGCGCTGGGAATCGGATTGGCAAGACCAGTGACAGCCGCAAACTCTGCTGCAAGACTGACCAGCTGCTTCGAGTCTTCCTCACACCGTTGAACCAACGCGCACGCCGACATGTTGGGCACGCCGAGCGGGTTGATCGAGTCCATCGCTTCGACCATGACGCCGAGCTTCTGAAACTCTGTTTTGAACGTCTCGATGCGCGTGACGAGCGTGTGGTTCGCTGGCAGCTTGCCGGCGAGCATCGCGTTGCCGCCAGCCTTGTCCAGGTTGGTGTACGCGTCCTTGTTGCGCTTGTACTTGGCAAGACCGTCGCGCCAAGAGCACGACGTCGCCCACCAAGCTGCTCCAGCACCCAGACCGATCTTCACCAGAAGTGGCCAAGCCATGGTCGTCTCCCTACTTGAGCAGTCCGATCAGCAGCAGGGCCGCTGCGCCGATCACGAGGCTCATCTTGTTGTTGGTTGGCGTCGCGTCTGGCGTGACGGGCGGGACTGCCTCACCAGTACCTGCGGTGGTCAAGCCTCCGGCGCTGTTCGACTTCGCGCTCGGCGACGACACGTTGACCGAGGTTTTGACCAGGGTCTGGCCTTGCGGGACCATCGTGCGCGTGTCGCCGATGGGGATGCAGGTGTCCGGGTACTTGCCCGACACGCTGCCTGGTGGACACCCGGTGCCGGGGATCGGCACCTGGAACAGGCGCTGCGGGCTGAAGAGCGTGGTGTACGGCGAAGGGCCGATCATCGACGGCACGACAGTCACGCCGGTCTGCGGCGAGAAGACCATCGCAGCTGGTGTTCCGGCAGGCGGCACAGCTTGCGCTTGCTGCAAGGCCTGCACGACCTGCGGGGCGAACTGCTGCGGCGTCATCGGCCCGATGTAGGGCTGCCCGAGCCTCATGGCTGCCGGCGACAACCGAAGGACCGGCGGAACAGATGGTAGCGACTGCGCCGCCAGCACAGGGGTCGGAGTGAACACGGGCGATGGCGTGCCAAACACGTCCAGCAGCCCGAGCCCGATGTAGTTGCCGTAGCCGGTGATGATCATGACAGCTACCTCCGCAGCAGTAGCAGCGCGAGCGCCGCCGCGCCAAGAAGAGCGACGGTTCCGCCGGCAGCCTTCGGCGCAACGCCCCCGCCAGCCGTCTCCGGCGGCGCAACTGACGATTGCGGCGCAACTGACGGTTGCTCCCTCGTGAAGCTAAAGCTTCGCTGTCCGACCAGCGACCGTGTCCGTGTCGACGCTATCAGCGCCGCTGTGTCGGCCGAGGTCGGGGCATAAGCAGCAGTCCTCGGAATAAGGTCTGGGTGGCCGACCTGCTGCGTCGCATCGTAGATCGACATCCCGCCTTGGACGAGTGGGAGTATGGCTTTCCACCTCGCACACTCAGCCATACGATTTATGTTGTTTGGGTTGTCGCAGAGAGAGTCGATCATCTTCTGAACCAAGGCGCCGCCTTCGCTACCCGTCAGACCCATTTGCTCTTTGTTGATGCCACGGAAGGGAGTGCAAATGTTGCCGCCTGGAAGTTGTTTCACAGCCTCGTCGGCGATCTTGGTGAACACACCAACGCCCGCGAGCGCGCTGCGGATTGAGCCGCCGAGAATTGCTTCTACCGCGATGCTTGCAGCCTGTTCGACCAGTGGATGAATGTCGGCGTTTACCGCCGCTGCCTTTTGAATAGCAGTGGTCAGTGGTCCAACGTAGTCGCTCGCAGGCTTCTTCGCGACGCTGTCCTTGACGCTGATCTTTCCCACGGGCCACGGAAGATCGAGGTCTGGTACTTGCGCGGCGAGCGACACGCATATTTCACGTACCAACGGCGCCAACGCAGCCGCCGCCTCTTCCGGCGGCATGCACGCGCCATCTGCACCGAACCCGTAGCTGTAGTAGCCGTCGTTGCCGAAGCCCGCGATGCGGTCCTCTCGAATGTAGCTGGGCATGTTGCGGTAGGTGTCGTCGAAGATGCCTGCGGTGTAGGCTCCCATCGGAGCCGGCCACGGCGCCGACAGCCGAGATTGACGGACGAGGTAGTAGGGCTGCGGCATGAAAGGATGGCTCACGACAGAACCTCCATTGCAGCGGTACGCACGAGGCGCCCGAGCATCTGATCGACCTTGCGGCCCGGCACCGGGTCGAGCACCACCCACGCGCCGCTCGACGGCTCGTAGGCCTCGAGCCAGACGTGTGAGAGCAGCGGCAGTCCGCTGCCGGGGTGCTTGGGGCTCGAGGCGAAAGAGCCGGCAACGAGACGCACCTGGGCACCAACCGAGCCAACAAGCGAGCCCACCAAAACACTGGCGTCGTCGCAATCGCCCTGCTTCGTCTCGACGGTGACAGCTGGCGTTTGGACCTGCTCGATGGTGCGCGGGTCGCGCACGTACCGCACGTTCTTGCGGACCCAGTTTAGTACGGCAGCATACTCGGACAGGTAGTCGTGCGGCCACAGATCGCCGACGATCTCCTCGGCCAGCCCACGGATGCGGTAGTCGAACTGCCCCTTGCGAATCAGCTTCGCCATGAGACGCAACGTCTCAACAGGCGACGTGGCACCAAGATGTGCAACGGGTCGAGCGTACCCTGCGAGCACAGTGCGACCTATAGGGCACGCCTAGGGATGGACGAGCAAAGGGTACAAGTAGCGGGGGTGCGTGTCAATAAAGGAAAAAACGGGGACAACCAGCACACCTCCCACCAGGTGCTGCTGGTCCCCGTAATGGGGAAGGGTGGTCGGCGAGAGGGGTGGGCCGGAACACGAAGCTCACCGAACCTGGACTGGAGGCTACTGCAGGCTTGCTTGCCGTGTCAAGCTGGCTGGCCTGGTAGCCGCCCGCCAGGCACCGAGTGTGCTAGGACGACCGCGCCACGTCCACCGCTTGCCTTGTCCTGCGCTGCCTTCTGCGCTGCCATCACCTGCGTGTGCTGTGCCTTCATCTCCTCGATTGCGCCATTGTGGAGCTTCGCGACGTAGACGCCACCCTGGTCCTCTGGTGTCGCCAGCGGAAAACAGAAGGTGTCCCCGTCGACGGTGGTGAACACAACACCGACCGCGTCACCTTCGCCGTCGCGGATCCACTCGAAGAACGTGCCATCCAACGTCCCGACCTTCGTCACCATGACCGGCATCGGGAGACCCTGCACCGGGACCGGCTGCGGGATGAAGATCTGGTTCTTGAACACGACGGAGATGCCGTCGCCAGCGTTGAGGTTCAGATACGGTACTGACATTGGGTTGCCCTCCTTCGCCCCTTCGGGCGTGTTGTCGCGTTGTCACATCCACCACTCGGCATGTGCTTGCAGGTATTCGTAGGCCCCTGGCCCGGTGATGCCGCGCTTCTCGAGCCAGATGAGCCACTCGCTTTCGTCGCGTGCGCCACGCCGGCCCAACCAGGCCTCGAAGTACGGCTCGCTCGATGCTGTTGGCGGGTTCGTTCGTGTGCCGGCCTCGTGCTGGTACTGCTCGAATAGCTCGTCGAGCGACTGCTCCGGGTTCCGTCGCGTCTGCTTGTCGCTCACGCCGTGCGGCGCGTAGTTGACTGGCGTCCTCGGCTCCAGCCAGCAGAGCCGGCAGCCCTTGCCACGGTTGGCTGTGGCGCAGCTGACGCCGTTGTTAGACGTGGTGTAGGCCGGGCAGTCGCGTGTGGTCTTGCTCACGTTCTCCTCGTTCGCGCAGCTCGACCCAGCGTCCATGCCGCTGACCCTGGGTGGCTTGGCTTGGAACATCAGCGACGATGGGCGCAGCATGAAGTTCCTCGGTCGCGGGCCGAACCAAGAAGCTTGCGCCGTGGCCCACATCCGTGTCGGCGCCCAGTAGAGGCAGCGTCGGTCGCGGCTGATGACGTCGAGCCAGGCTTCGTAGTAGGCCTTCGAGAAGAAGTCGCCGCAGTCGTGGAGACGGAAGAAGCGGTGGTCGATCTTCACCGTCGCAGACTTCTTGCCGCTGGGATGACCTGCTGGCAGGTTGATCTCGACCTTGCGCTGGTGGCTGTTGAAAGAGTCCAGCGCGTGCTGGAGTTTCGGTGCGAGCATCTTGCCCTGCCGCTGCAACCAGACGAGGCGCGTCAGCTGCCCAAGCTGCATCGAGCCGTAGGTGTAGTTGTTCCGCAGCGAGTAGCAGCCCCAGCAGAGGAAGCCCAGCTCGTTGCCGAGCGAGCTGGCGGCGCAGGTGCCGTCGAGGCCCGGCGGGCCAGCTGGTAGAGAGATCGACCCGCACCGCATCTTGCTCGTCAAGGTGAACAGCGACACACTCGGAAACATCCACATCCGCGCGCCGTGCTTCTTGCTCTCGACGGCAAACTCGACGGCTGGGTCGAGCATGAGGATCGGATTGCCGTGGTTGTCCGGGTCCATGACGAGGTGGATGTTGACGCCGTCGAGCAGCGAGCGCAGTCGGTTGCCCGCCTGGTCGTGGCGCAGGTTTTTGATGAAGGCGTAGAACGCCGCCTTCGTGTTGATAGCTGGTTCTTGCTTGGACACGACGCTAGCCTCCTTGCGCGCCCTGCGGCGTCCCGGTCATCGCCGGGCCTGACAGCCTCGACCGCAGCGCGATCAGGAACGCGGCCAGGTACTCGGCGCCAGCGGGCGTGCCGAGGTCGCCTTGCAGCAGGCCGGCGGCGAGCAGCGTCTCGTGGACCTTCTCCGGCTTGCGTCGCGCCAGGGCGCGGAGCATCGGTCGCGGCAGCGTCTGGGCTGCGGCGTCAGCTGCTTTCTCTGGTGGCGTCTGGCTCTGGATTGCGCTGTTGAGGAGCAGCACGCCCGTCTCGAGGTCGGCGCGGTTGATCACGGCGTCCGGTGCCGGCTTCGGGCGCGGCGGCTGCGGCTGCGCCATGGCGGCTTGTGCTTGGGGGTGTGGGATCATCGCGTGCTGCGGGTGCTGGTGCTGCGGCGCTTGCATCTGCTGGGGCATCATCTGCTGCGGCATCGCTTGCTGCGGCTGCTGGCCGGCGAACCTTGCCGCGATGCCGCCAGCTACGGCATTCAACGTCGGGGCGAACTTGGCGAACATCCGCTGCCAGTCCGCTGCGCCGTCGCTGAGACCGTCCTCGCTGACTGCTTCATTGCCGCCACCGAACACCGTGCCGGCGACCTCTTTGAGCATGCTGAACTGCTTCAGCTGCGACCCGAGGTCTTGCCGTTGGGCTTGGGCGACGAGCGTCTCGGTCACGCGACCTTGGAGCGCGCGGTTGTCACCGTCGAGGTGTTCGCAGCGTGTGCGGAGCAGCATGATCTCTCCCTCCAGCTGCCTGACCCGCCCCTCGTACATGGTCCGCTGGTTCATGTCCTGCGCCGCGTAAAGCGTCTTGAGGTTGTCGACCTGCTGCGCGTAGCGCAACTCGGCAGCCTGGATGTCGCGGGAGTACTGCTCTTGGATCGCCCGCACACGCTCGTGGGCGTCGTGGACGGCGGCCTGGGCTCGCTCGTGGGCCTGGTTGCTCATGACGGGAATCAACGTGCCGATGAGGCTCGTCGACTCGCGGCTGGCGTTTTCCATGCTTCGCTCCATCTCCGTCTTGCGTGCGTCGTTCTCGGCTCTGACCCGCTGCGTCTCCTCGCGCAAGGCGTTGAGCTGTTCGCGCAGCGAGTTGTTTTCACGGTCGGAGGCTTGCTTGATAGCCTCGACCTGGGCCTGCGCCGAGCCGACAATCGTCTCCCGCATCTCGCTGAACAACGACGGGTCGACGTCGCCACCACTGCCGCCACGTCCGCGCTCCATCATCTCGAGCACCCGGTCCTGGCTCCTGCCGAGCAGGCCGACGATTCCTGCCTGCGCCTGCGGGGCCAGCGAGTCGCCGTTGGCAGCTGTGCCGTGATGGCCACCACCGTGCGTCGTGGCGCTCGGGTCGGCCAGCGCGCCCTTCGGCTCGCCAGCGACGGTAAATGCCTTGCTGCCGAGTGGTCGGCCAGGCTCGCCGGGGTTGCGCGGCCCGGTGAGGTACAACTTGTAGCTGCCGCCGCCCCACCGCTCCTGCACCTCTTGCAGCGTGTAGGGCGCGTTGCGCGTCTCGAGATGGCCGCCAGACTGCGTGCCCTTCCACCACATCGGCGCGGTGCGGTGCAGCTTGACGATCATACCTGGCTGTTCCCAGTTGAACGAACTCAGGTACTCGTCGAGGTCTTTGTCCGCTGACGCGGCGTGCTTCTGCTGCTGCGGCGTCAGCGCCGGGCGCCCGCCTCGGCGTCGCGGGGCCTGCTGCGGCTGCGGCTGCGGCTGTTCCATCTGCAGCTGCGGCACGGCGTCGCCGTAGTCGTCGGTGAAGGAGCCGCTCTCGGCGTCGAACGTCTCAAGCGGCAGTGCCTCTTCTTGCTGTTGCTCGTCCATCTGGTTATCCCTCGATCTTGAGCGGCTCGTCGCTGTCTTCTTCGTCGTCTTCCTCTTCTTCCTCCGCTTCCTCCTCGTCGGAGTTGGCGTCGACGTCAAGGGCCATATCATTGACAGCCTCCTTCAGGTCGTCGATTGACTCGAGCGCCTTCTGTAGCTGCCCGAGCAGGTTGGTGTCGCTGGCGGCGAGGTGCAACGCTGCTTTCAACGCGGCCTCGATGTTCTGCAGCTCGGCGGTGAAGTCGTCGACGGTGTCGGGGTCGAGGCCGAGCATCACCTCGGGCTGTTCGCTCGCGGCGAGCGCCCGCATGTAGTTGGCCAGGTCTTGCTGCCCGCCGAGCGTGAGCGCGACCGTCATCTCGATCAGCGGCAGCAGGTGGTCCTTCATCGCTTCGACCGCGCGGATGTTGACCGACGTGGCAGCCTTGCGCTGCGCCTCTTGCAGGGCGTGCGCGAACTGCATCTGCAGCTGAACCAGCTGCGGGTCGGGCCTGTAAACTTGCTGCTGTTGCTCTTTCACTTGCCTTCCTCCGTCGGCGTCGCGCCGAAACGTGGTTTGCTCACACGCCGCATCATGCGGCGCATGCGGGCGTCGTCCTCGAACGCGTCCAGCTTGAACCAACGCCAGGTGAAGTCGTACCCACGACGCTGCAACCACCGCTCCCACTGGTCGCGGAGCCACGGCCGCATCAGGCTGCGCGCCGACACGGGAACCCACGCCAGGGGCGCCGGCCACCACTGGTCGCAGTCGTAGACGTTCTGCTCGCCGAGGTCCGACTCTTCGGCCGCGCGGATGCAGGTGCGGTGTCGCTGCGCGTAGATCCGCTCGTTCCCGTCAACGTCCTCGACCTCGGCGAGGTCGGCGCGGGTCGTCATCAGCCAGAAGTGCTCGCAGGGGCCGCGCAAGCAGACCATGGTCGCCTGGTTGCAGCGTTGTGGTTCAGAGCACGCAAGGTCACGAGGAACAGGGGGAAATCCTGTTGCGTCATCCACGCTTTGCCCTCCTTTTGTGCGCCAGCTTGCCTGTTGGAATGTACGGACGGTTACATGACCACACGGCGACGCTTTTGTCCACCGGTTTTTGTGTCCTAGCGTATACACATCCGTATCCCAGCGGAACAGTGTTCCCTGCAGTTTTCACTCTTGACCGCAGCTGACGCCTGTGGGATACAGGTGATCCCCTGCCTGCCGCGTCTGTTGCGCGGTCCCCCCTTCTGCTGGTCGCCTTGGCCCGGACACACCGGGCCAGGGCCTTCTCTGCCGCTGTGCCGCCCGGCGCGGCCGAGTGTGGCCGGCGTCACGGTGCCGACCGGTTTCACTGTGACTTTCATCACGTTTGGGGCCGGAACCGCCCGGACTAAGAAGCCAATAAATCCGGCTAGTTGCAGGTTTCTTGCCGAGCCGGTACGATTTTTTCCCATTTCTTGCCGTTCCATGCTACCATGACGATCCTAGTGTGATTTCAAGGGGTTGCGGGGCGGGGCGGGGCGGCGGGAAACAATCGAGCGGCCCGACGGCGAGCGAAGCCCGACGGCGCGAGGAGGAACGGATGCACATCTTGAGCGGGAAAGACGCGGCGCTCATCGCCAACAGCCTGCGGATCGCGGCTTCGCAGTACCAGAGCGACGCGGACGAGGTTTTCGGTCAGCCCCGGCTCGCCGCGCAGTTCGAGCGGCAGGCCCGCACGGCCTCGTGGCTGGCCGACAAGATCGACGCGGCGGCTTGCTTGACGCTGACCGAGGCCGTCCCCAGCGAGGAAGTGTAGCCATGCAAACGAAACTGATTCTGCGAAACGATTTTCACAACACAACCGCCACGGTGATCCCGAGCCAGCTTGGCCGCCTCACAGCCTCTCAGGTTCGCCGAGCGCGGCGGGCGCTTTGCCCCCTGCGCGAGGACTGCGACTGCGGCGGCGCGGCCAAGGAACGCGGCCCGCAGCGCGACGGCTGCGGCATCGCGTTCGCGCTCGTCGCCGACGGCGCCGACGGGCGCGTGCGCGTCGAGAGGGAGTTTGCCGATCCGTCGCTGGCGCCGACGGCGCCCGAGCCGACGGCACCGGAGCCGACAACCGGCCCCGTGGCCCTCGACATCTGGATCAAAGACCCCGACGGCGGACCGTACCTCAAGAAGGTTCGCAACCGGACCCGCGCCGAGATCTTCTACGACCTGCAGGCGCGACTCCTCGCGCTCCCGCCTGACGGCGAGGACGGCCCGGTCGTCGACGAGTACTTTTCGCCGGGCTGGTACGGCGACAAAGATGTCGGCGCCCAGCCGATCCCCGCTTGGCGTTGGGTTGCTTGCTACGCTGTCACCGGCGGAAGCGAAGGCCACTACGTCCACGTCGATCTGATCAGCGAAGGCGACCGCGCAGCCGGGGTCGGCTGGCAAGCTCTGCGCCTCGCCACCGGCAAGACCTTTCGCGGCATGGCTCACGCACAGCGAATCGCGGCGATCTGCGCCGCGCTTCTCGAAGCCTAGACGCCCGACGGGCGAGGGCCGCATGGTGCGGCCCAGCCCCGACGGCAAACGAAGGAACGGAACGAACATGACAACGCAAACGCAACAGACCGACCAGACCCCGCACCTCGACGCGATCCTCGCCGGCCCGCCGGTGACCGTCGACGACGCCGTCGCGCGAATCGCGGCGAGCGACGCCCTGGCCGCCCGCCTCGGAGTCCCCAGGGGCGACCGCACCCTGTTCGCCGTCGGCACCCGGCTGGGCGCCGGTGGCATCGAGGCTGGCCGGCAGTACCGCTCGGAGTTCGATAGCCTGCCGCCGGCCCGCGAAGCCCTGACCGCTCTGGCCGACGAGATCCGCGCGGAGCGCCGGACTGACCTGATCAGCCGCATCGGCGACCTCCGGGTGAGCCCCGAAGCACTCCTCGGGCGGCAGGGCAAGGCTGGCCTGCCGCTGACGGCGGAAGCCCTGCGGGGCCTGTGCGAGCGGGTGTCCGCGCCGCCTCACGCCGCTGCCTACCTCGCGGCGATCCCCGCCGACCGGCGCGCCAGCGAGCTTCGAGCGATCCTCGCCGGCACGGACCAGGGGCGCGAGATCAAGGTCCGCGCCCGTCGCCTCGGCGACGGCTGGCAGGCGTTCGCGGTCGTCAGCCCCACCTACGCGAGTTACGACCCGGACAAGCTGGCCGGCGACCTCATCGCTTCGCCTCTCAACGGCAGCCGCGCCGCCATCACCTACGACGGGCGGCGGACCACGATTGACCTGCACGCGCACACCACGGTGGCCCCGGCCGATCAGCGGGTGGGCGATGCCTTCCGGGCGATTTCGAGGATCAGCACGCGCGACGACGGCTCCGGCTCCGTCAAGGGCACGGGCCTCGCAGAGTTCATTCGCTGCATCAACTACAGCATCATCCGCAGCGGAATCGGCCTCGGCCGGGTGGCGCACCGGGGTGACGTGGCCCGGCTGGCCGCCGACCTGATGGGCGACGCGGGGCAGTGGCTGGGCGAGTGGCTGCGGCTGTGGGATCTGGCCCAGCAAGCGGAGCTGGGCCCCTGGACCGCCGTCGACGCCCTGGAAGCCCTGGCCCTGGCCCGTGTGATCAGCGTGCAGGGCGAGGCGCCGGAAGGCGTGGCCGCGCGCGTGGTCGAGGCCGCGAGCGACGAGGCAGACCGGGGCGACACGATCGGCGCGATTCACGCGTCGATCACCCGGGCGGCGCACACTCAGCCCTGGGGTTCGCCTCTGGCTGCCGCCGAGCGGCTGGAAGGGCAGGCGGGCCTGCTTCTCGAGCTGCCTCCGGCACGGCTCCTCGACGCGATCGCCGAGGCCACCAAGCTCGCCGAGGGCGAGGCGGGCGGCCCGGCTCTGGCCTACATCCTCGCCGCCGAGCGGCGCGCCGGCTTGAACTAGCCGAAACGGGCCTTGCGGCCCGTCGCCGGGGCGCCATCCCCGACCTGATGAGGCTGGCAAAGGAGAAGACACATGAAGGCGCAGAGTGACGCGAGGACCATCGCAGAGGCTGTGGCCGAGGTACTCGAGATCGCCGCCCGCGTCGCGGGAGCGGTCGCGGTCTACGGCCCCAGCGACGCCGTGCGGTACGAGTTTCTCGACGGCTCGGAGATCGTCGAGAAGGACGGCGAGGTGACGGTCAACGAGAACGAGTAACTCGGGGGCCTCGCCGGCCCCCCGGATGCCTGCGCGGAGCGGGCATCTCGGGAGCCGGCGCGGAGCCGGGACTCGATGCAGGGCGGCGCGGAGCCGCCCGAGGAGGATCGAACATGTCCATCAGACTGAGGACCGACCGACCGGCATCGCTGCGAGCAGGCCACGACTTGCCCGCCGTCGCGACCTACAGCCCGCGCCGCGCCGACCTGGCTGCGCTCACGCCAGCGCACCGCGCAATCTTGGCCGACTCCGAGTGCCCACCGGGCAGCGACCGCCCGCGCGGCGGCTACGGCACGTCGATCTCCGTCGCCGGCCCGGCGTGGCGCGACGTGGTCGCCGCCCTCGACGCTTGGCTGATCGAGGCCGAGGCCAAGACGGCCGCCGAGGAGGCCGAGGCGCAGGCCGCAGAGGCCAGCTACGAGGCCACGGTGGCCGAGGTGATCGCCGCCCTGGGCGCGGCCGGCGGGCTGGAGCCGCTGATCGCGCCGACTTGGGCACACGAGGGCTACGCGCTGCGGCTGATCAGGCTGGCTAGCGTGCAGCACGCGCACCTGGCCAGGCTGGCCGCCGATCCCCGCTGCGCCGATCTGATCGCGTGCGCTACCGCAGAGGCCGCGCTGCGGCAGCGGCAGGCTGAGATCGCCGAGGCCGAGGCCGAGGCCACGCGCGAGGCGACCGTGGCCAGCGAGGCCGCTGCGCTCGAGGCCGAGCGGGCCGAGTGGATCGCCGCTCACGGCTCCGAGCGGCTGCGGCTGGCCCACAGCTGCGGCTGCCTCGAGGCCGTGCTCCGCAGCTACGACGAGGAGCGGCTCGAGGCCACGTTGCCGGGCTGGCAGTACCTGCGGACCGGCGATCCCGATCCCCGCGAGATCCGCGAGCCGACGCTGGCCGCGCTCCGCGCACTGGCCGACGGCAGGACGGACTACAGCGGCGGCGGCAGCGATTGTTACGGCGTGGCACGGCCGCTCGTCGAGGAGCTAGAGCTAGGCTGGCTGCCCGGCACCGGCGAAATCTTGCACGGCCAGTGGCGGTGCGGCCTCGCGGAGCCGTCGTGGATCTGCCGAGTGATCCACGGTGGGCGCGGCGACAACGGGCGCGGCGACGAGGACTAGACCGCAACCGCAACAACGGCCCCGCTCCTCGGGGCCAGAGGGCAACATGGCAAAGCGAAAACCACACGTCAACCCGTACAAGCTCCTCGGCTTTCCCGACCTCACGCGCGAGTATGCCCGACTCCTGAAAGTTGAGTTGACCGGCGCCAACGCCGAGGAAACGCGGTCGCAGTCGCGCGACCTGTGCGCGGTCTTAATCGACCGCCCCGAGATGGTCCGCGACGAGAACATGGCGTTCACGATCCGGCACATGATCGGCAGGCTGCAGGCGCACGTCGGCGATCAGTAACCCCAACCGGGCCGCTCCTCGGCCCGCAACCGAGGCAAAATGGACCTGCAAATTGACCCCCCGAGCGACGACCGCTGCCCTTGTTGCAGACGCGTTGTCGACCGCGTCTGCCCCGACTGCGAGGACTGCAACGACTGTTGCACCTGCACCCCCGACTGCCCGATCTGCGGTAGCAGCGACGCCTGCAACTGCGACGAGGAGACACCATGAACAAGCTAACACAACCTCTAGCCAAGCGGCTTTTCGGCGGCGCCGACCGCGTCGGTTGCCTGCGGGCCGCGATCAAGTGCAACGGTGACGCTGCCGTCGATGCGGTCTTTACCGGGCACCTCGCATTGTGGGAAGCCCCTGCGCTGCCCGACCTGCGGGGCCTCGGGCTGGTCGTGCTCAAACAGGCGCCCGCCGCGTTGAAAACGAGCCTCGTCGACCCGGCTGCCGTCCTCGGCAGCTGGCAACAGGTCACGCGCGAGATCTTCGACGCCAAGCGCCGCGCCGGAAACAAAATCCAGCAGGAAACGGTCTACGAGTCGGGCGGGCCAAACATCGCGGAGTGCCTGCCGCCGCGCGGCGTCTACGTCCCGCTGTGCATGACAACCGCGACCGTCACGCTCGGCCCTGACGGCGAGACGGCGACCGCGCTCCTCAAAGCCGACCCGACCGGTGGCCGGCGGTACTGGAGCCACGCCCACGCCGACCTGGCCGACTCCGCGTACGGCGACGCGGACCCCAAGGAGAAAAAGCAGACCGTCCTGGTGAGCGAGAAGTACTGGCGCGCCCTGGCCGAGCTGGGGCTGACGCTGTGGACCGCTAGCGTGCTCGAAACCAAAGATTACGATGCGTCGACCTTGCTCATCGCCGACGGGTGCGTGGCCTGCGGCGTCTTGATGCCGGTGAGGAAGACGTGACGGTCTACTACCGCTATCTCGACTGCGACGGAGAGTGACGCCGTGGCCAAGCACGTTACCGAGAAGCTATCGATCAGCCTCACGCCATGGATGCTTGCCGAGATCGACAAGCGCGACGTGGGTCGGGGCCGGTCGGAAACCATCAGCCGTTTACTGCGTCGGTACGTGGTGCTAGTATCACGTCCCGACCAACAGCGTCTGGTCGAGGCTGCCGCAGCTGACAACCAAGACCAACGAGACACGAAGGAGGGCAACGAAAATGGGTAAGAGCCAGGACAAGCCAAAGAAGAACGACAAGAAGAAGCCAAAGACGAAGCCGGCGAAGCCGCCCAAGCCAGGGACGTACATGCTCGTCGACGTCGACACCGACGGGAAGCACGAGGTCGACCAGCGAACCTACCGGCGCGTGCGGTTCGAGTAGCCGTTCCCCCACCCCTGCGAGCCGCTAGCCTAGCCTGCTTGACACGCTGAACACCCCCGCGCTACAACTCTCGGCTCGTCCACCTTTCGCAAGGAGAGCCGACCCATGCACCGGTATTACGTCTCTGGCTGCAACAAGCCGATTGCCCTGCTTGGGGAGATCGGCTTCATCCTCGACCCGACCCAGCTCGACCTCGGGTGCGAGACAAAGGCGCTCGTCGGAGCCTGGGCACAGCCCGAGGCTGTCAACCGCTGCCGCGTCTGCAAGCACTGCGTGGTCGACGAGTACCTGCAGGCGCCGCCAGCTGCGGTGACGCCGCAGACGCAGGCGCCGCCGCCACAGTTGCAGGCGCTGCCGTTGGCGCCGCTGGTGCCGCTGTCGGGTGTGTTCACCTCGGCGCAGCCAACGCCGGTGCCCGACGTGCAGGTTGCCGTCGGGCCGGAAGCGGTAGACGAGGTGCTCTCGCCGCCGCAGGCGAACTGGTGGGATGCGCCGCAGTACGACCTTCAGCAAGCTGCCGAACCGTCGCAGCAACCATCGCTCGAGGCGCTGCTGCCGCAGGACTCGCCTCGGGGCGGCAGCCTCTTCGGGGCCAGCAAGCTGCGGCTGTTCCGCAAGTGCCTGCGGCGCGGTTTCTACGAGGTGGTGATGGGCCTGCGCCGGCCTGTGGCGCCTGAGCGCATCTACCAGGGCAAGACGAAGTTGTCGGCGCTCTGCCTCGGGCAGCTCGTCCACGAGTTGCTGCGGCAGCACTACCTCGGGCGGGACTGGCGTCAGGTGCTGCCGGTGGTCCTCGACCACTACCCCAGGCTCGCGGACGAGGCGCTGCGCCTGGTCGAGCAGCACAACGCGACCCGCGAGGCCAAGGACCGGTCCGAGTGGGACGTGCGGTTCACCGAGATGGAGTCGCGGCTCTACCTGCCGCCGCGCAAGGTGGCCGGGAAGGGCACCGGTCGCGGGGCCAAGAAGATCTCCGTCTGCATCAGCGCACGGCACGACCTCGGCGTCCGGGTGAAGCAGAGCGGTGAGGCCAGGCTGCCGCCGCACGAAAAAGCTCAACAAATATGGATAGTTGACCACAAGACCATCGAGAACGTATCGAAGGACGCGACCGCAGCCTACGCGCACGACGTGCAGGTGCTCCAGAACTTGGTCTGCTACCGGGACGGCTGGTGCGAGACGCCCGCCGGCTGGCGCCGGAGCGCCGAGGTCTACGGCCCGGCCGCAGGCTTCATCCTCAACCTCATCGGCAAGGCCATGAACCACGACCCGAACTCTCACCTCATCCGCACGCGTTACGTGGTGTCGCCGGCCATCCTGGACGAGTACGCCGCCAACACCACGGACTGGCTCTACGAGGAGGTGCTGCCACGGCTCTTGGGCAAGGACTACACCAAGGAGTCGACCTGGCCCAAGGACTGGGACTGTCGTGACCCCATGACTAGCCAGGCCTGCCCCTACATGCAGATCTGCGAGCAGGGTGGCATTGCCAAGGTCAACCTGTCGGCCCTCTACAACCCGCCGCAGCCGATGGACCCCCAGTCGCTCCTCGCCCCGGAAAAGCCCGCAGGCAGCCGCAAGGGCAGCCGCAAGGGCAAATCTGCGGCTGCCGAGGTCGAGGCCAAGTAGCCGGCGCCGCTGTTCCTGCCCCACTTTTTTGACCGATTCTCGTACATTCGCAAGCCACCGGCCGTCTTATAACCGAAGATCGGCACTAAGCCTGGCATCTGCGGATGTGATTACGCCATCTTGGATATTCTTGTACTTTGTGTTAAAGGTATAAGTATAGTAGTGTGTGTATATGAAGAAGAAGCGCGCGAGTACGCGTATACGCGCATACGCGTATAAGGGGGGGGTCAATTTTGAAGCTAAATCCCAGACAGTGGTTCTCTTGTGGTGTCGTCTAGTTGAGTCAGTTTTGGGCCTTGGAAGCAAACTACTGCGCTGACGCCGTGCTTGACAAACAAACGACACGAAGGGTAGGCTGCCAACGTTAAAACGAAAGTGAGGGCAAAACATTGGCAGAAAAAACCATCGTTAATGGAATCGAGGCGCTAACTGATCGAACTGGGATCGAAGTGACGCAGGAGGACATCGACATAGAGCTGGAGGCGCAGCGGATGTGGGACGCGGCGCAGCTGGCGGATGGTGGCGGGTACACCAACAACGACGCGCCGGACCCGGAGACGGGCGAGGTGCCGCCGGAGCCGATACCAATCTGGACGCCGCCGCCGCCGGGCTCGGACTGGAAGCCTGGCCGGATTCCGCCCATAAGCATGGTGCCGAAGCCGAAGATCGTAGACAAGGAACCCGACTGGCGCTCCAACGACTACCCGTGGGCCTTCCGCTGGCCAGCTGGCGGCGGTCCTGCCCCAGACCAGTGGTCGGTGTTCATCGACCCGAAAACCATGGTGCCGCCGGGCAGCCTCTACGAATCCTACTTCGAGTGGGCGCTGCAGGTCACAGACGCGCCGTTGAGCCACCACTGGGCTGTCTTCACGACCGCGCTCGGCTCTGTGCTCGGGCCTGGACACGTCATCGAGCACGGCATGAACAAGGTCACGCCGAACATCTACACGGTGATCATCACGGAGAGCGGCGCGGCGAAGAGCTACGCCATGAACATGCTGCTGAAGATGCTGCCGAAGCAGATGGCGACCGAGACGGTGCCCTCGAGTCACTCCGCGCTCCTCGACATGTTCGCCGAGAGCGGCTGGCGGCTCTTCTCGCTCGACGAAGCCGGCGCTCTGTTCTCGCAGCTGGTCACCAACTGGAACGCGTCGCTGACCCACTTCCTGATCAGGGCGTACGGCGGCGACGAGATCTCGACGCGTGCTCGCGGCCAAGGCAAGTCGGTCACTGCCAAGGTCGAGTCAGCGTCGATCATCGGCGCCACAACGCACGAGCAGCTTGGGAACCTGCCTCGCCGAGAGTTGGAGCAGGTGCTGCGCGGCGGGCTCTTCGGTCGATTCTTCCTTTGCCCTGGTCGGCCTGCTCGCGACTACGCGACGTGGAAGCCCGAGCCGCTTTCTGCCGACCCTGAGTTTCAGAAGATGCTCGGTGCCTGGCTCAGTAACATCTACGTGACGACGCCGACCAAGGACAAAAACGGCGAACGACCCGAGCCGCATCTCTACAAGCTGGAGCCTGGCGCGAGGATCGAGTTGTGCAGATGGCTCTACCAGCTTGGACCGCACGCGCCAACGTCGTTGCTCGGACCGATCTGGCGCCGGCTCGGTCTCTTCGCGAAGAAGCTGGCGCTGATCTACCACGTCTCGTGCGGCCTCGACTGGGAGACACCAATCAGCGAGCGCACGCTCGTCTGCGCCATGCACACGATCACGTACTACCTGATCCCTGCCTATCGCGTCCTCGTCGAGCAGATGGGCAACACCGCGTTTCAGGCAGTGATCAACAAGGTCCGCGACCACGTTCTCAACAGCCCGAACGGTGTGCGGTACGGCGACATCTGCGGCGCCTGCGGCATTCGTCGCGAAGAGCGCATCGACGCGCTCGTCGCCCTGCACGGCGACATCCACTACGAGTCGTGGCAGGACTACAACAAGAAGGGACGACCGCACCTCGTCATCGTCTGGGGCAAGCAAACACTCCCGCTCGAGAACGAAAACGGACGCTCGATGCGACCCGGCGAAGGCCGGTTGGAAGGCGGCTGCAACACCAGCCCGCCGGAAACCGTCGAGCGCGCGTTGCAGGAGCGCAAGGACTGGCCCGAGCAGGCCAAGTTCGAGGAAGCAGAGATGCCAGACCCGAGCAGCTACTGTGGGTAGGTCGCTGCAAAAAAGTTCCTAGCAGCCTCGCCAGCTTGCGATCCGCCACGCTCTCCACGCTGAATTTTTCTTGACCCGAGATCCCCGCTGAGAGTAGAAAAGACCCTCGCGCGACGTGACCAGCTCGCGCCCAGGAAACGACAACGTGATATCAGTGGCGGCGGGCGCGGTGCTCCGCGCCGTCGACGGCAGACCCTTTTTTGCCGTCGAGCAAAATGGGCTTGTGGACGCGAGCTACTACCGGCTGGTGCCGGGTGTGGCCTACGACCACACCAGAAAGATCTGGCGGATCCCTGCCAACCTGATCTCACTGCCCAACGGATCTCCTGTCGCTGCACGCCGCGCACCAAGCAACCTAGTCCTGCATCCGCACCAAGCACACGCAGTCGAAGCCATCAACCACGGCGACAAGCTCATTGCCTTCGACACCGGTGTCGGCAAGACCACCACGGCGATTCAAGGCTACGTCGAGTCGGGCAGCACGCGACCGCTCGTGGTCTGCGGCCCGCTGCGCGTCTCCACCGTTTGGTGCGGCGAGCAGAGCGACGCGGCGAAGCACTACGGCATGACCATCGCAGGCGTTGAGGGCGTCACGCCAAGCAAGTGGCAACCGCCAGGACGTGTCCACGGCATCTTCGTCCACTACGAGGTGCTGCCTGCCTGGGTCGACTACATCAACAAATTGAAACCGAGCTACATCGTCCTCGACGAGGCGCACGAGCTTCGCAACCCGAGGACGCGAGCCTGGAAGGCCGCGCGAGCCATCACACGCCACGCGTGGGTGCGTCGACGAGTAGCTCTCACCGCAACGCCGGTCGTCAACGGTGTGATCGACCTCTGGGCCATCCTCGACCTGTTGCAGCCGCACGCCTGGGGGCCGAGCTGGGTCGGCTTCGGCGTCCGCTACAACGACTTCCACCAGACCGAGTATGGCTGGCAGCGCGGCGACGAGACGAACACCGACGAGTTGCAGCAGCGCCTGCGTGGCGTCGTGCTTCGCAAGAGCCGCACCGAGCTGACCCAAACCATGCCGGGCCTCGAGCGCACGCTCGTCAAAGTGCCGCAGTCGTTGCTCGACAACGCAGCTGGCGCAGCCTACCGCGAGGCGCAGAAGCGCCTGTCGCACGTCTTCCTCGAAGACGGTGTGCGTCCTGGCGAGCACCTCGCGGCGCTGACCGGCATGTTGCAGGCGCTGTCGCAGGCGAAGCGGCAGGCAGCGTTGAGCGAGGTGCTGACGATGTGCGCCTCGCATCGCAAGGTCTTCGTCGCGTGCTGGTACAAGGACACCGCGTCGTGGCTCTGCCAGCAGCTGAAGAAGGCCAACGTGATGACCTTCGGGCCAATCGACAGCAACATGGCGAAGACGAAGCGCGAGAACATGCTCCGCGCGCTGGTGGATGCCCAGCGGCCCTACATCGACAACGGGTGCGTGCTGGTGGGCACGATGGGCACGACCGGGCTCGGGCGCAACGAGCTTGCGTGCTGCTCTGGCGCGCTGGTGGTCGACCTGTGGTGGGTGCCGATGGTGCTGCTGCAACTCGAGGGACGGTTGCAGCGGCCTGGGCAAGACGCTGCCTGCGTCGACTGGCGCTACCTCGTCGCCGAGAAGACGGCTGACGAGATCATGTTCCGCTATCTCGAGAAGAAGGCGCGGGCTGTTGCGGCGTCGTTGCAGGACGCGACGGCGCTGTCGTTGTGCGAGTTCCTCGGAGGCCGGGACGAGGAAGCTGACATCAAGAAGTTCGCCGCCGAGCTAGCGGCGATACCGGAGTAGCAACATGGGAATGGATCGATGGGGACACGAGACGTGGAAGGTAGACGGCGTTGACGCCATCACCGACTACTACAGCGAGAACGACGGCTGGGCATTCATGCGAAAGGGACCGGAGAGGTCGCTGTGCGTAGAGGTTCACGACAAGGACCGCGCAGAGCGGGCGCTGCGCGCGAGGGGCTACATGCCTCGAGTCTTGGACGAGCTGCTTGAGCAACTGTTCACAGGCAAGAACGAACTGCGTTGCTACATCGGCAAGGGATGGGCAACCAGCAAGGAGGAGAGCTACCAAAGTGACAGCACCAACACCAGCAAGTAACTTGACCCCGATGACCATGGCCATCTACGGGCCAACCAAGGTAGGCAAGACTTGGTTCTCGGCGACAGCGCCAAGGCCGGTCTTCATCTCGGCGTCGCAGGAGCGCGGCTGGAGCGCGCTGCCGAGCCACCCGAACTACGAGAACATCACGATCTTGCCTGTGCCTCTTGTCGAGGGACAGGAAGAGCTTGGCGGCAACGTCAAGACGCCACCGAAGGACTACCGCGCGACCAAGAAGCCAGACCTCATCGTCGACATCCGCCGCGCCATCGAGCGCGTAGCGAACGAGTACCAGACGCGAGGATGGCGCACGGTGGCGATCGACACCGCGACGGTGCTGTCAGGCATGTTCGTCTCGCAGCTGTCCGAGTACGGCAAGCGCGAGATGGGCGGCAAGGGTGGCGGGCAGTGGAACACGCTCACCCAAGAGCTGACCTTGATCCGCAACACGCTGCAAGGTCTTCCGCTGCACGTCATCTGGACCTTCCACGAGATGATGGACGACGACGCGAGGAAGCTGAAGCCGGCCTTGACTGGCAAGAACTACAACACGGTGATCGCCCCAGCCGTGCGCCTCACCTGCTACCTCACGCGCGAGGACGTAGCCGTCGAAGACGAGGTTGGAAACCCGGTCATGGATGAAAACGGCAGGCAGAAGCTCGTGACCGAACGTAGCCTGTGGATTCGATGCCCGAGCAATAAACAGCCGGCGTTCGAGGTCGGCAACAGCTTCGAGCACTTGTTTTCCGAGAGCCCAAACTACCTGCCGCACTGGGACTCGCTGGCGAAGAGGCTGCACGGCGTCGTGCGAGTGGACTAACAGCCGGCGCTGCCGGTAAAGGAGATCTCCGAATGACCATCCAGCTAGCCCTGGAACGTGAGACTGCGCGTGAGTTGTACTGGTCCATCCCAGCCGTCCAGGTCGACTCGGGAAAGATCGTCAGAAACCTACGCCAGAAGCTCGGCGAGGCGATTGACGCAGTGGACGAGATCGACAGCGACCTCGACAGCGACGACGCGCTCTCGAACGACAAGGTTCGCACGGCGCTCGACCTGGCGATGGCGCGAATCGACGAGGCCAACAACCTGCTCAACACGTTGGCAGGGCTAGCGGAGATGAACACGACCGAACTGCGTGCGGCACTGGACCGTGCGCTGTACCAGTGATGGCGAGGGCGAAGAAAAAGAACGGCGTGCCGGCGGCGCCTTCGCGTGACCGCTGGCGCGACGGCTGGGACGAGTACATGACCGACGTGGTCCGCAGGCTACGCAGCGGTCAACAAGAGTACGGCAACACGAGCTTCAGCGCCGACCCACAGCAGCTGCTGCGAGAGTTGCAACAAGAGTTACTCGACGTCAGCGGATGGGGGTTCATCCTCTGGCGTCGTCTGGAGCGAGTGCGGCAATGCTTGGAAGGGGCCAAGCTGCCGCCGGTTGACAAAGATGTCGAGCTGTAGCTCGACGACGGAGAGAACAATGCCCGAGAACAACAAGCCGAAGACCTACACCGTCATTCCCAGCGGACCGCTGCTCGACTTCGACATGTCGATGGTCGACGAGGCCTGGACCGGGCCAACCGGCGCAGGGAAGATGGAGCCTGGCGTCTACGAGTGGGTCATCACCCAGATGATTCGCAACACGCATCCGGCGTGGTACGCCGCGATCCACAAGTACCTCGCTGGCCCGGCCGACGAGCAGCACGAGGACTGGAAGACGCGCACGCAGATGATGTTCTTCCACTTCGACAAGCCGGAGAAGAAGGCCGCGAACTACTACTACGGCTTCCTCAAGCAGGTGTGCCCGTGGGCGCTGTGGCCCGGCTTCACATCGCCCCCCGACCCCCGCACCGGGAAGAGCCACATCTGGCCCGACTGGTTCACCGGCGGGACGGACGGCATCGGCGCCAGGGTCAGGTGCGCCATCGTCGAGGCCGAGATCAACGGCAAGCCGCAGATCCAGATGCAGCAGGGCACCATCGAGATGCTGGAGCCCTCGAGCTTCGCGAAGGGCATGCTCGCGGTGGCCGGCATCCAGGACTGGCACACGGTCGACCAGCCGGCGACGATGCCGCAGGTGGGCCAGCTCTTCGGCAACCAGCAGCAGACCGAGCTGGCGGTGAAGCAGGGGCTCACGGCGCTCGGGCAGATGCCGATGGTGAACCTCGGCGGCATCACGGCTCCGCAGTTCCAGGCGCAGCAGCGGCAGAAGCCTATCGCGTAGCAAACGGGCTGGGCGCGAGGACGCGGGGACAGGATTCCGGCGGTGCTACTCAGCTTCACCCGCGCCCGGCCTTACTTTCTCGACGGCACGCTGTGATCGGCGGGAAGCTGTCACGAACCCTGGTAGGTCAGACCAATGAAAAACGAAAGCCTGTTGCCGAGCTTGAGGCTACTGACCACGCTCGGACTTGGTAGTCGGCGGTCCCCCTCCCTGGGTCCTGGCCACAAAGTATCCCCGGCGGTAGACGCTACCTGTCTCATCGGCAGGCGGGGATAACGTGTTAGCTCTGACGCGCGAGCAAAAGACTCGCGACCGAAACATCCAGACCAAGTCGAAGCTGCTCGGCACCGCGTTGCTGCGGTGCTCGTCGTGTCCGCTCGACGGCGAGGTGATCGTGCCGCCGGAAGGCGACAGGCACGCGAAGATCGCCCTCGTCGGTGAAGGCCCCGGCTTCCAGGAAGTGCAGCGAGGGAAGCCGTTCATCGGCCCGGCCGGCGAGCAGCTAGGCTGGTTGCTGCGTCAGACCGGATGCAAGGTGAAGCGGAGCCAGTTGTGGATCTCCAACTGTGGCCTTTGCCTGCCGCGCAGCGGCTGGCGTGACCTCCAAGCGGAGAACCCAACCTACTTCACCAAGAAGGATGCGCTGGTCACGTCGACGCAGGAGACGTGCAGGCCACGTCTCTTGGCCGAGCTGGGCATCGTCAAGCCGCGCGCCATCGTCGCCATTGGTGGGTTCGCGCTGCGGGCGCTGACCGGCCTGCGCGGCGTGCAGCGATGCCACGGCGCCGTGATCCCTGTCGACCTCGGCTACGGTCAGACCTACGTCGTGCCCATGCTCCATCCGGCTGCGCTGCTGCGGCGGCCCAAGGACACCGACGGCGTGATCCGTGTGTTGCGCCGCGCGTTGCAGCTGGCAGACCGCGCGCCAGACTACAGCAACTACAAGGTCGTGCGCGTGTCGCCGCTGCACCAGCAAGGCGCAGACGCGGCGCTCGACGAGTTGGCTGTCCTCGTCGACCAGGTGCTTGATGCCGGCGACGACATCGCGGTTGACGTGGAGACTTCGTCCGAGGACGCGCGCAAGGCGTTGCTGACCGTGGTCGGCTTTGCTTCGGCCCGGCTCCGGGTCGGTGTCTCCGTCTCGATCCTCATGTGGGATCGGCTCACGCGCAGCTTCGTCCGATGCTGGACGCCAGAGCAGCGCGGTCGGTTGCAAGAGCTACTCGGCCGGTTGCTCGGCTCCAAACTACGAAAATGGTATTGGAACTACCGCTTTGACGTGACCGTTCTCGAGCGTGAGTTTCCGTCGCTGAGTGGTCCGCACGCTGACGGCTTGCACCTGCACTGGCTCATCCAGCCCGAGTGCGACCACCATCTTTCCTTCGCGGTGCAGAGCTACCTAGACGCGCCGCCGTGGAAAGCGGTCTTTTGGGACAAGCAGGATGCCGGCGAGGCGACGAATGACGACCTGCTCGACTACAACGCGCAGGACGCTATCGAGACCATCCGGGTCGTGCCGCCGCTGCAACACGAGGTAGCCAAGCGCGGCAACGCGCATCTGGTCGACCACCAGATGAAGGTGGCCGAGCTAGCGCGGCGGGCAGAGGGCTACGGCATCCCGCTCGACCCAGACGCATGGACTAGGCTACGCGGCGAGTACCTGGCGAAGCAGCAAAGTTGTCTGGCGATCATGCGCGAAGAGATCGCCGGCAAGCATTGCGAGGCCGAGCTAGAAGACCACGTCCACGCGCAGCGAATGGCGGCGGCAGAGAAGCGAGCCCGGCTTACTGGCGCAGAGCACCGCGACCCGGAGCGATGGACCGTTGGCGCAGCCGAGTTCACGCCGCGCTCGAAGTTTCACGCTCGGTGGTATCTCTACGAGCACCTCGCGCTGCCCGTGACGCGCATGACGGCTGGTGGGGCTGACAAGAACAAGGAGCAGCAAGAGTCGTCGACGAGCTACAAGGGTGTGCTCTCGTGGCTCAACAACCCGCTGGTGAAGGCCTACGTCGACTTCTCGGAGTACGACAGCAAGCTGTCGACGCTCGACGCGTTGTGGGGCAAGGTCGAGATCGCCGACGGCTGGCCGCGCCTCTTCGTCTCGTGGAACACGACGGGCATGAAGGGGACGCGTTGGACCTCGAAGATCGTCAACATGCAGAACTGGGAGAGCGGCATGCGCGTGCTGCTCAAGGCTCTGCCTGGTCGCGTGTGGGTCGGGGCGGATGCGGACCAGATCGAATACCGGATCTGCGCCGCCCTGGCCGGCATCCCTGAGTTGCTGCACTTGTTCAACGCGCCGGCCTACGACGAAACCGTCGAGGAGTGGAAGAAGTACGACCCGGCTTACGACGCCCACAGCCTCGTGGCGGCGATTGTCTTCGGCAACGCCTATCTCACAGCTGACCTCAAAACCAAGAAGAAGTGGCGCACGCTGGTCAAGCGTGTGGTCTATGCGATGTTCTACGGCGGGCTGCCGCCGAAGATCTTGCAGTCGCTGCTCGAGGATCGGCGCCTGCCGTCGGAGTTGCGCGCGACGTTGACGCTTGAGCGAGTCGAGTTGATCTGGCAGGGCTTCAAGCGGCGGTTTCCGCAGTGGGACAAGTGGGCTGAGCAGGAGATGACGTCTGTCCGCACGACGGGCTGCCAGGACATCCCGCCTTTCGGGCAGAAGCGGTGGTGGCTGCTTGACCAGCTGGAAGAGAACAAGATCCGCAACACGCCGATCCAACTCGCCGCCGGCCACGTCTGCAACTACATCTTCGTCCACATCCAGGACCGCATCGACGCTGAAGGGCTCGACAGCCAGATGACCATCCACGCGCACGACGCGTTGTGCCTCGACACCAAGGAAGAGCACGCGCAGCGAGTGGCGCAGATCGTCAACGAGGAGTTTCGGCTGGTCTTCCCAGGCCCAGCTGGATCGGTGGCCATTCGCGGCACGGCGAAGATTGGCCCCACCGTCGCGGATATATAGGAGAGAAAATGATCGGAAGAACAATCGGCCACGCGACAGGTGACGGAACGATCCTCGACCTGGTCTTGCTCTTGGCTGCCACCGTCGGCTTCGTCCTGCTTGGTCTGTGGCGTGAGGGAATCATATGACAACCCACATCGTGGCGATCTCCGGCGGCAAGGACAGCGTAGCGATGGCGCTGCGGCTGCAAGAAGTTGAGCCGCGCGGTTACCGCTTTCTCATCACCCCGACGGGAAACGAGCTTCCTGTCATGGTCGAGCACCTCAACGGGCTTGCCGACCTGCTCGGCTCGCAACTGCTGAACCTCGCACCCTACCAGGGCAACGGGCTGCGCTACCTCATCGAGGGTCAGACCGCGCTGCCAAACAACCGCGCCAGGTGGTGTACCCGGATGCTCAAGGTCGACCCAGCCTGCATGTACATGCGGCAGTTCAAGGGAGACGTGCTCCAGTACGTCGGCCTGCGTGCAGACGAAGAAGAACGCGAGGGGCTCATCGGCCACGCCTTCCCGCAGCGGTTCCCGCTCCGTGAGTGGGGCTGGGGTCTACCCGAGGTCGTCGACTATCTCAAGTTCCACAACATCGTCATCCCGCGCCGCACCGACTGCGCGTGGTGCTACGACCAGCGGCTCTCCGAGTGGAAGGCGATGTGGAAGAACCATCCGGACCTCTACGCCGACGCCGCAGACCTTGAGGAGTGGGTCAGCCGTCAGCGTGGTCGCAAGCACACGTTCCGCTCGGACAACCGCGACACTTGGCCGGCCGGGCTGCGTGAGCTTGCCGAGGACTTCGCTGCCGGGCGCAAGATCCGAGGCGGCGACATCCTCGACGACGACTACCAAAGGTGCTCCATCTGCCGCAAGTAGCCGTAGTTGACCTGCTTGGTCCTTTCGGGTACCCTTCCACCTGTCCATCCGCAGCGCAGCTGGGAGACCGCTCCATGGCACGCGTCTGCCTTTACAACTCGTGGAAGGTGCTGGACACGCGCGGGAACGCGATCAACCACGCGTTGGTCAACACCCCAGCGACTCCGCGTCGCAGCAAGCCGCTGCGGTTGTTCACAGCTCAGGGCGAGCTGCGGTACGTCAGCCTCGAGTTCCACTACTTCGCCAACTACAACTCGTTTCTCGACCTGCGCTTCTGGCTCGAGTACTACGGCGACGTGCCGAGCTTGAACCTGCCGCCGAACCTGCGCGCGGCAGTTGGGGTTCCGCCCAACACGATGTGGGCGCGTGAGGTCAACGAGATCGTCGCCGCTGGCGGCGTCATCACGCACGAGACCATCACGCGGACTTTGGTCCTACCGGCAGACACGGCTAGCTTAGGCACGGTGCGCTGGCTGCCGCTACTCGTCCACGCGCCGTGGATGCGGCTGGCGGTCTACGTGAACGGCCCAATCCCAGGCACTGGCGACCTGCTCGACCCAATCGCGCAGCTGGCTGTCTACGCGCACGTCGGTGGCCACCAAGAGGAAAAATACCTCGAGGACAACGGCGACGTGCCTTACGACTACAACGCGTCGGCGTAGGAGCGGCTCATGGGTTTCGGAACAAACACGCCGATTGGCCGTGGAAGCTTGTGCCCAGGTGCAGGGTCCAGCGCGGTTAATCCAAGCGGCCTAAACTACCGTGGGTCGTGGGACGCCAACGCGAACAACCCGGTGCTTGGCAACGGTGGTGCGGGCGGCATTCTCGGCGACTACTTCATCGTCTCGGTAGATGGCACGACCTCGGTCGACGGTGTTTCGAACTGGACGGTCGGAGATTGGATCGTCCACAACGGGACGATCTGGCAGAAGATCGACAACACCGATCAGGTGTCGTCCGTCGCTGGCAAGGTCGGCGTCGTCACGCTCGACCACGCGACTGACTTGGCCAATGTCGGCTCGAAGACCCACGCCCAGATCGACGCCCACATCGCCGACATCACGACGAACCCACACCAGGTTACAGCCGCTCAAGCCGGCGCGTCGCCGCTCGGCCACACGCACACCCACGCCAGCACGACTGGCCAAGGGACAGACGACCACCACGCGAAGCTCCACGCCGCGACGCACGGCCCTCTCGCCGTTGACGCGCTGAAGCTCGACGACCTTGCCGAGCCAGACGACAACACCGACCTCGACGCGTCGACAAGCAAGCACGGCTTGCTGCAGAAGCTGGGTGGCGGGACAGCCAACTTCTTGCGTGCGGACGGGACGTGGTCCACACCTCCGGGCACGACATCGCCAACGCCGCTGACCAACACGCCGCCGGTCGACGTGACCAAGTCGGCTGCGGTGGTTGGCATCTCCAGCGAGGCTGCGCGTGGCGATCACAAGCACGACGCCAGCACAGCCGTGGCTTCGTCTCAGGCGCCCGGCGACGTGGCCGCAGAAGGCTCTGCGACCTCGCTCGCACGCTCCGACCACAAGCACGGTCTGCCGGCAACTTGGCCACCAGCAAACCACGCTCCGGCACATCAGAGCGGTGGTGGTGACCCGATCAAGCTCGACGACCTCGCGGCGCCCGACGACAACACAGACCTCAACGCCACGACTGGCCAGCACGGGCTTCTGCCGAAGCTTGGCGGCGGCACCACCAACTTCCTGCGCGCCGATGGAACGTGGGCCACGCCGCCCGACACCGGCGAGGCGAACACCGCATCCAACGTTGGGACTGCTGGCGTCGGCGTCTTCAAGCAGAAGACCGGCGTCGACCTCGAGTTCAAGAAGATCAACGCGGCGTCGGCCAAGGTCACGGTCGTCGACGATGTGGTCAACAGCAAGGTCGACGTCGACGTTGTCACGGCAGCGCCAGGGGCTGTCGGCGTAGCGACTGCGTCTGGCGAGGGTGCGGCCGGCAGCGTTGCTCGGTCTGACCACACGCACCAGTCGAACACCGCGCCGGTCAACGTGACCAAGGCTGCTGCGGTGATCGGCACGAGCGGCGAGCCTGCCCGAGCCGACCACAAGCACGACATCACGACCGGCGTGGCGTCAACGCAGGCTGCTGGCGACGTGGCCATAGAAGGGTCGGCAACCTCGCTGGCCCGGTCAGACCACAAGCACGGGATGCCGGCTACCTGGCCACCGTCAGCGCACGCGCCGACGCACCAGCTTGGCGGCGGCGACCCGATCAAGCTCGACGACCTGTCCACGCCAGACGACAACACCGACCTGAATGCGTCGCTGGCCAGGCATGGCCTGCTCCTCAAACTCAGCGGCGGAACCACGAATTTCCTTCGAGGCGACGGTGTGTGGGCCGGGCTCCCGAGCAGCGTTACCCCGATACCGCACATCAGCCTTCTGTTCGCCGCCGGTAACGGCAACGGCGATAAACCGTGGACAGCGGTCAAGTCTGCGAGCTACCTCACGGTTGCCCGCTTCATCTTCCGTGGAATCACCAAGCTGGGGACGCCGATATCGGCCAAGGCGTTGCTCGAGAGGTCTGGCCCACCGGCTGACAACTATCAGGTGAAGATCTACGACGTGACCAACGCGCAGACGATTGCCGAGAGCGTGGCGCAGAGCACGATTGGTCCACTCATCTTGGACCTCGGCGCGTTGAGCAATCTCCCGTTTGGCGACGACAACTACTGGGAGATTCAGATCAAGACTGGCAACGCCACCGTCTACCTTTCGGAAGTGCAGGTGAGGTTCTCATGAGCCTGAACAACTACCGCGTACCCTGCGTGACCGACGCCAAGTTCGAGTACGTCTGGGCTCAGGAAGCACCGACGGTGTGCCCAACCAACCCGGCGCACACGATTGCTGCGGCCGACATCGCGATCAAAGAGGCGAGGTCCGTGATCGAGGTGATCTCCGACCCGTACCTTGAGGCGGTCGAGCCAGGCGCGACGACCGTGGTTGCCAACGGTCGGCCGGCGATTGAGATCGCTGCGGACCAGACCGGCTGGGGCGCGATCATGGCTCGCTGGCCGCACGAGATCAACGCGGCTGCGCGGCTCAAGGTCACGATCAAGGTCATCCTCAAAGCGTTGGGCACAGGCACCGTGTTGCGGCTGGCGGCGCGTGCGAAGGCGCAGGGAGAAGGCGACGACTCGTCGTCTGCTTGGGCTGACACGCAGTATCTCGACAAGACGGTCAGCCACACCACGTTGGGCAAGGTGTTTGAGGGGACGTTGGACCTCGACGCTAGCGGCTTCAGTCTGGACGACGCGTTGGCGTTGCAGATTGGTCGCGACGGCGCGCACGCAAACGACACGCTCGACCAGGCCGCGCAGATCATCGGCGTGAAAGCAGAGGCGTACTGATGCCAGGCAACGAGACAGTATCCAAGAGCAAGCGCGCGTTTCTGCCTGTCATCTGGAACAAAACCGACTTCACAGCCGGCCAGCTGATAGGTGTGCCGATGGCTATCGGCGGTTTTCCGTCGTCCATCGTCGAGTTCACGTTGCCACGCAAGTCCTCGATCTTGTCAATCGGCATCATGCTGTCAGCGGCAGTCACAGCCGGGTTCATCCGGTTCGAGTTGACGAAGAACGGCGTGGCGACAGGCAAGACCGTGGACATGAATGTGGCAGCCGGGACACGGAAGCTGTGGGAGTTCGAGCCGGGCGCGCTGGTCTGCAACAAGGGAAACGAGATCGGCATCCTCTGGGGCAGCAACAACACGATGGCGCCAAGCGGCTCCATCGACGGTGTGCTCTTCATCGAGGTGCAGGACGCCTAGCTGCTTGACACCGTGAGCAGCCTGTGACAGCCTCGCTGGCATGACGGACAAACAGCTGGTCCAGGTTGTCGAACACATCAAAGAGCATGTCAGGGCGACCATCGTCGCGTTCCAGGACGGCGTCGGGGACATTCGAGCGCCGTTCACAGCGGACCTGGCGATCCGGTCAATCTGGAACGAGTTTGACAACGCCTTCGACAAGGAACGGTCACGCACCGCTTCCTTCCGCATCTCAACCGAGCCCGAGAACATCCACGCTGCGATTCGCGCCCTGGCCTTGCAGCTGATCTCCGTCAACGTCCTCGGCCCACGAAACAACGGCGACAACGCCGTCTGCTACGTCGTCGCCGTGGCTAAGACGTACGAGGTGGTCGCAGCTGCTGTCCATCGTGTCGTGAATGCAGGGGCCGAGGTCCGCGACTGGATTTACACGGCATGACCAAGTCGATCCAGCTTTGCGGGAACTGCCACTGGTGGCGCGGGCCGAAGGGGAAGAACGCGATCGACCGCACCGCGCTCGGCGAGTGCCGCCGCCACGCGCCAGTGTCGCCGCAGTACGAGGTGCCGGTGGCTGGGATGTCGTTCCGGCCCTGGTGCCGCACGCGCAGCGACGACGACTGCGGGGATTGGGTGGAGAGATGACCCCCACTGAAGCCCAAGCAGAGAAAGCGGTCTTGTGCAGAGGCTGTTCGTGGCTCCGTGGGTCCATCGACGACGACACCCACTACTGTGGCGCACTGCCCGAGGACGAGGACTGCGTCATCATCGGCGCTTTCGCAGAGGGCTTTCTTCCAGCGGACTGCCTGCAGCGAAAGCAGTTTGAACAGGAACGGCTTGCCAATGACCCCCACTGAAGCCCAAGCCTTCGCCACCTTCATCGACCGCAGCGCGAAGGTCGTGCTGCGCGACGGCGACGGTCCCGCGATAGCTATCGGCCCACTGGTGCTGCTGCCACGCAAGTGGCTTGAAGGAGGCGACCCGCGACCGACCATCGTTCACGAATGCGCGCACGTCCGACAGTATCGCTGGTGCGGCTTGGGGATTCACCCGTGGGTTGGCGTGCCGATCTTCTTCCTGCTCTACGGGCTGGTGCTGTTCCCGGTGCTGCTGGCGTGGGCGAGGTACAGGCTGGAGCTTGCGGCGTACGAGGCTGAGTGGCGCTTCTGGTGGTGTATGTGGGATGACAAGAAGACGGGTGCGGACTGGCTTCGTGGCTCGGAGTTCGAGCGCGTCACGAATCACATCTCCGGCCTCCCCTACTTCTTCGCCGTCCCGCGCTGCTGGGCGCGCTGGGGGTTCCGGCGGAAGCTTGAGAAAGTTCTGGGAGGAGAGTAACGATGACGGCAAAAGAGGCAGCCCTGTTTGAAGCGATGACCCTCTGGGACACCATAAACAAGATCGCCTCGCAACCGCTGGTCGCTTCTCCTGGCGGGCCGGATGACGTCGTGGCGCTCGCGCGAGCCCTGCTCGATCTCAAGTACAACACGTTTGGCCCGCCGCTGCCGCAACCGGGCGAGGTTGACCCCGACGCCGAACCTCGCTAGAATCCCTTTCGTCCACCGGCAGTTTCACAGAAGGGGATCCCGATGCGTCTCATGAAACTCGCGCCGGTGCTGCTTTGCCTCGTCCTCGCCACGCCAGCGTTTGCCGTCGACGGCGCACCTGCTCCGGCCAAGAAGATGGTCGTGACAGGCACTGCCAAGGTCGCTGTTCCAGCCAAGATCGAAATCAAGGTGACGCAGCCCGCAGCGCCTGCTGCGCCTGCTGCGCCCGCAGCGCCCGCAGTGGCGACGCCAGCCTCTCAGCCCGCCAAGGTCGTGACCGGCGCCGTCAAGGTTGCTGCCGAGCCGGAGATCAACCCGGTCGCTCAGGTGTCAGCCATCGTTGAGGCATTCAAGAGCGAGCACGTCCGCGTCGCCATCGCTGGCATCCTGGTGCTGCTCATCTGGGCTTGGCGGCGGTTCGCGAGCAAGCTGTTGATCGGTAAGATCCCCAACAAGTGGCTCCCGCTCGTAACCGCGCTCGTCGCCTTCCTTGCTGCCATCCCGACCACGCTCGCCGCGACGCCCTGGTCGTGGAGTACGTTCCTGTGGCAGGGGTTGATCACCGGCGCGGAAGCGATGGCATTCTGGTCCGTGCTCTTCAAGTTCGTGCTGCCGAACGTGCCGGAGCAGTCGGCGAAGGAGTAGCTACACATGGCCCCGTCCCGTCCCGTCGACCACAGATTCTTGGCTGAGTTGTGTGCCAGGCACGTCGACAACGACTACTACACAGTGGTCGGCAGGCTGTGCGCGGCCAAGAAGCTGTCGGCGCGGGACAAGCTCCGCATCCGTCGCTTGGCCGAGCGGCAATCGGCGATTGTGAAAGCCATCGACCTCGCTGGGGAGCAGGGCTACATCGTCGCACCGAAAGAGAAGAAATGAAGCCTCGCCGTCGCAACCCGCTCCGACCTGGCGCGTACGAGCACGACCCCTCGCCGACCGCGCTGCCGGGCTTCGACGACCGCGCAGGCGTCCATATGACGCCCAACGAGAACATCGCCCTCTGGTACGCGATGGTCAAGGCGTGCAACACGCGGGTTCGCGGCAAGCTCACCAACACCGGCGTGATCTTCACCTTCGACGTGAAGGGACTCGACCCGAAGCCGGACTACGACGCGAAGGTCGAGCAGAAGCACACGGGCTTCCTCCTCGACGAGAATGTCGCCTGGCTCGTCACCAAAGAATTCGAGATGGGCCCGAACAGCCGTCGGGACCAAGAACACATCGCGAAGATTCTACAGAGAGAAGCCGAGGACCAGAGCGAGCAGAGCGACACCGCACTTGAAAGCCGTGTGTTGGACGCGATCATCCGTCAGCCGGGTGTGAAGCCGCACAACGCAGGCGAACTGCTCTTCGGATACCTTGCTGGTCTAGCAGAGACGGCGGCTGGCGCACGGGAAATTATCGAGGCGTGCTACGCACGCGAGAACGACAAGGCCGACTGGCCTCTCGTGTGGTTCGCGCATGCGATCCAGCAGTGGCGCTTCTTCGTCGACATCGACACCGACCGGCTCTTGCAGATCCGCATCATCAAGCCGTTTGAGGACAAGGTAAGCGAAAGCGAAGAGCGCGAAGAGGGCAGCGACGACACACCAACCGTCTACAACTTCGAGAACGTGGCTGACGGACTAACCATCGACGCGTTCGACAGCTTGAAAATCGACATCAGCAAGCGCCGCGCTCGCAACGTGATGTACCACGGCACCGACCTCTGGCGAGCGCGGCAGATCTTCCCCGAGCTGAAGCACCTTCTCGTCTCACCGTGGCCGTTCATGATGGCGAGCGACAACTGTGCCCACAAGGTCGTCGACGACAAGAACGACCCAACCAGCATGCTGCAGCTAACGATACCGCTGTAGCCCAGGAGAAAACTATGCGTAACCTAATCATCGTCCTCGTTGCTCTCATCGCGAGCCTCGGCTTCGTCGGCTGCAACACCGACGAGACCGTCTCCGACGCCGCTGTCGACGCCAAGGTCGCCGATGCCAAGGTCGCCGATGCTGTGAAGCCTGCCGTCGACGCCGACAAGGTCGACGCCGCCAAGCCAGCCGCTGACGCGGCCAAGACCGACGCGAAAGCGGTGGACGCGAAGCCAGCTGACGCAGCGAAGCCGAGCGGTGGCTAGTCGTGCTTCCCTTTGCCATCACCGCCGGCTGTGGGCTCCTCCTCGGCCTCGGCTTGCTCATCTGGGGCCTCCGCATGCGAGGCAAGCTCGCCGACAGCGAGATGCTGCTCGAGAAGAGCCGGGGCACGGTCAAGGAGCTGCTCGGCAGGCTCGACGAAGCTGGCAAGGCTCTTGACGCGCTCCACCGGGACCGCCAGAGCCTTGAGCGGCAGGTGATCAGCCTTCGCGGCACCATCGAGGAGCTGCGGCAGCAGCTGATTCAGTGCCGTGACCCGGCGACGGTGAGGCGTTGGCTCGACGAAGAGATGGGGAAGAAGCTGTGAGCAAGCGCAAGAAGCTCCACTACCAGCCCCTCGAGGTCGAAGTCTCCCAGGCTGACTTCGACGTTCAGAGCAACCCGCCAACCCGCCGGAAGCTCGCCGCTGACTTCCGCAAGATGCAGATCAAGCTCGCCATCGTGCGTCCTGCCGGATGGAAGCACGGACCGAAGCTCACGAGCGCGGTCGAGGTCGCGGCGCTCGCACAGATGCTTGCCGACGAGGTGCAAGAGACGTTCTACGTCGCGCCGGTCAATACCCAGTTGGAGGTGGTCGGGTTCTATCTGGTGGCCAAGGGCTCGCTCGCAGCGGTCGAGGTCACGCCAGCAGATGTTCTTCGTGCGGTGCTTGTCGCAGGCATGGTCGGGTTCATGTGCATCCACAACCACCCAAGCGGCAGCCCGGAGCCGAGCGACGCTGACATGCGATTGACGAAGCGGCTGCTGGAAGCGGCGAAGTGCGTCGGCTGCCAGCTGTTCGACCACGTCATCGTGGGGCACGACGGGTACGTTTCGCTTGCGGATCGCGGCGTGCTCTAGACCTTTTCCGAACTGACGGCACAAATCATCGAGGACTCCATTGCGTGACTTCATCGACTACCTCTACATCTGGTTCATCACCACCCTCGAGATTGCTACCTACGCGATCATCGCGGCGGTGTTGCTCGCAGTCTTCGCGCTGGCTCTCGCAGGCTGTCCTTGTCCTCCTGAGCTGCCTCCTCGGGTGGTCACCATCCCACGCGACTGCCCGCTCCCACCGATTCCGAGCCTTCCGACAGTGCAAACTGTCGATGGTGGTGACCCGAAACTGCTCTGTTACGACGTGCAAAGGGCAGTGCTGCTCGCGCAGCGCGACTCGCTCATGCGACAGTGGATCAAGGAAGTGGTCGCCCGTTGCGGTGGCCAAGGCGCTGCTGACGCCGGAGTACCTAGCGATGGCCGAAGTCCCAATCGTCAAAATTAGCTACACCGACCGTGGCAAGTTCGCTCGGGACGTCTACGGCGCGGCGACCTATAACGGGCTGCCGCACGAGAGCGCCATCATCCTGACCGCTCACATCGCCGGCAGCACTGGCTGGGGCAAGAGCGTCGACAACTGGCGCCTGGCCGGGATGAAAGCGGACGCGACCTGGCGAGCGACGAAAGACTACACCGTCGTGACCGGCTGCGAGTGCAAGGAAGGCTACGAGCACAAGGACGACCCGAAGTGCCAGTGCGAGCCTGACAAAGGCCCGGTATACAGCAAGAGCTACTGGAGAAGCTTTGCCAGCCTCAACGAGAGCCTGGCCTCGATGCTCAACCAGCTGCGGGCCACGCGCTACCAGAGCGCGTACGCCCTGCTGCTGCAAGGCGACACCGAGTACCTCGCCGAGGTCGGACGCAACGGCTGGTATAACGCTGACCCGGCTTACATCAAGTCAGCCTACGGCGCGCACATCCCCAAGATCCGCGAGTACGTCGGCGAGACCCAGGTCGCGTCGTCGATTGTGGTCCCGGTTGCGCTGGCAATCGGCTATTTGATCTGGAAGAGGGGCTGACGATGAACCGACCGCAAAGCTGGTACACACCAACGCTGCCGACGCTGCCGCCACGCACCAGCCTTGGTGACGCGCCGAGCGGAGCCAACCTGGGCGTCTTGCTGGTGCTGGCAGCAGGCGTGCTCTGGCTTGCCGTGAAGGTCGGTGAGCCGTTCTTAAAGTCTCAACGCGCGACCAGGACGCCACCAGCGCGTGGGCTGCGGCACCTGGCCGGAGGATAGAACCATGCCTCGCTTGGACTCGAAGCAGCTGGCCTTGGGCATCGAGGTGGAGAAGGAACACGCGAGCACCGTCGCCTGGCTACGCAAGCACCCAGAAGCCAGCCTGGACGACGCAGCTGCCCACATCGCGATTGACCACCTGAATGAGTTGCCCGACTACTACACCTTGCTCGACAAGATGGAGCGAGGGGCGAAGAAGAGCAACCCGGCAAGAACCCGCAGCATCGAGATCTGGTTCCAAGACGACGAGGCTTTCGGCGACTGGCTCATGATGAACGAGCTGGACATCGACGCTAGCGGCGATTGCGGCCTCGTCACAGTCAGCCACGGTGCGTACGTTGTTGGCGGATGGGTGTTGAAGGGTGAAGCCGTTATCGTCAGCTTGGAAGCTGGCGTAGAGTTCGCGGCGACGCGTGCTTGACCTGTAAAACGTCCTGCGCTAGTCTCTCGTGCTGTGGCGAACAAGAAAAAACCTCCTCTTGGTCCAGTCCTACACGCTGCGCGAACGAAGCAGGACAAGACGCTGCGCGAGCTAGCGACCGAGGTTGGTCTGTCCAACGCGTTTCTTTGTCAGATCGAGGACAGCGCCGAGAAGCGTCTGCTGCAAGCTCGTTGGATGACGCTGGACAAGGTCGCGCGAGCCTACAAACTATCGACGACGTTTCTGTACGACCGCTTGCGCGACGAAGCTCGGCGGCAAGGGCTGCTCTAATGGCCGGCCCTCGGCGTAGACGACGCGCTCCCGCGTCAGACCGGCCCGAGCCGCAAGCTCCAGGCAAGTGTTTCTGCGGTGCGCCAGCGGCGCCGGGGTCCGACTACTGCATGGGCCACGCCTTGAGCGACTGGCTCGCCGACAACGCGCGCAAAGCCAACCGACGAGGCAAGTCGTTTGAGGCAGTGATGTTTGGGCTCGGGGCGGCTGCTGTCGACAACGCGCAGAAGCACGATCTAGTCGGCAAGGCAGCCGTGGCCTACGCGATGCGCGAGCAGAGGAAGCGTGCAGCCGAAGCACCGAAGCCCCCGAAGCCCGCGAAGCCCGATCCCTTCGCGCTGCTGCACCTCGACGCCAAGACCGCGACGGTCGAGGACGTGCGCCGGGTGCAGCGGGCTCTCGCGAAGATCTACCACACCGACCTGAACGCGACCGGGCTCGCCGACGACGCGATGGCAGAGATCAACGTGGCTGTGGAAGAGGCGATCAAGCAGATCAAGGCAAGGTAGCATGGGCAAAAGACGCTGGCCGGACCTGATCATCAGTCCAGAACCACAAGTCACTTACCGCAAACGTTGCCCCGTTTGTCTTGGGTCACTCTCCTCTCGACTGCAGGTATTCACCTTCCCAGAACCAGCCGGTACCGTTCCTTGTGTAAGCTCGGCTTTTTGTTTGTCGCCGACCAGCTTGGCTAGGTCACGCGCCATGAAAGCTCACTGGCTCGACGTCTGCCAACGCTGCGAGACAGTTTTTACCTAGGCCACTGCCCACCAGAGTCGCCTCTGATCTCCAATGGCCTGTAGTAGCGGTGGCGATGCGAGCGAGGGAGGGTGGGGGCTCCGGTTGACCCTACAAGGCTGCTCCGGTACACTGCCCTTGTCAACCCTGCAGTTGCCCCTGGAGCCCGTCATGTACGTCTACTCGTCCTCCTTCGGCGCCGACGACGCGATACCAGCTGGCACCCCGTCAGCTTGCCTCCCCTGCTACCAACAGAAGTCCGTTGCCTACCCGGAATGCCAGAGGCTGCCGGCCGGCTCGACCGAGCGCGAAGCCTGCTTCAAGAAAGCCGACGGCGACCTCTTGTCGTGCCTGCAGGCTTGCGGCTGGACCAGCAAACAGTCGTCGCTCCCGGTGCTGCTCACCGTTGCCCTGGTCGCTGGCGCAGTCTGGAGCGGCTAATGGGCTGGAACCTCGAGGTCGACGACGGTTTCTCACCTTCCATGCAGCTTTACGTGTCGCTGCGTGACGACCTGGCCCGCATCCGCGAAGACCCAGACGCCGACGCCGAAAGCGTCGAAGCCATCGTTAAACAGATGGTCGAGGTCTGGGAGTCGTTGACCATCGAAGAGCACAACCTGGTCGACGAGATGGACATGGACGGCGTCTAGCCGTCTTGACAAGCTTGTTGCTTTCTGTTAACTGTGTCAAACACAGCAACGGAGGGCAACATGGGCAAAGCAGCTTTCGACGCCAAGCGCGGCGACATCTTCTACCTCAAACCGGACGACCTCTGCGTCATCACCGACGTGAAGTCGGTGCTCTACGATCCTCGGGCCAGCCTCCCGGTCGACGAGAACCTCGTCAAGAACATCATGGTTCACGGTGTCATCTCGCCGGTGGTCGTCTGCAAGATGGACGGCAAGCCGACCGTGGTCGACGGGCGCCAGCGGGCCAAGGCAGCTGTTGAGGCTTCGCGCCGGCTTACCGCCGAGGGCAAGGAGCCGGTCCTGGTGCCGTGCGTGCTGCGGAAGGACACCGAGGAAGACCTTTTTGGCGTCTCGGTGTCGGCCAACGAGCAGCGGCAGGACGACGACCCGCTGACGAAGGCGCAGAAGGCAGCCAAGCTGCAGCACATGGGCAAGAGCGCGGCCGAGGTGGCGTTGATCTTCGGTGTCACGCCCCAAGCGGTCTACCAGTGGGGCAAGCTTCTCAGCTGCGCCGCGCCGGTGCGGAAGGCTGTGGAGCGGCGCCAGATCGCCGCGTCGGCTGTCATCCAGCTCGCAGATCTGCCAGCGGCCGAGCAGGTGGAGAAGCTCGAGTCTCTGCTCGCCGGGTCGAATGGCAAGCGGCCGACGGCGCGCAAGGTCAAGGCTGCCGCAGCCGGCAAGCGCGAGGTCGACGGGCGCATGCGGACACGCAAGCAGGTTGAGGAGCGGCTTGCGGAGAAGCACCTGCCGCCAGACTACCGCAAGGCGCTGCGCTGGGTGATGCGCCAGGAGTAGCGAGATGCCAACCAAGAAGAAAGAGACACCGAAAAACACACAGGTCAGCCTTCGCGGCGAGACCTACGCGAAGATCAAGCTCGCCGCCGAGAAGCGAAAGCAGTCTGTCACGTCGCTGGTGAACGAGCTTTGCGCGGCGTTCTTCGACAAAGGGAAGCGTGACTCATGACAGGCAAGCGCAAGTACTTCCGCAAGCAACGGGTCCACAACACAGAGAAGCAGGTGTGGACGCCAGCGACCACACGCACAGCGATCATTTCCTGGGCGCAGCAGAACAACGTTGACCCGGCTGTGCTGGGCAGCGCGGTGTGGTCGCTCAGTATCGACCTGGCTCGGGCTGCCAAGGTGCCGCTCGAGGACGTGCTCACGTTGGTGCGGGACGCGTGGGGCAAGCTCGATGCGTAGCGAGAGTTGTACGTGCAAGATCAGCGTGCCTCCGGCTGGGCCTTGCCGTGCCTGCCGCGAACAGCAGCTGATGAAGAAAGGTGTGCTCGTCACCGTCGAGCGGTTGCAAGACGCGCTCGGCGTGCCGCTCGAGACGCTAGGCGACTTTGGCCTCGAGTGGTACAGCATCCACTCGATCCCCAAGCGCGATGGCACGTTTCGCGAGGTCTACCAGCCCAAGTCGCCGCTCGACACCTACCAGCGGGCGATCCACCAGCTGCTCGACCAGCTGCTCGACCATACGCTGTCGTCCTGCGCGACGGCATTCCGCGCCGGTAGCTCGCCCCTCAAGAACGCGACCGCGCACGCCGGGGCGCGGATGGCACTGCAGGTGGACCTGCGGGACTTCTTCGTCAACACGAGCCTGCAAAATGCGTATGGGTTGATTGGCGTCGAGAGGGAAGCCTTTGCCGTTATCGTGAAGCTCTGCAGCCTGCCTCATTCATCGGATGAGTCGCGACTCGCGCCAGGTCTGCCGTCGAGCCCGGTGCTGTCCAACCTACGCTGCCGCGACCTGGACAAGGCGCTGCGCCACCTCGCGTCGACCGACTGCGTCTACACGCGCTACGCCGACGACATCACCTTCAGTCGCAAGACTGTTGGGCCGCTCCCGTCGCTGGCGAACGTCGCAGAGTTGGTCTCGCGCTACGGTGGCTACAGCTTGAACACAGCGAAGACGCGCGTGTGTGGGGTTGGGGATCAGATCGTGGTGACCGGCTACCTGGTCAACCCAGGCGACCCGTGCCCGAGGCTGCCGCGCCACCAGTGGAAGCGCCTGCGCGGCATGCTGCACCAGCTGAGTGAGCATCCAGACCCGAAGTTTCGCGAAAAGGTCGAGGGCTTGCTCTCGTTCGCGCGTCAAGTAGACCCAGAAAAAACTGACCGTATTGCTGGTGGTTAGACGCGGTCTGCCCGTTTTGTTTGACAGAACAAGCTGAGTTTGCTAAGTGTGGTGAGCGGAGAAGAAGCGACGTGATAAACCACCTACGTGTTCTTGGCATAGGCAAGCGTAAGCAGTCGAACTTGACAACCTTGAAAGTGCGTTTGTTTGTTGAGACGCGGACTACCGTGTACACCAGCGAGACAGGTGGCGGCGGTGTCGAGTGCTTTACCGCCAAAGAGGTTGCGCGGCTGCTGAGTGTCTCTCGCAAAGTCGTCTACGGTCTTGCTCGCCGGCAAAGACTACCCGTCTGCTGCTACTGCGGAAAGGTTGCGTTGTTCGCTTGCAGCGACGTGGAAGTGATGATGTTGAAGCGAGGGCTGTTGAACTGGTGAGGAGAAGCAACATGCCCAACCATCCCCGTCTGCCGGCGCGCGGCCACTGCAAGCTCTTCGTCGAGACGCGGACCATCGCGTACAACAGCGAGCGCGGCTACGCTGGCGTCGAGTGCTTCACCGTCGCCGAGGTGATGGTGCTGCTCGGCATCTCAAACAAGGGCGTCTACGAGCTTGCCCGGCGTCGAAGCCTGCCCGTCTACTGCCACCACGGGAAAGCAGCTTTGTTCGCGCGTGGCGACGTGGAGGCAGCGATGGCGAAGAGGGGGCTGCTGTGAGCCGTCTCCAGCCTCTGAGCATAGATTGCACATGTCCGTTGTGCGGAACGCTGGCCAGCTACACCGTCGACGAACCAGATGACGCCAACCGCAGCATGGGTATAGAAGGCGCTATTGTGTTCCATTGCTCCCGTTGTGGCGAAGTCGAGCAGTGCCCTGAGTGCGGCGAGTGGGGGACCGCGAAGAAGCACCGCTGCGGGCCGGACCCGGCATACGAAGAGGTGAGGTGGGACCGATGACAGTTCAAGAGTCAGATCTCACTTGGATGCGGCGGGCTGCCAAGAAGTGGGACGCGCCGCGCGAACCTTATCGTTGTGTGCTCGCGGATCCGCCTTGGCACGAATCAGGCGGCGGCAAGAGCGTGCGCGGAGCGCAGAGGCACTACAGGCTGATGAGGTGGGATCAGATCGTTGCGGTGATGCTGGACCAGCTACCGGACCGCGTCGCGGACAACGCGCACCTGTGGCTGTGGGTGACCAACAACCACCTCGAAGATGGTCTGCGCGTGATGAAGCATCTCGACTTCCGCTACATCACCAACCTCGTCTGGGTGAAGCCAAGCTTCGGCCTTGGCCAGTACCTGCGGGGGCAGCACGAGCTTCTTCTTTTCGGGGTACTCGGGAAGCTGCCGTCCATGTCGAGGAGCAAAGGCACAGTCGTCGCTGCCAAGAAGCGCGGGCATAGCGTGAAACCGGACGAGGTCTACGAGGTGATCGAGGCAGTGTCGCCGGGGCCTCGACTCGAGATGTTCGCGAGGCGCAGGCGGGAAGGTTGGGACTGCTGGGGCGATCAGGCACCAGAGGCGCCGGCAGACAACGTCACTCTCCTTTCATCGGATGGAGGATAGCAATGAGCGACAAAGAGGGCAAGCTACCGACGTTTGCACAGATCTCAGACGCTACTGTGAAAGTTGGCGCGATGCAGTTTGGCGAGATCTTGCGGCTGCGCTCCGACCTGGCAGCGGCGAACGCGATCATCGCCGACCAGAAGCAGCAGCTGCAGAGGCTGCATATCACCGGCGCGGCAGCAGGGTTGGTCAACGCGAACCACACGTTGATCAAGGAGCGCGACCAGCTGCGGGAGCAGCTGCAGGAACTGCACGCTGCTGGTGGCGCTGCTGGCGAGTACCGCCAGCTTGCCGCCGACCACAAGCTTGCGATGGTGGGCATCGAGAAGCTGCGGGTGAGCTACGACGCAGCGGTTGCAGAGAACCGCAAGCTGCAAGAGATCTGCGAGAAGGATCGGCAGGACCGCTCCAAGCTGCGCTGCAAGCTCGATTGGTTCGAGAAGCAGTCACCGGGCTCCGACAAGGAGATCAAGCAGACCTTCGAGTACCTCCGCTCCTTCGGCGGCGGCTACCCCGACTGCTACCCCGAGGGAGCGTCCCTCGCCGACGCGGTGTACGCGGTCTGCAACAAGCTGACGCAGCAGCTGAAGACAGCGGAGTACAAGGTTGAACGAGACATCCGCAACTGCGCCTGCGGTAGCATACCATCATGCAGCAACCGCCGCGCCCGCGTGGACAACAGCTTCCACTGGCACATCACCTGCCCCAAGTGCGGTGCATCGGTCGCTGCTGAAAATCAGCGAGACGCCATCGCCGTCTGGAACAACAACGCGTGCGCGCGGCCGCGCGAGAAGCTGCACGCGCTCGAGGCGCACGGCGGGCACGAGCAGGCGCCGGCCGACGGCGACGGCGAGCGTGAGGTGCTCCGGTGCCCCAGCTGCGAGCAGCTGCCGATGATCGTCGGCGACCACCGGGGGTGGCGAGCCACCTGCAAGTGCAGGACTGAAGCCGTGGCTCGGCAGGACTCGGCAGGACGCGCTGCCCTCGTCAGCAACTGGAACCGTTACAGTGCTTCTCGTCGGTCCGCCGCCAACTGGCCCACCGTCGACGGTAACGGGAAGCCGTTGGAGCACGTCAGCGACGGTTACTACTACGCGCACGGCAACGGCGACGTGTCCGCGCTCGTGGGTGAAGCCGTGCAGCCCGCGCCCTTCGTCGGCCCCCGCGAGTGCCCGAAGCACGGCAAGTGGGGCTGCATGTGTCCGCGCGAGCCCGAGCCGAAGGGGCCGGCGGTGCGGCGCGGGACGGGGCGCAACGTGAAGGTGGAGATGTAGATGAGCAAGATCGGAACTACGTTCACGCATTCGACGACGCTGAACATGCACCAACTGGCTCGCGGAGGGGTGCCCAGACTCGCCGCCGCCCTCGCCGGAAGGTGACAACGACTACCCGGAAAGCTGTGGAGGAAGAGGATGAGCCCCAAGACCCACTTCAACTTCAAGCCCCCGCTCGGCTACTGCGGCGACTGCATCTGGCTCACCGACGCGGGCTACTGCCACCGGATGCCGCCAACAGCGCAGTCCGCGTCTACGCCGTGCTGGCCGATAGTCGGCACCCTCGACTGGTGCGGCGAGTTCACGCCGACTATCCGCGAAACCTACAGCTGCGGCCTCAAGAAGTGTGTCCGTGACATCTGCGACAGATGCCCAGACCCGCCGCCCTCCGTTCGCCCCGCCGAGGAAGACCCGCCGTCACCGACGCTGGGCGACTGTCCTGCGCCAGCGGTCAGGCGCATTCCCGCCGGCAAGGAGGGGAACCGTGGCTAAGAAGAAGCAGCCGAGCGGCTTGTCACCAGAGGCCGAGGCGAAAGCGCAAGCCTGGATCACACAGCAGCGCGAGACTGCGGAGGCGTGGCAGCAGGTGGAGTTCGTCGCTGGCAGCCAAGGCAAGTTTTCTGGTGCTGACTTTTTCATCGTCCACTTGGGCCGCGCCCTGCTCGACCTGCGTGAGAAGCTCGCGAAGCACGAGAACAAGCTAGCAGAGGACGCCCACGGGTGCGGTGCTGGCTGTGAGGCAAGCCGTGCAGCTGACGCAGCGAGAGCGCACGCTCTGGAAGACTTGGAGGGACGCTGATGCCTGCAGTCAAGCTGACCAAGCAGGGCGTGCGTGATCTCGACCCACCACGACAGAAGAACAGCCGCCGTCGCCCGGCTGGGCAGATCTCCGGCCCGATACATGTCTGCCCAGAATGTGAGGGTAGAGGACGCACGTTCTGCCCCGTGTGCGCTGGCTACGGGTGGGTGGTGTTTGAAGAGGACAAGGTGCCTCGTGACTAGTTGTCTCGTCTCCAAATGCCTCTCCGTCGACGACTACGGCATCATCCTCGACGAGAACGACCTGCGCCTCGTCGAGGTGCCTGGCGTGGGCGGGCCGCGCAAGCTGCACGGGCGCGCTGCCGCCATCGTGACGGTGCTTCAGCAACTGTGGTTCGAGCGGACCGGCCAGATCCCCTTGCTCGCCTCGGGCTGGCGCCGACCGAAGTGGGGCGACGACTACGACCACTACAAGCGGGACATGATCACCCAGTACGGCAGCGTGAAGGTCGGCCGGCTGTTCCAAGCGTTCCGTACGTCACACGCGACGGGCCTGCCGTGGGACTGGGGCAGCCACGGGCTGACGCCGGACAGCACGATGGTCAAGCGGCAACGCGTGTCACCGTTCTACCTGTTCTTGTGCGAGGCGGCCGAGACGCGAGCGTGGCCATGCCCGGTCGAGAACTACGTCGCTGAAACTTGGCACTGGCAGGCGAGGGTGACGAAGGAAGAGTGGGAGAAGCCAACGACGTTTGAAGACTGGATGTTCTTCTAACAAGGGGAGGTGGATCATGACATGGGAGCCGGTGCGTCGCTCGCGCAGCGACGAGGTAGTCGAGGCAGGCCGGGACGTGGACAGGGGTCAAGGTGTTCTCGGCGACCAAGGCACGCGAGCGTGCAGGGCTGGGTGAGGTGGTCACGGCGTGGCTGCGCGAGACGCGGTCGCAGATCGTGAGGTGCGAGGTTCGCCAGAGCAGTGACAACGAGTTTCACGCGTTGACCATCGTGTTGTTCTACCGAGAAGGAGATGTGCTGCCATGAGCAAGGGCTGGATGACCTTCGAGGCCATCTTTCTCAGGGAGACGGAGAAGGCGCTGCTGGTCGACGTGGAAGGCGAGGAGTTGTGGGTGCCGTGGTCGCAGGTCGACTGCGAGCAAAGCAACTTCACTCCTGGGTGCGCGACTGAGGGCAACGTGAAGGAAGGGGACGTGGGGTCGCTGGTGTTGAGCCAGTGGATCGCTCGCGAGAAAGGCCTGGTGTGATGACAGACGAGCAAGAGAGACGGCTGTGTGCGCTCGAAGAGTTGTTGAACGTACTCGCTGCCAGACTCAGCGAGGTTGAGGTACTCGTCCGCTCAGAGGAGTTGTGGCAGGAAGCTGAGAGGTCGGCGAAGCAGCTTGAGCAGTCGCGCCAGCCCGGCGACACACGTCCGTCTTGGGTGTTGCGAGTGGACGCCTTGATGCAACGGATAGGTACCCCTTGGGCCAAACCCAAGTGAGTACGCTGGAGGGGGTTGTGATGACGAAGACGAAGAAAGCTCCGCGCGCGAAGACGAAGGCGCGGCGACCATCGCGGCTTGAGCAGCTTGAAAGCCTCTGCGACAGAATCAGGCGGCAGATAAACGAAGACTGCGCCGACACCACTTGTCGCCTCGACGCCAACAGCAACGCTCTGCGCGACGTTGCCAAGAAGCTTGACGAGCACGCAGACGGGGTGTTGAAACACGCGCGTGCTGTGGACGAGCGGCTCACACAACACGAGAAGCACTTCGACGACCTCGAGGAAGACCTCGAGCGGCGCTACACAAACGACGGCTGCGCCGATCTCGTAGCCCGGTTCCACGCCCTCGAGGCGCGTCTATCGATGCCCGGCCTGGTGGACATCCTCACGGCGAGGCTCGACCTGGCCGAGGCACGCGTCGCTGCGCTCGAGTTGAACAGTCGACAGGCGCTGCTGAAGACGGTGCATCAGGTGGTGTCGACGCGGACGGGGAAGTGGGTATCCTGGCTGCGCGCAGCACCCGGCGTGCGAGATTCCCTGTCCAGGTAGACGGGGCAAGTAGCAGCTAAGTACGCGGAATCACAAAGGAAATAGCCATGGATGAGGCTTGGTCCGGTGGATACAGTGAGTTGGGTGAGGGGCTTGCAGACGAGCGTCTACGTCGTGCGTTCTTGGAATTCCACCACGCTAATCCTTGGGTGTACGACCGGCTCGTCGCGATCTGCAAGGCACTCAAAGCGTGCGGACGAGACAGGTACTCCATGCGAACCATCATCTGTGTGTTGCGGTTCGAGGCTGACATGCGGACCACAGGCGAAACAGTAATCGTCGACGGTGGAGAAACGCGCCGTGTGAAGCTGAACAACAACCATTCGCCCTACTACGCCAGGATGTTCGTCGAGGAGTACCCAGAGTTTAAGGCCTTCTTCGAATTCAGACGCGCGGAAGGGGACAGATGACCATCTACAAACCAGTCCCCGAGCCTCGCAAGGAAGGTCGACGCCACCTATCCATGGAGGAGTGGCGGCGCCTGCTGGCTGCTGCGCGTGCGGCGGGCGTCTTCGAGCACACGCTGATCAGACTACTATATGAGGCCGCGCTGCGGGCCAGCGAGCCGGGGGAGATGCGTCTCGACCACCTGAAGCGACTGGGGAAGCTGCAGCTGTACGTCCCTCGAGGGAAGGGGAGCCACACCGGGTGGCAGGACATCAGCCGCGACCTCGCTGCGCTCCTGGCTGTACACGTCAAGCAGGCCTACCAGCTGTCGATCACGGTCGAGACTGCAGCACGTCGCTGGCCTGGGATGTACGTGTTCCCTGGCCAGCGGAGGCTGGGGGTGAGGAAGGGGATCAGCCGGAGGTCGGTGTTTGACGTGGTACGGGAGCTGGCGTTGAAGGCAGGCATCGCGGCGTCGCTGGCGCACCCCCACGCGATCAAGCACGCGAGGGTGCAGCACCTGTTCGAGGCTGCGGAGAAGCGAGGGCTGCCGCCCGAGACTGCTCTCAAGACAATTGCGAAGATCGTGGGGCACCGGAGCGCGCAGACCTCGTGGGAGTTCTACGTCGCGGAGACTGGTGCTGGAAAGAAGATTGCCGTCGAGGCGCTCGACGCCGCGATGAAGGAGTGACACATGGGCTGGAACGATCACCTGGACGATGGGCCTGACAGCTACGTCGACTGCCACGGCACCGAGTGGAAGCTGTGCGTCGCACCGGCTGGGTCGAAGTGCTACTGGTGCAACGACCCTGTCGCAGGCGACGCGCTCACCGACGTGGAAGAAGAGAACCACATGCACATCGACTGCTGGGACAGCTACGAGGGCTTCGAGAATGCGGTGAGCGGGGATGACTGATGCGTACCAATACGTGCTCTCATTGCAGCTACTACGGCGAGAGTCAGTGCCATCGTTACGCCCCTAGACCTGGACACGACTCGATGTTCCCGTTGGTGGGAGCAGAGCAGTGGTGTGGAGAGTGGGACGTGCGTTTAGGCGAGGACGTCCCCGAAGACCTTCGACACAACGCGCTTGAGTTTGCCCGAATGAGCCGTGCGTTTCATCGTCTGCTCGACGAGCACAAGGCTCTCGCGGCTGCGTACAACGCTCTCGTCTACGCAGCCGCAGCGAGCGAGGACGACTAGAGCGGCTCCTCGTTGGTCAATGTCACGACCACGTCCTCGACACGCGCCAAGCCTCGCTTGCTGAACGTCTCGGCTGCCTCGTCGATAACGGATTGAACCCACGTCTCGTCGACGCGACTGGTGTCGCCGGAGACGGTGAGCGTGACAACGAACTCCTTGACGATCACGGGTGCCTCTTTCGCAGCGGCAGGTGGAGGCCAATGCCACGCACGTCGTAGCACCAGTCATAGAACCGTCTGCGTGTCTTGATCTGCATGGTTCCACGCGTGGAGATTCCTGTGCGGGCAACGCCAAGCTCGACTGGCAGACCAAACTGGTCGTACGCGTAAACCACCACCTCGTCCCCGACCTGCAAGTTGTTGGTACCCATCAGCGACTCCTGTAGCTGAAAAACCACGCGCACGACACGGGATGGTTGCCAAGCCACCGACCTCCCGGTTAAATCCGGGCGCTCTGCACCCCCAGCACATACGCGCCAGGGCATCTGAGCTACCGTGTCGTCCCCGCTCCTGCTCGGGCTGCCGCCAACACTGCAGGAGTAGAGCAAGGCGCGCGGGCTACCCAACCTGCGGCAGCAAGAAGGAAGTAGCCAGGGAAGAGGCTACCCGAAAGTTGCTTGCTGTGTCAAACCCTGCCACGGATCTGCCGTCGCACGAGCCCGTGGCGGCGGGCTCTGTCCAGCACAGCACCACCATCGATGCCAAGCCACGACAGCACGCCGTCTGGGTCAGAGCGCAGCCACTGCTCTGCCTCGCGAGCATGCGCTTCGTTCAGCCAGCCAGGTATGTGGAGGCTGCAGGTGTTCGTCGCCAGGGCGTCGCGCAGAGCTTGCAGCGTCACGGCTAACCACAGTGCCCTGCACCAGCCGTGCTCCTCTGACGGAATATCCCGCATGGCTGGGACGCTAGTTGCCGCGCTTCTGTGCGGCCTCGGCAGCCGCGATCATGTCGTCAAGCTCGCGGTCGCTGGTGCCACCACCCAACGCTCCCGAGAACGTGCCCAACGACTCGCCCCAGCCCTCGGACAGGTCGGACAGGTCATCAATCACGGGCGTCCGTGAAGCTGCCTGAGCGCCTGCCTGGCGGGCCTGGGCCTGGGGGGCCTGTTGGGGCCGAGGTGCCGGCCTCGGGGCTGGCTGGGTGTTCCAGGGCTCGTCGCCATAGGCGTCGATGTCGACGTAGTCGGAGAGGACTTCCTCCTCCGCGCTCGTCTGTGACTGCGTCGCACCATCACCGCTCTGGGCTGGTAGCTGTGCCGGCGCAGCTGCTACCTTGGGTGCCAGCAGCCGGCTGGCCAAGTACCCGCCCAGCACACCGACCCCCGTGCCGATCAACCTGCCGTTTTCCTTGTTGAAGCGAGGGCCGAAGTAGTAGCCGGCGCCTCCGGCGAGGCCGGCGAGGAAGAGCGGATGCGTCAAAATTCCTTTGATGTCCATCAGATAACTCCTGGCGTGGCGACTACTTCGCCACCCGTAGCAGCGCGTCGATCTTCACTTCGACCAGCTCGTCGGCCGCGTTTCGCATCGGAACCTGGAGCGGCTTGTTGGGTGGTTGTAGCTCGGCGCCCCATGGGCAGCAACCCTTGTAGCCGTCCTCGTCGACGGGCCAGGTGCAGAAGATCGGCTCTCCGGTCTCAACGCCGCGCTCAGTCACCGCAAAGGGCTTCTTCTGGCTGTCGAGCCGCAGCACGTTCCGGCACCTGGGGCACACCAGCAGCAGGAGCCAGTACTCTTTCTCGCCCTCGAGGCGCCGATACCCGTCGACCTCCCAGATGAAGTCGGTTGTTGGGTCGAGGAAGTAGAACCACCTGTCGGCAGCGGCACGGGTGACGCCTGACCCGTAGACCTCGTCAGCAGCTACCTGTTGGCCAGACCAGGTGGTTGTCACGGCGCCCTCCGTTTTGCGAAGTAGCTTACCGTAGTGAGCGCCAGAGAAGCAAGGCCAAACCGGCGCCGAGCGCGAACCCGAGCACGTCGCTACCACCACCGTTCCAGCTAGCGACAAGGGGCTTGGGGTCGACGTACACATAGGCGCTGCCGCTGCTCGGCACAGCCAGGGCGAAGTGGAGGTGGGCCGGCGACTGCTTGACGCCGGTCGTGCCTACGGTGCCCACCTGCTGCCCGGCGTAGACCTGCTGGCCCTTGCTGACGTTGAGTGTGTCGAGGTGGATGTACCAGCTGCGGGCTTGGCCACCGGCGTGCTCCAGCTTGACGTAGCGGCCTGCGTCGCCGCCGACGACCTCATTGCTCTCGGCGATGAGCACGACGCCGTCGTGGACCGCGTAGACAGGGGTGCCGACCGGCGCCTTGAAGTCGACGCCGCAGTGGCCGGCAATGCACTCCGCTGGCCTGGTGCCGGTACGTGAGGCACCGAAGGGGGAGCTAACCGTGCGGTGGCTGGGTATCGGATGCCGCCAGCCACCGACGGCGAACGCGGACAGGTCAGCCATGGACTAGAAAAGCTCCAACGACGTGATCTCTGCCGACCACTTGATCGGCGTGTCCAACACACCGGTCACTGAAACGTCGACACCAGCACCAACAGCGGCGACCGCGACTACCCAGCTCGCGTCGTCCTCGTACTCGGTCGTCACCAGAGGACCGAAGAGAGCCATGTCGAGACCGGTCAACAAGGTCACAGCACCCCACGACCCGTTGACCATCACCACGGTCGTGGCGATAGCGTTGCCAGCGACACCTGGAAGCTGCGCGACCGCTTCCAACGTGGTGGCCGAGGCCTTAACCGCGCTGGCGGTTGGGTGCTTGGCGGTGCCGACGCCGTAGTGCGTGCCGGCAACACCGGTCAGGTTGATCGCCTTGACGAGGTTCTCGATTGACGCGGTGATGGTACCACCGATCATCACGTCGTAGGCCGCACCGAGCACGTTCTGCCAGGTGTAGACCGTCGTGCCAATGGTTACCGTCTCACCTGCGGTCGGAACACCGACAGCCAAGGTCAGCACGCCACTCGCTGGTACTGCACGCGCGAGTGAGAGCACGTTGTAGACGGCGGCTTCGAGGTGGTCGAGGCGATGTGCCACGATCTTCATGAAGAGCCGAACCGCCTTGTACGGCGAGGGCGTGACCGTGGCCAAGACGGTCGGAGTCGCGTCCAGCGTCGTGACCAAGTACTTCTTGCCGATGCGCTCGTTGATCACAACGGACTCGGCAGCAACAGCACCTTCCGCGAAGGACTTCGCTTCTGCGATGCCTTCTTGGAGATCGTTGTTCGCTGCTGTGGCCACGCCGTTGATCGCGGTGGTCAGCTCGTCGTCCTTCTTTTTGACGAGCTTGTTGATGGTGGTCGCTTCTGCAGCGACGACACCTTCTGCGAAGGACTTGGCCTCGGAAACGCCGTCCTGCAGGTTGTTGTTTGCCTCGGAAGCAACGCCGTTGATCGCAGCGTTTAGCTCGTTGAAGTTCTTCGTGTCACGCGTGTTGAGCACAGTGACTTCGCTGGCAACAGCGCCTTCTGCGAAGGACTTTGCTTCCGCGAGAGCGTTCTGTAGGTCGTTGTTTGCCGACGAGGCGGCTTCATTGATCGCAGCGTTCAGCTCGTTGAAGTTCTTCTTGTCACGGGCGTTGAGCAAGGTGACTTCGCTTGCGACGACGCCCTCGGCAAAGGACTTCGCTTCTGCGATGCCGGCTTGAAGATCGTTGCTCGCTTCCGCAGCGACTCCGTTGAGTGCAGCGTTCAGCTCGTTGAAGTTCTTTTTGTCGCGTGCGTTGAGCACAGTGACTTCACTGGCGACAACACCTTCAGCGAAGGACTTGGCTTCCGCGATGCCTACCTGGAGAGCGGCGTTTGCCTCTGAGGCCACCGCGCCGATCTCGGCCGACAGCTCGTGGAAGTTTTTCTTGTCGGTGTCCTCGATCTCGTCGGCTTTGACCTCGACGATGCCTTCCGCGAAGGATCGCACGTCTGCGACAGCATCTTGGAGGTTGCTCCATGCTTCTGACGCCGCTGCGTTGATCAGATCACGCAGCTCGAAGTTGACCTGGTCTTGCACCACGGCCCAGAGGGCTTTCTGGCCGTCCCACAAGATCACGTTGTTGTTTTGTGGTGTGCCGTGGACGACGTAGAACGGTACCCAGACCGCGACGCCACCGATGCCAGGCACCGTGCAGACCCAACCAGCGATGCTCTTGTTCGTCGCCGGGTCTTCGTTGAAGCAGGCGTCTCCCGTCGCGTAGGTCTGCAACGGGTCCGACGGAGCCGCCGCACCCCACGTCAGCCGGCCCGAGCCGGCCACCGACAGGTAGGGCTGGCCGGTCGCCGGGTCGATCAGCTGGTCGTACGACTCCAGGTTCTCAAGTGGAAGCTGGCCCGAACTGGGCTGCAGCGAGAAAACTACTGGGTACCTGTTGGCCATGGTCACACCCTCGACTCGAGGTTACAGGAGCACCTTGTATCCGTACTCCTCGGCGTCGTCCATGGCCTCGTCCTGGGTAGCGAAGGGGCCGTGTCGCTTGCTGCCTCGACGGAGCAGGCGCCAGTACCAACCGTTTTCACTGCTACCCGAAAGCTTCACGACCTTGTTTTTGCCGTGGCCAGGATTACGTTGCTTGAGCGGGCTGCTCTTCGAGAAGAACAGCCACCACCCAAGAAGGAGCACACCAACGATGATGAGCGTGTTCTTGAGCGTCTTCTGTTGATCCTCGGTGAGGCCGAAGCCAGGGGCGGTCATGGCGCCGCTTGGCGTCTGGACTGCTGCAGGCAGCAGACCTCCGCTGTACGGCCGCTTGGCCATGGCTGACGGATTCTCGGGATCGATGAAGACGTAGCTCATGCTGTTTCTCCTCGGTAGCTGAAGTGGCAGCGGACTGGCCAGTCTTTCAGGTGTCCACCCTGCAGTCGAGCCATTTGGGCGCTTTCCAGCGCACGTTTACGGCGAATCAACGCCGAGGCTATGGACCCTTCCGCTGCCATTTCAGCCACCGAAGATATCACATCACCTTCAACAAATGTTCCACAGCCGGTCGAAGATCGCCGACGGCACCGTGAAGCCGTGCAGGTTGAAGCCGATCCTTGTGATCGGGAACCTCGGCACGCTCTCGACCGTCACAATCCCCTCGACCGTCTGCCCGCTCTTCGCGAAGAGCGCGAACGACGGCATGCGCTGCGTCCCGAACAACGGACGCTCAAGCCACGGCCAGCCAGTCGCGCTCTGCGACGCCTGAGCCGGCGAGGTGTACGGCGACAGCCGGTGCGCGGTCGACTGCAGCGGCGTTGCGCCAGAGATCAACAGGTCCAAGCGCAGCATGCCCAGCAGGCCCGCCTGGTTGAGGTTCAACGGCGCCGCCATCATCTCGGGCCGAGGACCAGTGGCGTAGAACTCGACGTCGTTGATCACCCAGACGTACGAGCCCGGCACCGGTATCGACGCGATCACCTGCTTGTTGCCGACAGCCATCGCGTGGTTGTACTGCGCCTCTTCGCTCAGGTTGAAGAAGTAGACGTAGTCCTGCGGCAGCGACCGCAGGAAGAAGTCGACCAGCTTGGTTGGGATCACCGCCGGGCAAGCTTCTCCGCTTGCCATTGGCGTCAGGTCTCCCCGCAACGCCAGCGGTGATGCGCCCTCTTGAAGGGCGGTCGGGATACCGCTCCAGCGGTGCCCGTGTCTCGGAGGCGAAGCCATTAGCAGCCTCCTCTACGGTGCGTAGGTCGAGCCCTGCACGATCTTGTACCCGAGCAGGATGATCTGCACCTTGCCCTTGTACGGGATCGCCTTCGACGGCGTGAAGCCGACTTCGACCACACCGTTTCGCGGCAGCAAGCACGACACCGGCATGACGTAGACGCCGCCAGCCTGCGCGGAGAAGAGCGCCGAAGAGAAGTCGCGGTTCTCCCACCGACGGTCGCTGCCACGGTCTGTGATCGTGACGTCGCCCGAGATGATGTGCGGCTGATCGAAGATGCCGTCGTAGCACAGCCCAAGCACCGCTTGAAGTGCCAGGTCAGCGACGCGACCGTCAGAGGCAGAGGCGTAGCCCCAGATACCAGCTCCCAGGCCTTCCAGCTTCTGGAAGAAGGCGCCGATAGCTGAGACCACGAACTGACCGTCCTCGGTCACGGTGTAGATGCCTTCGACCTTCGCGGTGGTGTTGGCGAGCACCGGGAGATCGATGACTGCCTTGAAGTCGACTCGGCGGCCAGGGATCTGCTCGATCCACTTGGGCGAGTCGGTCGACGCCTTCTGCAGCGCCATCAGCTGGTCGACGGTCTGCTGAAGGGTGCCGGTGCGCGCAGCAAGCTGCTTGAAGGCTGCGGCTGTCCTGGGGTCCATGTCTGCCATCGTCTACTCCCTGCCGCAGGGTTGCTGCGGACCTCTTCTGCCTGAGCAGAAGGCGACCCCCACCCAGCGGAGGCAAGGCCGCTGAGTGGGGGACCGGGTGAAAACCAGCGAGCACCAGAGGGCTCAAGCACTCGCTGGCGTAGATCACGCGTAACTACGCGAGATCACTGCACATCGCGGGTGTTCAGACCGTCCAGGAAGACCTTGATCTCCCTCATGCCGACTTCGTCGGGCTGGCCTTGCGGCGGCACGTACTGCGCCACGTTGAGGTACTGGCTGCGAACCGACGTGCTGCCGGTGTCGTAGAAGGTCGCCTCGACGTTGAAGTGCTGCCGCGCGGGCACGGGGATGGCCTTCGCGAACTTGAGGATGGCTTCCTGCGAAGCGACTCCGTTGTTCCCGTTCGTCGCATCCGCCGGGGCGTCGATCCCGCCGCCCGCCGGGAACATCCAGCAGGGGGACAGGAACATCGACTTGTCGCCGACGTAGAGGTTCAGGTACAGCTGGTTGGCGCACAGCTTGAGCATGTCCAGGGCATGGCCGCCCTTGAACCACAACAGGCAACGCATGGCCAGGATGACCAGCGTCTGATCCGAGGCCAAGGCCCCGGCGGTTGCCATGTTGGTCCACTCGGTGTTGGACAGGTTGATCCCGCTGGCGAACAGCTTGGTGGTCTGCGACAGCTGGATGGGCGGCACGACGTTGTTGTTGCACCGGATCAGCGTGTCGTAGAAGGGCTGGTGACGTCGCTCGCGAACTCCGACAACCTTGGGCATCTTCTTTCTCCGTTGCGGCTCGAGGCCGCTTCACTTCGTTATTTTTCGTCGGGAGGTTCCGACGTGCCGCCGCAGCATTATTGCCACGGCGGCAAAATGAACGCGTCAGCTAGCTGCTGAACACGGTCTTGCTGAGAGAGCCACCGGCGCCACCGCGCTGGATGTAGCCCGCCTCGTCGCCAGCTAGCGCCTCGTTCACGTCGTAGCCGACGTCGGAGACGTACTCGTCGAGCGCCATGGCCTCGTGCGCGTCGAGACCGACGCCCGGTTCCATGGTGCGATGCGCGGCCGGCAGGCTGTAGCCGGTCGGGTCCGCGATGTACGAGCCGTAGCCGTAGCCCTGCACGCCGAGGTCGTCGTAGCCCGCGAGGGCGGTGCCGATGGCCTTGATCGTCTCGTTCTCGTTCTTCAACAGCGCAGGCTGCACGAGGTTGCGGATCAGGACGTCGCCGAGAGCGATGGTCGCGCCCAGCTGCATGCCCCTGAGCAGGTCCGGCTTGGACGAGATCGCCTTGATCTTCGGGGCCACGAGGGTCGCGAACAGGAACGCGAGGCCTCCCGGCACGTAGGGAGCCGCTGCTCCGAGCGTGGACATGTACTTGTCGGCGACGTACTTCTTGATCAGGCCGCTGACGATGCGGATCGCGAGGATGCCGCCGTAGATCGGCAGAGCCATCTTCAGTGTCGACATCGGGTTCCGACCCGCGCGCTTGATGCTCGGTGCCCAGCGACGGCGACCATGGATCTTCTTGGTGAGCCGTACGCGGTACCGCTTGCCCTTCTCCTTCGACGAAGACGTACGCGCGAGCGTCACGCCCATGGTCCTCATCCGCCCGCTCTTGGTTGGTTGCTGCCACAGCACCATCGGGTTCCGCCGACGCCGACGGCTGCGACGACGACGCGTCGGGTTCATCGACACCGGGTTGCGGCGAGGACTCGAGCGGCGCGACCGCTTGGTCGTCTTCCGGCGCCGGGTCGGGTTGCGTCGACGGCTCGTCTTCGCGTGCTTCACCTTGCGGAACCGACCGCTCTTCGTGCGCGGCGGCGTACGTCGTTTCTTGGCCACTGTCTTGCTCCTTTTGGTAGCGGTCTTCTTCCGCCTCTTGGGCGCGGCGGCTTTTGCCGTGGCTCGCGCTGATTTCTTTCTGGCTTTTGCTGCGGCGCCAGCGACGTCGACACCAGCTGCTCGAAGAACAGCGAGCCGCGCCTTCAGTGCCGGGGAAGCAGGGTTGCGCCGAGTGCTGAAGCGGACTTGCCGACGCGCACGTCGACGAGCCGCCGCCGTGTCCATCATATACCGCTGCGACTTGGTCGCCGTCTTCATCGCGCGCAGCTTGTATTGGCGTTGACGCCTGCGTCGGCCTGCAGCAAGCTTGGTCATCTTCGTCGTCCGCTTCACCGTCGAGGCCGCGACGAACCGTCCACCAGACATGTACCGGACACCCGACGGGGTGTGGACGGCGACAACGGTGCGCGTGCTGCGCTTCGACTCAGACTTGCGCGGGTTGCTGTACGACGGGTACCGCTTGCTCTTGCGGCGTGCGCCTGGCGGGTTGACGATACGGGTTGCGATGATGGGCACGAGTGTCCTCCTGCACGCAACCGCCACACCCGGCGGCGTAAAGTGGCAATCGAAGCTGCAGGAAGGTGGACGAACAGAGATTATGTGGTGCAGACCACAAAGACAAGAGAAATTGTGGTGCGCGATACGTTTTGCGTAGTGAGCAGGCTTACCAAAGAGCTACGATAGGTTAGCCACCACACATGACAGACTGAGTTGGCGGCGACTGATGTCTGGTTGATCTGTCGGCGAGCAGCTGCTAGTCTGCGTGAACCAGCCCCGGATGCAGTGCAGCGCACCCGTCCCCCTCGCCACCCAAGCCAGCCTCAGTGCCACAGCGAGTGAGGCTGGTTGTGGCACGTCAGCAGTCAGCGTCGCTCGTACCATCCGTCGATGGCTGTGGTTGTTGGCGTGCTGGCAGCGACTGGCGCCGCGTCTGGCTTCGTCCCGTAGTGCGTTGGAACGTTGCAGTTGCCCCTGAACCACGGGACGAACTTGGGCTGCTCGTTGCTGCCGAGGACGAGCCACGCGTGGCCTGGTACAAGCAGCATCGTGAGCCGCCACGGATACGGGTAGACGATGAACACCTTGTCGGCGACGCGGCGAAGCTCTTGTAGCGACTTCACCGGGTCGCAGACGTGTTCTACGACGTGGCTGACGAAGACTGCACCGAAGTGCTTGTCTGGGTAGGGGATCGACTCGATTGAGCCCTGCTTCTCGACGGGGCATTCGCCAGGTGGTGCTTCGAGATCGAGGACCACGTCGCCGCACGGATATTGTCCTCGAGGAGTACCGACGACGAGAAACGGCTTGCCGACAGCCAGTGCCGCTGCTTGCGCCTGCGAGAAGAACGACCCGCGCTGGTAAAGCTGCACAGCGTGCCAGCCAATCTCCCAGCCGAGCAGATATAGTAGCCAGCGTGGCACGCCTCACCTCTTGCGAAGCAAGAACCACAGCCCGAGCCCAACAGCTCCGACGAGCAGCACGCCGGAGAAAGCTCCCGCGCCAGCTTCCTTGCGGGCTTCCTCGGTGATGCGTTTCTCAGCCTCGGCTGCTTGCTTGCGTACTTCTTCTCGTGCCGCCTCGGTGACACGCGCCTCGGCTTCGGCCGCCTTCTTCTTTGCGAGGTCTACGAGGAGTTCAGGTGTGGTCTTGCCGGTGTACTGCTTGACGACCTTCTCCGACGGGAACAGCACTTCGTACACGCCGCTGTAGCTACTCATAGAGCCAGTCCTTCACGCGGAAGTTTCCGCCGCTGATCATCCCGACGACGCCCTTCGACGAGTGCATGATGAAGAGCCGCTTGCGGTCTGGCGTCGCGAGCGCCTTGCAACGCACGGTGCCCTTGATCTCCTGCTTGTTCCCGTCCTCGTCGAGGTAGGTGCAGCCGAGCCAGTAGCCGATCACAGCGAAGGCTTGCGGCGGCGAGGTGTAGTTGATGTCCACGCGCTCGCCGGGCAACGCGCGCTGGTAGAGCTTCACGCCCGCACCGTGATCGTGGACGTAGTGACCGTCCTTGGTCGAGTTCGCGTCGATCACGGTGTAGCCCACGTCGAGACAGGCGCCGACGTAGGTCAACGCGCCAGGCACCCACATCTTCCGGTCTTCGTACCGGTCGGGTTTGGTGCCGTGAAACTCTTCGTAGAGGCGAACGAGGCCAGGTGGTAGCGGGTTCACGGTCTTCGTCTCCGTGGAGGCGGCGGCGTTTTGTCGGGGTCGTCAGTTTGTGAGGCAGAGATTTTACGCAACACGTTGTCCGTGTTCCGTTGAGCTTGCGCTACCTGCTTCACCTGCCTTCCAATCACGTCGACAACTTGCACCTGCAACGCTGCTTGCCCTTCGCGAACCGACGCAAACGTCTTGGCTGTCCACCACCAAGCACCACCGACCATGCCAAACAACGTGAGCACACCGACGAGCACTTGGATTCGCTTGCTCCAACGGTCCCACACATCGTTGGTCTTGCTGCTCTCCGTTGTTGATAGACGTGGCGAGCGCGGCTTGGTTACGGCTGCACAGCTCTTGCCGCAGTCCTCGCGAAATGCGCGAAAGTCGCGATGCAGGTAAACGCCCTGCTGGTGAATGCGAAGCACCGCTCGCGCGAGCCCTTCAAGTGTTGGCTCTACTTCAACGAGCGGCGCTGAAAGGTTGATCGGTGGAGGTGTGACGTCGCCGTCGTCGAAGTCACTCGGCGGCATCAGAAGCTCCGTGCGATGCTGTGCAGAGCCCTGTAGGCAAGCCACGTCCCGCCGAAGATCACACCCAGCACGAGCCACGGGTTCTTGGTGAAGGTGCTTTCGTAGGCCCCGAGGCCGAGGCCTACGGCAGACGAGGTGTAGTGGATCGCAATGCGCCCGACTGGCTTGTCAGACGTGCCGGTCTGCACGGCGTCGCGCGGTAGCACTGGCAGCAGCGACTCTAGCTGGTGCCCACGGCCCTTGGCATCGTTGAGCGTCGCACGAGGAACTGGACGTTGACCGTTCGCTTCACCAGTCGACGAATCGAAGACGTGGTATCGGCGTTCGTTCCAGTCCCAGACAGAGTAGCGCATGATGCTACACGGCTCCGTGCTCTACTCAATGATGCCAAGAAGCCTTGGCACTGGCAAGATCTACCAGGTGCTGTGGCTACCAGGTGTCGGGGTGCAGATCCGACTCGTAGCCGCCGATGTTGTTGGGGCCGATGACGCCCATGCTGGTACGTCCCTTGAACCGCCAAGCGCGGTCCAGGTTGCCCGCCTGCCACCGGACGTGGTTCTTGCGAATGAAGTCGCGCTGGTGAGCCAGCGTGGCACCGAGCATGTTGGTGGAGTCAGCCACCACGTTTCGGCGGTAGACCTCGTCCGTCGCCGCACGGAGAGCCGTCAGGTAGTCGTTTGGCAGCCGTTCGTGGATGATCCCACCCAGCGTCTGGAACTGCTTGATGATAGTGTCCTGTCCCTGGAGCAGATACGCGACGTTCTGCATATGGCACTTGGCAGCGGCAGACTTGATCATCTCTCGTTCCGGCCCCGATAGGATGTTGTCGAACCAATCCTTGGTGACGAACAGGCACCGACCACGGAACGGGGTCTGCCAGGTCTGGAGGTAGAAGTGCTTGATCCCGGCGTCGATGATGCTGCCGGTCACATTCGGCCAGTTGGGGAACAGGCCATTGACGGTGGAAGCGTCGCCTAGCGGAGTGAACAGCTCGCCACCGTTGAAGAGGCCGTTCTTGAGGTCGATCAGGAAGCTGACAGACGGAGTTCCAGAACCGTACACCGTGTTGGGGAACGCCAGACCATGCACCGGGCCGCACTCGTCCGCGAGCCTGAGCTTGATCTGCGACCCGTCCGACCACTTGCCGTCGAGCACCTTCTTCATCGTGATGGCTTCTTTGTACCAGCCGCCTGACTCGCCAGGACCGCAGTTGAGCGGGAAGGTGTAGAAGTTGTTGTAGGGCGGCGTGAGACTAGCGATCTGCCCGGCGAGGTGCGCTGCACCACCACCAGCATACCACCACGAACAGAACTCGACGATCTCCATCCCGAACAGGTGCGCGAAGAACAGCGGGTTGCTCATCGTCTGGATGCGGTTCGCGCTGCCATAGGCGAACTTGATGGTACCCGCCAGGAGGCGGTCCATCATGACCTGACCGGAGTTGCCGGGGTTCGTCATCGGAAGGACTTGGATCGCGCTACCGCTCATGACGTCAAGCGCGTTGCGGAAGGTGTCGAGCAGCGCCACATCGTCGCCGTCGTCCAAGTTGCCTGCGAGGTTGGTTTCGATTGCGTAAGTTGCCATTGTCTTTTTCCTCCTGAAAAGTCGTCCTGAAAAGGGTTGCGCGAACTATACAAGAAAACTTGGTTGTGACAAATACTTTTTGTGCAGCTTACTTTGGCGTGGTCGTCTTGGTCTTCAGCTTCAGGTTCTCGACGAGCCACACCGACTCGAAGACCGCTGGCAGGTGCTGCCGCAGCCGCTGCAGGCCGCGCGAGTTTGGGTCGGTGTCGTTCGCCGTGGCGACGATCAGAAAGTTGGTGTGCCAGCCAGATCCGCGACCGCGCGGATTCACTTCGCCTTGCTCGATGGTCCGCTGTACTGCTTGCAGCACCTGCGTCGCAAATTCGTCGGCCTCGTCGAGGAAGAGCACACCACCGTCGACCAAGGCCAGTTCCCCTCGCAGGTACTGGTGCGAGTACTGGCCGATCATGCCGAGCAGCGAGA